>Ga0307508_10000979_pt1 | contig 33154 bp, 42 predicted proteins | sample 9_EM_MG_FD_203089 | JGI IMG/M metagenome (GOLD analysis project Ga0307508, IMG submission 203089) | Populus trichocarpa ectomycorrhiza microbial communities from riparian zone in the Pacific Northwest, United States - 9_EM | ecosystem: Host-associated > Plants > Roots > Unclassified | place...
TTGTCACGTGTAGAATCACGTCATATACGTGTATTCAGACTTTTCACTTTTCCTGCCTTTCTCTCTAAGACAAGACAATACACACAAGACTTCATCGTTCCATAAAACTTCCATCATAATCTTGACACCAAGTCTCGCGACAAAGCGAGTGACACGGTGTGTTGTGTCGGACCAGCCACTCTCGGCTTCTCTTTGCCATCCTATTTCTATTAACTACGGGTGGTAACCAAAATTTTGTACGAAAACATGACAAATACAGTACATGCCCGCACACACTCCCTCTGGCACACTCACACTGCACGCGATAAGGTCTCTACAGACAGCAACGCAGTTATTGGCGTGTGCACACTCTGCTCCGCCCCCCGCCCCCCCCCTTAATCGACTGTATCGTACTGTTCCCATCCGACGGGCGCGTCGACGACGGCCTCGCGCGGGTCCTGGCCGAAGCGGTAGTGCTCCAGCAGCGGCTCATGGTCGATGCCGAGGTGTCGCTTGCCGTCACGGCCGAGGTACCAGCCGAAGCCGTACCGCTTCCCAATGCGGGCAAGCCTCTTCTTCCGCTGGAGTGTGGACTCGGTCTCGGTGCCCTCAAAGTCCGTGAGCATGCGCGACTGGTGGATGAACGCGAGCACGGACGAGATGGTGCCCGGCTGGCGCGGCAGGAATGGGTGGCGGCGGAAGTGCAGGACTGCCCATTCGGTGGCGAGGACGAGCACGAAGATGGTGATGGCGAGGCTGAACGAGATGGACGAGGACAGGTCGCTCTCCTCGCCGCCCTGGAAGTCGAGGGAGCCCATCACGACGGTCAGCACCTCGATCAGGATGGTCACCGTGGTGACCCACGCGAGGAGGAAGTGGCGCTTCGACAGCGCCTTGATCACGATGTAGCCCGGGATCGTCGCCGAGTAGTCGAGCGTCAGCACGCCGCTCTCGGCGTTGCGGTGAAACAGCTGCCAGAACGGCTCCAGCATCCGCATCTCCTTCTCCAGCAGCTCCCAAACCGACTTGAGGAAAATGGAGATTCCAGTGATCACCCAGGGCGCTTCTTCGATGATCACCTTCATTTGTATGTTATAGACCATGAGCGGTAGGAGCACGAGCATCACAAAGCAAAAGGCCATGAACGGGCCCATCCCCTTGATGCGGAGGAGTAGAGGGTGCGGATTCATTGCGCGCGGGGCATCGGCGTCGTGGCTGGCGTTGGCGTCAGAGAGAACCTCGGCCTGCCACAGGGCTCCCTTGTGGAGGATGTACGTGCGCTTCGCTAGCTGCTTGTGAATGCGGTTCTCGTCGGCCACGTCGAGGTCACGGAAGTCCATCAGGATGTGCGACTTGTTCGCCATGGCAGCAATCCCGGCGATGCCGCTAGGATCACCGAGCAATCCCGAGCGACGATGGGTGAGCTTCCACACCACGTATATCGCGAGCACGACGATGGTACCGAGGTTCACCTCCACCAGCCGCGTCCATACCGCGTCGACGACGAGACGCTTGACCGCGTTCGAGCCGTTGTCGGGGAGTTCCTTACGCTGCTCCTGTGAAGGGTCCACGCGGATCACGACGGAGAGGAAAATCGGCACAGTTGTGGACGCGAGGAAGGAGATCATTCCGCCGGCAGCGACGACGAACTGCCGGTACTTGATCGCCGCGATGGGGACCATGGGCGACCAGATGGTGTGGTACTCGATGTTGAGGGATTCCGCGGCGAGTGCCCCGGACGCTCCCTTGCTGAGCTGGTAGTACGGCTCCGAGCGCTTCAGTTCCTCGTCCGTCACTTTCCAGAGGATGCCGTAGATGACGCCGACGAGGGTCGGCAGGTATTTCCAGACTGCGAATTGCAGGGTTGTGAGGTTGTCGATTTTGATGTAGGAGAACAGCCCGCCGCCCTGGGGAGGCGGGCCTTTCCGCAGGATGTGGCGGTCCGAGAGTTGGTACAGGACCTCGATGGTGACGATCATGACGAGGGTCAACACTATCAGCACGATCAGGTACCACGTCTGCAGCACTATCGGTTTCCAGTTGGGGACGTGTCGGCCGGGTGGGAAGTAGAAGCTTTGCTTGTTGTAAGTATCGAACGTGCTCGCGCGGTGTATCGATCTTGACTCCACTGCGTCAGTTCAGGTCAGTATGGTCTTCGGGGGAGCCACTTGTCAACGGAGTGTACCCACAGCTGCGATAAGCATCGAATCCGCCTTCATCGTTGAATCCCGACAAGTTCGACAGATCGATCGCTTCTCCGGTATCTGCGGAACATCAGCCCCCGCGCTCGCCATCACCACCATCACCGTCATCACCCCACCCACGGCAGTCACGCACCCGTGTATGCCAGGTTCTCGTTGAACCCCGCCGTCTCCATCGCCTTCGCGGTTTGGTGTGGTACCGAGAACTCCGGCCCAAAAGTAGATACGTCGATCCCGATAGGCGCCTCTCTCTCGTCGAGAACGCCGAGTTCCGTGTAATCCTCGTCGCCGAGCAGGCGACTCCTGCGGACGGAGGTCCATCTGTCGAGGCCGCCGCCGGCCGTCGTGCGACTCCGCTTGACAGTGCCGATGATGCTCCTTCCCAGCCTCGTAGCCATGCTCTCATGTCGCGCCATCCTCACGCTCGCGCGGCGGCCCGACCCGGGCTCCCCGAACACGAGCGACTCCCGTTTCTTCTTATCCGGGGACCTCTCCGCGCGCTCCTCGACCTCGATGCCGACCGCCGGCTTCGCGGGCGAGAGCGGCACCTCGACATCGCCGTAGCCGTTGTGCGGGTGCGAACTGCTGTTGCTGTTGCCGGCGAACGTGCTCTGCTGCCGCAGCGGGGGCGCGGCGAAGTCCCTTTCCCTCGTGGGCATCCGGGCGACGCTCGGGGGCAGCGGCGCGATCCACGTGGACATTGACGGCACCTCGACCGTGGAGTCGGCGGTGGTGGCGCGCCCGACGACCGGCATTGCCGTCGGCTGCAGCCGAGGCGAGTGCTCGGGACTTTCGAAGAAACCGCCGCCGTAGACGCCAACCGGCGGCATCCCCGACGTTGCGAGGGCCTCGTACGGCGAAAACAGGCATGTCTCCGGTGCGGCGGCGGCGGAGGCGGAGGCGGAGGCGGAGGCGGTACCAGGCGCGGGCGTCGTCCGGACTCGTTGGTGGACATCGTTGTCGGTATTGTCATAGAGGTCGTTGTAGCCGTAGACGGGATCGAACGGCTCCGTCACGGTCGACGAGAGCCGTGGGCGCGCCTGGTGCGGGTGGGACATACGTGTCTTAGCGGACGATCTAAAAGCGAGGAAGTCGAGCAATCTGGCTCTGCGCGGGTAAGTTAAAGGTATGTGCGTATGTAGGGTGCGGAAAAATTGCTGAAATCGGGGAAGAAATTGGGGCGCCCTTGCACATCGATAATCGATGCCCTCAATTGTTCCTTAATCTCATCTGGCAGAGAGGGAAAGTGTGTGTGTGAGAGGGATTGTGAGAGAGATGTATGTATGTATGCCGGCATGAAATACAGGAAGGGGGGATGCGTCAGCGAGATGCACGGATAAATTCGAAACGGATAACTATGACCATAGGGCGAGGGAGGGATGCGCGGAGCAAACAAGCCGTCTGCATAATCCAATGCGTGAAGGACGGACTGCCGCCTCTGGTGGAGATGGTGGTATGTGATGGTGGAAACCAGGAGGTGTATCTAGGTGCAGAGAGTGGCTATGAATAGAAACCGTCTGCTCGGTCTTCGAATCAAAACTCATGTTGGGTTGGATCCGGTAGTCTTGGCGAGGAAGAAAGTTTAGGCTCGGGCTTTGTCTTTATCTGGACTGACAATCCACCACCCATCGTTGCGTCACAAGGGATGGCTGCCTGAGCTCAGCCATGCATGCATGCATGCATCCATCTATCCCACCCACGAGGAAAAAAGAAGAGAGAAACACACGTGCAAGCACACATCCCTTCAGTCTCTCCAAAAGTCCAGTATGATATGCAGCTGATCCGGCGGCACTCGTCCAATCCCCCGGACACTTAGTCTTGGCAAATCTACGAAGCGTCAATTTTATCTGGTGACTAATCACGAGTGCTCGACAGTGACCCTGCATATCCCGGCCGAACCCGGACCCGGCCATTAGTTTTGCAGCTATTGACTTGATTCCCGATTTTCTGGAATCGCCTCGCCGTGCTCGTTACAACGGTCTAAGCCACACGCCATTCGAAGGCGTTGAGATTGCGCCCGTTGTTCTGTAGCGTTCGAAGCCAGTATCCCTAGCGAGGACCACCCGCCGTCCAGTGTAGTAATTCCACCGGTTCTACAGCTATTTTCTTGGTTTTAGGATTGCTGTGTTCGCATTATCGAGCCCGATCACCCGCGCGCAATCTGCTCTTGGTTCGGTGTTACGCGATGCCCCGTTCTTCCAAGAGGTCCGCACAAAGCCGGCTGTCAGCTCAGCCGCGTCCCATCTAGCAAGAACAGTCAGCTGACGAGACGTTGTGTGTGGTCATGGGTTATCACTCCGAGACTAGCCCAATTAGGCAGCTCCGTTGGGGGTCGCATTCGATCAACGAATCATCAGGTTTGGGTGCCCACCACCAAACATCCTCCGTCTTTAAAGTTCGAACCTTAGAGCGTCAGCTCGACACCTCCAAATAGATAATGGAGCGTAGAAATGTTTGATTTTTTAATAACACGCTGCTTAATAATTCTTTCTTGGGTGGTGGAGTAGGTATGAAGTATGTATGCTGAGGTCGGAGGTCGGCATGACAACACCGCTGCACCCTAAATTACGACGTCGGCACGACCTCGCTGAAACACAACGCGGGCGGCGGGAACCACTTGGGCGCTTAATCGGCCTTGCACTCTACAATACCTAATCCTAAAGTAGACTCGTACTTATATATATATGTGCCTATATGCCTGTGTGTTTACGCGCCGCCCTCCGAGAAAGAAAAAAAGAAAAGAAAAAAGGAAGAACGGAAGAACGGAAGAACGGAAGAAGCGGTTCGTTCCGTGCGATCGGAGGATATGGGCCGGGCCGGCTGTTGTGTTTTGGGCGATATTCACGTAGGTATGTACAGTGCAGGGCATTGGTGGTATGTATATGAAGGTCGTACTGCATCTGCATCGTACATACATACATACGCGTCGCTGGTGGATATATCTATATCTACATGGTTAATGGGACGCGATGGCCGCAGGCAGGCTCTCGTTCCGGTTCTCCCGTGTACCCAGCTAGCTCGATCTGCTGACTCCGATAATAGTCTAGTCCTATATGATACCAACGACGATGATACCAGTTGCCAGGTAGGTGCCCATCACTGGAATAATGCATACATACAGCGTGTGTCTCCGTCGATGTCGCGACTGGAGGACTGCACGCAACTCCGCGCTAACAGCGGCCATTCACTCCACCATACTGTCCATTATCACGCGCTTCGCGTCACAATTCTCACATCACGATCCAAGAAAAGAAACCTCCCGTAGTATGCCAGCCGGTAAATTGTACTCGTACTATAGCTACTCCCCATCATGCCCCAGATCCGCAACTCATATCGCCATCGCCACACCATACCCATAGCCGGAAAGAACACGAGGCCGCAAGCTATGTAGTAGTAGTAAAAAAAGAAAAAATATATAGAAAGCAACAGTATTCACCCCCTCCATCAATCGTCACACCTCTCATACGCGTACAGCATCGTAAAGACCGCCCCTCATAAAAACGCACACAAGCAAGACGCGGCTATTTCGCGGCAGCCTCAATCATAAATACTTCCGTTCTCCATCTCCTGCACGAGGGGCTTCCTGTAGGTGGCACTGCCCCAGCCCCTCCAGCGTTTGATCGCCTTCCAGCCCTCGACGACGCTGAGGTAGACGACGCAGCATCCCACCACGATGCCCCATTCCCAGCTGATGGCCATGTGCTTGAAGACGACGGTGTTGAACACGGGCACGTACACGACCGGGAACGTGATCAGGAAGCCGGCTGCGACCGCCCAGAACAGGAAGCGATTGTACCACACAGCGTGGAACACCGCGAGTGGTCCTGAGTGGCGTTCAGGGTTGAGCCGGAAGAGGGAGCGCGTAAAGTGCTTCACCTCCCAGGCCGTCAGCAGGAGCAGGAACGACAGCACCGAGAACACCGTGGCGCGCGCGCGGAACACGGCGTCGCACGTCTCGTTGTAGCCGTGGTTGCAGTCGCGCCCCAGGTTGCCGTCGTTGGCGCCAAAGATGACGATCACGAACGATACCAGACACAGAACTCCCATGGTTACGCCGTAGAGCATCTTGTCGATGATGACTTCCCAGGTGAACACGCCAGCGCGGAGGTCGTGCGGGGGGCGGGTCATCACGTCGGGGCTTGCTTCCTCGAGTCCAAGTCCGAGGGCCAGGAACGAGGATGTGATCATGTTGACCCACAGGATCTCGAGCGGAGACAGCGGGAAAACGGAGACGCCCTTCCCGTCCTGGAAAGCGAGACCGATGAGCAGGAGCACGACTTGCGAGATGTTCGAGATCAACAAGTGCATGATGAACTTCTGAATGTTGTCGAAAAGCCTCCTTCCCTCCTCGACGGCCCGAACGATCGACGCGAAGTTGTCGTCCGTGAGCACCAGATCGGCGGCATCCTTGGCCACATCCGAGCCGCTGAGTCCCATGGCGATACCGACATCGGCTCTGGCAAGGGCGGGAGAATCGTTGACTCCATCACCAGTCATGACACAGAAGGCGCCGCGGCGATGGAGCGCCTCGACCATGCGGACCTTAGTGGTGGGAGAACATCTCGCGATAACCTTCGGGAGTGCTGGAAGTGCATCAACCTCAGCGTCGGAAAGCGCGTCGAAAGCCAAGGCGGTCATGACCATTGTCCTGGCAAGAGACACAGGCATGGCTGGCTCCAGGATACCAACTTCGTGGGCGATAGCGGTAGCAGTACGAATGTGGTCACCAGTGAGCATATGTACCTCGACGCCTGCCACCTTGCAACGACGGACGGCATCCTTGGTTTCGAGTCTCGGGGGATCGTAGAGACCAACCAATCCCAAGAAGTTCATATTGCTCTCAACGGACTTACGGTTGGTAGCGTCGGAACGGTCGATGCGTCTATGGGCGACACAGAGGACGCGAAGTCCTTCGCCGGCAAGTCGTTCGATCATGTCCATGATTTCGGTCTTCTTTTCCTCGGAGATGGCAAGCGTGGGGACGATGACCTCACCAGCACCCTTCATGAAGGCCTCGACAGTATCGCGGCTCTTGTTGTGGTAGACGACGCTCATCTTCTTAACGGTAGAATCAAAAGGATGCTCCGCGATCAAGTCCCAGTCATCGGCGGCCATGAGATCCTGCTTTCCCTTTCCAAACCGCATGGCTAGTACCTGAAGAGAAATCTCAGTGGGCTCGCCGTGAGCGGTCCACTGGCTGGTATGCTTCTCGGAGGACATGCTGATATCGTCGTTGCGTGTGACCGATGACAGGTTGCATGTTGCGATGGCCTCAAGGAAACGCTCCAATTGCTGGTGATTCTCAACGATAGAGCCATCGACGACTTGGCCGTCAAGGAACACTTGGCCACTGGTGGGATCGAAGGGGCTTTCAACACCTTCCACCAAGAGCTCTCCGACGCCAGGAACAAACGCTTTGCGAGCAACCATCTTTCCCTGCGTCAGGGTACCGGTCTTGTCGGAACAGATGTTGGTGACGCCTCCGACAGCCTCGAGGGCCTGCATCTTGCGGACGATGACGTGACCCTTGGCCATAGTCTTCGTACCGACGGCCATGGTGATGGTGAGGACGGCAATCAGCGACTCGGGGATCACGGCCACCGCGACACAGATACCGTAGATCAAGACTTCATCGGTGATTTTCCACTGATATCGGTCAGTGTGCACACACAATCGCGGAACGGCGGCGACAGGAACACACCTTGGCTGCGGAAAATACGATAATGGCAAGCAGGATGGCGAAACCGAACAAAACCAGCGCGAACTTGCTGAGCTTGACTTGCAAGGGGGTACCGACGAGCCCAAGAATGTTCTTTCCCGACCTCTGGGCCTTCCTCAGGAATCTCTCGAAGCGACCGCCTTCTCTCTCCTCCTTCCCCCTGAGTAACTCGGCGATTCTGCCTACCTGGGTGTTCATACCCGTATCAACGACAACACCGAGACCGCGACCCTTGGAGACGGTACTGGACGCCCAAACCATGTTTTGGCGGTCTCCAATGGGACAGCCGGGGTCGGTGGCGACGAACGACGGGTTTTTGGGGATCGGCAAACTCTCTCCGGTGAGCAGGGCTTCATTCGTCTCCAAGTTCATGGCCTCGAAAAGCCTCAGGTCCGCTGGAACGACGTCACCGACGGTGATCTTGACCACGTCGCCGACCACGAGCTCTTCCGCCTTGACCTTTTCGATCTTGCCTTGGTTCCTCACGACCGTGGCAGTAGGGGCGGAAAGCGAGTGCAAGGACTGCATGGTTTTCTCTGCACGGTAGTCCTGGATGAAACCAATCACGATGTTGAGACAGATGACGGCGGCGATGACGGAGCCTTCGACATAGTCGAGCATACCGAACGAAGCAGCCATCGCAATTAGGAGAACCTGTAAGAAACAGTTAATATTATCCGTACGATTTAGAGTTTTAGCTCCTGCTTGAGTTTTCTCGTCCGGTGTGTCTCCGTTTTTCGAGTTTTGAAGTGGGTGAGAGCACACTCTCTTCTCCCGCTAGCAAGAAAGATGATGGTACTTCGAGTTTGGATTTGCGGTCCTCTCTCTCTGTGAACATAGACGCGGTGCAACATGATAAGGGGAGGTGCGATGACAGACAGAAAACACAAGCACAGAAGAAACCACAGAGGACAATCCAACGAGACTGTACAGGAAAAGTGCATCCCCCCTCAGCCTGACAGCAACAGGCATCACCAGCACGACAACATCCCTAGCTGCGCCGCCGCGGAGCGGAGTAACAGGGGAAGAAGGGAAAGAAGCAGGTGTAAGTTATCGGATTAGTCTCTTCTCCGAGAGGATGAGTGAATGCAGGGGAGTTGAGCGAAACAGGCAACCGGGCGACAACTCCACGAAGAATCGAGCGATTCGCCATCGACTGCCCACCGCGTGACACAGTGTGGTGACCTTGTAAGGGTGTTTCGTGTCACCTGGGCATGATTCCCACTTACCCCGCATCCAGAGTGCGGAGAGGTCTGGCCACGAGGAAAGCACGTGGCGGCATAAAGCTAAAATCAGAAAAGTGGGGGATTCGCTTACGAAAGTCAAACTATTGGACACCTGTCTCAGGAGCACACCCCACCAGGTGATGCCTCCGGCGGTGGTCAGAGTGTTGGGTCCGTCCTTCTGCAGCTTCGCTCGAGCATCGGCCGTTCGGAGACCCATGGCGAGTGTGACGCCGAGAGACATCGCCACCGCCTGAGCATCGGTCGTGTGCGGATTCTCGCCGTCGTACGAGCCCTTTGTCTCGATGTCGATGGCGGTTTCCTCCAGCTCGACGGCGGTCACCGACGAATTGGCGGAAGCGGGAGCGGTCGAGCTGTCTCCAACGGACGTGGCAGTCGTCGAAGGGCTTATCTGCTGGTGTCGCTGCAGCGTGGACACCCCGGGCGCGCCATAGTCGTAGATCTTGACGCCGTATCCAGAGTTGTGCTGGTGGGCAGCCATAGACGGGTGCCGATGGGACGGTGGAGTCACGTCGACTGGGCGGTTGTCGTTGTTGGAGATAGGAACGCCTCCTGCCGGCAAGTGGTAGGGTGGGGTGAGCCCATTGCCGGCAGAAGGCTGCGGTATAGGCGGCGGATCGTCATTGCAACCGTCGTCGTTGGCTTGGGCGGTGACGAGGCCAGAGTGCTGGTTGATGGGAGAGGTGGTAGGGGAAGAGGACGAAGCGGGAGTAAAGTTCACCATTCAAGAGAGCTGGAAACCGTACGAGGGTTTGTTTGTAGAGCTGGGGAGGAAAGGCTGAGGGTGTCTTGGGGGGGACGAAGTAGTCGGGGTAAGATGCTGATTCTGAGGTTGAAGACCGAAGTGAGCTTGGATGGTCTCGGGAGGAGGTGCAAAGGAGTTGGTGGGGGGGGATATATACGGCTTTTTTTTTTGGACTTGTCTTGGGAGCTCGAGCGCCAGAAGACGGGTGGTTGGGTTGCTTTCTATTTGGTATGTAGGTGGGTGGGTGTATGTGTGTGGGGGGGGTAGCGGAAGGTGCTAGACTAGAGTACATCACACAGGAGGTTGGGTGGTTGATTGCCAGGTTTGTTGCCAAGCCTGCAGCATGCAGTCATTGGCTAAGCATCGCCAATCATCGCCATGTCGCCGTACCTCGGCGCACCAACAGATGGCCAGCGCGCGGGCCCACGCAATTATCAATCGGGTTCAGTGATTCAATCAGTCTTCGAGACACCGTCGACACGCACAGTAGCCCTCTGCTGCGGGCGGACGAGCGGGGCAGCCCAGACGCCTGTGCTGTGTTGAGAACGGGGTCCTGCTCTCCGTCAATGTTCACCCCTGTTTGCTCACGTCCACCGGTGCGCCGTGTGAAGCTACTGTGCGTGTTGACGGTGATGACTATGATTCATTGATCGCATGTCTCCGGAGCCCTACTGGCAGCGGCCATCCCCGCGCAGAAATGGAAGCATCGGTGCACCCAACAGAATGGCGTCACACAGCTTTTTTAACAGTCTGGTCGCGGCATGTCTGCCGCTCCTCTTGTTCCCAACCGTCCGAAGCAGGAAGCGAAGGATGGACGGAACTTGGCGGCAGAAGAATGAGAGCAACCCCACCCCCCCCCATCACTGTGCATGCGTCGTGACGGGCCTTTCCGGAAGCAGAACTAATGAAGCCCAGACCCAAGTTCGCAGCTGCATGACGCGTGGCGCAGAATACGCTGCTCCAGAGTATCGCAGGTACCGCTGTGCGGGCGCTGCACGTTCCCAGCCGCAGCAACCGGCATCTGCCAGACTACATAGATAATGTGCACTACAGCACAGCATATAAACAGTATCTACTAATCTGCCGTATCGGGCCGCATCCGATAAGGCCGGACCTCGCCACCCGCCATCTCGAATTACCGGCCGCAGACTCTGGCCTAGCAGCGTTCAACGACGACCATCCCCTCCGACGGACGGCTTGAGGTCGGAACACTGTCGAACAATCCACTCGCGAGCCCGAAACACTGCGGGCACGGGACTCGGGAGCAGTTGCTCCTTCGCGCAGCTTCGCCCGTGCACTAATCTCACCCTCCATCTGCCGGCATCTGGCGTCTGATGTGCTGGCTCCTCGCGGTTCGTGGTGCGATGTCTATCTGTTGCAGTGGGGATGGATTGTCGGATTGCACGGCTCCGCGATGTCACTTCCCGGCGGCCTGCTGCTGCTCACAGGCTCACAAGACAGGCGCTCCAGCCAAGACCGCCAGGGTTGCAGCCAGCTGACGACGCAGTGGCCGCCGCCAAGATGGATGGATAGATAGCAGTTATTGTGCTTCCCAACGGCGCGTCGACATCCGCTTCCACGGACGCCGTCCCGTCGGCCGCAGCGCAGCCTCTGCTCCGCGAAACCCGGCCGAGTTTGCTCTGATCGGAGACCGGACAGCGACACTGCGCTTTTTGCCGCTGGGGAACGGCGATGGAAATGGCTGCTCTACTGGAGATAGCTACGATTTGCCCGCTGAGCTCCCTGCTCCCTGCCAATTACATACGACCGGTTCTGCGGGGTGGGGCTGTATGCCCAGGCTGCATCTACTCTACTCTATATCACGACTTTCCAGCTGCCAATTCCGCCATCGAATCCTTCTCTTTCTTCCACTCCGATCCGCATGCAGATGTGCCAATTTGGGACGGTGTGCGCCGACCGATATGTCGGTCCAGAATCCTGGTCCCTTTTCCATAGCAGCTTCCTTTCGTCCGGCCGGGAAGCAACCCGCCCAGAAACGACCAGACGACCAAAACGGCCAAGATGTCGCGTTCTCGCATCTGGCTTCTCGGCGATGGTCTGCAGATTACAGGCAGACATGCATGTTCTGTTCGGTCGGTCGGATACTTCCGTCGAGAGTTGTGGCGGTGCCAAGTGGGTTACGGCCGCCACCCGCCACAGCTTGCAGCGGGCAGCGCGAGTGCTCGGATGTGAACGCCGCCATACCGACTAGTGCTCGAACGTTCTCAACACATCGCTACTCGCCGCAACAACGATCGTGTGCGTCATCACCACCGGGAAACCCCAGAGCAAGCCAGCGAACCAGCCAAAATTCCGGTGCCCAGTCGTACGTACCGTACGAACCGAGCTGCCTGATCTGCCACCTCTAGTGAGGGTTGGGTGGGGTATGCGCTGAGCACTCGGTGACGGAGGCGACCCCGCTGCCAAGCAGCCGTAGCCAAGCAAGCTGAGCCTAACAGTGTCGCTTGGTACTATGTAGTGGAGCAAAGAAGGACAGAAGCCTCGAATATGTCTTTCCGGACCGACTCCCACCTGCGACTCCGTGGCGCAATGGTAGCGCGTCAGATTCCAGACCTGAAGGCTGCGCGTTCAAGTCGCGTCGGGGTCAGTTCCGCTTTTGCTTTTTGGGGTTCTCGTTTTACCGTCCGTCTTTGCCGCATTCCCTACAATGTACCACCGAAGACCGGACACATTCGCCCCAGCCATGTCGAGTGAGACGGTAGAACGCTGCCAGCAATTCTGCCGCGTCTGTTCCGCACTGCTATGCTCCAGCGAAGGTCTTCTCTCGGGAATATTCAACCAGCAGTGAATGCCGGGATTACCGACGACAGTGATGATCTGGATTCATCTTCCAGGCCGCGGGTCACCAGCTTCGGTACATACCGTGCACACTGACATCTGCTATTCACGTGAGAGGGAGAAGAAGGTAGTCCCGGCGGTGGATGCCAGTACCACTGTCACCGACGGCACTGGAGCTAGGGGCTACTATGTATCGGGGCGATGTCTGTCGCCAGCGCATGGGAATTGCACGGGCCGTGGGGGAGTCGGTCGCGCGCGGTCAGCGGGAATTGCTACCGCCCCGTCCCGCATGGGGGTGGGCGCGGGGCTCCACTCAGTTTGCGGTAGCTTACTCCAGTGCGTCCTGCTGTCACTCGGGTTCCGGCGGCGGACAGCCCTTTTCGTTTGTTCGCCACGACAGCCGCGCCTCCGGGCGATCTCTGCACTCTCGCTCGCTACACGCGCGGACTCCCGCGGCAAGCGGAGCGAATAAAATATGCGGATGGGCTCTCACTCGACGCCGACGGGCGGGTTCCAGAAGCGCGTGTTTTCGACGCGGCGCTTGGCGGCAAGTAGACGGGGGGTACCGGTCGCTGCAAGTAGAGGCGGTGCGCGTGGCTGGCGGAGCTGGCGGGCAGCGCGGCGACGACGCGCGAGTGCTCGCCGCCGTTGACGTCCACGATCGCCCACCAGAGCACGGGCGCGTCCGACGTGAGGCTCGCGCGCCCGAGCACGTCCGGCGTTACGATGCTCTCGGCGGAGAACGTGTCGTGCCGCCGTGCGATGGCGATGTTGGTCGTGCCTTATGGCGACGACGAGCGAGTCGCTCCTGCCGCCGAGGCTGATCGCGGCGGCGAAGTCGGCAGACCCCGGCGTCAACACCGGCACCACGACAGTCCGACAGCGGCCGGGACGCGGCCAAGGAACGTCAGGCCGAGCAGCGGGAGGCGCGTCGTGGGCGGTGGAGCGGAGCACGTCGGTACATGTACGGTGGGGGGGGCGTTCCGGGTCGCTGGGTGGTCACGTCAAATAAGGTGGCAACAGGCCGGGAGGGCGGCTGGCAATACCATATGCGCACTTCGTACGGTGGTGGGAATGCACGGCACGATGTCGGACGTGTCAATCATTGTGGGCAGCCAACCCCTGACTAACTTACCGTGGGATAGTACGTCGTAGCAATAATAACCACCTTTGGTGAAGCGTGGGCACTCTGGATATCCCGCATTCCCCCAGGGGAGGCATGTACGAAGAGAGAGGTCCGGCAGCGCGACGCTTGCGGGGTTGGGGAAGGTAGCGATCGCTATTCAGCACACACAGGCGCGACGAACATCGAGTGCGCTGCCGTGACGATGACCGGTTTCGATCCTACGACTCGATTCACAAGCAGCCCCAACGCCCGAAACTCTCCCCGGAAATTCTGCGCCTCCGGCCGAAACTCGCTCCGTCCATTCTTCTCCCTCCGCCCAGCTCTCCCTATCTACAGCCGCGCCCTAGCGGCGACCCTGCAGACGACGACGGAATTGACCACGTCGTTCCACGGGTTGACGACGAGCAGCACGTCGAGGCCGAGCGCGCGCAGGCAGGCGGCGTCGATCTCCTGGTACAGCAGTGTTCTGAGGCCGTGGGCGCTCCTGAGGACGAGGAGGGCGCCCTGGCGGCAGCTGCGGACGACGTTCCCGAGGATGAGCGCCTTCTCGTCCGCGTTGGCGCCGACGAGGCCGGCAAGCACGACGACGTCGAACGCATCGAGCGCGACGTCGCGCGCGTCCGCGTGCTCGAACGTGAGCGGCACGCGCAGGCGGCCACACAGCTCGCGCGAGAGCGCGATCGCACGCGGACACGAGTCGACGTTGTGGATGCGCCGCGGCGCCGGTGACAACAGCGTCGACAGGCAGATCGACGTCAGCGGCAGTGGGCCCGAGCCGACGAACGCGAGCGAGCCGATCGCCGAGCCGCGCACGGCTGCCAGCGCCGCCAGCTCGAGCCGCGAGAGGTCCATGTAGTTCCGGAAGTACGGGAACGCTCGCAGTGCTTCCCAAGCTGTCCCCGCCACGCACGCACGCACACACGTCAGCGCCGGATCCGACGGCCCGTGGATGGGTGGATGGATGGATGGCAGGTTGTACGTACTCGCATCGACCCCGGTTCCGCCGTCCCGCAGGAGCCGATCCGCCCACCACAGCTCCAGCTCGTACTCCCCCTCGGAGCACTTCCCGCGCAGGTCGGCGGCGATACCGCACACGCGCCGGTCGGCGAGTATCGCGGCAACGGTGGCGCCGTCGTACGGCCAGATGCAGAGCGAGACGAGCTCCGAGAAGGCCGCGTTCACCATCGGTGACGGGCTCAGCGACGTCGAGCGCAGGAAGACGCCGTAGATGCGCAGGATCGCGGCGGTCACGGCGGCCGCGGACGCCGGCGGGGGCGAGGAGGGGGAGATCTCACCAGCGGCGGAACTCGTGCTTGCGGCGGAGGTCATTTTTTGGGTGGATCAAACCGGAGGGAGGAGGGGAACAAACCGTCAATGCACCGGTCGAGAACAAAGCAGGAAAGACACGACCACCATGATAAATCCAGGCGGTGTCGGAGCGTGTGAGCGGGGAGAGGGTGAACGTGTAGGGTCTGCCCTGGTACCACTCTCCACGTTCGACCCTCCACAGTCCGGAGATCCTCCTCCTCCTCCTCCTCCTCCCCCCTCATACTGGCTGCTGCTGTTCACTCTCGTGCTGCCCGTCCGGGCAGCTACAGCATTCGTCAGGCGGGGCCCCGCATTGCACGGAATAAACGAAAAGAAAAAAAAACCATCCCCGCATCGGAGAGAAAAGGAGATAACTAGACCAAAAAGGGCATGCAAACTCCTTCGTGGGAAGAGGAACCCGCATATGCAAGGGAAAATGCAGACACATCATCGGGAACAATCGTTCCCGTGGTTCACGATGAGAAATGCGATGGAGCTGATTGGGCGGGCTTTTCCTTTCATTCGGCGGAGTCGACACTAGGAGCAGAGTAGCGGGGCAGGGTAGGGCGGGGCGGGCTGGCGGGGGAACCGCGCTAATCACTTGCCAAAAGGAAGCGTAAGTCAGCGTCAGCAGCACAGCCCAGGGGGAAAACATACAGCCGCCGGCCAGCGGCATGGAGGAACTGTAAGGATGTGACGGGCAGCCAGCCGGATGCACTGCGGACAGGAAGTGGTGGGACCATCTTATCGTGTCGCATCGTGTGTGACCTGCGCGTGTATAGGCACATATATAGATTAGATATCGGCAACACGAATGCGGACGGGTGGACCTGTGGGCCAGCAGTCACGCTCGAGCGGACTAGATATGAGCCCGTGCCGGTTCGGCCCAGCTATGGCGAGGGCTGCTCCGGGCCGAATCACCAGAAACCACCGAACGGAGGAGAGCGAAACCAGCAGCGAAGTGAAAGAATCCCTAGATACGCCGCCTGCTTTCCCGCCACCCAACCCCATTCGCCTTCGTCCCGTCCGTCACTTTTCCTGATTCCTTTCTGCCCCCTGCCGTTTCAGATCACGATCCATCACACCACGCGAACCGATTCGCCCGCTCTCGTACTCCCGATTTGTTCCCACACAGTCCAACATAAAGAAACCCTATCTCCAGTTCTCCAGAAACTACAGAAGATGAAAAAAAAACTCCCAGAACGAACGTACCGTGTAGTGATGTTGTCTGTGTATGTACGTACCTATGTTATGTGCAAGTAACGAACGAACCCCTCCCCCGCCCCCACCCCCGCCCCCCCTTTCGATGCAAAGCCCGTATGTAGAAGAGGAAAAAAAAAGACCAGAAGAGGAAAGAAAGATTCGAGCAAAGTGAAGTGAGGTAAATAAAAAGGTAAATGGACAAGAGAGCATAAATCTCGCCGTGCGGAAAGCGGCGAAAAAAGAAACCGCGGGGTAATCGAATCCCCACGAGATGCTCAGACGACGACGCTGCCAAGGTATCCATGCTCTCCGACCATCTCGTCGCGCCACGCCATCTGCTCGCGCAGACGCTCCAGCGACGGGGCGGAGGAATGGTCGCCGGAGGAGCGCGCCGAGCCTCCGACCGCCGTCGCGCCTCCCTTCAGCTCGCCGAAGTTGTAGTGCCTTGGGAACGCGACATCGACGGGCGTCGCAAGCTCGTCGTCTTCGTCGTCCTCGCTACTGTAGAACGAGCTGTACATTCCCGGGCTTAGACTCGCTTGATCGGGGTTCTGCGAGTACACCGACGACGCCGTCGAATGCGCTTTCGTGGCTTGGGCGGGCCGCACGCAGCACGACGCCTTTGGTGTCGCGGCGGCGTCGTCGCTGCGGAGATAGTCGGCGATATCGGCGGTCGCGCGCTCTTCGTGTTGCGGTGGCAGCGAGTACGGATCCTCCGCCGAATCCGTCTCGTCGGGCGCGGCCGATTTGTAGCCCATCCGGAGGAACGCCGTCGATACGCCCAGCTGGAGTCCCCACCCCCGGCGCCGCTTGGGCTTGTGCTCGTCCTCCGGGCCCGGCAAAGCGAGGAAGCTCCTGCGCGCCCTCAGTCGTTCCCGGAAGGTTGTGCCTTTCCTGCCATCGTGATACTCGGTTTGGCGCGGCTGCTGCGGATGTGGCTGCGTCCGCGTCTGTTCGGGCGGTCTCAGCACGTCCTCATCCCCCTCGCCATCGAAATCCGCAAACACGAACGAGCCGACGATGCTCGGCGACGGCGCCGGAGCCTCCAACCGCTCGACCGACTGCCTGAACCTGACCGTGGGCTCCGGGGTCGGCGGCAATTCGACGGGGACGAACAGGACCGAGATCAGCCGGCCGGTCCGAGGATGCACCGCCAGCGACGACGGCGGCGATTGCGGATCGGGCATGGGGTGTTTCCGGTCCAGCAAGAACTGGGTTGTCCGCACGCACCGGTCAGCATGCACGGTGTAGCGCAGCCACCCGAAGGGGAATACCAACGTAGTAGTAGTGCTCGCTGCCCATTTCCAGGCCTCCGTTGAGCGTCAGGATTGTCTTCCAGACGTCACGCCCCACCCGTCTATCCTGTTCCAGAGGCACGGCGGCAGCGTAGTCGTCCCACGATCCGACGACGTCGACGGTGCTGGCGTGGGTTGATGGCGGCAGAGTTCTGCGGTCCGGTCAGCACATGCTGTCCACCTCTCTCTCTCTCTATCTCTCGGGGCAGGGCAACGGACATCCGGAAGGAAACGTGGGTCCGCGGCGGCCATTCGGGAACGGATACGGCCCGTGCCGGACGGTAGCTGGCCATACTGTGCGTGAGTATTTCCGACGCGGTGGATCTGGAGTCGAGCGCACAGGTCAGCTTCTGCCGCGAGAACCGGGAGCGCACTGCGCACCTGATCGGCGGCTGACAAGGCGGACGGATCCGAGTCGACAAGCGCGCAGTCGTGTTGACGGATGCGCAAACGTGGGCACCCGGGATGCGTAGCTGCAGTCAACGGATCCCAGTGGACGAAGAGACGGAGAGCGGAGGGACGAGCCGGACAGAATCGACGGCGAGCGGTGCCGAGAAGCGGTGCGGACGTATTCAAGTGCGGGCGGGCGGGGACGACTCGGGAGGTGGAGAGAGGGGTGGCGGGGGGAGGAGAAGGAAGAGGGAAAAGGAAGAGGATAGCCGGGCTGAGCGAGCTGAGCCGTGCTCGCTGCTGTTGATATGTAGCAGCCTCGATGTGGATGGATACTCTATTGCGCCGATCGATTCTGGCTGGCAGCCAGCAACAGAGCCAGAACACCGCAGCAGCAGCAGCAGCAGAACCACAACCACCAATAGATGCCCCGCAACCACCACCGAGCGATCGGTGGCCGCCTGAGACAGCGGTGTGGATATCTAGCTAGCTGCGATTGATCTCAATTGCGTGGATGGCGTTCGCGCCCGTGGTTGGTGTCTTTCTTTTCTTTTTTTTTCTCTCTCTGTCCGCCGCCAATCTTTCGATGCAAGCAGGCCGGGCGTCCTGATTAGTGCCCGCTCCGGCAGGTTGGCGATGGCTATATATCCCGCTAGCGGATGAACGAAGTACTGCCAGCACGACTGCCCGACGGACGAGCCAGGGCGGGAGGACAAGACGGCGAGACTTTTTCTCGCCGAGTGCGCGCAGGGAACGGCGTGAGGTCGTGACGGCGATGTCTCGTCGGGGGAGCTGTGAAGACTGGTGCCTATCGCGAGATCGTTTGGCTTGGCTTGGCTGGCTGGCTTGCTGACTCTGGAGTGTCAACTCAACGCGTGCATGCAGGAGAGTGCAGCCATGGCCTGCGGGGAACGCTGACTTCAAGTAGAGGTTGCGTTCAGCAGGACGGAAGGGGCGAGGAGGTGGGGGCGGAGGACCGATTCGAGCTGACGCGAGAGAGGCTGGTTGGGCACCGGTCATGTCGGGCGGAGACGAAGACAAGAATGCGGGCGTCGGGCAACAGAGCCGCAGGTCGACCGCTCCTCCTCCTCCTCCTTCTCCTTCTCCTCCTCCTCCTCCTCCTCCTCCCCATCCTCCTCCTCCCTCCCTCTCCTCCCTCTCCTCCTCCTCCTCTCCTTCCCCAAGGACCAGCCCCGAAGCAGCGAATGGAACCGCCGACGCCTGGTGACTCCAGATACATTCGAGACGTCCTGGCGGATCGACACTCGCGCCAACCAGAAGCAACGCGGCCATCACGGCTCTGTGCCGCCAATCACATCGCGATGCGCTGTGTCTCCAAGCTAAGCTAGCCTTCGTTTGCCAGAGGTGGTTGCGTGGAACGGAGTCAATATCGAGATGTGTCGGCAACTCTACAGCGAACGGGAAAAACCCCCGCAGAACCGGAACCGCCCTTTCTCCTTCGCTTTTGCTCTCCCCACATTCCCGACTTCTGCCTTTTTTCCCCCCTTCATTCCTCTCGACGCCAGTCAACCGACGACGCAGCACGGACTAACTATCCCCCCGCAATTTCCCAGTTGTCGACCTGCGACTGATTCCTGGCGTAAGCCTGTCTTCGGTAAGTGCGTAGCTTCTTCACACCCCAGATATCCGTCGCGCTAAAAGAGTTCGGATACTTTACGTTTAATCTATCTACCGCGAGCAATATCCACCAAGCGAGACCGAGATGGGGGCTGTCATTTTTCTCTTCCTTCTTTTTTTGGCGCCGCAAGACGAGAAGAAGCGGGATGTGAAGAGTCGTCGGATATGTACATATCTACATTCCTAATCCTGAATTTACATATCCCACGTGTCTGCGGATCCGTGGTGGATGCGAGCACGCCCGCAATATGACGTCTGCTGCGACGCACTCCTGCCGTCTCGTTCGTACTCGTACATACTGGTACCCAGTCCACTTGGCCGAGAAGACGCTGCATATCTTTCTGCAATCAGCTTGTTCCCTCGCTCTCGCCATCTGTCACAGTGATGCTGACCACAGGACTGCAGTGCACGTGCATAATCTGCGGAGTTCGCCAGCCCAGCTGAGGCTGAGGCAGGCAGGCGCGAACCTGGTCAGCGGGTGCCAGCATTAATTCTCGCACCCCAGGTGCTACATGAGTATGTACCACGGCAGAAGTGGCGGTGCATGTGGCGGCACCAGGGTGCAGCCTTGCGCAGTGGCTGTGGACGGCGGAGGCGGGCGGGCGGGCATCTGAAGTGACGCTCACACAAGCCACTGGTGGAGGTGGCGTCGACGGCTCGGCGAACTCTTGCACCGCCTGCCCGCACACGGCGCTTTGTCGGCGGGGACACGAGCGGACAACCTGGGCGCCTTCCGGCTCCGTGGCGGCCCGGCCCGTCCTCCGCCAACACTCGCCAGACGTCGGGCCGTGTCCACCGTGTCGCCCAGTCACCCACACCCTGTCGACCTGGCGAGCGCTGCAGATCTATTTTCGTCCGAGTGGTACCATCTCTGTTCCTACGCACGACAACATTCTCTGCCAAGATACTAAATGCGCGTCCGCGGCGCAGGCACCGGCGACAGCACTGCCCACCTCAGGCGTCGCAACCGTGGCCGGAGCGGTCGCGACTCCCCGCGCCCGTCGCCGTGTCCGACGCGCTTTCCTTTTGCGACGCTCAAACCCGCGGGGAGGAGGCTAGTCTACTCCGTCGCCGACGATCGTGGGCGTGCAGAATGCCTGTCGCCGCCGTGCTCCACTGGCTGTCGTGTCTCCGGCAGCGCTGCTCCGATCGTCGCCCGCCTTCGCCCTCGCCCGACTGACTGACTGACTGACTGACGTGCGCCGCAGGGACTGGGAGCCACGTGGGGGAGTCTCCCGTCCTCGCATCGGATGCGTGCCTCGTATTGGGGTCTGCAGCGTCCGCGGCTTATTTCCAGTGAGTTCTCGCATCCGCACTCTGTGTCCTCATGCTCTGCTCACGCCAGCAGCAAGGCAAACACCGACGAAGACGCAGTGTGCTGATTGGCCCGCCGTGGCGGTCATGATTGGTAACCACGCTCGGTGCTTGCGTACCCCGCAGTGGCCGTGATTGGCAACCACACACGGTGCTTGCCTACCCCGCTCTGTGGCGCCTCTATCGTCCGACTCCCCCCACCGCTCGGCGTGGGCGCGGAGACTATAAATTCCTGCAGCGCCCATTCGATTTCCCTCCGTCCGTGCAGCAGGCAACTCGCACCCGAGTCACTGCGCCAAGCACGCAGCAGTGTCGCTGGCTGGCTGCGACGGCGACCGGGTTACACCGCAGCGGGGCTGATCTGCACCGGCGCTGCTATGTGCCTCGCCGTGAATGGCCAGCCAAGCCAGCGCCGTCCATCCGCAGCCGGTCCGTCTTTCGTGCGAGAGCGAGAGCTGTGAGCTGTGCCGTGCAAGCGGGTGGGGGGGGGCGGGTGATAAAGGGCTGCGACTCCGTGACTGCGTTCTCTACGTCGAAGTCTCCCAGGCATCTCGGATCCCCCCAGTGCAGTCCATCCGCATCCGCCCATCCATCCATCCAGCGAAGTGACCACCATGGCCCCGCACGCCGTTCCGCTCCCGCTCGCAGACGCCCACCGCGGCTGGCGCTCCGACGGTGACGACGATGACGACTCGCCCCGATGGCGCAAGCCGACCGCCTCCTCTACTGCGGCGGCGGACATCAACGGCGTCGCCCAGCTCCCCGGCGTTGAGGTTGACGCCGACGACGGCAACAGCGTCAACCCCGTCGCAATCATCCTGCCCGTGCTTGCCGGCGTGGCGCTGCTGCTGCTCGCCGTCGGCGGCTTCCTGATCTGGCGGCGCCGCCGTCGCGCTGCCGCCGCCGCGTCGGACACGTCCACGGAGATGCGCGCGTCCACGACCGCCAGCGAGAGCGCGCAGGACCTCCGCGGCGGCGCAGGAGAGTTCGCCTACGGCGAGAAGGTATGTGCCCTCCCCCCCCCCCCCTCCATTCGGCCCCGCCGCTGACGTGCGATCAAACAGTACTACCCGGGTCAGACCGAGGTCCCCCCGCGGTATGAAGAGTCCCAGCGCGACCGAAGCGTTAGCGTCACCACTACCACCACCACCACCGTCTCCACCGCCAAATCTACCGACGACCCCTTCAACGACGCGTACGCATACCCGCCCCGCGACCGGCGTTCGCACGACGACGGCCACGACGAGACGCCCGTCAGCCCCGTCAGCGAGTCCGCGGCCGACAGGGGCGTCACCGCCGACGGGTACCGACACGACGGCCGCTAGTGGCGGAGGTGGGATGGGTGGGAATGGCGTTTTTCTCTTTTGTTTCTTTTTGACTTCTGGCTTTGGCTTTGGCTCGGGTGGTTGGATGTACGTACGGCAATGGTGTAATAGGGGGTGGGGTTTTCTTACTCTTTTGCGATTGGAAAGCAAGGAAGCGATCGATTCGATGATACACACACATAACTACGTGATGCACCGACGACGGTAGAGGTAGCTCTTGCCCCGACCACTCCAGACGCAGTGCCGGAGCGTATGTAGATATCATCTCTAGAGTCCTGGCCATCAACGCCGTATGTACTCGAGCCGCAAGAGCCCACCCGCCAATACCCATCCGTTCTGCGCACCTCCGGTTCCGTGGTCTGGCGAACACACGGAAGGGCTGAGTTATCACGGCCGAGTTGACTGTCACGACCTGCATTTGGGGCTGGGTGACTGTGCCACCACACACTGCAGGTAATCGCCGGGACCAGGGAAGAGTCCTATTTAAAGTACATGGCGTCCACCTCCGAATCGAATAGATACATACGGATTTCGCCTCTTGCTCGCAAGGGTGATCCAACCCACGGCACTACATATCGGGCAGGCCAACGACATATCTAGATATACATACTCTACCATACAGCTGCTGGTCAGCCAGGAAGCACGTGCAATAACCGGCTGCTTCCAGACAACCAACCTGGGAGCCCTGTCGATCGAGGCGGGAGGCAACCACACAGCTGGAGAACTGACAGCGGGGGGGGTTTGGGCTGCGGCTACTTAGCCTACATACCTCAGGGTGATCAGGCCAGAGAGGTGGTGGGCGGGCATCGGGCAACGGCTAGAGAGTGTCCTCAGATACTAGGGTAGGATGGAGAGTGCAATCTTACTCGAGGAGCTGGAGACACTTGATTCCAACATTCTGCTGGAGGAAGTAGCCTCAGCCAAGGAAGAAGCAGAGCGTCCCCGGTCTGGACTCACCGTGTTCACTGACGGATCTCTCGGTTGGACACTGGAAGCCGCTGGATACTCAGGACCTGCCTCTGTTTTATTAGAGCTGAGAGGCCCTGTGCTCAGTCAAAATCCCCAGCTCAGTTGTTAGTTATGGCAGAACGGGCAAACGCTGGGTGGGTACCATCAAAACCCACATGGGCTGCCCCGCGCTCTGGAAATAGTTAGCCGCAAGGCGACAGATATGTATCCCTGGAGAGGATCACAATCTTCACAGGTGCCCAGGCCGCCGTTAAGCGATTTGGCTTTCCGAGGAAACCTGGCCCTGGCCAGATATCTATATGGCGATTCGGGCCAGAAAGCGGATCGCGGCGCTTCGAAAAGTCAAACCGCGACGTCGCCATTGAAATCCGATGGTGCCCTGCCCCACAAGGAGGGGTATTTCCAGGGAATGAGAAGGCCGTATGATGAGTGGGCCAAATTGGCAGCGGAGGGGCATGGGTCCCACGGAGTGGAATTTCGGCAGTACGCAGACCTATGCGGAGGACGCGAAATGCCCCCCCTTCCGGGGTCGCTGGCATGCACATCTCAAGCCGGTGATCTCGGAAAAGAAGTGGAGCGGGGCTCAGCGCTGGGTGGAGGGTCGGATTACAGCACAGGAGTAACTCAGGATGCCAGACAAGCAGGGTCCGAACGGGGTGGTGGATGGGTGTTCGAAGAGGCTGGCCGGCCGGCTGGAGACCGGGCACTGTCTGTACCTCCGTTGGACAGAGAAGCAGCCAACAGCCAACAGCCAAATGCTGGTGGTGTCAATACCGAACCCCGACTCGGGTACACCTCTTCAAGTGCTGCCCACACTGGAAGTACCAGCAGAAGATTCTGTGTGCTGAGGCTCACTGAGGAAGCAGACCGGGAGAAGTAATAATCGACTTAGAATCCGGGACCTCTTTGCGGATGAGCGCTGCAGTCAAGCGATCTTGGACTTTCTTTCGGCTCCAGATGTGGGACGAAGGGTGGGGGGTTTGGAGAGCGCTGAGGAGGATGTCATGAGTGAGGCATCGGAGTTGGAGCTTCGGGAGCGCGGGGGTGAGACCGAGGGGAGGAGTGGGTTCGGGAGTGAGTCGGGGAGTTTAAATGCTTTTCTTGTTCTTTGGGCCAGGGGGCGGGGGAGAGCCGCATCGTGCCGTAAGGACAGTGGACGGAAGCGGGCTGTGCGTAGATATCGTCAAGATCTAGGGCGAATGATGACAAAACAAAACAAAACCCCCCTCTTGCTCAGAGACAGCCGGGCCGGACCGGGCCGGGGGGCAATGATCGAAAGCTCGCCGCTTCGTTCCGTTCCGCCCCCGCCCCGGCACAGCTGTGTGTATGCTGGTGGCTGCCGGAGACCGGCCTTGCTATGTAGATATATTCTCTGCACAACGAAGCAGAGAAAGCGATGATGTCAGCTGGCGAGAGCCCCTTTTCCAAGATGCTCAGCCGGGCGGCCGGTCGCCCCCCGACTAACTGGATTCGTCCCAGCGCGCCGGGATCGCTCATGGGCGGCGGAAGGAAGGAAGGAAGGAAGGCTTCCGCCCCGGCCGCGCCCCTTCTCCGCGAATATCGATTCTTCCTGCTCCCTCCCTCACTGTCGCTCTCTCTTTCCATTCCTCTCGCATCGTCGCCGCCGGTCGATCGCTGTCAATCGGGACTTACGCTCTTTTGCTTCCCCTCCCCTATCATTCTCCTTTTCGACGTGCGGGCCCGACATCTCGTTCGCCTCTCCTATTCTGCTGCAAACATCACCCCCCCCTCCCCCAAACAAACGGACGGAACGAGCGGACGAATCATCGAACGATACCAACAATCGTCTCGGCCCCGCCAATGCCCGCCGCCCCCGCGCGCTAGCCACCTCGCACGCCTCCTCGCCCCCCATCGCACGCACACGATGATGATGATGCTGCCGCAGCAACCGCCGCTGTCGCCGGTGCCCGAGGACTCGATCTGCATAACGCGGATGCCGACGCGGTCGGAGCCGTCGCTGCTACTGCTGCCGCCGCCGCCGCCGTCGCGCTCGCCGCGGCACCTCTATGTTCACCACCACGGCGGGCCGCGGGTGCCGCGTCGGCCGCCGCCGCCCCCCCGATCCGTCTCGTTCCCGCCGGCGTCGGCCATGCGCGCCAGCGCCGACCTGATGTACGACGGCAACGGCTCGAAGGAGAGCATCATCGCGTCCGAGTACCTGCGCCAGGTCGGCGGCGACTTCTACGGCCCGCGCATCGTGCGCGGGCTCGACCTCGAGCACGGCAGCGGCGGCGCCGACACCGTCACCGTGGCGAGCAGCATGAGCGAGGAAATCGAGACGAGACGTACGTCCCCCTCCCCCTCCCCTCCCCCTCCCCCTGACAACTCCCTGCTCGGAAGGGATCGCTCTGCTCACCGGTCGCCAATCGCACAGCACTCTATCGCCGGCCCTGGGTCATCGCAATATACGTCGCGATCCTGTTCACCATCATCGCACTGTCGGCGGCGCTGGGCGTCGTCCTCAGCTGACGTCGATCCGTCCACCACTCAACTGTTGTCTGCATTTTTCTTTCTTTCTTTTCTTTCGTCCTTGCATCCCATGCGGAGTGGAAGTGGATTCTGGAGACATTAGAGATACCACCCCGTCGTTCTGCTTTTTTTTCTCTCTCTTCGTCATCCCCATTACCGTCACTTATAGAGCGGTGCGTGTCTGCATTGCATATGACTCCCCCCCTCCTCTTCCCCCCGCGCTGGTCAGTGTGTGTACATACATAACTCAAGCGGGTGCCTAACATACATTTTTTTCCCTCCCATCGGTAACCTTTTTTTTGTTTCTTCGGTCGGGCTTAACACCGCGCTCTGCGTCCGCCGAGGGGCGATGGATCCTTAGCGCCGGTTGTATTTTTTCATTTCGTTTTTTCCGGCGTGCAGTCGTGGCGCGAGGAAGGAGTGTGTGGGGTGCCGTGGGATGTACACACGCAAGATCCGCGGAGGAGAAGAGTACTGCGGGCGTGGGGAGATGACTTGGGACTGGGGTTTGCTTCCATCCGCCGTGGTGTCCCGTGCGTTTCCCCTGGCTCTCCGGAGGGAACGTCGCCGCCGCCGCCGGAGGACAGGGAACGCGATACCACCGCTGTGTTCCGCAGCAGACGCGCACTCCCTACCACCCAAGTATCCAAGCCTGCAAGTACCGCACGGATTTGGTGGTATCTAGTTCCGGAACACGCCCCGCGCGGGAGTCGCAAGTCGGCAGGAACCGCAAACACGAGGTGTCCGTTTGTCTCTACAGCGCGGAGGAAGTCTACGCGTTGGAATCGCCCCCGTCTTTGCAGTGCAGTGGGTGCTGTTGAGACGGCTGCGTGCACGCGGGAGTGCCCGTCGAGGACGGAGAGGAAGAGGGAAAGAAATGGGTACCGTGGATTCTACAAGATCATTGTATGATATGTACAGCACGTTCCCTGATTCGACGCGAAGGCACGGAGGAAGGGGTGGCATGGACGGCTCCGACGGATGGCGGCCGTCACCGCCGTCTGGGCCCGCAAAACTTGTGCCTGATGCCGGAGCCTCCGACGTCGGCCACGTCCGCGTCGAGGGCGGTGGGAGCGCCGCGACGTCTTTGTGTTCGGCCTCGGGCGCGAGGTTGACAGGCAACTTCCCCGTCGCATCCTCCTCCCGGAAGTCCACCGGCAGATATCCCTTCCTGGCGGCGATGTGCATCGCCGCCTTTCCCAGGCCGTCCTTGATTTTGGCGTCCGCGCCCTTCGCGAGTAGCAGGGACATGATGTCTTCACGTCCCTTGCCGGACGTGAGGTGCTGCGCCGTAAGCCCCGTCCAGTCCCGCGCCCCGCTCGAGCAGCAGCCGCACGACGCCCTTGCAGCCCATTCCGGCTGCGCGGTGCAGCGGCGTCTACGCGAAGCGGTCGCGCGACGCTTGTCGAGCAGGAGCTTGACGAGCGAGAGGTGCCCTTTGTCGGCGGCCATATGCCGTGCGGTCTCGTCGCAGTCGTCTCGAGCAGCGATCTCGGCACCCCGCTGAAGCGGCGGACGCGCCAGGGTGCGGGGGCCGTTTGCGGAGACGAGGTGCAGGGCGGTCCGTCGACGCTTGTCGGTGCAGTCGATGTCGGCACCGTGGGCGAGTAACATCCGGACGACGTCTCCGCCGCCCCGCTGTGTGGCTAGGTGCAGCGAGGTGCCCCCGAAGTCGGCTTTTGCCTCGATGTCGGCACCCGCCTCGAGCAGGGTGCGGACGACGCCGCTGTGGCCCTTTTCGGTCGCCATATGCAGCGCGGTGCCGTCCGACCGGTCTATGGCCTCGGTGTTGGCGCCACCAGTGAGCGGCGGGCGAACGAGCGCCTCGTGTCCGCATTCGGACGCTAGATGTAGGGGCGTTCGCAGGTTGCAATCGTTGGTACTAGCGTTGGCACCGTTCTCGAGCAGAAGCCGAGCGATGGCGCCGTGGCCTGCGTTCGAGGCCAGATGCAGTGGGGGATTATTCTTTGACCCCTTGTTTGGGTCCCTCCCTCTATCCAAAAGAAGACGCAGAGGTCGTTGGCGGCCGGCGATGATCGCCGAACAAAGCTCGGTCGCTGTCTGCCAACCGGCACAGATAATACAGCACGAAGCCGTAGCTTCGATCGTGCGGACTGCCGAACTTGACGATGTTGGAATGATCCTCGTCGACCGGAATGGCGACCTCCGAGCCACCGGGCAGATTCAGCAATGCCGAGTCGCTGCTGACCGGAACGAACAGGTCCCAACTCCTGCTGAGGCCGCCCTCGGGATGCTATCGACGGATGATTAAGCAACGCTGCAACCACGGATGCCATGGAGAGACAACAGCCAAGCGGGAAGCGACTCGCTCTGACTAGTTTCCTCGATTTCTTGGTCTCGTAGAAGCTGTATATCTTGAACTGTCCAGCCGCGGCGATAGCGATGAAGTCCTCCAACTGCATCTGAAGGTCTTGCGAGCTCCTGTTGATCGACTCCACTAGTTGTGCCCTCCCTGTGTTTGTCGCCGTACATCATTCTCAGGATGTCCTCCGCCAAGAGCCCACGGTGCGGTGTGCCGAAGAACATCACCGCCTGAGTGGCCGTGAAGATCGGGTGTTCGACGCCAATGCCTGCGGCGGGGTGGGCTGACATCAGTCTCGAAGTGCGGCACCGATCGACCAGGAGGCTTACCTAAGTGACAATTACACCGCCAAAGCTGTGTCCCTGACCAGCTTTATTCCGACGACTGCGGGAAACGATTATTAAGTAGTGAGGGAGTAATGGGAGTAAGGGCATGACGGCAGGGCTTTGTGGATAAAAGGGGTTAGCGTGTATGCGGGTCTGAAGGGATGGGTTAGTCAGCAGGTGGGACTCAATAGCGAGTCTCCGAGCGGGTTTGCTCCGTGTCCTGTCCACATCACGCACCACAGGGTCACAATTTATTTTTCTTGTCCCCAGATATGTACTGCCAAGCGTTGCAGGCTAGCCTTCATCAGCGTCCTCGCGTTAAAAGTAGCTGCCGGAGAGCAGTGAGCGGTGACCGAGGGGCCGGCGAGTCGAGGCCCGCTATTGAACGTCCCTCTTGCTGTCTACAGTAACTTAGCTGACAAGACTGGATGAGTTATCACCCGGATCGCTCGCCAGTGATCTTCAGATACTGCCAATCCTTGCCACCGAGCTGGCGGAAGCTGCCCATTGGAGACAGCTCAGAGCGGAACGCTCGGCTGAGAGGTATCGCGAGTAGCCTGTGACCAGCACGAGATCTCAGGACGGGGACTTCGAAGGATCTGGAACTTGTTAACCGAAGACAGAGTGATAACCGGTCTATAGAATCTGTCGATCGACGACGACGGAGCTGAGACGATATTACTCCAAGACAAGCCCCAAGAATCAGAGCCACGGCCGACGATGACAACCGCTAATGTCATTGTGAATGCGTCGACCAGCTATCCGCTGATCAAGACATTTAGAGGAGGGCCAAACTCGCGGCAGAAAAGCCAGATGCCCGCGGGGTGGAATGGCAAAGTTATTCGGACCGGGCGGAAGGTCACGCGATGCCGCTTGCCAGATCGCTCGCACATCTCAAGCGGGAGATCTCCGAGAAGAAGTGGATGGAAGCACGACAATGGGCAGGAGGTCAGACCTCCAAGACGAAATACCGGATGCCGAGAGGACAGAGGCCGGACGGTATGGTTGCTGGGAGCGCCAAGAGGCCCGCCTCAAGGTCTTACCAGTTGAAAACTGGGCACTGCCTGATCGGACAGTACCTGCACTGGACGAAGAACCACCCCACCGCCCAGTGTTGGTGGTGCCAGTGCCCGACACAGACGAGAGACCACCTCTTCAAGGTGTGTCCGGAATTGAAGGCTCAGCAGAAGATCCTGTGGGCGGCGGTGCGGAAGGAAAGCGGGAAGTGGAAGAGCCGGTGGTAGATCCGGGATCTAATTGCTGATGGGGGGCGCGGGCAGGCGGTGCTGGATTTCCTTTTGTTCTCTCTTTCTGGTCGCGTTTTCTTTTTTCTTTTCTTTGTTTTGTTTTTTGTCTTTTTTCCTTGGTGCGCATCTACTCTTTCTTTGAACAGGCCTGGGCGGAGGGCAGAGAGGAGCTTGCAACGAGCCGCCATGCGCGAACAGCGGACGAGAAACCTGGATAAAAAAGTGTGTTGCCATAGTCTAGATATCTAGGCTGTATGCAAGTATGAATAAACAAAAACAAACTTCTGCACTCTATGTAAATGATGGACAAGAAAGAATCCAGGCATCCATTGTGTCAAAGTACAGGAATATCCACAACCCATCAATCAGCAATGCGAATTATACGACCATCCACCACCAATAAGTCCCGCGACTTACCAATACAAGATTTCATGTGAAACACCACTGATTGATACGTTGCGTCCACCTCGGAATCGAACTTGACCATTTCCAAATTGTTCTTGTGTATAGGAAGCCGATGTTCTGACGGTAAGAACAACCGCGCGGAGGACCCTTGGACCATCATGGCCAGGTCGCCATCTCTAGCCCATTTGCCGGATTCCGACTGAAGGGATATCAGCGATTGAAACAGAAGCGGTAATACTTGTGACTCACCTTCTTGGCCGTCGGCGTTTTTAAGGTCTCATAAAAGCTGATAATACTCCGCTCGAATGTGCGCCATATGGGCGCAAGGATCTCCCGCTGGCTGGCGAGGAAATCCGAGCCTTCTTGCAGCTGCGCAAGAAAGCGCGACCTTTGCCGATCCGGATCGGAGCCATCCTCGACCATCGCCTCTAGCTCCTCGATCCGGAGTCCTTGGTGTGGGGTGCCGAAGAAGAATATCCCCTTGGTAGCGTTCAGGATAGACTTCTGGGGGTCCATCAGGCTCGAATCGACCAATGCCTAGTTGGTAGAATTGTTAGCGGAGACGAAATGGAGAGGGTATGTGTTTTAGTGATTAGGAGCTTACCTGAAGGATCAAGATACCTCCTAGGTTGTGCCCTATGAATATGATGGGCCGGTCCTAATAACGGAAAAAAGAGTGTCAGCCGGCATCATTTGGTACAAAGATAGCGTCTCTTAGCACGCACTTCGGCACCCCTTCGGCAATTTTTGAGCTGTTGAACAAAGTGACTTCTGAAGTCAACCATTTTCATGGAGGATTGCTGGGGTCCGGTTAGACGGCTATCGTAACCGTAGGTCATAATTCTGGCTTTCGTGACGTGACGCGGTAAGAAGTCTTTCAGCCACATCTGATGGGTTTCTCTGCTGCGCCAGGATCCAAACGCATGGCCCGCAAGGCCAGTCACTGCAACTACACTGAAATGAAGTCCTCGTCAAGTCCTGGCTCACATGAGAGTGAAGGGAAGGAGGCACCTACTCGGCGTGTATATCTCCACCCGGCGCGTTTAGTGGGGTGAGGTCGTAGAAGTGACGGTCGATTACAAGCAGCGTGCCCGCACGGGCGGCGGTCGTTGGCACCCGCTCAAACCTCGATTTACTCGCATCGATGTTACTGAAATAATGGCTATGGGCATACAGATTCAGCAGCGCAGTCTGAGTTGAGCCACAGCATGCTGGAAAAAGCGAGAGGTCGTTTTGATTGCCTAGGGACGGATCGATGGTCTGGAGAGTTTCGAGCAAGTCATCCTCGAGCCATCCCTGGGGCACTGCTGATATACGGAAACACACCGGCGCCACGTGTACGGGGGGTTGGTCGGCGACATCGGCATCAGATGTAATGGCGAGGCGCGCTGTGGCCGCAACGGCGTGATCATGCGCACCTTGCTCTCCCGGAAGAGGGGCCTCTTCCGCGGCAGTGGCAGTGGAGTGGCGCAGGAGATCTGTCCAGAGTCGAGGAGTAGCGGTCGCAGAAACAGATGGCACGTCTGGCATCTCCTGTCCAGTTTGGCCGTGGCGGCTGCGCGGCTGTTGAGTCCCAGTTGGATGCTCCATCCGTAGTCGTTCAGGCATCGTCAATAGAGGAGATTCTGCGGATCAGGGTCAGTCACTGCTTCCTATGCTGGCGTTTCCGAGATGTAGGAGTGTCACTGTTCCGTAAAGATGGGAAGCTGTAGTTAAGCGGGAGGTGTTTCTTCATACATAGATAAGGTACTCTACATACATCGCACCATGGCTTGCATGGTTTGCTGACATGGATGTTACGTCTAGCAAGTGAGACCGAGCTAAAGGCACATGAGTCCAGAGCCCCCATGCGGACCGCTTCTTTGCACTCCGTCGTGAGCACTAAAATTATTATACGGCCCTGTTCGGATCGCCCGTATTTCGCCAACCGTTGGTTCGCGAGGTCACAAAACTGCTTCAAAATTATTAGTTTGGCGACCTTGCGAACCGATATACGGATGCCGCATTGAATGGGTATCTATGTCCACCAACAACGAACCATCGAGAATTATTTGCATTCTGAGCGGCAGTGGAGTGGAGACTCGACTTTCACCTACTAGTTTGTCACGGGCCGAGGATCAAAATCGCTGGAGTGGGATAGAAGGGGGAGGAAAGGTTCAATTCATACATCCTTCCTGCAGCTCCGCACGGGGCAGATCACGTGTCGTACGGACAGTCTCCGCTTCAAGAACACGCGAGCTGCGAAATATCTCTAGGGCGCACCACGCATCATTGGGATAGCTCTGGAACAACGACAAATACTGGAATTAGTCGTTGTCGGATAGCGAAATGAATCCGAATTAAGCAGAACGAGGTCAATGGAGCGAGGTTGATGGAATTCTCAGATTGCATCGAGCAAGCAGCCATTTGTATTAGCGTTGTTTGTTCAGTAGGGGATAAGGGGAGAGGGAACCGGCAGACGAAACAAAGAACGGCAAACGCCTAATATGCCAGGTGGGTCACCAGAAGGTTAGAGTGTGGCAGCAGCACCTCCATATCCCCTGGATACGCAAAACCATTACCACTCAAACTCCCTAGGTACCTCATCGCACCCCCAACATCCGGTTAGCATCGAAGATTCAGCAGGATCTCCTTTCCGGACTTTAGAAATCGCAGACTTGGCGACAGCAGGTAGACTCACATCCATGGTAAAAAAAGAGTTATAATATTCTGCAAACGGGTGGTACACTGGAAGATGTCCCGCAAAATGCTTCCCAGCACTGTACCCAGCGTGATAACGTGGGCAAAACGGAGCCGCTTGCAATGAAGTCTGTCGGCTTCCAATTGTATACCCAGTTAATAGAGCGATTGCAAACAGATTGATTTACTCCGTGTCGGCCATTTATTTACTATTGTGACTGAGTTGAATTGGGGTGCCTCTGACCTGGCAACCCAGCCGGAAAAGTTATGGCAATTTAGACTTAATGGTAGAAACTATGGCATAGGTATTGAGGGGGGTAATGGTAGCTGAGCGGCGAAAACGGAGAATTGGTGGCTCAATGGGGTTAGCGGGGATGCAGGAGGTTTGTCAGCATGGAGGGTTCATTAGCCAGACTCCGAGGAGGATTT
>Ga0307508_10000980_pt1 | contig 33144 bp, 40 predicted proteins | sample 9_EM_MG_FD_203089 | JGI IMG/M metagenome (GOLD analysis project Ga0307508, IMG submission 203089) | Populus trichocarpa ectomycorrhiza microbial communities from riparian zone in the Pacific Northwest, United States - 9_EM | ecosystem: Host-associated > Plants > Roots > Unclassified | place...
TTGGGGGACGTCCGAGTTATAAACAAGCAACATCCTCCGATTCCATTTATAACACGTTATTAACATGTGTTATTAACATGTTATAAATCATTTGTTTATAACTTCGGAATTTTACACTGAGCCCTAGAAGAGTAATTTGCAAGTTGTATTCATTCGTTTCGTTGTCTTGCTAGATGTACAGTGTTGGAACAACAATAACAACATCTGGTTGTGCGCTTGGTCACTGAACGTTATGATCTGGTGTCTGGGACTGTGTAATTGACGCGTCGGGATGGTCAAAACGCATCGATGCCTGTCGGCGCTGGCCGAACGAGAGAAACAAAGGCCAATTCCAGGCGGACGGCACGGAGAGGCGATCCTAGCACACGCGTCAATCCACAACCAGGCCCACTCTGCAAGGGGGTGGATTCGTCAAGCAGATCATTCGCGTTCGTGTGGCTTATGAGTGGCTGTTGATAACAATCTGTTTCTGCTCGCGCCCGAGCCGGCGCGCATCGGCGACGAGTGATAAGTAACGCACACGACATGCAATTCGTAGGAAGGTACTGTATAAGGTAGTTCGAATGTTACAAGAAAGCTCGTATTGCTACAGTAATATCACATCAGCATCAGCTACGGTCGAATTCTCGCTCTATCGTGAACGCCCCCAACCATAATCGATGACAAGTCCCATTCCGTATGGTCTGAGATCCAAAGAGTTAGGTGGCAGAGGCGGCGCTATACCCTTGGATGCAGCCTCTCCAACCTCTAGATGCGACTCTTCTGGACCCTCCGCTGAAACGAGGACCGGCTTGTCTTTCGACAGTAAACGACGCAGTATGAAAGTGAACAAAGTGATTCTACGGCTCGTTTCTGCGATTGGGGACGGCTGAACGCCATCGACGGTTGTAATTGTGTTCGTTTCGGCTCCAAGAGGTGACGAAGGTGGGGATGAAGATGCAGATGGGTGGGCGGACAGTTCTGCGCTGATGGACGTCGTGGCTTTATCGTCATTTGGCTGCTCCCCTGAGGTTTTGTCTCCTTCTACTTTTTTCGCCTTTTCAGCAGCCCTTAATCGTGCACGGAGTTCCCTATCAAGACTTCTAGCCTCCCATCGCGAAACGTCGAACGGTGAGAAGAAGTTAGGTAGTCCCGAGCTAGAGAGACCGAAGCCCAAGTCGCACCAGCATCTGTCAAGGAGATGCACCATACCATCGATTGGAGTGGAAGAAGGGGGGGTTGGTGGGATGGAGGATGTCACAGCAGAGGAAGGCGGCGAAGTAAGGGAAGCGTAGAGGCTGGCGGCGGGTACGGGCTGCCAATAACATGAAGATTGTGCGAGAGCGAATAGCATAATAACGCAGTAAAGACTATCGAGTAATATACCGACCACATGAAAAAAAGTGATCAGCATTTCAAATGGACGAGTACTGTGCTCGATGCGATGCTTACCATGGTTTGGCTTGCAACGTTAGAGAGAACAAGAAAAATAACAGAAATAGGGGGCTAGCTCGCGAGAAAGGCAGTATGAACAACGGTAGGTACCTGAGTTTGGTTGACATGAGGGACTCGCCAGGACTTTACGAAGTGAAGCACGTACCAACGAGTGCACCACATCTTCGCAGCGCTGAGGATTCGCGAGCGCTTAATAGGCGTTCTAATTGCCGTTCAAATGCCCCGTGCTTGTTGCGTCGTCGCGTCGTTGAGTCGCCGCGGGCTGTCGGGCGGCCGCTGACTAAACGCAACTCTTGATGTACACTGGCCCAAATACTGTGGGCTCAAGGCAAGAAGTGCGCATCCGATATCTATACCGCTACAACATCACATCACGGGCATCTAGCGTTCACCAACTATCTTTCTCTCAGCAATAGTCCGCTCGACCTCGTCTTCTTGACTCCTATCCGGGCCTCCAAGTCGGGCAGCATTAAAACACCGAATAGTTACTTGAGAACAACCTATCATTCTGGAGTATCGGACTCTGCATCATGCGTGCCGATCTATATTGGCAGGCTCGGACACAATTAGGACATATACCACTACATTACTACGGGGCGCACGCTGCACGACATCTGTGCTGCCAATGATCTGCTATGGCTGGGACAATGCCAACGCGTGACTCGCTTGTCGATATCGTTAACGAATCACACAAGCTACGGTGATCTCGCTAGCTTACGACCCTGCTTGCGCAGCTATTTCATATAGGACAAGGGGGCAGCCTAAGGGGCACAGTGGCGAGGCTGAGTCACCACGCGCTTGCAGCCATCGGCAATCAAAGGCGATAACGGGGCCCATCCTACTGAAGGTCATCCCTTGTATCAGCAGGATACAGTACATGGGCGATTTTCGCTCGTGCGGGGATTCAGCGATAATTCCTCATCTCCAGTGATAAGACCGCACAAGCTGGCGAGGAGCAATGCCGTCACTTAGATGGAAGTTCCACACGTTGGTTTAAGCTCGGCGTCAGTTGTCAGTATTAGCATAGTTCCAGGCCCCATCTAGCCCGCAACTTTTGGTCGATCACGGATATGGGTCCGTATAATGGTGCAGTGAACGAGCAAACGTCTCGCAGATCGGATTCACTCATACCAAATTTGTTCGTCGCCGACCCCACACCTATGTGGCTGCTGACTCGAGGTCTGCCCTGAGCATTGGCAAACGAAGACATTGTCATGCATATGCTACCGAGATCAATATTTGAAGATACCTACACAAACCGGACGGCAAGATTGCCGCAGTTGAGAGTATCATGCAAGATACGAATCGACCGGCTGAGGAAGATAGTACCACTTGACTACTTTTGAACTTTTTTAAGTTAACCGGTATGTATGAAGTATGGAGACCATTGCGAAGAAGAAATGGAATGGATTGTGGAGAGACATGTGTGGGCGGAAGAAAAAAGGATCGAAAGGGAAACATGATGGTTCGCGAGATGGATTCGTAAGCGCCGGTCACATTTCATGCCGGTGCAGGTGCTTGGTTGGGGTGTACTGATGATATGGTCTCCCCGACTGCAGCATTCTGAGAGACACCGATGAAGCCGGAGCTTGTCTGAGTCTGTTTTGCACGTTTGGAGCGGTAATCGTGGATCGCAGACCGGATAGCATCCTCAGCGAGCACTGCAGAAGGGTGGCAAAATTAGTAAAAAAAGAGGCAAAACAAGGTCGAACACGGAGGGGCGAAAAGGAGAACTAGCACGTACTGGAGCAGTGCAATTTGACCGGCGGGAGGGCAAGTTCCTTCGCAATCTCGGTGTTCTTTATGGCTCCGGCAGCGTCCAGCGTGAGACCCTTTACGCGTTGGGTCATATATGAGCTGCTGGCGATGGCAGAGCCACAGCCAAAGGTCTTGAATTTGACGTCTGAAATTATGCCGTTCTCATCAACGCGGATTTGCAGCTTCATCACGTCACCACATCTGTTGCGAACGACAACGAAAATCGGGGGGAAAAAAGTAACGGCAGATCGTCAGAAAGAGCACAAGGGCGGAGAATTGAGTACGAGTGCTCACGCTGGTGCACCGACGAGACCAGTGCCGACGTCTGTGTCATTCCGCGGCAACGAGCCAACCTGGATGTTAATCAGATAAGCAAACTGGCACTCGACAACCACGAATTTCTCCAAGTACGTATGCCTCAGGACTGAGAACTCACATTCTGAGGTCGTTCGTAGTGCTCAATCACTTTTTGGTGGTACGAGCGCCGATGACTAGGACCGTGGAGGCTAGCATTGGCACGGGGTGTTGCGGTAGCTAAGCGTGACGAAGAGGAGGACGCGGCTACTCGGGAGGACAAGACAATAAGTTGTTGGACTGAACGACGCATCATGGTAGGTGTTTAGAGCGTCGTTGGAGAGGCACTATGGCGGTTGGAGCGAAGGCGAAAGTCAGAAGGTCAGTCACGTGATATAAAACTCCCAGCTCCGAAATCTCGCCGACGCAGGCCGGCCGCGGCGCAGCGTACATCACCTTCCTGAAACCATTAGCGGTGAGGGGCGGCCGACGCCTGCAGATCACGCACTTTATCAGTGACCGAAACAAATGTATTGCCATGAATTCACTTTTGACGTCGGCCCCACAACAAAGCTGATCATGACAGTTCTGTATGCTTTCATCGTATATTCCCCAGGGATGTCTCTCTTCCAATCCAGTAACGTGTGCAAGACCTAATGCTTTTCTTGGCTGAGGATTCGTTGCGGGGAATGATAACCAGCTAATCAGAGCCGGTGTACCATAAACGCCTGACGCCCTGATGCCTGATTTCCTAATCCGTATTAACCTCTCAATATGAATCCTTATCCTTCGTCTCCATCCACACTGGGAGATCCAATCTCGCACTTCTAGCTGTTGGCCATACTCCGAGTCCGGCCGCAGTGGATAATAGCATTGATGGCATTGAAGCCTTGAGGAACGGAACCTACAGCTATGATCATCCTCCACGTATATCGCCCTGATTCGCCGATCACTTCGGATTACTGTCGATGACCATTCGATACACTGGGGACATATGCTTCGTGAGTCAACCCGCCTACACTGACACAACGAATGGGAGCCTCGTTTCAACGCGCAAATTCCTCATCCAGAGTGCTCAACCAATATCATGGACTTACCAGGCGGCGGCCCAGAATTCCGAGTGACCTCTTCTTCGTTTCCTGGCATATTCTACGGCCTTGCTGATGACCGCCGACTCGGAAACGCCATGGCTCAGACGATGTCCTAATGACCTCAAACGAGCGGAGCTATAATCAAAGCTTTTGAGGTAATGTAAAGAGAGCAGAAAGTTGAGGTTTGCGGTAAAAGGAATATTGGCGATCTTACTTGCACAGTCTTCAGAGCACTGAGAGAACGGACCACGGACTTCCACCCATAAGACTGCGTCAGACTGGGAGGTCGGGGAGTGTGTATGCTGAAAGTAAAACTGGTTTCGAGGTGGCAAAATCTGAGGCGGTAAAAATTGAATCAGAGACAATGTACGTTTGAGGTTTCTGAGCCAGCATATTGGATTATGACTTAATATAGTACAATGTCCGTACAACGCTGCCATCGTCAAGGTTCCAGACATGATCATGATTTGCAGCTCGGCCGAATTTATTATTTATTGTTCTTAGCAGATCTTTAGAACGTTTGTGAATGCCATGTACAACATCAATAACAGTATTATAAACCAAATTTAGCAGCAGCGAAATGTATACATGGAATGGGCTGGACGCCAACTTCTAACATTTCTTGTTGGAACGTGATATCAAATCCAAGTACTGCAGTGATTATAGGACCTAAAGACGATATCATACAATAGGGTAGATGCTTGCAGCAATGCACTCTTCACTTCTTAGCTCCACTACTGCCACTGCCAGGCGCACCCGATCCCGAAGACGAACCTTTGCCTGGGATATAGGAAAACGTACCAGATCCAGCGGCAAACCATCGATCGTTGGCAGCCTTGAGCTTCTCAGCAAGCGCAGACGGATTCGCGAGTTCCAAGCCTTGCGCTGGAGTGAACGTGAGCGACGTCGCGGTGCCGCTTGTCTGTAGACCCGACGGTCCGCCCCCCGCGGCCACACGATTGAGCATGGCCAAGCGAAGCTTGTTCTGTTTGGACATCTTCGCTCGACTTTTAGCATCCGCCTCGCCGGCGCGGACTTTGCCGGCTCCATAGCCTATCATACCCAAACCGACCGTCTCGTCAAACGCGCCAACTTCTTCTTCGGCTTTTCCGAATTCCAGCCGATTCTGCATCTTGCGAAGCTCAGTTTGAGCATAGGCTTCCTTCGCTTTGCGTGCTCTGGCAGTTTGTATTGATTATCTTGCAGACGTGACCACTGGAAAAGAATCTTCTCTTACCGCTTGCCGCCGCGCCGCTTCTTGGGGCCATCATTTGGAACTGGGAGAGCCTTGATCACCTTTGCCGGTGGTGGCTCCGCCAGCTTCTCGATGTATTTATCGAGCTTGTCCCGCAATATATTTCCATACGACGCTGCGCAGGCGATTCTTTGAGTCAGTGGGAATAATACGTTGAAACCAACTTACTGTTGCCGCCCTTTCTTTCGAGATCCATCCTGGCTGCCAAACCCACTTTTGCCCCAACAGTCCGCTGCGCCTTCCGTCGATACTCCTCGGGTGCAGTCTGTACCAACTGACTCTGGAAGACAAACCCTGTATGTTTTTCTCGCGTGGCCGTGGAGAACCCTGCAGTGATCTTCCTTTGTGCACCAAGAAGATGAACGTTTCCTGCGGGCATTTTTGCGAGTGCCGCTAGACCACCAGCGACGCCGAGTAACTTGGCAGCGATCGTCGTCCCCACAATCGCGCTAACGTTGGGTGCGAGTACGGACATGCGCGATTGCACATATTGAAAAATTTTAAGACGTGCAGCATCGAGACGCTCTTCGAGGTCACATGCGCGTATGACGGCGTCCCATTCAGGCTGAGGTAGGGGGCGACCTTTCGTCGTGGTAGCAGTAACTGCAACTGTCATCAATATAGCGGGAGGCAATACGGCATTCAAATGCGCTTTCGTAAGGTCACTCTCGTTCCCCAGTGCGCGCACAGACCTGATAAACATAACGGGGTCGGGGACAAGCTGTTGTAATTCGGGGAAGCGTGGTGCGTAATGGTCGCGGATGAACTTGTGTACCACAAGTATTTCATTATCGACATCCACAGACAAGTTGTTTGCCGAGACGATGAGATTGTACTCCGGATTGTCTTGCGCATTCGTTGACATAGAATCGGTTTTAGAGTTTGCAGGCTGAGAATAGTACTCGATATCCTGTGGGAGGGCAGCAAATCCCATCGAAGTGCTATTAGAATTAAGCCACACATGGTTTAAAGAGCGCATGGAGTGGCTTATAATCACCTTGAGGATCTCAGTCATGCGCTTACTTCCCTCGAGTTTAGCCACTGAGCGCACATCTTGTACAGCACCAAGTTCCATCTCATCCACGTCCGCCTGCTCGAGCTCGTCCGCTGGCTTGACACCACCCTCCAGTACAAGACCGCCTCCTGTGTCTTCCTCCTCGTCACCATCTGACATATTCACGTCAGAGTCACCGTTGTTGTCAGAACGTTTACGCTTCAGCGCTGCAGAAGCAGGCAGCCCTGGAACCTTGAATCCATTTTGCGATTCGTACTGTTGCTCCTCTTCTCCACCGGAAAGTCCATCGAGGTCATCGAGCAGTTCGTTTGCGAGGCTGGACATGGATTCGTGGGCTTGCACGTGACCCAGTTTTGCCACCGTTTTGTTAGACCTCTAGTAACAAACTTAGAGGTAAGCACAGTTTCAAGGTATTACTACGAATAATACTGCGCTAGTGATGATCTCCGAGTGGTATCTTATACTCAAACCTCTTTCTGAACCTGGAAGCCGTGTTTGAGATGACGACTTGATTTCGGATACTGCTGAGGCGTCCCAATCTGCTCCTTTCGTGTCTTGGTTACGACCTCCCAGCATTGGCTGACCGCCTCTTTTTGAAGTCTTGTTTTCCCTGAACTCCTGACTATGGACCCCAGGAGAGCCGTTGACCCCCGCTTAGCAAGCGATCCAAGACGCGCACAGGATCCTCGTCTGCAAAGAACAGTTGCTTCAACAGATCTCCGTGCACGCTCCGACTCTCCTCTTCCCCCGCCCCCCGTAAACACGACGGTCCCTACTACGCATGCGCCGCAGCCTCTCAATGTCACTGCGCCGCCAGTCCTATCCGAATCTGTACTCGTCAAGCAAAGGCCACTTTTTTGCATCGTCTGTGCTAGTAATCAGGTGTGTTTTGCAAGCTTGCTTCGCCTTATTCGCCTGCATGGATGATGGCGCTGACGCACCGAAAGAATCGCTCCATGGAGGGGCACTACGTTCTAAAGTGCGGGAAACCGCCGCCATAAAGATGCCTCCTGACTCATGGTTGCAACGCTAGAAATGCTGGCTTCGAAGTTATTTCTGCAGGGACTGGCTCGCAGGTACGCATGCCTGGTCCGACGGCGGACAAACCGAACGTGTATCAGTTCGGCTATCCATACGAAGCAATGTACCAGGAGCTTAAAGCAAAGGACCAGAAGCTGTGCGTTACCCATTTGCGTACCAACCACAACAGTTTCATTAATAATTGGTTCGGTTTAGGTACACTGCGAATGGGTTGTTACAAATGATAGACCGCAATCGATTCATCAAACAGGCTCCCGAGCGCTGGCAAGAGCAAAGACACATTGCAGGTGTTGTCATCACTTGCGAAGAGCGTTGTTTTGATGCTGTTTGCGATGGTCAGTTTGTTCGATATTACGCCGTTCAAGTAAATGGTCTTACTTAGTGCGAACCCGTGACCAACATGCAACAGATCTATTAGCCAAAGGTGGAGAGGAAAACCGGCCGATCCATATCATCAATATGGAAATTCGAGATAACCATGAAGAGGCTGCTATTGCCGGAAGAGCCATTCTTGACCTTGCCACTGCGGTAAGCGAACTGAACACCACGCCCCGTTCAGGCCTGAAGTTCTGATGTGTGCTTAAGATCGAGAATGCTATGGATATCGATGGGGAGATGGAGGAGATATTAGAAAAGCAAGAACAAAAACATCCTCATTCACTCCTGCATGCAGTTGCTTATTACTAAATGAGTGTGGCTAGTCTAGCTTAGTAGCTATCTGTACCCATCATTCACCGCCTAGGGGATACTCTCACTGCGCCATCTACGTATCACTCATGTACAAGAATCACATGTATTTTATTGCATGTTGTACAACCGCAAGGCTTTAGACAATAATCAATGCACAGTTGAAACTGTTGACTTCATTTCTTGCGGGCCTTGTAAACTGAAACCGCCTTGTCTACGGCGGCAAGTAGCGGCGCGAATGCCTGCGGTTGATGCATATCGAAACGTTGGTATCAGTGTCATGAGTCACGTACAAATCAGGATAATGATGTGGACCCACGGTTTCCATCACTTGCAAATCCACCCCTGCATGCTGGCCAGTAAGCTTGATTGCGTCAACTTTTTCGTGCGTGCGCATAATGTAATCAATCATTTTATTGATCTTCGCCGCCCTCTGAGTTGCGTTTAGCACCCCCAAGGCTGGCGCGTCTTGGACAGACGGATACAGAGTGGTCCAGAATTGCCGCAAAAATTCGTTCGTGGCAGTGGCACACGTCGTTATTTGCTGCAGAATAAAAGGCGGGATTTCATCTGATGGCGGGCAGGAATATGAACTGAGATATCATGGCATTTCGCGAGGAACACACCTTTACGCAGCCGATTCTGAAGGCGCAATGAAACGTTGTCAGTCATATCTTGGAGCGCCGCAACACCTGCACTGCGGTCCTGTTTGAACTGCGTCATGTAGTCAATCGCAACTTGGGTCGCGGTCATCGAGTTAGCAGGGGACTGTCCCACTCACTTGTTCAAGCCTTTGAGTCCACCCTGCAATTGAGGCTGCCATACCAGCCGCGATCACAGGCATTTCCTCTTCCGCCTCAAATATTATTGGTCGAGGGTCGCTCCTTTGGGAAAGTCTAACAAGACTCACCCCGAGATTCACAGTGTCCCTATTCATATTACTTGCATCACCAACCCCGTCAAGAAGCCCTCTAGTATTCTGGAGGTTGAGGGCAATGCCCTGAGACGAATCCGGTTTATGAAGATCTTCTAGGTCAATTTGTTCGTAGTTGCTGGAACGCTATACAATCTGGGTCATTGTCGTGCCGATCGAGACGCATGGAAGTCCAATTGACAAACCTCAGGAACAAGATCCCTCGGGTTATCGCCGATAGGATGGGAGGTGGACGCTTCGCCTCTGTACAATGACAATGAATCCATTATAGATCATGGGAGCCAGCAGTGCACTCACAAGGCAGACTGCAGCAGCCTTTCAGAATGTTCATTGAAGCGTCGTATAATTGGTATTGCGTTTTTCCTCCCCCCAGCCCTCATTGTAACGTCACGCTCGTTTCCGGTCTGCGAATAGGTGCGCAGTCGGTGAACAAATTTATATCGCGAATATTCATTGTTTGGCTCACGTCCCCATGGTCAGCTTCATTGGCTCCCAAGTCCAGGAGGAGCTGCATGCGGTGGTTCTTAGGGTGCAAAGGTTCAGCCTCTTCATAGCAATCAATCACGAGGTGGAACGATGTAAGCCTGGAAAGTTTCGCGAGATTGCATGATACAACTCACCGTCATCTTCCCTCTCCAAGTATTTATCGAATATGGGATCTTCCTTCGCAACTGAATTCCGAGATGAGGCGCGATGTCGGTCGAACAACTTCGAAGAGAAGTAGCGTTCCCAGAATTGTGACTCTGACAACTGCGCATGGGGGCCGATATCATCGTCATGCACATGTGGGGACATCGGAGATAGCCTGAGAAAAAAGAGTTCACTACATATGGCACTCACTGGGTTAGGGACATTATCCGAGTATGCTTGTAGCACGACTGGGAATTCCTCGAAGATATCTGCGAGGAGCTGTGGCGTCAGGGTTAAAAGGATTTGCCCATTTTCCCCTGTCTTAAGGCGAGGCGCGACGATCTCGGACGATTTTCCTTTACGCTGCACCGCGGCAGAAGCTTCTGATTCAAGCATGTTCTGACACATCACTCAAGTCAGTTTCATGGTTTACGAAGGAGGACGACCACGCAGAGGATGATACCACTGACCTCACGCCCTTCCCAGAACTCCTGTTCTGTGATTTGCCCGCTCTGGACAAGGCTGCGGTGCAAATCACCGAGTTCAGGATTTTTGGTGAGTACCTTTTGATATACTTCAGAACCGTATTGGCCTCCCTTTGATGGTGCAGCAGACGAAGAGCGGCCGTATGGGTTAGGAGGTCGCGGGGGTTGGTTGGAGGCGGTTGGCGGAAGAGGCGACCCAGGAAGTTTGACCGGCGGATTCCTTGGAGTGGATGGCGCCGAACCGCTGGATCCAGAAGTATTGGCACTGACAACTGCCGCCAATAGAGACTTGAATTTCTCCAGTTCAGCATCAGCGACGGCAGGCGGTGAAGTGAAACTGAATTGAAATGGTTCTAGCTGATCGGCCACATGCAGTCGTAGTCGCTTCTTAGTCACGCCTGCTTTGGAGGAAAACATGCCTGGAGAGAAAGAGTGACGAAAATTTCATCGGTGTAATTGACAAAGTCGAAGAACGAACTCGTGAGCTTGGAATGTGCGATGTTCACTGTTGGCTTTGAATGGCCATCTTTCGTCCACAAAATACGTGTGTTTGTAAAAGTGAGCACGCCGGGTAACCCGCTATAAAGAGCCTTTGCGCGCGCCTCAACGTCGCTACTATCGACGTTTGGAGTCCCATGGAGCATCGGAGTGAGGGTCTCCTCGCCTCGACCACTTCATGCCACAACAAACCAACTTGCACTGAGGCATTTGCCATTCTCTTGAGGTGTGGTGGTTATGCACCCAGCGTGTTATGCGCCTAACTGTTGTCTCGATCGTCATCGCCTAGTGCCCCTGTTTTCTCGTTGTATTGGGGCGCGGGTAGCCCTTGTGCACACAGACGCGCGGTGTTTGTTCAACTTTGTTGTGGGCTCGCGCGAAGTTCCTATTCGCCGGTGCTGATGACACATAACAAGATCTCTCAGCTCCATGACCAACAGTTGACTCTCTTGTCGGGACCCTTGCGAGGAATCAGAGATGATGACGAGGATCCGACCATTGAACCTCAAGCGCTTGACCTCTCACTCCATTTGACTTCGAAAGGAGTTCGCACATGGAAAACCCATCATGAATTGGCTAACAGCACTGACGCCAGTACCGAAGACCACCCGCGACAGGTGCAGCCGCGGAAGCGAGTACGTGTCCTCCCTGCTTCGGCTGCCGCTTTGGACGCGATGAGAGCTTCAAGTGCGGCACAAAGTCAACATATCGCCACTTTGCGGGCCTCTCTCCCTCTCAATGAACCCGCATTTCGCATTCAGAGTGTGCTTGCCGATATACTCCCCGTGCAACGAGCTCGCAAAGTGTTGGAGTGGAATGTATCTTGGGATGCAGATGAAGACCTTAATCTCATAATTGGTGTCTTGAGACATGGGTTTGGTAATTGGGGTGCTATTGGGGCCGACTCTGAACTAAAGCTCACCGGCAAACTCTTCCCTGGATCGAAAGAATTGGTCCCCAACGACGTTGTCTTAGAACGAAGGGTGGAGTATCTCTTCAGTTTGCTCAAACCTGCCTCAACTTTGCCACCTTCGCCCAAAAACTACCCTCAGAAGCCGAAAAATCTGCCAGAAGCTCCGTCAGCTGGCTCTGGCGGAACTGGCTTTATGCGCCGTTCTCAGATCCCGTGCGCACTTCCATCGCCCCCACAATCGGAACCCCCTCTGCCATCCCCAGATATTGAGATAATTTTAGTCCGACCCTCTTCCGTTGTACCTAGCAAGCGCAAAGCGATCGCATCACCAACCCGACCCGATAGAAATCCCCTGACCCCGCATAAAGACGCGTCCATTAGGCCACGCTCTCTCGTGTACAAGACTCAGCTTCAGGCCGAAGGTTCTACTACCCTGCGGGATATCATCTCGCACAGATGGACGAGGGCTGCCCGCCAGGCAAGAGCGGCCTCCATTGTCTTTGTCAATGATGTGGACGACGAAGACCTCCCCCCTGGCATCGAAAATTTTCGGTATCTTGAGAGCTCCATTGATGAGTGAGCTGTGCATTTAGTAATGAGTGTAATGCATGGCACTTAAGGGCTGTCTGTTGAATCTCAGGAGCCACGTTCGACTCCCTGCTCTGGATGAAGATGACAAGCCTCATTGTCGGCCTTTTGATCATGGCGGGGACAACATGGCACAGCATTCCTGCGTTACAGATCACGGCAGTCAATGCAACTGCATCGTGCGTTCGTCACGTGGCTTCATGGAGAGCGCATACGATAAGGATGTGAGATAGCCACCGGTTTCCAGCATGTCAGAAATGTTCTTGACTGTCCGCGCGGTTAGGGTTTTTTTCGTTTGGACGACGTGCCCAACAATGGCGAGTTTATCATCGAATGCAATGAGGTATGTCTTGCATTTCGGAGTTCCTTATAGATGTGCTTCTCCGCAAGGTTCCCCACGAGTACTGATAGTACTATGGTCCACTCAAGTTTTGTTGCTGCACTCTGCAATGTTCAAATCGCCGCAGTCAGTGGCCACGGGACACCTCATTGCAAATCTTCAAATCAAGGAATCCCGCTTCTCGGAGCTCACGCACAGATGGTCGTCACGGTCCTGATGGAGATTATGGCTGGGGCGTTCGTGCCACTATGTCGATTCGACGGGGACAAGTACTTGGGTTTTTTACAGGGTGAGTCACATGTGGTGGATTGCGTTATCATCCGGCCCCTCAGCTCATTAGTGCACCATAGCGAACTGAGGTGCGAATAATTCTGCAGGTGCACCGAGAATCGAATTTCCTGACTATTAAATTTACCGACACCAGAGAACGGCCCTTGGACGACGAGTGTCTGGATTATGGTTTTGACATTGACGATCACGGGTTTGACATCAACGATCCGGGTGGTAAATATACTGTGGATGCTACAACATCTGGTTCGTGCATATAACCCCCCATTGTCCCGCACAGCATGTTCTGACTAGCTCGCCGCCCCAGGTAACTGGACCAGATTCTTGAAGTGAGTAAAGCTGACACGAAGAGATTTCCAAAATCTGACATATTTTCCTTGATACCAGTCATAGCTGTGAACCAAATCTTATGGTTTACACAGCTGCAGTCGAGTTCCCTCCTGCCGTATGTGCATAGTTTTATACCCAGCGTGCACGCGCTGAAACACACTGCCTAACTGCCTAACAGTACCAGCTTGGCCGGATCGTCTTCGTCGCACTGGAGGATATACCGCCGTTGACTGAACTCACTTTCGACTACTGCCCTGGCAAATTACCTCCTTTTGCACCAAGGTGTCTATGCGGTTCTAAGATCTGCAGGGATGGATCGTACAGGCAAAAGAAAAAAAGCGCTGAGGATGACCCCGATGGCGCATACGACCCCAGTGATGAATACTCCGACACCGACAACGACAACGACAACGAACGCTGAAATCTCATGAAGCTTGGATAACAACAGTCTCAAAATGCAATAATAGAATCTGAAAGGCACCGTGTCCATCGATTTTCGACGCTTTCCCTCCAGTTATGGACGTTCTTGGCTGAACGAATTCACGCACGCAAACATCAGTAATTGCAGTCTGTTAATGCTTTCACATCTATCCGTACAATTCAGTATTTAGTACAAATGCACAAATGCACGCTGAAGCTAGACCTCCAGTGCGGGTGCATCACGGTCTCACCGCCTCTGCCGGCCGTATCATCGTCTCTATGAGCGCGTCTCATCTACCACAGTCCAACTCTGCTCTGCAGATGTGCTGGGCCCAAATCCCACATATCGCCTGACCCAGGAACTCGTAGGTGGTATGCCGTGCCACAACATCGCGCGTATGGTGATCTCTCTCATCCTTGTCTGACCACTGACCTTGTCCAGGCGAAATGCTTTCCGGAGCACGTCCGACCCAATGTCTACCCTCTCACGATGATACATTGAATCGAGAACGACATCCCAAGTAAGCTGACAAAGCTCCCTGAGGGAGTGAAATAACTCGCTCAGCGCGGCGGTTTGTACATGCTCAGCGCTGAATAGTTCATGCGCTACGGTCAAGGTCTGAATGTGAGCTAGGACTCCTGACGCAACGATCGAGGGTCGCAGGAAAAGCCCCTCGTACAACATCGAAGGTGACGGACGTGCATCAGCTTTATGTGTCACGCGAAGGGATAGATGTCGCAGAGGTGCGGAATGGGGGGGTTGCGTTGGATGGCAGGCGCGGCGGTTTGATGGGGATTGGGACAATAGGAAGTCGAGGAGAGCATTGTGTAGTCCATCGCGACAAAGCGCCACAACGCTTAGTTCCTCGAGCGCGGGGAGGACGCAGTTCCGCAGTGATGAGAGTTGACCTGCTCTATCCACCTCAAGATGACGCAACTGGGGTAATGCACTGCCATCCATGAGTGGCTCGAGGACATTGTTCACAACGCTGCTTGACGTACGTAGCGTCAAAGACTCAAGATTTTGTAAGCAAGGACGCAGGAAGCCAAGGTTTGGCTGAATGCCATTGCAGAAGGTGAGTTGCTTTAACGTGCTCGGGAGACGGAAATCACGGAGACATGGCGCCAACGCTGCTCCGTACGTGTCAAGGTTCACCGATAGCTGCGTCAACCGCGCCGTGCTGAGCAAACTGAAAAGCTCAGAAACCACGACGGGGATATCTTGTCCGGATCGCCAGTAAAAGCAGTACCCGCTGTACATTCCAAGCGACACTTCGCGTATGTCTCGCACGCGTTTGCGAACGATGCCCAGCTTGAGTTCTACGTGTTGTCGTGCCTCCTCGTAGCTCTGACCCAGTGTATGAATGTTCAGCGTGCGCCACAGATAACGGCCTGCCTCAGATTCGAAGTCACGACAGACAAGACTGAGGGCCTTGAGAGTGTCCCAGTCGCCATGCTTGATGATGCCAGCTGCAACATCCCAAGGCAAATAGACCGGGCAACTCGACAGCTTTTAAAAGGCCAGAAATGAGACGGAACCATATGATGGGATGAACACCAGATTAAGCGCACCTCCATGATTGCGCCTTTCGCTGTAGTATCGAGAGGTTGATTCCAGGTGAAAGGGTCGTAAGGGGGTGTGGCGAGGCATTTTGATGGTATATAAGCAGGAGGGCCCTGAGACGTATGCTTCCGCATTCTTGGTTGCTCTTCAGTGTATGCCCGAATAAACACATCGTCTCGAGACTACCGCATACAGTGTCAGGTTCGTCAAGAAATACGCGGGCGCGAATATCGGGACATGATCCCCGCTGCTATCATTCATTTCACCAGCACTCCAGTGTTTTCGCGTCAACCTTGGTGTTCGGCAAATCAGGGCCCTCGAGGCGGTTCGGGAGAACAAGCCCGTTCTGGCGCACACGCTGATAACAAAATAACTCTTGATTTGGAACTAGAATCATATGACCCGGGTTGCGATCCGAAACTTCAACAATTGGCTTTTCTCATTCGGTCTCCATCGGACATCCAGCAAGACAGGTCGAGTCGCCAAAATGCAGTACTCCGCCTGGCTTCACGTCTGTCAGAGCTTCCTATTTGAGTGGAGAGCTTTCCCGAATCGGGAACGAAACCGCTCAGCGTTTCGCACAATTGGATTCGTGATATATCTGACGAAACGGCAAGATGTGAGCACCCACACCCAAATCAATTCAGGAAACTAAAGATGCCCGCGCGCCAGGAAGTTCTGACCAGCATTGACTGGGCCCCACTATATGCAGTAATCCTGGGGCCGCCTGTGACAGCCCACCCAATCCGTTCCTGTGCACGGGGCATGTCTTTGTTCCTGAAAAAAATCGTGTCAATCAATAGTTAGCGGCATATTACGTACGTAGGGTATTGATCTTTGTGTCTCCTAGGTATTCACCCAATCCGAGGTTTTGCTGGCCGCTCAGCCGCACCAGGATTGGGGATTATTGGCGTTGCGTAGTTGTGCTAATGAGCATCAGTCCACGTTAGGGACGACAGCGGATCGTCAGTCGCAGCATCGGAAGGTGGGCCCCGAATTCATAAAGATTCAACTCTAGCCATATACATCTGACACGCCAGTGTAGAGCATAATGGAGCTGTTATGCGCTGATACCCAGTTAGGTGCTGTAGATTCAAGACGAAAGCTCCGCATTTAGGGTTGGAGATATCACGAGGACAGTCCTCGAAGCCGATAGTACTGGAATGGCTCCCGACTTGGAAGCACACGGGTGAGATCCAAAAAAGCTGCTTGAAACCAACAAGCAATAAACATGTTTGGGGAGCTTCGTAGTCCCACAATCATAAGTCCATGAACAACTTCAAGAAAGACCGAAGGGTTCAGAAGACCCCGGCCTAGACTAAAGCGACGCCCCGCAACCGACGGCAGCCTGAGCGACGATTCGGTCGGAACACACGTGACTTCGATCATACAGGGACTGATTTCGTCTGTCGTTCTGGAACGGGGCGACCCGTACGGGGTGCCAATGACGGCTCCACCAGCCCCAGTTCCTCTCAACCAGGCTACTCTTGAGTGCCCCGAGTTTCAAAAGCTCAACAATAGCATACTGTCTGTCCAACAATTTGTCACGGAACAAAACGCCTATGCTCTGCAGTATGCCAAGGACGGCACGCGGATACTCGAACAATGGAAAGTCAATAACGGCGGGCGGTCTTCATTAACTGGAGGTTCTGCCGCATCGAAGGCCCGTGTGCCTGGTCCGGGTGGGACGATCGCACCGTCTGAACAAGTCTTCACCTTGTCTAGTCCACTTTTGAAGCCTCGCGTTCCCCATCACCCGCAGCTCAACATCGCCGAGGCTGAGAAGCGACTCAGTACTTCTAAAGTGAACGAGAGCCATTCGCCTGCTACTAATTTCGTGACCGCGCACAGAACCCATGAAAAACGAGTGCAGAACAAACATAAGTCCAAGCCGTCCGACACATTGTACTATCTTGATGAATACCAAGCCCGTCCGTGCCCTGATCTTTGCTGTTTGACACTGCCATTTCAGCGGTACTCACTTCCGCCTTAATCAGGACTGATGGAACGCCGCGAGCGACGTCGCGCTAAACGAGCCATCCTTAGTCCGCCTCGCGTTGTTCCCTCCCAGATTGGTCCAAATGTCTCAAACTCACACTCTTCAATCGCATCGAGCGAGTCTGCGGTCCCCCAGCTTTCGCCCCGACCGAAGAAGTTGCGGAAAAGACATCGATCGCCCGCGAAGAAAAATAAACAGAGGGAAAAAGCCACCCCATTCAAGGAGAATACTCCGAGTGAGCAGTGTCCGCCAAAGCAGAAGAAGAAAAGAGCCAAACTGGCCCCAGGCCTAGCTCTCATGCAAAACTTTCAAGCAAATAATATAGCGAGAGAAAGGATAACAGTATGTGCGATTAAATCGGGCGGATTTGTGGACTCATGTGATTCAGCTCAAGGCGACATCTAAAGTCGGCGTGTTTAATAAAGGCGTTGTTTCTGCGCGAACAAACATCTCACGAAAGAAAAATGAAGGGTCTCAAGCGCGGACTAAATCCAGCAGTGAGCCATTCTGCATGCTGCACTTGTCGTCGCATTAACATTGGACGGGCTTCAGAATGTCATGCTATTTTTAATGAAGAGGCGTTTCTGAATCGCACTCAACAGCCAAAAACTCCACTTAGTCACTCATCTTCGTCATCCACTTCTGGATCTGATAGCTCAAGACATTCCGTATGCTCTTCGAAACACCACGAGACAAAGTACGGTCGGTGTAGCCAAAGTAGCACCCAATCCAACACTAGGCCAAGTTCGCGTAACAGCAGGAAATCTGCGTCGTCCGCCGTCCCTCTTCAAACCTCAAATATACCGAATACTGACCGGGTGTCGCGTTTCTTTCGTAAAACTACCACCGTTAATAATCCTGCAGCATCTCCTGCCGCCACGGAACCAACTAGATGTGGCCCTCAAAAAGATCGCGAACGGTACTCGTCCCCTCCGTGGGAGATTGACTGGGCTGCTGAAGGCCTTCCTCCTTCGCCCTGCCGGCCTGGTCATCCCAACAATCTTCAATCTTCGGTCGATCCTTGCGGCGACACCGCGGATGGCGCAAATTTGCCCGGTCAAGAACAGCGCGAAGACTCTGCAAGTGTCACGCGACCGACTGCTCTTCATGACCTGATTGAGGCCGAAGCCCACCTGTCAGATATCGCTTCAGCGAGCCCTTCTGGGGATCGGCGTGGTTTTACGGAACCTTTTCACCACATTGCAAACAGGGAGTTGTACGGGACGAATGGTATTGAGACGTCGCAATCTAATACTCGCCGTATTCGCAATCAACGTCCCTTAGCTGCGTCCTCACGACATGAACAATATCCTACAAGACCTGATGCATGTCTCGCCTCGCCCGCCATGTGGGCAGATCAAGATCTCGAAAGTACGAAAGCGGAGAACCTGGCTCATCGTCAGTTGTTCAACGATCGTTTCCAAATTGTGCATGACGGCGGGCAGCATTTACAAGAACTCTATCATCATCACATTCTCAGCAGCGATCGTATTCACATTGAACCCCCCTCCGCTGTTTCTGGCAAATGTCGAAGTTCCATCACGCCACGTGAAGGTTCCAACATCAATACTTATGGTCCAATTTATCCCTTGTATCACGCTCACCCTTTCAGTCTCTCCTCTCATCCTCACGCTGTGCGGGACAACGCACCACCCTCGATCGCTTCGCATTCCGATTCCGAGGCATACAGAGTCCCTGGCGAAAGGGCATTCGCGTATGAAGTACGCATCGGCAACCGATTCGGGGAACATGTCTACGGCCAAGAGAACACAGATTATCACACTTCCCATCACTGCAGCCCCTCGTATTACAACACTGAAAGATATCAGCTCTGGGAGGATCGGCCAACCGCAGAATGGGCAGGACCTCTGCAAGATGTTGACGAACCTAATATTCAAGAAATGATCGCTTTACCGCCTAATGAACCAGTGCAAAATGCCATCGACAAGACGCACATAGATGCATTGTGTCCCTCTATTTTTACCAAGCAGTCCCGACAGCCGATCCACCACCAAGCGAACGAAGAAATTCAGGAGTTCAGCACCTCTGATGCCTTTAACCGAGACTTCCACACCATTGAGTCAACCTACTTCCATCCCGCCGCTAGCGATTATGGTGGTGAGTGTCACAACGTGCACCACGAAAGCCCCGAACCTTGCTCTGTCCCACATGTCTCATACTCCTACGAAGCCACGTTGGACGAACATTTCAATTCTCCAAGTTCCGCAGATAACTCCGCCGTATCGGATCAATATTATAATACTGAAGTCCACGACAAGTCAGGCGACTGCTGCCTCCCCGACACCAACACATTCTGTGTGGCATCCACACACTTTCACGAAGGGCAGCCGCAATCTCCTTCGCTGTTATCGCGAAGTTCATCCCCTCCTTTGTTACGTAACACAACCCACAAGCCTTTCCAACAGGGACGCGCACTTCTTCTCGGCATTGAGACCATGTCGTCGGCATCCGATACGCATCTTGGTCAGGACAACTATACGGGGCACCAGACGCGATACCTGGAGCATGCAGGTCAGGACGAATCCGTTCTGTTGTCCGTGGTGCAGGAGCTCGAACGGAGCAGGTATTGGACAAACGGAGACGCCCGACGATGTCGATGATTCATTCTGTGCCAGTTTGACTGTTGTCCGGCATCATTCGACGCCTACTTAACTGTTGTTGTTTTGTCATGATTTCAAAGGCCCCGTAGGCTCGTTCGGACAGATGTGCCACTTTTATCGTATCTCAGTTGATTTCCGAGACATAGCTATAGTTTATGGGTTGACGTATGTTGCAACAAGAGCTTCTACAGGTATAATAGCCCCGAGCTAGGCAGCCCAACGACCCGGCCCACCAAGGGCCTGCTTTCCCGCCAAACCCCTGTGTGTAGATAACGCACATCGTCATAATAAATCAAAAATGGCGTAATATTTCATGAAAGGCGCGACATGTATTTTCTCCAAAGTATGGCGCAAATTTGGGATGCGGTCCGAACGCGTCGCGCTTTTGTCGCCGTATGACCACGCAACTGCGCAGGGACGTGGAGGAAGATTGCTGGAGTGAGTTCATGTGGTTCGCTTTCCCAAAGCACGACGTGGCAGCGAGGAAATTGTGGAAAACCTCATCACATTCAAATTTCTCACTGCGTCCTGGTCTGGCATTACAGCGATTTTCCCCTCCAAAATGCCCGGAAATGCATTAGATAACGCATACCTGCATAATGAAATTTAAAAAACCGAAATATTCCATGAAAAGCGCGACACGTCTGTTCTGCAAGTGTGGCACTGAGTTTTGAAACAATGTGGGCGGTCCGAACGTGTCGCGCTTTTTGTCGCGGATGAACACGCAACTGCGCAGGGACGTAGAGGAAGGTAGCTGGAGGGTGTTTGTGTAGTTTGATTTCCCAAAGCCCGACTTGGTAGCGAGGAAATCGCGAAATACTACATTGCCGCCGAGCCTCGCATTGCGTCGCCGCCGGGCATTGCAGGAATTTTCCCCTCCGAAACGCGTGGAAATGCATCAGATAACGCATACCTGCATAATGAATTAAAAAAAAAGCGAAATATTCCGCGAAAGCGCGACACGTATTGTTCTGCGGGTGTGGCGCCAGTTGTGGGTGTACATCAGAGGGTTCCGAACGCGTCGCGCTTTTCATCACGGATGAACACGCAACTGTGCAGGGGCGTAGAGGAAGATAGCTGGAGTGTGTTCATGTAGTTTGCTTTCCCGAAACACGACTTGGCAGCGAGGAAATCGCGAAAAACGTCTGACGGATTCGGAGTTGCGCATGGGATTTCCAGATTCAACTCTAAGGTGGCGCCAGGCTTCAAAGCCTCAGATGCATACACGGTCATAAAACTATCTTATGTTATCCATCTCAGCTGGAGGGTTTGCCGTATTTGAGGGGCTTCAGCTCATCTCTTAGAAAGTTTTCACGAGAAATACGGGTAATATGACCCAGAACGTCGGCGGATTGTGTTGCAACGATGCAATTGGAGTGGGAGGACATTGAAGCAGGGCAGGGTATAGACAATGAGCTGAAGGTACTGTGTAGATGTGATGAAAACTTGGGGTAACACATGAATTCAAGAGAATTGCTTGACGGATCCGCAGGGGGGGAAGGTTCTTTTTCTAGTATTGAGTTGAAAAATAAATCTCACGAGAGTGAGAGTGCTAACGCTAAGCGGCAAGGAGCGCATTAGCCACTTTGCGGGTGATGTGACCCCAAAACGACTCGAAATCTCTGCGCGAGTGTCCTTTGCGCCATGATCCAATGAGAGCGTAAGCGTTATTGATGGTTTCAGGAGCTGCAAGGTCTATCTTGCACATCAGAATAATCGGGGACAAAGGTTCTTGTGGGGTAGACGCTGCTGCAGCTTCCATGCTTTGCAATCCGTTCTCGCGCCGGCGTCTTGCGGCTCGCGACCATGTGTTACGTTGAGCTGACACAAGTAAGCTTCCCGCGCCTTGAGATATTTGAGATAAATCCCTCGTAATGGACAATCCGTCGATTACCTCTAGAGTCGCCATAAGAGCAGCAAGGAGATGAGCAGTAGACTTGGTTAATTCGGGGGCAAAATAGTGTCGCATTGTGTTCGGTTGTGGGAGAAGCTGGCGAAGAGACGGGGACGGCGGTCTGGCGAGGGCCTAAATGGAGGCTGTCACCGAACTTCCAACAGTACCAAAAGATGAGGCATACATCTGGGAGACGAGAATCTTGGAATGACCACGCAACGACCCATCGTCTGGTATGTCCTTGAACAATTTCCGCCATTGCATAATTGTCAATCTGCGACGACCACCATTGAATTTTAGATTGCGAATTCTCTCGGGCTTGCAGGGAAATGATACCTGTTGTATTCGCAGTTCCTCAACGATTTCTACCAATGACGAGAGTTTTCCGAGAAGCGAACTGAACCAGCTGGCGCCATGGTAGGTCAAGTTCCGAACCGAGCGCGAATATAAGGAATAGGAAGTCCCGGCTGAAGCACTGACCAGCAACGTTCGCGTAGACCCGAGCTCTCTGATAGAATCCGTTTTACAAATCCAACTTCGCCCCCAGGAGTAATCATTTCCACATCAGCCCCAGTGCAAACCTTGGCCCTAAGGCTCAGCCACTGTCAGAGAGCGCAATTGGATGTCGAAAACTCACGGCGTGAGGGTCAAATTCTTTCGCTTCGGCAGACTTCGCAACATCTTCGTGATTCATGTAGAATGGCGGATTGCACATGACAAATCCGAAGCTTAAATGGTCGTTAATCAAGTATGGCCGGAAGTTATAAGTTGCTCGCCCCACCTCGTTTTAGACGCGTCCGACAGAGGAAGCAAGAGTGGGCCATCTAATGTCGATCGCTTAATTTGGATACGATCTTCCAGTTTATTTGCTAAGACATTTCTTCGCGCGTACTGCAGCGACAACTCATCGACATCTGAACGACGTTACGTTGAGCAAGGAGTTAAATTTGTGGAGCCACAGCCTTACCTGTGCCTATCATGTTCCACGTAGGTTCCATTGAGCAAGCCAGCATTGGATATATAGCGGAGGCGCCAGTCCCACTGCCGTGTTCAATGTCATGACACTAAGCGGAAGTAGATTTGGAAGAAATAATGCAACACGAACATATCCAACCCAACAATGGGCATGGTACTGTTGGATAGAGTTATGTTCATGACATTGCGGAGCCATTTGATGTATGTGAACCTGCACTGCACAAAGATGATTGTAACCCAGACGTGGCTGTCGCAGACCGTACCTGTTGGGAACCTAAGTTGAGAATTAGGACATTTGTGAGCCCTCCGCAAGACATTAATCTGAATGAGAGTCGCACTGCCGGGCACAATCGGTCAATAGGAAGTACTAGTGATAAGCCGAAGTCGCGAGACAGCAGAGCCTCTGTTAATCGCCTGCAAGCCAGGGTTGAGGTACCCACGTTGTATCAGTTGATTCAGAAACTCACCTTTGCGAGTCAACATTTTTGAAATCGAGACCCCAGCCGCCACCAGGAGTTGGATAAAGACTGGGTAGTTCAATTAACACGATACATCAAGGTTTCGGGGAGCACCGCGAAACGTACTGAGGCTTCAATGGCGCGTAATGTGCAGCAAGCTCTCCGAAATCGGTGGGGGCCACATACATATCATCGAGAATACTGGGTTCATTCATCTTTCTGTCGAGATGCCGAGACTCTTTGGCGGCATCAACACCTGTAAACAAGTGCCGCGAAACTCGTAATAGTTACTAATACAGTGGATTTGGTCGTTGCGGCTTAGGGCTGTTGTGTATCGGTTCATACAACCTTCGACCGACGAAGTATCTTTCTGCAAACAGTGGATGTTAGGGACCGCCATGTAAATTGTGGCGCAAAACTTGTGCAAGGTAAATGAAAACAAGGTATTGGCGTCCGACGCAGATAAATGTTACATAATGGAGGGTCCGTTTATGTTGGACGTGGATCTAGCACTAGCACGCAGGTCAGCCGGTTTACAATTTTTGGATGACAATCGACGAGGAGCCACCACCCTAAGAAAACGTGAACACTTGTTAGCTTTGTACATAATGAAGAGGACCACATCACTTACGCCATTGCAGATTGCCGCTGCTCCGTACTCGCCTGCCTTGAGGCCGTGGATGAGAGTAACGACGATGCGAGAACCAGAGCTTCCCAGTGCATGACCGAGCGCGACGGCCCCACTGTTGATGCGACAGTAGCGATGAGTATGGAAAGCGGCTAGCTCGGCGTGCGTGAAACATACCCATTGGGGTTGACCTTTGCGGGGTCGAGACCGAGAATCTTTTCGATTGCGCGAATAACAGCGCTGAATGCTTCGTTGATCTCGAATCGAGCTATATCTTTGATCTCAAGGCCAGCTTTCTTAATGGCAAGCGGAAGCGATACGCTAGGTGCTAGCGGGAAGTCGATCGGTGCAATGGCGGCATCGGCATAAGCTGTAGAGCGTTCAGTTAAGGGTTACTGCTTCTACTTCTGCGGAATAGATCCTGAACTCACAAACGATCTTTGCAAGAGGCTTGAGTCCGAGCTCCTGAGCCTTAGCGGCACTCATGAGAACCACCGCAGACGCGCCATCATTCAAAGGGGAAGCGTTGGCAGCAGTGACAGTGCCAGTTCCATCAGTCCTGAATGATGGCTTTAGCGTCGGGACTTTCTCGTAAATGACCTTCTTATATTCTTCATCCTCGTTGACGATCGTCTCCTTGCCTTTCTTGTCCTTGATCGAGATAGGCACGATTTCACGCTCAAAGGCCTTCGTCTCGTACGCCTTCGCTGCACGCTTGTAGGATTCAATAGCATGCGCGTCCTGATCTGCACGAGTGATGCCATGCTTCTTTGCCGCGTTCTCCGCACAGTTGCCCATGTGGAAGTCATTGTATACATCCCAGAGACCGTCGTGCAATAAGCCATCCTTGGCTGTGAAGTTGCCAAAGGCAGGGTTGACGCGAGGGAGATAGTATGGCACGTTTGACATGCTCTCCATACCGCCAGCAAGCATCACATCACGGTGACCAAGCTGGATGGCTTGAGCTGCGAGGGTAATGCTCTTAAGACCTGATGCGCAGACTTTATTCACAGTCGTTGCCTCTGTCTCCGCTGGCAATCCTGCATTGATCACGACTTGACGTGCGGGCGCCTGACCCTCCCCACCCTGTAGAACTTGGCCGAAGTAAACCTCTTCGATGGCGCTCGGTGGGATATTCGCGGCGCTGATCGCAGCCTTGGCCGCGATCACGCCTAATTCAGTTGCACTGAAGCCTTTGAGGGCACCTGTCCAATGATCATCAATTAGGTTGTGCTGCGTGAAAGGCATTAAGCTCGGGGTTGACCTTGGTACGAGCCAGTTGCTGTCCGAACTGCAGAAACAATAACGGTTTCATTGGGAGAAGTGAACGATGTAGCTGCCTGACAAACAAAAGAATTTAAATTTTATTGTTTGACGGCGATTGTGAGTGCGACGAGACAACGAAACGAGTGAGATAACGGTGTCTGACCATTGCTGATCGAGAGAAAGCACGACGTGAAGCTGCGGTGGTGATGGGGGAAGCTAGCGAGTATGCAGTGTGGAATGCACGGGGCAACATTCTGTTGTAATTGTATAGCAGGGTCGCTGTCAAATCGGTCGGTCGTACGATCTCGTTATTCCGGCCGAATGATCGACGCCTACAATAGCCAGAAAATCTCGCGGAGGCCGCAGGTACAATATCGGGCGCTGTGTAGTCAAGTGCGCCGTCCGGTACGCCGAGTTACCGACTCGTTACAGTGCACTAGTGACAACTCGCTGCCGTTGTTGAAAAATGAAAACACATTACGAAAATAGCCATATACTGTATCTGCTATCTATTGTAATACTGAGGCTAAAATTGCCATGTGTGTTCTGCTCAATTTTCGTTTGAGAATTGTTCGCGTATGTCGGACGATGTAGAACTCGACTGATGTTTCGGGATAATAATAGCGAATCACCCTGCCGCCTTTTAAAATTTTGTTATGACTCAGAATATCGTGTCGCGTGGTATTGCCTCCCGTGTCGCGGGCCCCCCGAACCTCATCCTTGGAGGCAAAACACTACAATTCAGGTCTAAGGCGAAACTCGATATATGTCGTATCACTAGGGATCTGACAGTAGCCTCGTCCAACCTCTGCAACGGCACCCCATGCGTCATCGCAGCTGACGAAAACCGGTGCGTCTGTCCCGGAAGCATGTGAGGCGTGTTAGAACGCCCCACTGCGACTTGCTCGAATTATGGATGCGACGTCAATGGTGACGCCAGGACACTGTCAAACATTCAACTCAGCCAACGAGGTGACTGATGGATTGTCCTTTACCATCGGCTCGGCATCAAATCAAAATCAACAGTCCAGGCCCCATACGGTGATGTTCGGTTGTTCGGCACCAAGCAGTATGACAGAGCGTACGTTGCAGATATCTCGAAGGATCATGCAAACATGCGGCTGTATTTCATGGTCAAACCCTCCTATTTCATAGTCGGGGACAGCAAACACCTCTGGCACCACGTGGCTTGTGGTAGCAGTACTAGTACTACTGCTAGTAGTAGGCGCGTCAACACTTCTACGAGTGGGTGTCGAATCTGACCTGGCGTGACGTTATTGATTATAGTAGTATTGAGGGTATCGGGTAGTGGTGTGGTATTGTTTGGGTTAACACTTGTGCATGATCTTTGTATTTTTACTGTGTTGTTTGAATCGTACGTGGGGCATTTGGTTGTATCAACCGATATCTGGGGACAAGTACCAGGCAATTCGGGGGTTTTTAGGTTCCGCGCATCATCGACCTTGACACACGACATGTCTCATGGAGATATTGCCACTGAAAGGTAAATTCCAGTGATGCTGACTGTGCGCAATTTCCACGTGCCCTCCCGATCGATAAGCTCTGACATCTACAAGGGGCGAGGCCACACGCTTCTGGGAAGACGCACTGGCTACCGTCAGATCACCAGTGATGAGACATATGTCGAGTTTCGCTTTAGACGACTGGGAATGGAGCCAACGGTGTTGCATGCTGTCTGGCACGCATCCTGTGAATTGTACGCGTTAATAATGTGTCACCGGAGGCACTGGGTCGGTCGTGATCGCAAAGGAGAACAACCTGGTATGTTTCGCTGATGGTCCAAGATTCCTGTGCACTACTGCACATTAATTGTGTCACGATGCACGCCTCCAGGGCTTTCCGCGGGATATGGAACGGTCCCTGCGCCCGATTGTGGCTCGGCGGCAGTCACCTCAATTGAACCAGAGTACCGCAGCGGACGCAGTCTGGGCGCGCCGCAGCACAACCTGTGGGAGTCATGTGAAGAAAAAAGCCGGAGAAGCAGTTCAAAATTATATGGCAGAGCCGGTCCGATCGTGGATGTTATTGAACGCCACACATCCTCTAAGTCTTTCAAGGGTCATGGCCGGACTCCCTGAGGGTCCGTCGGACCTGGGGAGCGTCCGCTGTGCCAGTGCGACACGGTCGTGTCCAGGCAACAGGATGGGCGATCAAAGCGAGGGGCCGTTGCGCAGACCGCAAGCCACGTCGGTGTGCGTGCAAAGCTGGAGCATGTCAAATTTCCGGTCGGTTCGCCCGTTCCAGACTCGACCACGCGGGGTTCCCGCGTGTGACGTTCAGTCATTGTTGGTACCACGCTCTCCGTTGCAACGTCAACATCCCCCTGTTGGGCACCAGGCCCCTCACACACGTCCTGAGAGGGGGCCTAGGCTGTTGATTTTGATTTTGATTTTGATTTTGATGTTGAGTCGATGGTAAAGGACAATCCGGCAGCCACCTCGTTGGCTGAGTTGAATGCTCGACGCAGTCTCTTGGCATTGGTATTGACATCGCGCCGATAATTCGAGTAAGGGGTTCTAGCACGTCTACAGAGACGACGTGGGCAAATTTCCTGTTGGGGTACTTGCGCCATATCCCCTGGTTCACCAAGCCCAAGGATGCTGTAATGCATGTTGTAAGAAGGAAAGGCCGAAGCGCCGGTGAGGATTTTTTGCGTCGGGTATCGAGAGAAGGGCAAAGCTTGCTACATACTCGTACGTGTGTGTTTGGTCAACAAAGCAAACCATTCGGGAAAGGACAAGTAGAGGTGAGGAGGGAGGGAAGGGAAAACGAGCCGAGGCCACCCAGTCACAGAGTTACTGATACACCTTTGCAACCTGGGTGGACAAGTGGTTGAAAGTGCTGCCGGATATCAGTGCTTGAATAAATGAGCCGAGGCGTTGGGGAGCATGGGCTATGCATGTAAGAGGATACAAGAATGGTTCGCGAGAGCTCAGCGTGGCATCAAGAAACAATAATCACTCCGCCATATTAATCCTCGCGAGTGAGAATAACGTGCCGCGTGGTATGGCCCCATTCTGTGCAGCCGTTCTTATTACCCAGGAATGCCAAGATCAGATGTCGATCAACAGGATTTGGTGCGAAGACGGTAATGCTCAAGAATGTTGCCCTGGGGTGATCCGATATACAAAATTCCAAGAGTGCGTCGCACGCCACCCGTGGTTTCCTTGGGAATCGCGGCCAGAAATTCGAATGAACTATTGAGGCTGAAGGTGATGTCACGTGGACTAAGACGGGTAACTGCCGGCGTGTGCAAGAACTTGCAAGCGCTAATCTTACTCACCTCTTTCCGTGCGCGCCAATCCTCATTGTTGCCTGCTTCTCCTCCCTCAAAGCTTGTATTTTTGCATTTAGCCTTCCCCCTTTTTACAGCTTCGTCACTATGGCTGTCGGAAAGGTGCTTTTGCTTGCCCAATGTCACTCGCGAAACCTAATGACACGAATGCTACCCTAACAGAATAAGAGATTGTCAAAAGGCAAGAAGGGCCTCAAGAAGAAGGTCGTTGATCCCTTCACCCGAAAGGGTCAGTGTGACTGCATATGTCAGACCTGAGTTAGACCATACTCACATGTGGATTGTTACTTAGATTGGTTCGACCTGAAGGCTCCTAATATGTTCGAGAATCGAAATATTGGCAAGACCCTTGCCAACAGGTCGCAAGGCCTCAGTATGTTATGTTTCGAGTGTCCGTGTCGCATTGACAGAATGACTGACGCAAATTGTGCAACTCAGAAAACTCCGCTGATTCCATCCGTGGACGGATTGTGGAGCTCTCCATTGCTGATCTCGGCAAGGATGAGGAGCAAGCTTTCCGCAAGATCAAACTTCGCGTCGACGAGGTCCAAGGCAAGAACGCTCTGCTAAACTTCCACGGCATGGACTTCACTTCGGACAAGCTGCGCTCGCTCGTACGAAAGTGGCAAACCCTAATTGAGGCATACGTCGATGTTAAGACAACCGATGGCTACCTCGTTCGTCTCTTCGCCATTGCCTTCACCAAGCGCCGGCCCAACCAGGTGCGCAAGACCACCTACGCGCAGACAGCGCAAATTCGGGCAATCCGCCAAAAAATGTTCGAGATCATGAACCGTGAGGTGTCGAGTGTTGACATCAAGGGGTTAGTTGGCAAGTTTGCTCCCGAGGTCATCGGCAAGGAGATCGAGAAGGCGTGCAAGGGCATCTATCCTCTCCAAAATGTCTATATCCGCAAGGTGAAGATATTGAAGTCTCCCAAGTTTGACCTTAACAAATTGATGGAACTGCACGGAGAGTCGACTGATGTGGGTATCTAAACGTGTCCCCTACGTTTATTTTCCTCACCATTTCGTTTGCTTCAATAGGAGACGGGTACCAAGGTGCACAAGGAGTTCAAGGAGCCGGAAATTTTGGAGGCTGTATAATGGGCATGATTTCTACCCAATCCCATCCTGTATCCCCCTCCCCCTTCCTCTGCTGATCCACGCTGCGCCAACAGACAGACGATTGGCGCGAAACGACGTAGTAGCCTTCGCACCGCCTTTCGTTGTTCTTTAGGCGCTATGCTTATGTCCACACATTTTTGGTACAATTAAGCATATGCATTCCAACTCAACGCCAGTTTGCGTTTCGGGACCCGTGGTGCCTCCGACATAAATAAGCGTCATTTCCCCTGCCAAGAAGGGCCGATGTCGGTGCGCTCCAACTTGATGAGATCCACTTGTGAATCCAAAAGCTGTATTCTGACCAGCGTATCTTTGGAATGCCGTGATAACAACCTGTGCATGTTACATGTGCACACCTCTCCTTGGTCTCGTTGTATCTCGTTGTGCGCAGCCCGTGACCCGAAGATTTTGTCGCCGACCACAAGCCCATTCATTGAATTCACTGATGCTCAATCAATTTCATATGACCCGCTGATTGTGTTGGACAATCGTGTGGTTGGTCACCGCTACGATATATAACCATGCTCTGGGTAGAACAAATTTCACCCAGACTTCATCTGCCCACATTCGCTATTCCTGCTGGCTGATTGCTGCTTTAACGTTCCTCTCACTTTCCTTGCATCTTGCCAACTTTTCCATCAACACTACCGTTGAGAACCGACGTTCATCACCTCAACACCGCGATCCTTTTATCATGTCCACATTTCAGTCTGAAATTGCCATGCTCGATGAACCCGCAACCGCGGTCACCGATTTCTACCACTACGACCCGAAGCAAGTTCTGCCCAGCGTTGTCCCCGCAACGTCATACTGACGTGATAATGAATGTACTTAGCCCGAACCTCCTCAACTACCGGCCCATTCGTTACTTTGACATGTCCACTGGACACCCCTTGGTTCCTTCGCGCGGGGCACCGATGGAAGTAGAGTGCGTGGGCACCCTTCTTTTTACGCTACAGAAGCTTGCTAACTAAACTTCATAGCACTAACTTCAGCTTCGACCAATATGTTCCTACGGGTATGTTCGGGGCTGATGGCGACGCGCTCTCGCAGACGCAGGCTTTGCAGCCACGTCAGATTGGCCAGTCCCTGTCAGTGATGCTCCTACCATGTCAGTTTCCCTGATTGACTTTGACCCTGTTTCATTTGCAGCGAAAGTTGGCGCGCTCTCGAACCTGAGGTCCCCACCGCGCACCCTTCTCAAGTCTTCTATGATCATGACGAGGTCATGAGTAAGGTCATTCCCCACGACACGCAAACGGTTTTCAAAGGGTACGAATTTGCTCCACCTCTCTTCCGTTCCCACAATCCCGCTATCGTGGACCCTCCCACTCCTCCTCGCATTCGCCCGGCGCCGAAAAACACCATCGCTCACGCACATCCGACATCTCCAACTGCTCCTGCGCCCACGCGAAAAGTGCGCCCTCCCGTGGCGAAGGTAAATAGCCACAAGAGGAAGACCAGTACGACCCTCAATAAAGCCCAAGCCGCCGCCGAATATGCTGCCTCCCGTCATCAGAAGTTGTCTGCTCTGCTGCTAGGCACCAAAGGCTTGCCTCCTGCACCCCTTCTTGAAACTCCCTCACCCGTGCTATCCATGACAAGCACCTTGCATTCGTCTCCTCGTTCCGTCCCCTCCGAAGCACCCACTGCCGTGGCGGATATTTCTATCGATGATCCTATGGCGGACACCCACCCTTCAGGTAGGTTGCCCGCTAAACGGTACGCATGTCACTCGGCGCTGATGCATGGTTAATCGCACGCTCATTAGGGGACGATTCTGAAGAATTCCAGGATGACTACAGCGAGGACTCTGATTACGACGACGTTGAAGAGCGGTCTTCTCTGTTCACGATGTTGAAACGGGCTGGCACGAAGAGGGGCGGGAAACCTCTCCGTCCACCTTACAAGAAGACTCTTTTGGACCTCTCGGCGTTGCCTGCTCCGGGCAGAACCGGCCGTCTTCGTCAATGGATTGCCAAGGCCCTGAAGCAGGGCATGAATCGGGCGTGCTGCCTCATCTGCGGTCAATATCAGGAAGGCATGCGTCGCCATGTGCGATCGATCCATATCTATCAGCTCGCGCAAGTCTTCGTCAATGCAGACGCACGAAGTGGCCAAGAGGACCCCCGCTTGCATCTTTGGGAATGCAAGTTGCTCTTCTTGTTTCTGATAATTCCCGATATTCTCGAGGATCCAGCCAACGCGAACAACCAAAAGCTCCTTCAGGACATCGCTCGTCTCGATAAGGCCTTCGGTACATGGCTCCCCGCGCATGTTCGAATACCCGGTATACGCAATGTTACTATCGACCTGGGGGGCAAGCGATTCCGCGAGGCGGATTTCCAAACGGTTGTGAAGGCGGCTCGGATTCGTGCACAGAAGGAGCTCACCGAGTTCCAATGCATCTGCTCAGGCAATCCTTCGTTTGGCCGCATTGAATCTTTACGCAGACACGTCCACGACAACAATAATCCTGGGCGTCCCCGCCCAGGCCACGGATGGGCCAAGTATCAGGGTGACGATCAGTGGAAGATGCTCGAGGCTGCTCCGAAGGTCAAACGGTCGAAGGCGACTTGAATTTTTGTGCTCCATCTTTTTGTTCCCATTCATTTCGTTGCTGTGTTGTGTGTCGACTATCTTTAACAGTTTGTATTTTTCTTTTATCTTTTTGTCCAGTACTCTCCATAATATGCTTGCTGCACATAATCAATACATGTTCCAGCGCTGTGCGCTGCGATTTTACTCCGGTGCGAGCTGATATGATTATTACTCATTACTGGGGGCGTCATCCTATGTCTTCGAATGGTGCCCAAAATTTTTTCAGATACTTCTCTGACGTCGGTTCAGAAACGTCAGATTCTCTAATCTCTACCATACCGACCGAGCCACTAGCAACGCGATTACGAACTCCTTATTGACGACGCAAGATATTCTTGCTTCTTCATATATACATCTGAGACTCTAGTGAGGTGAGTCTCGCGCGCGCATGTGGAGTTAGCGTTCTAATATTTCACTTCAGCGGTGTGAAAACCCAGACGTTTTTCTCAAATTTCTCGCTACCAACGCATGCCTCAGGGAAGCGAACTTCATGAGCAAACTCCAGTGATCTTCATCTACGTTCCTACGCAGTTGCGCCGCGTGTGATGATAGGGCCATCAGCAAATATCCGAGCTGGGTTATGGTGGTTATGACCACCAAAACCTATGCAAACTATTCACAACCTCACATAACCTATGTCAACCTTACATAACCTATATAACATCATAACCCCTCCAACCTATTTTTCATAACC
>Ga0307508_10000981_pt1 | contig 33137 bp, 30 predicted proteins | sample 9_EM_MG_FD_203089 | JGI IMG/M metagenome (GOLD analysis project Ga0307508, IMG submission 203089) | Populus trichocarpa ectomycorrhiza microbial communities from riparian zone in the Pacific Northwest, United States - 9_EM | ecosystem: Host-associated > Plants > Roots > Unclassified | place...
ACGGATACCACAGGTATGCCATAGCTGTAACAACGATTTAAAATTCGTCAGCCATCAGGAGCTATGGCATACCTGCGCCCAGCTCCCTGCGCACGATTCCCTTCAAACCCCCAGCTTATCCAGCACTACCTTCGCCATTTTATAAAACGCCTCATGGCTGTAGCCGGCAATGTGCGGGGTGATGATTACATCGGGGCGGGCCAGCAAAATATCCAGCTGTTGTTTCTGTTCCTGTGTATAGGTTTCCAGCTTTTCATTTTCCAGCACGTCCAGCGCGGCGCCGGCAATTTTTTGGTGCTCCAGCGCCCGGATAACGGCGGGAGTGTCGTGTACTTTGCCTCGGCAGGCATTGATAAAGAAAGGCCTTCCCTGCAGGGAATTGAAAAAATCGTCGTTGGCCATATGCCGGGTTTCATTGGTGAGCGGCACATGAAAGCTCACTACCTCGGCATAGCGGCAAATCTGTTCTAAACTGGCTTCACGTATATTTTCTTTGGCAAAACCAAACTTGTATTTGTCATACGCCAGCACCGTTACGTCGAATGAAGACAGCAGTTTGGCAAACGCCATCCCCGTATTGCCAAAGCCCACAATACCGACTGTTTTACCAGTGAGCTCGATACCGCGGTTGGCATCGCGTATCCACTTGCCTTCTTTTACCTCCTGCTGGCTGCTGCTTATCTTGTTCATCAGGTTGAGCAGCATAGCCAGCACATGCTCGGCTACGGCATTGCGGTTACCTTCGGGGCTGCTTTCGCAGCGGATGCCTTTTTTCTGTGCATAGTCAGTGTCAATAAGCTCCATGCCGCTGCCCAGACGGCCAATCCATTTTAGCTGCCCGGCTTTGTCGAGCATGGCCTTGTCTATTTTAAGGCGGGTGGTTACAATAAGCCCCTCCGCGTCTGCTATCAGCGTACCCAGCTCATCATAGCTCACCTGCGGCAGGTATTCTACTTCGTAACCGCTGTTTTGCAGGCGTTCCTTTAGGTATTCATGCACTTTTGCCGTAACGATAACTTTTCTCATTCTTTATGCTAATCGTTTATTATCTCATCTTAAAGCTAAGCGCTGCAAACTGCTGTACGCTGAGCTGCTCCGCGCGCTTATTGAAAATATCGTCCTGCAATGTCTCCGGGTCAAACAATCCCTTCACCCCATTGCGCAGCATCTTGCGCCGCTGGTTGAACGCCGTTTTCACCAGCAGGAAAAAATGCTTTTCGCTTTTCATGGCCAAAGGCTCATCGCGCGGCAGCAGGCGTATCACAGCGCTCTTTACTTTGGGCGGCGGATTAAACGCCTGCTCGCTTACCTCGAACAGGTAAGTGGCGGTAAAAAATGCCTGTACCAATACACTCAGCACGCCATAGGTCTTACTGCCTTCGGGCGCTACTACCCGCTGGGCTACTTCTTTCTGGAACATGCCCACCATGCATTCCGTCTGCTCTTTCCAGTCGAGCACCTTGAACAATATCTGCGAGGAAATATTATACGGAAAATTGCCCACCAGGGTAAACGGGCCTTCAAACGGCGGGTTGATATCCAGGATGCTGTCATGTATAATGCGCCCCTGTAGCTGCGGCCATGTTTTGAGCAGGTATTGTACCTTTTCGTCGTCCACTTCCACGCACCGGAGGTCGATGCCTTCCAGCTGCAGCAGGTGGCTGGTAAGCGCGCCGCCGCCGGGCCCTACCTCCACCAGCCGGGTAAAGGGATGCTCGCGGAGAGCGGCAACAATTTTCCTGCAAATGTTTTCATCCTTCAGAAAATGTTGTCCCAGCGATTTCTTCAGTGTATACATCGCTGCAAATGTAAGGTAAAAAAGCTGTGAGCTATGAGCTGCGGGCCGCGAGCCGTTTGCTTAGCAAAAGGGCTCGAAGCTCGAAGCTCATAGCTCGAAGCTCAAAAAAGAACTATTGCAATGAATTAATACAAACCGGGTTACGTGCTTACCCGGCCTATCCCTTAATTAGTTTTTGCCTGATGGTTTCTTCGCCTACCTGCAATTCGAGAATATATATACCAGGTGCAAGATGCAAAACACCATCAATTTTGAATTTGTTTTCGCCTTCCGGGCCATTGAAATTACGACGGTAAACGACCCTTCCGCTCTGATCAGTTAAGCGGGCAACGATGGTGCCGGCCGATTTAAGCTGGACATCTACATCGATATTATCCACAAAGGGATTAGGGCCCGACTTGTGCAGCAGGCGTATGCTGGTATTCAGCAAAATGGTGATCACCCGGCTATACACCCGTATACCGGTGTTCATCACTTCCCGTACCCTGTAATATTTTGTTTGACCATAGCCGCTTTGCGCATCATCGTACGTATAGGTTAGTGAGGCCTGGCCGTTATTGCTTTGCGTCTCAACCCGTGCAATGGTAGAAAAGTTGGTGCCGTCATCACTTCGCTGCACTTCGTAATAACCCACATTGGCAATATCATTCACGTTCCAGCTCAGGCGGGTATTGCCGCCATAATATTTGCCGTAAAGGTTCAAATTATTTTCCGGCAGTAATGTCAAAGGAAAACTACAGCTGCCAAGATCCGCAATGGAAAAACCGGCAGGTGCGGTAAAAGCAGGCAGCAGCGAAGCAGCGCCCGCTATAGTGGTTTTATATAACTGGCTGCTATGCGTGGTGGTGGAAAGCCCCTGCACGCCGTTAAACCGTTTGGTGGTCATATACATTGAACCCGTGCCGTCGAAAGCAATGCCGTCCATCGCCGTACTGTCTAATATGTTATAATCGGCTATGTAATTCATGGGAATAACACCGGTTCCAACCGTAGTAGGCAGATCAGCTGCATTAATTTTAAATAACCGGGCGTCGGTATAACGGCCGGTGCCGCCTACAAACTCGTAGGCGACAGTGGCATAGTATAAATTTCCGACATTATCGAAGGCTATATCCCCATTATAAACGTGCCAGCTGGACATCATAACGGGGGTAGATGGCAGGTAGCCCAGCAGCATCATACCCGCGTTTGCACAACCAGTGCCAGGACAGGCAGGCATTCTTATGACCGGGTTGGCAGTCGCTATCGTGGCCAGTGTAGTATCGCGTATTACGCCCACTGCATATATAAAGGTGCCGGCCTGGTTAACGGCCATTTTCACAAAGTGATAATCGTCCAGCCCGGTCGTACGCCCTGTTGGCACATTGGCAGTAGACGTAGAAGGCGTGGTAGCAATAACATTACCCGACGGCGATCCTGCGGTGGCAGTGCTGATGGCAAAAAAATCCTTCGCCACCGGGTTGATCATTTGTGTATTGGCATAAAACCGCTTGGCAACAGGGTCTACGCCCACCGAAGCAGAGCCATAGTAGTACCTGTTGGGGGTGGTTTGATACCGCTTGAAAATCAAGAACCCTCCTGCTCCTGTGAGCGGCGCACCAACAGCACCGGTAATAGAATTCACCGGCATGATTTTCGATGCGGTTGCAGGAACGGCAGAGATGGAGTCGTTAAACATAGCATACATGGTTATTCCATCGCAGACCGGTAACTGGGCCGCTGCGGGGTTCTCATTTGCCAACTGCGCTATCAGCAGGAGGAACACCGGCAGGGTGAACCGCCGGCAGTAAGCTGTAATTAAGGTTTTCATAGTTGTACGATTAATCTTATAACAAATTTTAGTTTTTAACAGGTATCGGATCTTAGTTGTAATAATTATCGTTTTAATACGCTCGACGACCACCTTGCTTTGCCGGTTTCGGCAACAAGCCTGTACACACCCGACGGCAAACGGCTTATATCCATCGACACTTCGGTAACCGACGGCTGCAATACCACCTGCCTAAACAGCACTCTCTTTCCGGCGGCATCATACAATGCCAGGTCGGCAGGGCTATTACCCGCCGGCAGGCGTATTTTAAAAGCGCCGCTGGTGGGATTGGGATATACGGTAAAGCCCGCAGCCGCCGGAGCAGCCCTCACTTCCCGTACCTGTGAATAGGTAAATGTCTTGTCCAGGTCCGCCATCTTAACCCGGTAATACCCGTTTACGTCGTTGCGTATACGGTGTAGCCATGTATAGATTATTTCGCCACTTCCATTTACGATGGGTACAGAAGCAATGGTATTGAAATGGACACCATCGGTACTGTATTCCACCTCGTAATGATCCATGTTTACCTGGTCGGTAACCGTCCATTTCAGTTGGTTGCCCCTATCGGTAACCTGTACGGTAAAATCTTCCAGCACGACAGGCAGCACTACGTTTACAAGATCGTTTTCCCACAGCCCTTTGCCATACGTGCCCAGGCGAAGCTTTCCGTTGGGGGCCACCAGCATATCCATAACCATGGTAGCATCTATCAGCCCCGTATTGTAGGCAAACCAGGAGGGCTGAACACTGCCATTGGTAATGCCCCCGGCCACGTATACGCCAAGGTCATTGCCCACATATATATTGCCGCTATTGTTGGGATCGAACATCACTATATTGGCGGGCACATCGGGCAATGCAGAAGCGCCGGTGCCGCCGATGCTATTCCAGGTAGCGCCTGCATCGGTGGTTAAATAAAGATGGGATGTGCCAAAACCTGAAACGGCTACCGCCACGCGTTTAGAATTTTTGGGATCTACGGCTATATAGGAAAAATACCGGTTCGGCAATGTACCCGTAACATTCGTAAAGTTGGTGCCGCCATTAATACTGCGCAATATTCTTGGATTGGCGCCGCCGCCCGGGCAGGTAGCTATATAAAGACTGTCTGCAAAAGTTTTCGATACCGCTATGCAGATAATAGGGGCGGAAGCATTTACTACTGCAGTGGGGGTGGCCGGCACATTTGTAAAAGCGCCCCCGTTATTGGTAGATTTTTTAAAATAAATGGTGCCGGCATACATCCTGTTATGATCCGAAGGCGCCATTACAACGGGCGCCACAAAACAGGCATTTTCAGCAGGTACGCTGGCGGTAGCGGAGGCTGGATTGCTGAATACGGTCGTCCCACCCAGTGAGTTCGGACCGGTGGTAGACTTGTACAGCGTTAAATAAGAATAGGTGCCAAAGCAGATCTGATCATTGGTAGGATCAATAACCGTGTAAAAACCATCGCCGCCGGTAGTGCGTTGACAACCAGGATTGCCTTCGTACCATAAGGTAGCATTGTCCTGGAGGCCGCAGAGCATATAATTTGAATTGGTAGCGCTTACGCTCATGCGGTGGTATATCTGGGTGGTCATCAACCCCCCGTTGAGCCCTAGCCAGGTGGTGCCGCCATTCGTTGTTTTAAAAATACCTCCGTCGCACACCACGAATACGGTCGTATAGTTACCATCGAAGGGAGAAAAGTATAAATGATGATGATCCGCATGTACATAATTGGTGCTTAAGCCTTCCGCAGTAGTCCCTACCGTTGTATTGTTAAAATCCCAATTGCTCCACACGGATACCTGCGAATAGGTAGCTCCTCCATCGGAAGATTTCAGCATGTCTATTTCCGATACGAATACGGTGTTGCCGGAAGGCCCCACCAGCACATCATGCGAGTACCATCCCTGGTTCTGTATGTAATTAGCGGTGCCAAACCTGGGTTGTACGGCAGCGGCCCAGGTGACGCCCGCGTTCGTTGTTTTAAACAAACCATAGGTAGTGCCCGCCGTACCACCGGAGCTCCCGGGTATCTTGCCAATGCTTGCATACAGCAGGTTGACATTGTTGACACAAATGCTCAAACGGATCATACCGTTGATGGAAGCAGAAGCAGGCAAACCCGAGGTGAGCTGTGTAAAAGTGGGCGATGCGGTCGTTGCATTTGTGCTTTTATAAATACCACTCCCCGCAGAACCAAAATCGCCGCAGGCCAGGTACATGGTATTCGCATTGCCGGGCGTAATACAAATATCCATCGTCATAACCACGCTGTGGATCAGTGTCCAGCTTGCGCCGGAATTGGTAGAACGGTACAGACCGTCGGACGTAGCCGCAAATACGGTGGAAGGCGCAACAGGATCGATCACGATATCCTGCACACCCTTTATGGAGCTGTTGGTAAAAGCAAGTGATTGGGTCCAGGTAACCCCTCCGTCTACTGATTTTAATATACCTATCCCATAGGATCCCCGGAACGTTCTTATATCCTGCCCCGATACGCCAAATCCCGAAAGGCCTGTAGCAGGCGCACCGGTGTTATATACTTCCCCGGTACCTATGTACATTTCATTACGATTGGCAGGATTGATGGCAATGGCAGGCACACCTAAAACAGGAAAACCGGTAGCCACCTGCTGCCAGTTGATACCACTTGCAGCGCCGGTGCCGCCGTTTGTTGTTTTCCAAAGACCGCCGCTTGCAGAACCTGCCCACATGATATTGGCATCGAAGGGGTCAAAGGCCAGGGATAATATCCTACCTGCAAAATTTTTAGGCGCCAATGGTATCCACGGCGAAAGCGCCTCCACTTTAGCACCCGGCACGGCAAGAGCAGGCCGGGGCTGTTTCAGCGCCTGGCCGTGCTTAAAGGCCGCCAACCAGGCTGCCTTTGAAAAACTTGTATCGGGATAGCTACGCATATTACTCCACATATCAAATGAACCAAACACTTCCGCGGGGCTTTCATTTTCTTCTTCTTCACCTTCTTCGAAAAAATGTTTGTCACTACGTTTTAAAAAAACAATGGTCATTACTACAGAAAGTATTACCACACCCATGATGGTGGCATACTTTGAAAAGTTTACGGGTCTTTTCATATGGACACAGCAGATTTATACGGTTAGGGGTTGCTCTACTGCACAAAAACCATGACTTACATATCTTATCGGGAACATCTTCCCGCCAGCCGGGAAGACAATCTGTTTAAACAGCTGTAGCTGGTTGCCGCCCACGGGCAGCATGCAATAAAGCGGCAAGGCGCCCTGTTGCGGTATTAATAGTAAAACAAGATGGGAAAACACCCGCTGAAGGAATGCAGGCATGCCTGCTGAAAGAAAAGGGTTGAGTAGAATTACACGGTTTCATAGTACAGGATTTAGGATGGTGTTCAAAGGATATAGGGCTATAATTTACTACACGAATGTTGGACAATTTTCTGACCCCGACAACACTTAGCAGGACAAAAAACCGCTATTTAGTCATCTTACATTATTATGCATACTATACCATACTTAAAACTAATTAGCTGCCCTAAAAAAAATAATATGTGAAAATATACTACGCTACTCTACGATATAAAATCGATGTTCACGGCGCACAGCAACCGAAAACAAAACGCATTATAACAATATAACACACATACAAAACCGTAGACTAAACTATTACCCGTCTCCGCTGCATTCGGCCTGTGTTAATTACCGCGTGGTTATACGAAAAATCAATCCGATGATACACGACATACCAACAATAGGTAAGTTTTCTGACCGCTTCATATAACAATAAAATGTAACCAATCATTGAATTGAACAAGCTACTGCAAGCCGGAAAAATAAATCGCATAAGTACGCGTTTGTAACCTGTTGGCCAGGCTTTTTGTAGTACTTTGCATATAATGGTATATACACTATATATGTATTCATCTGGTTATCAAATTTATTATCCCTGAAACGCCTAACTGTTATATTACTTTTATCCATCCTGCTGTATAGCCAGTCCGGCTATTTTCTTCTTTGCCTCTGCACACGCTACCAGTTAAAAATGGATATGAAAGCGTTGTTGAAGCAGCAGCTGCCGGCCGGCATAGTGGAAGAAATCTGTTATACCGACCACCAGGCATCCATCCGCTGGGAGGAAGAATGGGAAGAGTTTTCTTTCAACGACCAGATGTACGATGTAGCCAGGGTTGTTGTCCGCCACGGTAAGACCTGGCTGCTGTGCCTGCAGGACGAAAAGGAGGAAATCCTGCTCCGGCAGCTATGTGCGGCATCGCAGCACAATGAAAAAAAGAACAACCACCGGGGTATGGTAAAGGTAGCCGACGATTTTACCCTGCCGGGCAGTATGCCCATCGCACATGCCGGCATCATTGCACCACATATATATCCATTTTATATTGAGCAGCTGTCACAGCCTGCCCTGCCTGTTATCATACCACCTCCCCGGTGCTGGCATCCTGCTATTTAAAAAAAATCCAATCGATTTTCTATGAAACCAGGCATGTTGCCGGTTTCATCCAACCCTTTACGTATAACCCCAGGCAAAGCGGTATAAGCTCTTTTGCTATACTGCCTGTACCGTATTGATTTGCCTGCCATAAACAACACAAGGATGAAACGAATTATATCGTTTGCTACAGCTATTGTCATTTTTTCCGGGGCGGCTTTTGCCCAGGCCCCCGTCAGGGGTAAGGTGGTAGACAGCTACACCCTGCAACCCATTACCGGCGCCAGCATATCGGGCGCAGGAAATACCGGCACCATTACCGACAGTAAAGGCATATTCAGCCTGCCGGCGTCCGGCGCGGATGCCACTATTACCGTGAGCAATACCGGCTATATCCCGCAAACCCTGTCGTTAACCGATCCCGGCAAACTGCTCGTTATTCAATTAACACCTTCCAATAAAGATCTCCCGGAAGTAGTGGTATCATCGAGCGCTTCCAATAAAAAAGGGCTGGAAGTGCCCAATGCAATAAGCATATTGTCGCCGCAGGATTTTCAGCGCACCAGCGGTGTACAACTCTACCAGTCGATGAACAACCTGCCCGGCATCCGCATGGAGCAGCGTACGCCCGCCGCAGGCGCACGGATACTGATGCGCGGCTATGGCGGCGCCTCCAATTCATTTAATACGGGTATCAAGATGTACCTGAATGATATACCGCTCACAGATGCCGACGGGACCACCATTCTCGACGACATCGATTACACCATGCTCGACAAGGCGGAGATCATCAAAGGGCCTTCTTCCAGCCTTTACGGCGCAGGTATCGGCGGGGTGGTTAATTTCCATTCCAGCAAAGCGCCCGCAGGCATGCAATCGCTTAGCCAGCGGGTAACTGTAGGTTCGTTTGGCTTGCTTCGCAGCAATACGTCTTACCAGTCTTCCGGCGCCAACGCCAATTTCCTGGTCAACTACGGGCACCAGGTGTACGACGGTTACCAGCCGCATGATCGTTCGGTAAAAGACTACCTGGTCATGAGCGGCGATTTTTTTGTGAATGAAAAAAGCACCATTTCTGCTTATGCTTCTTTCAGCAATGCCCGCGATGAGTTGGCAGGCGAGCTGGACAGCCTTCATTTTTTTACCAACACCCAATGGGTCGATCCTGCTTACCTCGCCAATTATGCCAGCATCAATACCCAAAGCTTCCGCTTTGGCTTTGGTCATGATTATAAGATAACAGCGCATTTCTCCAATAAAACAACGGTATTCGGCAGCGGCACCATCATCGACCAGCCGTTTGCCTCGGGCGTTAACAAAAGCGACAAGCTCAAGTTCGGCGGACGCAGTGTATTTGCGGCCGATACCCGGCTGGGCGACCATACGGTGCTCAACATCCAGTTTGGCGGCGAATACCTCAAGAACTACAATTTTGTAAAGCGCTATAACCTCGTCGGTGACAGCCTGGGTGCGCTGAGCAGCGACCAGGAAGTACAACCACAGATGTACAGTGTTTTCGCCCAGGCCGATATTAAATTCGCCAGCCGGACCACGCTTACACTGGGCGCCAGCGAAAACTTTACCGAATATTTTGTAAAGGATATGCGCCTCAGCGGCGCCAACGGCCGCAATTATTCAAAGGCAGGCTATTACCTGCGGTTTACACCTGCGTTTACACCGCGTATCGGCATCAACCAGCTTATCACAAACGACATATCGGTGTATGCCAATCTTAGCAAGGGCTATGCGCCGCCGCTGACAAGCGACATTGTGATTACGGCGCTCAACCTGGTGCAAACGGATCTTAAGCCGGAAGAAGCCACCAGCTATGAAATAGGTTCTAAAGGAAGGCTGTTTAAAAAACGGCTTAGCTATGAGCTGGCAGTATACACAATGGATATAAAAAACAAATTCGTGGTGCCGTCTTATTATGTACCCGGCAGCACCATCACTACTTATACCAAAACGGTCAATGCCGGTAAAGCCAGGCACAGGGGTGCAGAGCTGAGCCTGAACTATGCGTACGATTTACCAGCCGGCAACTTTATCTCGCTTATCAGGCCCTTTGCCAGCTATACTTATACCGATGCGCGGTACACCGATTTTAAAACCGCCAGCGCCGACGGCAAGGTGGTCAAAGATTCTTCCGGCCGTGTTCTGTCGGGCGTACCTTATAACGTGTACAGCGGCGGCATTGACGTAGAAAGCCGCATGGGCTTTTACATCAATACCACCGTGCAGCACTCAGATGGCGTGAGCATCTATCTCGATAAAACAATGAGCTCACCTGCCTATACCCTGCTGAATGCCAAACTGGGCTACCGCGTGGTATTGGCCAGGCATTATGGCATTGATGTGAGCGGGGGTAATGATAATATTACCGATGTCCGTTACCCGTCGATGATATTCCTGAACCGGGCGGGCAATGCCAATGCCTATTTGCCGGGCGCTCCCAAGGCCTGGTACGGTACGCTTGGCTTTAAGTATATTTTTTAGATAATAAGACTAAGCCACCCCTCCCGGTGAGGGGTGGCTTATTTCTGCCTGAATGCTACAGGCAACTATTTATAGAACATTTAAACGTATAACGTGAAAAAACATTCTTTTTTAATACTCGCTACCGCCGCCGGCCTGCTGGCGGGCTGCGACCGGTTTGGCAATAAAGCAAAAGATAAAAGCGGCCCGCGCATCGTATGCGTGAGCAAGCAACTAACGGAACTGATTTATGCCGTGGGAGGCGATAGTGCCCTGGTAGGAGTCGACTTATCGAGCACCTACCCCGAAGCCGCCAAAAAACTCACTACCGTGGGCTATCACCGGGCCCTTAGCGCAGAAGGCATTATTTCATTAAACCCAACCTCAGTATGGCACGACGGGGGCATAGCGCCCGACCATGTTATCGCGCAGCTGCAAAAGGTAGGCATTCCATTAAGAAAATTCCAGGGTTCTACCGATATCGCTTCCACGAAACGCCTGATTATGGAAGTGGCGCAGGAATTTCATGCGGCGGCCAAAGGCGATTCGCTCTGCCGCCAGTTAGACGCCGATATGGCCGCGGTAGATACACTCGCCAAAAAATATGACAACAGGCCGAAGGTGATCGTTATCCAGTTTGGCCGCGCCGTCAACCAGTATTTTATTATGAGTAAAAAAGGCGTACTGGAAAAAATGATCAATTGGGCCGGGGGGCAGGATGGCTCGGATACCGCGCAGAAATGGCGGACGCTGAGTGCCGAAGTGCTGGCGAAACTGCAGCCCGACGTCATCTTTGCCACCGATTTTGGCTATGATCTGCAGGGCAGCCTGGAAAAATTCAAGCAGCTGCCGGGCGTTGCACTCACACCGGCGGCGCAAAACAACCGCATCTACCGGGTAGAAGAGCACGACCTCATATACCTGGGGCCCCGCACGGCAAAGAATGTATTGCTTTTAATACACCTGCTGCATCCCGAAACAACCGCGGCTGCAAAGCCTAAACAATAATCCATGCAAACAAACAGGTTAAGCTTCCGGTTTTATTACGTGGCCCTAACGGTGTTGCTGGCGCTATCCCTGCTGGTATCCACGCGTATCGGGGCCGTTGATATTTCTTTCGGCAAGATATGGGCCTTCCTCGGCCATCGCATGGGTTTCAGCGGCGGCGAGCCTTTTACGCCGATAGAAGAAGCCTTGTTTTTCCAGATACGGCTGCCACGGGTAATACTATGTGCATTTGTGGGCGCTGCCTTGTCGGTCGCCGGCGCTATGATGCAGGCCCTGTTCCGCAATCCTATTGTTGAACCCGGGTTGATAGGCACCTCTTCCGGTGCAGCGCTCGGGGCGGCATTTATCTTTGTGATGGGTAAATCGGTTACCGGCCCTCTTGCAGCCATTACGGGCCCCCTGCTGCTGCCTTTATTTGCTTTTCTCGGCGGCTTTATAGCTACCCTGGTGGTATACAAACTATCGAATGTATTTGGCAAGACCAATGTAAATACCATGATACTGGCCGGCATCGCCATGAATGCGCTGGCCAACGGCGGTACCGGCTTTTTCTCTTATGTGGCAAGGGACCCGCAGGCAAGAAGCATTACCTTCTGGAACCTCGGCACCCTGGCGGGAGCCGATTGGAGAGGCGTGATCATGGTGGGTCTTTCTACCAGCGTGGGCATCCTGTTATGCCTGCGCTACAGCAAGGGATTAAATGCGCTGATGCTGGGAGAAGAAGAAGCAGGCGCCCTGGGCATCCACACAGAAAAACTTAAAATGCGGGTCCTGCTGCTCAACACGTTTATCGTGGCCATGGCTACCTCGCTGGTGGGGGTAATTAGTTTTATCGGGCTGATTGTACCCCACCTGCTGCGGATATTAAAGAGCAGCGACAACCGTTTCCTGCTGATAGGCTCGGCCCTGCTGGGCGCCATCCTGCTCAACCTGGCCGATATGATAGCAAGGGTATTGGTGGCGCCGTCCGAATTTCCCATTGGTGTGGTTACGGCTTTTGCAGGCGCTCCTGTATTTCTTTATATGCTTATCCGCAACAGCCGCCGGCAACAAAAAGGAGGGTTTTATGCTTAGTATCGAAAACGTCTGCTACAGCATCGGGAGTAAATCCATTCTAAACGGTATCAGCACCATTTTTGAACCGGGGCTTTTTCATGTGATCATAGGTCCTAACGGTTCGGGCAAGTCGACTTTCCTGAAAGTATTCAGCGGCGAGCTGAAGCCCGTGCAGGGCAGCGTACATTACGACGGCAAAGATGCTTTCAAGTATAACAAGACGCTGCTGGCCCAACGCAGGGCGGTAATGAGCCAGCAACCAGAGCTGCATTTTCCGCTCAGCGTACCCGAAATTGTGATGATGGGCCGCTACCCGCATTTTACCTATCGCCCTTCCCGAAAGGATGAAGCCATTTGCCGGGAAGTGATGGACAGGATGGAAATAGCTCATTTTGAGCACCGCGATTACCTGAGCCTGTCGGGTGGCGAAAAACAACGGGTGCAGTTTGCCCGTGCGCTGGCGCAATTGTGGGGAACGCCCGAAAAAGGGCTTCGCTACCTGTTGCTGGATGAACCCATTTCCAGCCTGGACATTCACTACCAGCACCAGTTTCTGCAAATAGCCCGGCAGCTGACCATGGAAAATATCGTGCTCGTGGCGGTACTGCACGATATCAACCTGGCCATCCAGTATGCCGATAATATTCTTTTTATGAAAGAAGGGCAATTGGTCGCAAAAGGAGGGCCGGCAGATATTATAACAGCAGCGCTTGTAAAGGAGGTGTTCAATATACCGGTCGTAATTGTGGAGCATCCTTTACTGGGCAAGCCCCTGGTGGTATATAGTGCTTAATTTCTCACATTTTCCAGTACCTTTACGAACTTAGAAAAACGTATAAAGTATGCACCAGGCAGCCAATCATAGACCTTCTATCGGTATTTCCTGCGGCGATATCAACGGCATCGGCATTGAGCTTATTATCAAGGCCTTGTCAGACACGCGCCTGCTGGAACTGTGTAATCCCGTGGTATTTGCCTCCAATAAAGTGATTAACTTTTACCGCAAGTCCATCCCGGATATCAATTTCAACTATCAGAATACCAAGGAGCTGAACCGCATCAGCCCCCGCCAGATTACCCTGTTCAACTGCTGGGAGGAAGAAGTGTCTATTAATCCCGGGCAGATGAACGAAACCGGTGGTAAATACGGTATCAAGTCGCTCGAAATGGCCGCCCAGGCACTGAAGGAAAACAAGATACAGGGACTGGTAACGGCCCCCATCAATAAAAAGAACTCGCAGTCGCCCGCCTTTAACTACACCGGCCACACGCCTTATTTGAAGGCATTGTTCGGCGCAAAGGATGTGCTGATGCTGATGGTAGCGGAAAATATGCGGGTGGGACTGGTAACAGAGCATGTGCCTGTAAGTGAGCTCCCCAAACATATTACGCGCGAGGCCATCCTGTCGAAGCTGGCCGTTTTACGTGAAAGCCTGATGAGGGATTTTGGTATCGATAAGCCCAAAATTGCCGTATTAGGTCTGAATCCCCATGCTGGCGACGAGGGACTGGTAGGCAGGGAAGAGGAAGATATCATCAAGCCCGCCATTAAGGATTTCAAGCAAAGCAACAGCAATGTGATTGTGACCGGCCCCTATAGCGCCGATGCTTTCTTTGCCCGCGGCAACCATGAAAAATTCGATGCCGTGCTGGCAATGTACCACGACCAGGGCCTGATTCCTTTTAAATCACTCGCTATCGGCGAAGGTATTAACTATACTGCCGGTCTGCCGGGTGTAAGAACATCTCCCGACCATGGTACGGCCTTCGATATCGCCGGCAAGAATAAAGGAAACGAAGCTTCGCTTATTGCGGCTATATTCAAATGCATCGACATCATCACCCAGCGTGGTGAATATGAAGACAACCGCCGCAATCCTATTCGTAAAATGACGGATAAGATACTTGCGGGTGCAGAGGATGAAAAGATTGAGGAAGAAGGAGCGTAGGAATATTATACGTGATAAGATACTTTTACCGGTTTTTAAAGGCGCCTTCGGCGCCTTTTTTGTTTTACCACAGAAGATTTTACCACAGAGGTGCATGGAGGTGGGTTCACAGAGTAACACAAAGCTTTTGCTACGCAATACTAAAATCGATGCGGGCTCATATCGACGCAAATGCCCTCTTTCGATGCAAGCGCCTCTGTGGCCCTCTGTGAACCCACCTCCATGCACCTCTATGGTAAAACCGGGCGGAGCCCGCAAAAACAAAGCGCCGCAGGCGCCCATCATTTAAACACCGCATCGGCCACGCCTTTGTTGATGGTATAGGAAGAGTAGCTGATTTCTATTTTGCCACGCTGGTTTCCTGTTACAGGTTTTTTCTTTGCGCTCCCGTCGTCGTAATCGAATGTTACGCCTTTAGGCAGCTTATACTCCTGCGCGTTGAAGGTAAATACCAGCTTATCGGGTAATGCCCAGGCAGTGTATTTGCCGTAGGTCATCTCCAGCTCATTGGTGCCGTTTTGGCGGGTAGTGGTCTTTGCCTTTACTATCAGCTGCCGGGCCACATCGATGTATAAGGTAGACAGCACCACCTCGCCGTTATCATCCAGCGGCAGCAGCTTAACTATTTTCACCGCTACCCCACTTACATTATCTGCCCCGCCATCGATTACCTGGTATTTGCCCGCCAGCAGGTTGTTGAGGCTGATGCTCACCGAGCCTTTGGGCACCAGCGATACGCCTGTCTCATTTTTTATCTTCAGCTTATCCGGCTTACGGAAATATACTTTTACGGCCGCCGCCGGCACCTTCAGGAAGCTGACATCGGTTTTCATAGTACCGGCCGCCTCGTAGTCGTTTACCTTATCCAGCTTAGCCCTTACCTGCTGCACCAGCAACGCTGCCTCCTGTGCAGGCGCAGCCGCCGGTATGGTGGCCAATGCCGCCGCAAACAAAAACCCCGCTATAATATGTTCTGTAACTGTCATATACTTTAACTGAGAATATCTTTCTTTTTAAATACCACGATAGCCGAGCCCACGAATAAAAATATATACCCCATCAGTATGCCAAAGCTTCGCAGAATGGCCGGCAGGTTTTCAATGGAACCCGGTATGACGGTATGCGTTTCGTCTACCTTTGTATAAAAGAACCCCTTCCAGGCCAGCATATGCGAGGTAAACAGCCAGGGCTTTACCGTACGGTCGTACATCGGTATCTGCATTTCGGATAAAATGGTAAACACGATCACAATGCTAATAGTAGACACAATGGGGCCGATGGAGTTTTCGGCAAATACCGATAGCAGGAAAGCCAGCGCAGCTACCGTGGTGAGGGCTACCGTGGCATAGGCAAATGCCGCAATATACCGCCACAGCACATCATTGCTTTTTATTATTTCCAGCACATCGTTTCTCGCCACGATGGTATCATTCACGCCAAAAAAAGCAATGCTTAGCAGCAGCGCCAGGAAAGCCATCCATACCAGCAACAGCGCCGTATAGACTACCGTGGCCAGGAATTTTGCCAGCATCAGTTTCTCCCTGCTCACCGGTTTGGTTACCAGCAGGCGGAGCGTACCGGCATTGGCTTCACCCGCCACCATATCGCCCGCTACCAGGGCTATTAATAAAGGTATATGTATGAGCAGCAGGTTGAGAATGACAAAACAAACAAAATACCCGTTCATGATACTGTCGTACGGTATTTCCAGTGAATCCTTCAGGCTGCCCAGTACAAACGCTACATAGGATATGCCGTCAAACTTAAGCGCTATCTGTATGATGATCACCATGGCAGCGATGGCCCCGAAGCTGATATAAGTGCGGGGCTTACGGAATATCTTGAATAGCTCAATTTGTAAAAGCTGCCACATGCTGGTTGGTGCCGGTTAAGGATAAAAAGTATTCTTCCAGTGAATTGCGGGGTTGAAGCGCCGTGACGCCAATACCCATATTGACTAAATCCCTGTTAAGCTGCGGCACGCTATCGCGGTGCAGCTGCAATACGATGTAATCTGTATCCACCCGCTGCAGGCAGGTATTCCATTCGCTCTTTTTTATCTTTTCAATGCCATCGGCCATATGCGTCATTCTCAATTCCACCACGGTTTTGGCCGGGTCGAACAATTCCTGTACGCTGCCCTCGGCTACCTTTTTTCCCTTATCAATGATAAGCATACGGGAAGCGATCTGTTCTATCTCGCTCAGCAGGTGCGATGATACCAGCACTGTTTTATGCAGGTGACGGCTCAGGTGCAATATAAGGTTGCGCATATCGGCAATACCCTGGGGATCGAGGCCATTGGTAGGCTCATCCAGCAATATAAGGCGTGGGTTGTGCACCAGCGCAATGGCGATGCCCAGCCGCTGCTTCATGCCCTGCGAATAGGTTTTTACCTTGCTGTTGGCGCGGTCTGCCAGGCCTACCAGCTCCAGCTGTTCCATCAATTGCTCCCGGCGAAGGCGAAGCCCGCTCATCTTTGCAAACAGCGAGAGGTTTTCAAACGCTGACAGGTATTTATACAGATCCGGTCGCTCTATAACGGCTCCTACCTGCCGCAATATTTCCTTTCGATGCGTGCGCAGGTTCATACCAAACAATGCTATCTCCCCGGCTGAAGGCCGGATGAGTGTAAGCAACATGCGGATGGTGGTGGATTTGCCCGCACCGTTCTGCCCAAGAAAACCGTATACATCGGCTTCATGAACGGTGAACGACAGATCGTTCACGGCGTGTACGTCGCGGAACTGCTTGCTGAGATGTGAAACCTGGATAACTGGCATGAATAAATTGCGCGGTAATATACGGGCTAAATAACAGGCAGGAATTGTTTTTGTTGTTAAATAAGAAGAAAAAGCTACCAGCTAAGGCTGCAAGCCTCCAAACCATAGGGTCCGGGGGCAAACAACTTGCGGCTTGTGGCTGGCAGCCCGCAGCCCCTGGAAAAAGCAATTAGCCAATATATTTATAATCAATTCATTACACCTATCATTTCAGGTACAAAATAAATTTGGCTGCACGCTTGCATACATCGGCCACAGCTGCTACTTTTGTGCTATCAATCCTACAGAAAGTCCGTCCCTCAGCAGTGGTCTACGCTCCTGAGACCCAATTTTCCCAGAAACCTACATTTTGTTTTATTTCCCAATTACCTGCGAGAAACAGTTGTTGTTTTTACCAATAGCTATGCATTTACCCCATTCCAATCGCTGAAAAACTCCACAAAAGAAACATAGCTTATTACCGATATAGTTGTCCCTTCCTGCGAAATACCCCTATCGACGCCTGTGCGTCATGTGCTTAATTCTAATTTGTTCAACCTTCTGAAACTTTCAAAATGAAAACAATTTTTACGCTTTGCGTTGCCATGCTTGCAACCATTGGGGTATTCGCTCAAACATCTGACAACTTTAACGCACGTCCCGAAGCCACCATCTCACAGGTTAAAAACTATTTACAGGACCATTGCTGGCAGTTTACCGATTTCGACATCAACCGTAATGGCTGGAATCCCGGTATTGAAGGCGATGGCGCCATGGTATCCGGCCCCGGCGCCGACCCCAACGAAAGCACGGGCATTTATTCACAGCAGCTGAGTCTTTGGGGACATGTAAATATTTCTTTCTCTTACCAGTTCAGCAGCAATGTAACCGACCGTCGCTGGATAAACATTTACCTGGCCGATGGCGATAACAGCATTCTTAATAAGCTGGACAGTATCGAGCTGACCGGCGCATCGGGCAACACGACTTATACTTTCAATAAAACATACGGCGCCGGCTCCCGCTGCTACCGCGTGTATATTCAATACCAGGGCATCGGCGGTTCCAATCCCATTGCCATCGACCAGCTGAGCTTCGACGCGCCTACCTGCTTCAGCACCGGTTGCAACCAGGCCCCGGTAGCAGTAAGCGATAACGTAGCCGGTGGTACAGACCGCCACGCTACCGGCTGGGTACTGCCCAATGATTACGACAACGACGCCAGTACGGCGCTGACTGCCCAGCTGGTGAGCAATTCCACCGATGGAACAGTTACTTTATATGGTAACGGCTATTTCTCCTTCGTACCCAATGCCGGCTTCAGCGGCACGTCGACCAGCTTTACTTACCTCATTTGCGACAACGGCACGCCCGCCTTGTGCTCCGCACCGGCTACTGTAATTCTTAGCTTCCCCCAGCCGCAGTCGTCACTGCCGGTAAGCATCGTTGACCTTGCCGCCGCTTATAACGACAACACGGTACAGGTAAAATGGACCACGACTTTTGAGCAAAACAACGACCGCTTTGAAATTGAACGCAGCATCGATGGCGTGAACTTTAAAACGGTAGGCGTCGTAAAAGGGCAGACCAACTCCGGCACCAGGCACGATTATGAATTTAACGACGACGTCAAACACAATACCGTAAGTAAAAATGACCTGTACTATCGCCTGAAGCAGGTAGACCTCGACGGAAAAACTTCCTACAGCAAAATACTGGTGGTAAGAGTATACCAGACCAAATCATTGCAGTCGGTGAGCGTTACACCTAACCCCGCGGTAAATGACATCAGGATCAATGTACAGCTTAACGAAAACTCTTACATCGTAGTGAAAGTAATCAACAGCAGCGGCGTAGAGATTATGCGTAAAACGACCCGCGGCAATACAGGCTCGAACAACTTCGCCATGGAAGGCAGCAGCCAGTTGCAGACCGGTGTTTACTTTCTCGAAGTAATCATCAACAGCAACGAGCGCATGATGGTGAAGCTGGTAAAAAGTTAATTTTGTGGTTTCAGAGGTAAATATAAATCCCGCCATGAGGCGGGATTTTTTTGTTGACAGATGACAGTTGATAGTTGACAGGCGTGCGCTTCGGAATCGTCTCAAATGCCTGTCAACTGTCAACTATCAACTGTCAACTATCTTTATGCAGGTATGTTTGCAGATTCTTTACATACTCTTCAAACGCTTCAATTCCTTTTGGCGTGATATTACAAACCGTTTGGGGGTAATTGTCTTTGAACTGCTTTACCACATCTATATAACCCGCTTCTTTTAGTTTGTTTATCTGTACGCTCAGGTTGCCTGCCGTGGAGTTGGTCTTATCCCGGATAAAAGTAAACTCGGCCGATTTCACGCTGATAAGCAGCGAAATAACAGCCAGCCTGAGCTGCGAGTGCAATATGGGATCCAGATCTTTGAACATCAGCACCTGTTTGCTTTTAATTGACGATTGCGCAAAATAAGACCGGGAATAAGCCAGTTGACAATACCCGCAAAGCCATTGAACAGCCAGTCAAATTCGGCAGACAGGTAACAGGAGGCAACAAAAAACAGGTAGCAAAGTATGCTGCCTATAAGCATGGGCCTGAACTTCAGGGCGATACCCGTGGCCAGGGTAGGTATACCATATAGAATGAGCAGCAGGGATGCCTTACTGGGTATAAAGGGACGCCAATGTTCGGTGACACCGGTTTGCAGGTTCTTTCTCAGTAGTTCATTCCCTTCGGTGGTCATTAATCTTTCACTGGCGGCCGGAACAACATTGAAATAAAAGACCAATGCAAAAATGCCGATGCCGTACGCCGTCCATATACCACTAAGCGCATCTTCCTGGTAATTGGTAACCTTTTTGTCCCTCTTTTCCCGCAGGGTAATAAAGATTTGCGGTATCAGGGCCGCCAGTACGAGCAGCCATATATCAAAACCGATATAGAAATGCCAGTGTAGCTGTGCAAAGCTTACCAGTCCCGCTATAGCCACCGCAGTTCCCCATAATATAGCGCTGGTGCCGCCGGTGTGAAGACGGGGTTTCACTTTCTGGATCATTTCTGTAATGATCTGCAGGCTTTCCTGTTCGGATAGTTTTTGCTCTTCCATATTAATCGTTTTCCTGTTTATACCGGGCGCGCAACATATAACCGGGTACTATCCATGCAATAACGACACCTGCCGCCAACAAAAGCAGCTGGTACCGGTTGGGCATATAACCGGCAATGAATGCCAGCACCCAGCAGCTGATGCCGCCGGCTACCAGCGCCCTGAACCGCAAAATAATACCCGACAAAAAAGTAGGCATTCCATATAGCGCCAGCAAGCCTGCGCTGCTGATCATGTAATTGGGTACGGCAGCAGGATTGGAGGAATTTTTAGTACTGAAAAGAAACCCGAATAAGAACATCAGGATCACAAACGTAATCCATACATACCGCAGGATGTCCTCGGTATAGGTGCTTACTCTTTTCTTCCGTCTTTTCCTGGCTATATAAATAAATTGCACCACCAGCGCCAGCCAGGTGGCCAGCCACACCAGGTAATGCCTGGGATAATACGCTACGTAGAGTAATACATACTGGCCCAGGCTGCAAAACAATATCACCCACCCCCATAATAAATACAGGAAACCGTTTTCGCCAAAACGATTCTTTGCTTTATTAATCATTGATTCAATAAGGGCCAGGCTTTCGCGCTGTGTAATTGTTTCGTCGGGCATTACCAATGGTTTAGAATATCAAATATAAAATTGTGTCCCGCAGGACTGCAGGACACAATTCACATTTTAGTTACATTATTGGCATTGTACCAGCATATCTTCTGTTTGCTTTTGTCCCCAGGTAGGATACAGGGGCTTGGGCTGAGCTGACTTGTACAGGGTAAGGGCCTTTTCAAACAAGGGCTTTGCCTTGTCTTTGCCACCACCAAACTGGGGAGGCGTACCAAACAGGCCCATACCCTGCAGGTAATATAAACGGGGGTTGTTAGGATCCAGCTTCAGGCCTTTTTGCAAAGCCGCTCCGCCCTGCTGACCATAGGTTTGCCAGCGTGTTTGCGGGTCAATCAGCATCTGCTGGGTATTCATCATATTTTCTACGGCCAGCAGTTCGGAGTTTGTCTCCAGCGCTTCCGCCTTGGTAAGGTATGCTTTGATTTTTTCTGCATTGCCGTCTTTGTCTTTCACCTCGGGGCGCCAGCCAATCCAGGTTTGTGCGAGCGCGGCATAATAATAAGGCAGCCATTGTGTTTTCTCCGCATCGCCGATACGTTCAAAAATACCGGCTACGCTTTGCAGGTCGTTGACCGTTTTGGCAGAATCCAGCTGGGTAATGGTTTTTTGCATGGTGGCCGTATACTTATCGCTTTGCGCTACGGAGGCCAGTACCGTGCTGCATAAAAGAACCGCAAAAAAAGCTTGTTTCATAAATGTTCGTTTGATGATGTTTGAAATTTTTATTATAAATTATTATTGATAGCGTCCTGTGAGCGGTCAACACCCCAGCTTAAAAAGCAGCCTACAAAATAAAACCGGTTGGCAGGCGGCGTGACGGGCTGTTTTATCATACCATTGTACGAATAATTATAGCTGTATACCTGGTTATAGCCTAGTATATTGCTTATGCTGGCAAACCATACCACGAAAGTCTTTGCATTGGGCTTGCCCACACTAGGTACATATTCGCAGCTGAAGTTAAGGGTGTGGAAGTCTTTTGTTTTACCCTGGTCGGCTATATAATACTTGCTGCCGCCATTGAGCATAAAGTTATAGTAAGGCCGGCCCGTGGCATAGCTGTAGGTAAAATTGAACCCTGATTTGATTTTGGTAATAAACCGCTTCATCACCAGCGAGGCCGTATGCGTGGCGGCAAAGCTGGGGGTAAGCTTTTGGGGATAGTTCAGGTAATCGCGTTTGGTATCGAGATAAGAATAGCTGATCCAGTAATCGAAGTCCTTAATCGATTTTTTATCCCTCCAGAACAGCTCAAAGCCGCGTGCATAACCGCTGCCGCCATTGGCGAACGTAGAATAGGTATAGCTTACCGGCACGGTTTTAATAAGGCTGGTATAGTCTTTATAGTAAGCTTCTACCCTGAATATCCTTTCGTTGGTCATTTTCTGGTAGTTCACAATATAATGGGTAGCCCTGGTATAATCGAGGTGGGTGGTATAATACAATTGCGTGTTTTCGGCTTTCTGGTAAAAAATACCATAGGCCACCGATACCTGCCCGTTCTTACCCGTTTTATAGGCCAGCGATACCCGGGGGGCTACATTGGCTTTTTTGATAAGGGAAGAATTTTCAAACCGAACGCCCAGTTTGGCCGCCAGGTCGTTGGTGATGAAAACATCCGATTCGGCAAAAACGGCATTGAAATTATCCGTCAGCTTGCGGAGCGTATCGTTAAACTTACCGCTGTTGGTGCTATACCAGTATTCACTGCCAAAGCGAAAGGAGCTGATACCACCCAGCCTTTTTTCGAATACGGCCTTGCCCTGCGCCAAATCCTGTCGGTTGACGAAGCTGAATGTTTTATTATACATCCACCAGGTGCTGTTGCTAAATGTTTTTGGCTGGTTCTGCGCGTCCTGCACCTGCATATTGATATTATCCCTGTTGGTGCTGTAACCTGCGGCCAGGTTCATCTTCCAGCCACGGCCCAGGTATTCTCTCCAGCTGATGTTCTGGTACCAGTTGGTATTGGTAAGGCCAAAAGCATCTTTCAGGTAGGCGCTGTCGATATCCGCCCTGCGAAGCCCCAAATCGCTGCGGCTAAACGCGGTATAATACTTAACCATACCGCCTCTTTTGGTTTTGAACCTGAAATTGGCATCCACGTTATGAAATGCGGGCATGGTAAAATAATCGGGCGTTTGCTTTACCGCTTTGAAATACAATCCCACGTTAACATAACCGTAGTTGATACCATAGGATGATTTTTTATTTTTTGACAGCTGTTGCGTGCCAATACCCCAGAACAAGGGAGAAATAGAAGCATCTATCTCCGATTTTTCAGGCAGGTCGATCGATTCCAGCAATAATACCGACGACAATGCCTGGCCATACAAAGCCGAGTAACCGCCCGTGCTGAATACCGTGCCCTTAAACAGGAAGGGTGAAAAGCGGCCACGGGTGGAGATATCGGGTACGCTGGTATAATAAGGATTGTTGACAAGCGTACCATCTATATATTGCTTGGCTTCATAGCCCGCGCCCCCACGTACAAACAGGTCCTCCTGCTCCCCTATCTGCTGGGCGCCGGGCAGTGTTTTGAGGGCGGCCGTAATATCGGCATTGGAGCCGGCCGTGGTGGCGATATCAATGGAATTCAATACCGCTCCCCTTTTGGAATCGCCTGCCGCAAAGGACCCGGCGATAACGGTAACGGCTTTCAGTTCGTTGAGCTCTTCTTTCAACAACACATTCAACACAATATATTGACTACCAATAGTAATAGGCTGCTCAAACGCTTTAAAGCCTATAGAGCTGGCGGTAATGGTATGTGGTCCCGTTTCGGTGGTTTTAAAGCTGTAATGACCGGTTGAATCGGTGGTGGCCCCATCGTAGCTGTCCTTAATGGTAATGCTTACGCCGGGCAGGGGACGCCCTTTATTGTCCTTTACGGTGCCCGAAACCGCTGTCTGGGCAAGGCCGGCGGCCGAGAGAAGGATAAAGCCCAGTAGTAATGGTAACTGTCTCACAAATGATTAATTTGATACAAACGTAGACTAGTTTATAATATAAACCAAATGGTTTTTAACGTTGTTTTAATGAGCGGCAGCAAAAAGCGGCCGTTGCGGTCGGAAACCGGGGTTGAGCGGCAGCAGGCAGGCAAGACAGGGAAAGCGCCTTGTGGGCGGAGTATTTGCCGGATCGAGACCGGGTTGGCTTCGGGTATATCCCGGGAATAACCCGTAACTCGTTCGGGACTCGGTTGGCACAAGGGTTGAACGAGACCCAAACCAGTTGCAACGTCGACTTGACTTTGAGTCGAATTCAACCCCCATCCGGGCCGTAGCCATCCGGCGCCGGTATGCAGACCGGGCACAAAAAAGCCCGGCATGAATATGCCCGGCTTATTGATCGTACCCTTTAAAATAAAAACTTTCAATTCTTTTGTCCCGGGTACGCGTTTCAGAGGTTAAAAAGAAGCCCTATTTAGAAAAACGGGGCTTTATGTTGATCGTACCCTTTAAAACTATGCGTTTGAATATTATTGTTTTACTATCGCCTGTACACCTGTTTCGTTACCGCAAATCACCCGCACAATGTACATACCCTGGGGTACCTGGCTCATTGACATCACTTCCGTCTGACCGGCGTGGCTGGTCGTTACCGTTTTCATCGTCTGGCCGTTGGTGTTCACCAGCTGGTATACCACCGATTTGTCCTGCCAGCCGGCGGGTACGGTAATCCGCAGTTCATTCTGTACGGGGTTGGGATAGGTAGCAATCTTAACCGTGTTGCTGTTGGCGGCGCCCAGGCGGATAATCCGTGTATCAGACATCGTGCTTTTGCCATCCATATCCACGCTGCGCAAACGGTAGTAAAGGATACCGCTGTTGCCGGCCGGGATTTTATCGTTATAAGAATAGTTAACCAGTACCTGGCTATTGCCGTTTGCAAAAATCATAGCGGCATCAGCATACTCAACACCATCTGCGCTGCGCTCGATGATAAAGTGGCTGGCGTTGATTTCCTGTGTAGTGGCCCATTTGAGCGATACCTGGCTATTGTTATTATTGTAAGTAGCGTTCCAGTCAATCATCTTTACCGGCAACGAAGCAACAACAGCGGAACTGTAAGTAAAACTTTTAAAATACATAGAGTACATCCTGGTAGTACGGTCGCTGCCATCTGTTGTTTTGGCGCCGGTACGCACGGTAAAAGCGTTGGTATTATTATATGTATTGGTCACCATCAGTGACGTTACACTGGTATCAATACCCGAATAGTCCGTTTTAGAACCGCTGAATTTTTTACCAGCTGTAGGCGTAAGCAGGTCCAGCAGGCTGCCCAGCAGGTTATCCAACAAACTTGTTACCGTGAGTTTGGTATTTGTCTCGAGTGTATAGCTGGCCTGGTTGTAAAAGCTCATGTATTCATTCAGCTTATCGCCGTCGCCGTCGAGATCAAGACCCGTGGCATTGAAAGAGCTAACGGGTGTAGCAGTCTTTGTGCCGGCCTTTACAAAAGATACTTTAAATTCCATCCACCAATCAGCGGCAGAATTTGTGTTGCCGTCATTGTAGCTAACCTGGGGCTGAAAAGCCTTGTCCCAGCCGGTGCTGGTAAGGTCAATGCTTTCGAGCGTAACCTTTGAAGAAGAACGACCGGTGATTTTCACCAGGGCGTCCACACCAGATTGAACAGAAGGAAAACGGTAGATAGCGCCGTCTTTGCCGGCTCTGCCTGAATCCAGGCTTACGTTGTTAAAAACAAGCTCATTGGTAGTAGTCTGAGCCTGGGTAGTGCCAAAACCGGCAAATAGGGTGATGGCAGCAAACAGTGCACTTAACGTGCGATTAGTAGGGTACGAATATGTCATAACGTGATTTTACGGATTGTGTCAGTAAACCACAGGAATGATTGGAACGGCATTTCGGACAGGATGAACGGACGTTTGAAAGAGAGAAAGTTTTTCGGGGAAATTGGGTACGGTCGATTCTAATTACTTAAGAAGTTCTAATTGGAAACGCTTAGCGCGTTTTGGTATCACAAAGATGAACCGTATTTTCCGTACTTGCAAGCCTGCGTCGAAAAAAAACGACAAAAAAAAGTAATATGAATGGTAAACAAATGATTTTCATAGCATAAGAAAATAAACTTTTTTTACAGATCATAGAATCACCCACATGCATATACGATTTTTTCATGCGGGGGGCCTGGATTTTTACTACGTAATTACACGATACACAGCAGGCATGCGTCTGCCGGCCATTACAGGCCATACAGGCAGCTCATTTCATCGGCGGGATAAGTCTCCGCCAGTGGAAACAAAGGCCGGAAAAGGCACAAAAAAGCCCGGCATAAATATGCCAGGCTGTGTTGATCGTACCCTTTAAAACTATGCGTTCAAATTATTTTGCTTTAAATATTTGCTGGGTGGCGGTTTGTGTTCCGTTGCTTACGCGAACGATATACATGCCTGCGGTTAAATTTTTCACATCAATCATTTCAGTCTGTCCGGCGCTGGCATTGCTTATGTGACGCATCATCTGACCATTGCTGTTATATACTTCCACAGAAACGGGTTTGTTTTGCCATGCAGCGGGAACAGTTACCATTACAGTATTAACCGCGGGGTTAGGATAAACATTTACAACGGGGGTTTCTGCATTTTTACCCAGCCTTACCACACATACTGCCGAGCGTTTGAAGCTTCCGTCGGCATCCACCATCCTGAGGCGGTAGTAGATAAGCCCCTGGGCGCTGGTAGTCATTTTATCGGTATAGCTGTAATCAATACGCTGGCTGCTGTTGCCGTCGCCTGCTGTAAAAATCATGGCGGCATCCTTATATTCCACACCGTCCAGGCTGCGTTCGATTACATAATTGCTTACGTTGATTTCTTTAGCGGCTGACCAGCTTAAGGCAACACCTTTGGGAGCAACGGTAGCATTCCATGAAATGAGCTGAACCGGTAAAGAAGAAGCAGCAGCCGCATTGCTGGCGAAGTTGAAAGAATAATCACGGGTGGCGCCGGTGCTGGCGCTCGTGCTCTGGGCGCCGGTCCTTACACGGAAGCCGCTGATATTCGAATACAGGGTCGATACCATTACATTGGTGTTGGCACTGTCTATACCGGCATAATTGGTGCTGGGGCCTACAAACTTCTCGCCAATCAGTCCAAAAAGACCATTGATAAATTCGAACAGGTTTGACAGTGTCATTTGCGTGTTGGCAGCAAGCGAATAGGTTTGCATGTAATAAAAAGAAACATATTCAGATATCCTGGTGCCGTTTCCATCAATATCAAGTGCCGAAGCAGAAAATGATTTGATGGCAACGGCCTGACTCGTATTTGTTTTTACGTAGATGATGCTGAAATCCATCCACCAATCGGTAGCGGAAGTAACCGTACCGTTATTGAAAGTCACAACGGGCTGGAAGGCGGTATTATAACCGGCATTGGTGTCGTCTATCGTAACAAGCGTAACATTAGAAGAAGAACGGCCGTTGATAACCACGAGTGCGTCGAGGGTATCATTTACATTCGGGAAACGATAGATGGCTCCATCCTGGCCGGCGCCACCCGATTGCAATACAGGGTTGTTGAAAGATAATACCTGTGAAGAAGCGGTGATTGAAAAAGCGGTGAAAAAAGTGCTTACCAGCACAAATTTGAAAAGGGAAGGCAGTGAAATGCATTTAGCCATAAGGCTGTTAGGGTACAGACGGATCATAGTTTTAATTTTACAGGGTAGACATTCAGTTCGAGGTACCCATAGGAAGTGGAAGTGCCCTGTTTTTCGGAGGATTGGATGGTTCGTTACCGGTGAAAATTTCTTTCCGAATGTGGAAAGCAGGATGTGGATTCTGACAAGTAGCAGGAGATTGGAGGTCGATGTAAATTCTTAATTTGCTCTAATCGTTTATACTTACTCTGTATCGACGGTGCAAAGATTAACCGTATTTTCCGAAGATGCAAGTCTCATAGGAAGAAAAATGGTCATATATGGCTTAACCGGATGGTTTACAGGGCATAAAAAAAGCGATCTTTTTGTAAGATCGCTTTGCTGACTGCGTGAAAACACGATTTATTTGTAGGCCGGGGCAAGTCCCTTAGCCAGGTCCACCATTCTTTTCAGGCCATCCTCAGGCAGGTTGCCTTTTTTAAATTCGGCCAGTACATCGGGCAGCTTGTTCTCCATTTCCAGCAGGAAATGCTCTTCAAACTCCTTCACCCTGCGCACAGCCACATCTTTTATTAACCCTTGCGTACCAAGGTAGATGATAGCTACCTGTTTTTCTACCGACATGGGCGAATATTGCAATTGCTTCAGGATTTCCACGTTACGGGCGCCCTTATCAATTACGTTCTTGGTAGCAGCATCCAGGTCGCCACCAAACTTGGAGAAAGCCTCCAGTTCCCGGTAAAGGGCCTGGTCAAGCTTCAGGGTACCGGCTACCTTCTTCATCGATTTAATCTGTGCATTACCACCCACGCGGCTTACCGAAATACCTACGTTGATAGCCGGGCGGATACCTGCGTTAAACAGGTTGCCTTCCAGGAATATCTGGCCGTCGGTAATGGAAATCACGTTAGTAGGGATATAAGCCGATACGTCGCCGGCCTGTGTTTCGATGATGGGCAGGGCAGTAAGCGAGCCACCACCTTTTACCAGGTGCTTGATAGAATCGGGCAAATCGTTCATTTTCTTAGCCACATCGTCTTTGGCGATTATTTTGGCAGCCCTTTCCAGCAAGCGGCTGTGCAGGTAGAATACGTCGCCGGGATAGGCTTCGCGGCCCGGGGGGCGGCGCAGCAGGAGCGACACCTCACGATAGGCAACAGCCTGTTTGGACAGATCATCATAAATGATCAGTGCGGGACGGCCGGTATCGCGGAAGAACTCACCGATGGCGGCGCCGGCAAAGGGAGCGTAGAACTGCTGGGGAGCAGGGTCGCTCGCAGAAGCGGCAACGATGGTGGTATAAGCCAGGGCGCCGTGCTCTTCCAGTGTTTTCATTACACCGGCGATGGTAGACGCTTTCTGGCCGATGGCCACATATATACAATATACAGTCTTGCCTGCTTTGTGAAACTCTTTCTGGTTGATGATGGTATCGACACAGATGGCGGTTTTACCGGTCTGGCGGTCGCCGATAACCAGCTCACGCTGGCCGCGGCCGATGGGTATCATCGCATCGATGGCCTTGATACCCGTTTGGAGCGGTTCTTTTACCGGCTCACGAAAGATAACACCGGGGGCCTTTCTTTCGAGGGGCATTTCATACAGGTCGCCGGTGATGGGTCCTTTGCCGTCGATGGGACTGCCCAGGGTATTGATAACCCGGCCAGCAAGACCATCTCCTACTTTAATAGAGGCAATCTTGCCCGTGCGACGCACTTTAGCGCCTTCTTTGATATCGCCGCTTTCGCCCATCAATACCACACCCACATTGTCTTCTTCCAGGTTCAGCGCAATGGCTTTAACGCCGTTTTCAAATTCTACCAGCTCACCGGAGCGAACGTTGTTCAATCCGTATACACGGGCGATACCATCACCCACCTGCAGTACGGTGCCTACTTCTTCCAAATCGGCGCCAACGTTAAAGTTGCTCAGCTGCTGGCGCAATATCGCAGATATTTCATCTGGTTTAATCTCTGCCATGGTTTAATTTTTGTCCCTCATGCCCGCCTGGCGGGTGTTGTAAATGAGGGGCGTTTTAAAAATAATATTGTAAAAAAAATGATTCCTGTTCCTGCCACATCCTATCGTATCTGCGGCACGTAAATATTCTGGCTGAACTGCTTTTTGATATCACGCAGATCCCTTGCTATGCTGGCATCTACAAGATTATTATTGAATTCCAGTACAAAACCGCCAATCAGCTCGGGCTTTACGGCCGTTTCCAGCTCTACGTTTTGCAGCGATGTTTCCAGTTTTACCCGGCTTACTATCGCATCTTTGATGGCGTCGCTTACCGCTTCGGCCGTGGTGAGCTTTACCTGGTGAATGCCTTTTATGGTATTGTATTGCGTTACTACGGCCGCAACGATTTCGGGCAAATACTCTTCGCGGGTTTTATTAATCAGCAGGCGGACAAAAGCGGCGGTGAGCTCGCTTATTTTACCTTGTGTAACGGCATCAAAAATCTTCTGCTTTTTATCGCCGGAAACAATGGGGCTGCGCATCAGGCTCACAAACTCCCGGCTGTTTTTATTGATTGCCTGCAGGTAAAGCATGTCTGTATGAACCGCTTCCAGCTGGTTCCTTTCAACCGCCAAATCGACAAGGCTTTTTGCGTACCTGGCTGCTAAACGTGGATTGGGCATTGTGTTAGTTTAATTTTACTTCGTTCGCCAGTTGCTTAATATAATTTTCCTGCTCTCCTTTCTGGCCCAGCTCACGGCGCAGCACCTTCTCGGCTACTTCAATCACCAGGTTACCCACCAGGTTCTTTACATCGGTGAGCGCAGCATTCTTTTGCTGCTGGATGGAAGCATGTGCATCGGCCATGATTTTGGCGGCTTCCGTTTTGGCGGCGTCCTTGGCTTCGCTGATGATTTTGTCTTTTGTTTCCTTGGCTTCCTTCAGCAGCAGCGTTCTTTCTTCACGGGCTTTGGCCAGCAGGGCTTCGTTTTCGCTCTTCATGGCAGCCATTTCCAGCTTTACTTTCTCGGCGGTGGCCAGCGCATCGGCGATGCCGGTTTCACGCTCTTTCAACGATTTCAGGATGGGCTTCCAGGCAAATTTGGCCAGGATATAAAATACGATTAGAAAGGCCAGCAGGTTCCAGATAAATAACCCTAAGTCGGGCGTTAGTAATTGCATATTCGTTCTTTTATAAAAAAAAGTGTCTGTTAAGAGAAAAATACTGCACCTTTTGCCCTGTGCATCGGGTGCAGTACGTTTTTTACGTGCGCCTGCTTATTTGAACACCGCCAGCAAACCAGCAACGGCAGCCAACAGGGCCACACCTTCTACAAGGGCGGCAGCAAGGATCATGTTCGCACGAATGTCGTTAGTAGCTTCCGGCTGGCGGGCGATGGCTTCTACCGCACCTTTACCGATCATACCCACACCGATACCGGCGCCGATAGCAGCAAGGCCGGCGCCAATAGCACCAAAACCAGGTTGAACTTCCAACAGAATAGTCATCAAATTCATGATACTCGTATTTATGATTAACAAAAAACTTAATTAAACGATGATGCCGTCTTCCGGCGTATGGTGGCCGTGCCCGTCGTCATGGCCGCCTTCCAGCGCCTGGCCGATAAATACTGCTGTAAGGTTGGCAAAAATAAAGGCCTGTATAAAGGCTACCAGTATTTCCAGCAGGTAGATAAACACGGAGAACAGCACAAAAACCCAGGAAACGCCCCAGCCCAGCGCTGCTTTCATGGCGCCGAAGATGAAAATCAGGATGATAAAGCTCAGGATGATAATGTGGCCAGATATCATATTGGCAAACAAACGGATAATCAACGCAAAAGGCTTGGTAAAGATGCCCATGATCTCTATCGGCACCATAATGGGCTTAATACCGCCGGGTACGGGCGGGTTGAAGATATGCCCCCAGTAATGCTTGTTGGAGCTGAATAATATAACGATGAAAGAGATAATGCCCAGCACGGCCGTAAAGGCGATATTGCCCGTTACGTTGGCGCTGCCAGGTATCAGGCCTACCAGGTTATTGATAAGAATAAAGAAGAAAACGGTGAGCAGGTAAGGCATGTATTTTTCGTACCGGTGGCCCAGGTTAGGCTTGCCTACTTCGTCGCGCACAAAGGTGATAACGGGCTCGACGGCGTTCTGGAAGCCGGAAGGCGCCGTTTTAACGCCCTGGCCGTTTTTATACAGTTTGGCCACGCGGAGCATCAGCCATACCAATAGTATCAGCGAGAGAAACAGTTGTACTACGTTGCGTGTCAGCGAGAAATCGTATACTTTGATGTCCTTGTCGGGCATGCCGTCGGCGCCTACCGCGTATATTTTCCCGGCGGCGAAAACCGGCTGTCCCTTGGCGTCCTTTACCTCGTCCAGCTTGTGTTCTTCGATGAATTTGTCTTCCAGCAGCAGCAGGCCTTCGTAGGTGGTTTCGCCATGCTCAAAAGCGGAGGACATAAAGACGGAAAAGCCCTTTGCTGCGGTATACACGATAACCGGCAGGGGGATAGAAACAGGGTGGTCGCCTACCGTGGCGAAATGAAACTCATGCCCATCGGAAACGTGCTCCATGATGATCTTGGCGGGGTCCAGCTTTTTGGCCTCTTTTTCCTCTCCATGCTGAGCTTGCGACACATTATAAAAGAATACCATTAATATGCTGAAAACCGCTACCAATAACGATTTGAGGGTCTTTGACATCATACCTGTCTCCAAATTTGGCGCAAAGATAAGGAGGTGGGGGTGAAAAATCCTGAAATTATTGAACGCAGGAGGGAAAAAGTTATCCCTGTTTTGGGAGAGATTGATTGTCGCGGAGGATGCGGCGGATTTTCTCGAGTTCTGCTACATCAGACTGGTCTTTGGGGCGGTTGACCACTTTTTTGTTTTCAATAAGGTGGTTGATATGGAGAAAAGGAATAGGAATTCCATCTATTTCAGCAACAGGCGCCATTTCCATACACTCATCGAAAGAAGCTGTAACGCCTTTCAGGGAAGTCATGATATCCAAACGAACGCCATTATTCATCTGGAAATCGACCCATCCGGGAACAAATTGAATCCTTTCAATCGGCTCATAATCACCCATTTCTATTTCACGAAATGCCTTTCTAAGCCGCTTTCTGTTATCAACTGTATCGTCAATATACAGATCAATATCTCCTGTATGGCGTTGAAAACCGTGAAAGTTTGTAGCAAACCCTCCTACCAGGATATACCTGACCTCATTATTTTTTAATGCCCGCCACAAATCCAGGAAAGCTTCATCGTACATGTCCATAAGAAAATCAGTAGCCCTTTTTATGATGAATGACTGCTTTGCGCATAGTGTTATTCATTTTCATTAAAGTCATCAGGAACTGAAACTTTTCTGCAGGGGTTCTATTGATAGCTTCCCGCAGGCGCGCCTCTTCCTTTGCTTCCGAATGACCGTAAATAAGCTCATCCTCGTTCAGGATATTTTTCTGTTCTTCCTCATTCTCCTTATACTTTTTCATACCACCAAATTAC
>Ga0307508_10000982_pt1 | contig 33131 bp, 29 predicted proteins | sample 9_EM_MG_FD_203089 | JGI IMG/M metagenome (GOLD analysis project Ga0307508, IMG submission 203089) | Populus trichocarpa ectomycorrhiza microbial communities from riparian zone in the Pacific Northwest, United States - 9_EM | ecosystem: Host-associated > Plants > Roots > Unclassified | place...
ACGACCGCGACGCCGACCCGTACGCCTGGGAACGCACCCTGGACGAGGTGACCGGGGAGCTGTGGGAGGCCGGGATCGGCCTGATCGTCGAAACGCTTCGGTCCGCATTCGGCGCCGACCGTGCGGTCCTCGTGCCAACGGGGCCGCTCGGCCTGCTGCCGCTGCACGCCGGGTGGACCGGGCCTGGGGCGATCCGGCGGTACGCGCTCGACGAGGTGGGTTTCCGGACTGCGGCTGGCTGTGCTGAAGACAGCGGGATGGCCGAGGCTGGTGCATGCCTCGGCCATCCCGCGTCCCCTGCCCCCGAGAATGCCGTCGTGTCGGAGGCGGTCCGTCAAACCGGTCCGGGTGGATCCGGCGGGTGGGTGAGTGAGGCCGAGCCTGGTTTCAGCCTTGCGATCCGGCTGAGTACAGCTGCCGGGACAGGTGTTCGGCGACCATGATCACGGTCAGGTTGATGGCGGCCGAGGGTAGTTCGGGGAGGATCGAGGCGTCGATCACCCGGAGACCGGTCACGCCCTTCACCGCTCCCGTGCCGTCGACGACCGCCTGCGGGTCCTGGGGGCCGCCCATCGGGGCCGTGCCTGCTGGGTGGCCGTACGTCGCGACGGTGGCGGGGACGACCGTGGGCAGGTCGCTGTCAGAGACGGCTTCGCCGGGCACGAGTTCGACCGCTACGAACGGTGCGAAGGCGGGGTTGCGGGCGATGGAGCGGGCGAGCCGGACCGCCTCGACCATCCGGCGCTGGTCGCGGCCGGTGGCGAGATAGTTGTCGTCGATGACCGGGGCGTCGAGCGGGTCGCGGCTGGCCAGGCGCAGCGTGCCGGACGATTCGGGCTGTGCGAGGGCTACCGCGATGTCGACCGCCCCGCCGGTCGGGCTCAACTGGCCCGGCAGCAGGAACGCGGTCACGTGCAGGTCGAGTTCGTCGCCGGCGGCCTCGCTCGACGCGGTCCAAAGGATGGCGCCACCGGCGGCGACCGGCGGCGTGGCCGTCTCAGGGGTGAGCGCGTACACGTTGTGGTAGAACGGGTGATCCAGCAGGCGGCGGCCGACCGGCAGGTCCGCGACCACGCCGATGCCGAGGTCCGCCAGGTCGCCGGCAGGCCCGACGCCGGAGCGCAGCAGGATTGCCGCGCTGCCGTAGGCGCCCGCCGACAGGATGACCTCGTTCGCCCGGTGCACGACATGGTCGCTGGTCACCACACCCGTTGCGGCGTGTCCGTCGAACAGCACCCGGTCCACCGTCACGTCGCCGTGGATCGTGAGGTTGGGGCGGCTGCGAACCTTCGGCGTCAGGTACACCAGCGCCGTGTTCTGCCGGACCCCGTCGACGACGTTGGCCGGCCCGCTGTCGACACCGCTCTGCTCGGCGCCGTTGAAGTCGTTCACCCGCTTGAAGCCCTGGTCTTCGACGGCGTCGATGAACGCGCGGATCGGGGGCGTGAGCTCGTCGTACGTCCGCCGGCGCAGCGGCAGCGGACCCGAGCGGCCATGGTACGCATCGTCGCCGTCGGGCGTGTTCTCCAGCGCCTTGAACGTGGGCAGCACGTCCTCGAACGACCAGCCGTCGAGCCCGTGCGCCCGCCACGCGGCGAAGTCGGTCGGGCGGGCCCGTACAGCGATGCCCACGTTGACGGCGGAGCTGCCGCCGAGGACGCGACCGCGTGGGGCCGGGATCTGCGGCGCCCGTTCGCCGCCGCGGGCGGTGTATCCCCAGTCGTGCTCGGGGTCGGCCACTACGGTCGCGTCCAGCAGCGCGGGCGGGAAGGAGCCGGCGTCGTAGGCGGGCCCCGCCTCCAGTAGGACCACGGAGCGGTCCGGATCCTCGCTGAGGCGAGCGGCTAGCACAGCACCCGCCGACCCGCCCCCCACGATCAGTACGTTCGCGGTTGGTAGCACGTTGTCTGTCACGCGAGTTCTCCTCTCTGGGTATGCGGGTAAGTGTGTGCGGCTGGGGACGGGCCAACCACGTACGCTTTGTGCCTGCCACCGCCCCGTGCCCGGCGCCGAAGTCCGCCTCCCGGGGGCGCGATGCCGGGAACGCCGTGGATCACCGGAATCTGGTGACGCCCTCTCACCGTCCGGGCGGCGAGCCTGGAGCCGCCACCGATCAGTGCTGGCGGAAGGGATGGGACACCATCCTCCAGTCGATCAGCCTCGACCTCGGCGCCGGCTCGCAGGTCCACCCGTGATCGAAACCCCGGTCGCGCCCGGTGGGGTGTGCGCGGCCGGCGGGCGTCCGCCGCTCGAATGAGCAGAGCGTCGGCGTCTTGGGTCAGATCGTGAGGGCGACCTTGCCGGCGGCGTGGCCCTCGGCGAGGTAGGTGATGGCGTCGGCGGCCTGGGCGAGGGGGTAGGTGCGGTCCAGGTGGGGTGTTACGGCGCCGGTGTCGATGAGGTGGGTGAGGGTGTGCAGGTCTTCGGCGTTTTCGCTGGCCATCACGGCGCGCAGGCGTTGGGACACGAACGCCGATGCGAGCGGCGCGCGTAGTTGCCGGTCGAAGCCGGCCAGCAGCGGGCCGCCGCCGTGCTCGCCACCGACCAGGGCCAGGGTGCCGTGTGGTGTCAGGGCGCGGCGTAGCAGCCTCAGCGGGCGGTTGCCGGCGGTGTCGATGATCAGGTCGTGTCGGGGGCCGTCGCGGTCGATCGGTTCGCGGGTGTAGTCGATCACCTCGTCGGCGCCGAGGCCGCGGACGAGGTCGGCTTTGCCGGCGCCGCAGACCGCGGTGACGGTCGCCCCGAACGACTTGGCGAGTTGGACGGCGAACGAGCCGACGCCGCCGGCCGCGCCGATGACCATCACCCGCTGTCCCGCCTCGACGTGGCCGCAGTCGCGCAGGGCCTGCAGTGCGGTGACGCCGGAGATCGGGGTGATCGCCGCCTGCTCGAAGGAGAGGCGGGCGGGCTTGGCGGCGAGCCGGCGGACCGGCACGGTCGCGTACTCGGCGAAGGAGCCGGTGTCGCTGGTGCCGTACACCTCGTCGCCCGGCTGGAAGCCGGTGACCGCGGCGCCGACCCGCTCGACGACGCCGGCCAGGTCCCGGCCGCGCACCGCGACCTTGGGGCGGCGCAGCCCGAAGCCCATGGCGCGCACCAGGTACGGCCGGCCGGTCATCAGGTGCCACACGCCGGGGTCGACGCCGGCGGCGCGCACGGCGACCAGCACCTCGTCGGGGCCCGGTGTGGGTGGGTCGATGTCGCGTAACCGCAGGATGTCGGTGGGGCCGTACTGGTCTTGGACGATGGCTTTCACGGTTATCCCTCCTCGGGATCGGGGTAGTGGAAGACGGTGTCGATGCGGACGCCGAACACGCGGGCGATCTGGAAGGCGACCTCGAGTGAGGGCGAGTAGCGGCCCTGTTCGATGGCGATGACGGTCTGGCGGGTCACCCCGATGCGGTCGGCGAGCTCGGCCTGGGTCATCTCGCCGGCCGCGAAGCGCAGCGAGCGGATGGAGTTGGTGACCTGGGTCGGCTTCACCATTGCGGGAGCCTGCCGTGGTACATGCCGATCTTGGCGATCGAGCCGAGCACCGAGGACAGCGCGAAGCCCAGGTAGATGACGTTGGCGATCCAGAACCGGTCCCAGCCGGCCATCGCCATCAGCATCGCGGAGACCGCGCCGATGATGACGAAGGACTGTCCGACGTAGTCGCCCATGCGGCCGATCTGCCGGTCCCGCACGTCGGTGACCCGGGTGGCCCGGGAACCACCGGTGAGGATTTCCGCGACGATCGACGCGAGGATGGCCCCGCCGATGCTCCACAACATGGTGGCCGCGTAGGGCACGTCGGGCAGCGGGCGGCCGTGCGTGCGGCCGACGACGACGATCGCGTACGTGCCGTACGCGGCCACGGTGACCACGAGCATGATCCACGCGCGTCTCTCCTGGTACGTCATGATCCTTCTCCTCTCTATGTACAGAATCTTTGACATCCCCAATGTAACGCTTGCTTGACCTGGTGTCCAATATTCTTTACATCACTCGGCTGGGCCGGAGCGGGTTGCCGGGGCCGTGCCGGGCGGTGTGCGGCGATGCGGGAAAATGGCTCCGACGTTGCGTGCGGGAGTGGGGAATCGTGGCAGAGGGTGCAGAGGCCGTCGACTGGGTGAGCCGGTTCGCCGACGAGGTGATCGTCGAGGCGGGGCGACGCTCGCCGGGCCGGCCGGTGGTGTGCGCGTCGGGGCTGAGCCCGTCCGGGCCCGTGCACCTGGGCAACCTGCGCGAGGTGATGACGCCGCACCTGGTCGCCGACGAGATCCGCCGGCGCGGCCACGAAGTCGTGCACCTCATCTCGTGGGACGACTACGACCGGTTCCGCAAGGTGCCCGCCGGCGTCGACCCGTCCTGGGCCGAGCACATCGGCAAGCCGCTGACCGCCGTGCCCGCGCCGCCCGGCAGCCGCCACCCCAACTGGGCGGAGCACTTCAAGTCCGCCATGACCGGCTCGCTCGCCGACCTTGGCGTCGAGTACCGCGGCATCAGCCAGACCGAGATGTACACCTCGGGTGCGTACCGGGAGCAGATCCTGCTCGCGATGCGCGAGCGCCGCCGCATCGACGAGATCCTCGACCGCTACCGCACCAAGGACCGTGCCGCGGCCAAGCCGGCGGCGAAACTTGACGAGGCGGACGCGGCCGCGGCGGCCGCGGCCGCCGAGGGCTCCGGCGCGGCCGGCGAGGACGACGGCGCGGCGAGCACCGGCTACTACCCCTACAAGCCGTACTGCGGCCGGTGCGGCAAGGACTTCACCACGGTCACCGGGTACGACGACGGGTCCACCGCGATGACGTACGTGTGCACCCTCGACGGGTTCACCGAGACCGTGCTGCTCAGCGAGTTCAATCGCGGCAAGCTGGTCTGGAAGGTGGACTGGCCGATGCGCTGGGCGTACGAGGGGGTGCACTTCGAGCCCTCCGGCGTGGACCACTCCTCGCCCGGATCGTCGTTCGTGGTCGGCGGCCAGATCGTCGCCGAGATCTTCGGCGGCGCCCAGCCGATCGGCCCGATGTACGCGTTCGTCGGGATCAGCGGCATGGCGAAGATGTCCAGCTCGCGCGGCGCCGTGCCGACCCCCGCCGACGCCCTGGCCATCATGGAGGCGCCGCTGCTGCGCTGGATGTACGCGCGCCGCCGACCCAACCAGTCGTTCAAGATCGCGTTCGACTCCGAGATCCAGCGCCTGTACGACGAGTGGGACGCGCTCGCGGCCAAGACCGCGGCGGGTTCCGCCGCCCCGGCCGACGCCGCCGCCCACGACCGCGCGGTCCGCACCGCGACCACCACGCTGCCGACCACCCCGGTGCCGATCGCCTACCGCACGCTCGCCTCGATCGTCGACATCACCACCGGCCACGACGAGCAGACCCTGCGCATCCTGCGCGACCTCGACCCGCAGCGGCCGGTCACCGATCTAGTCCAGGTGCGCCCCCGCCTCGACAAGGCGCAGACCTGGGTGAACACCCAGCTCGCCGCCGACGCCCGCACCCAGGTGCGCGCCGAGCCGGACAAGGAACTGCTGGCGTCGCTCGACGAGGACCAGCGGGAGGCGCTACGGCTGCTGGCGGCGGGGCTCGACGACAACTGGTCGCTGGGCGGGCTGACCACGCTCGTCTACGGCGTACCCAAGGCGATGGCCGGCCTTCCGCCGGACACCAAGCCGACGCAGGAGCTCAAGGTCGCGCAGCGGGCGTTCTTCGTCCTGCTCTACCGCCTGCTGATCGGCAAGGAGACCGGCCCGCGCCTGCCGACGCTGCTGCTTGCCGTCGGCGCCGACCACCTCCGGGCCCTGGTCGGCGCCTGAGGCGGCGTCACCGGCGCGCGCGAGCGGGTCATTGACCGGTCGAGGTCACCTCGGCCGTGCCCGCGCGTTGCGAGGCGGTCGTGGCCGTCGCGCCGGCCGTCGCCGGGAAGGAGGACGGCTCCACCGTGCCCGGCACGCCGGCCGACCGGGGGGCGCCGGGCGTCACGGTCGCCGACAGGCTGCCCGGCACGCCGCCGGAGGTCGCCGCGCTGCCGGACCCGTCGGACGGAGACGGCTGCGTGGAGGCCGGCGCCGTGGCGCCGCCACCCAGCGTCGGCCGGGCGGACGGCGTCGGGCTCGGCGCGGACGGGATCGGGCCGGCGGGCGGGCCGGGCGCGGGGTCAGGCCGGATGTCCGGCCGCCAGAACACGAGCACCGCGACGGCTGCCGTCGCGGCCGTCAGCAGCACCGACCGCCACGAGGGGGGCCACGACCACCGTGCGGGCGCGGTCGCGGTCGGCGGCAGGGCCGGCCGGAGCCGTTCCGGGGTGATCTGCCGGGCCCGCGCGTCCAGCGCCCGGCGCACCCGGTCCTCGAGGTCGCTGCTCATGGTCGCTCCTTCAGCAGGCCGCGCAGGATGGTGAGCGCGCGGGCCGCGGTCGACTTGACCGTGCCTCGCGACACCCGCAGGGCGCCCGCGATCTCGTGCTCCGACAGCTGCGACCAGTACCGCAGCACCACCACCTGGCGCTGCCGGACGGTCAGCCGCGCCAAGGCGTCCAGCACCTCGCGGTCGGCCTGGCCGAGCAGCGCGTCGTCCTCGGCGGCGGGCGCCACGCCGGCCGGCGGCGGCACGTAGTCGCGGGCGGTGCGCCGGCGGCGCAGCGCCGACCGGGCGGCGTTCATGACGGCGGCCGTGAGGTACGCGTGCGGGTCGTCGATCGACCGCAGGTCCGTGCCGTGCCGCCGGCACAGCGCGGCGAACACGTCCTGGACGATGTCCTCGGCCGTCGGGAGGTCGTCGACCATGAGCACGGCAAGGCGTACGAGGCTCAACCGGCGGGCGTGATAGAGCTGGTTGATCGTCGGCGGGCCGTCCGAGCCGCCCGGGCCGCCGGCACGCACCGACGGACCGGACGGGCCCGACAGACTGGACCGCCGGCGCAGCAGGCCGGCGGTCAGCGTCAGGACGAAGGTCATCGTGCTCCGGGGTCAGCGGCGGTACGTGGTGGCCGACGGTACCGGCCCGGCGCTGGTGGCCGGCGGCTCGGAGGGGCTCGGCTCCGGCTTGCCCGTCGCCGTCACCGTGGCGGACAGAGTCGGGAGTCCGGACGGATCCGCCGTGCCGCTCGGCGCCAGTACGGTCGCCGACACGCCCGACACCGTCGGCGTCGGCGAGGCCCCCACGTGGGTGGGCCGCGGCGTGCCGACGCGCGTCGCCGACGGGCCCGCCACGGGGCCGGCCGACGTGTGCGAGGCCGTAGGCTGCGGCGTGGCGCCGTGCGAAGGTCCGGGCTGGGCACCCTCGCCCGCGAACGCCTGGGCGCCGGTCGCCAAGGCGCCGGCCACGGCGACCGCCGCGACCGCGAGCGTGGCGAAACGGTAGGTCGGACGCATCTGTGTTCCTCCTGCGAGTTGGTCTTGCCTGTCGCAGAGGTAGACGCGTGGGGCCCGAATAGGTTGGCGGTCGTCGTGTGACCTGCGCCACAGGTCCTCCGCCGAACGGCCCATCGCGAGCGGGACGAATCTGCCTTTCGACAGACGCGCCGCCGTCGCCCGCACCGGCATGCTTGCGCTGCTCAAAGCCCCCAACAGGAAATGAGGAACACGATCGTGGTACGTCCGCTGCTGGTCGCCGTCCTGCTCGGCTCCGTCGTGTTGACCGCCGCCTGCTCCAAGGACCCGCACTACGAGGTGATCTTCGAGGCGAAGGGCGCCGGCACCGCCACGGAGATTTCCTACCTGTCGCCGGGCAGTGACGAGCCGACCGTGGAGAAGAGCGTCAGCCTGCCGTGGCAGACCGGCGTGGTCCCGAGCAAGCCCGGCAGGCTGCGCGTCGACGTCACGCCGGCCAAGGACGGTCAGGCGACGTGCCGGATCCTCGTTACGCGCAAGGAGACGGTCGCCAAGACCGGCGCGGTCGGCCAGCCCGTGTCCTGCGAGACGGACCTGACGAAGTTGCCGGACAACCGCTGAGGATCACCTGCGGCGGCAGCCACCGGGCAAGGCACGGACGGTGACGACACGGTCGTTGCGGGCCGTCACCGTCCGGGCCGGGCGTCAGATGCCGTAGACCCCGAACTCCCAGAGCGAGTAGCCGTACTGGGTGGCTCGGGCGGTGCCGTTCATCCGGACGAAGCGGCCGGAGCCGGTGACGTTGAGGGTCTGCACCCCGCCGGTTCCGGTCGTGGTCGAGTAGATCGTCGTCCACGTGTTGCCGTCGTTGGAGGTCTGGATCTGGTAGGCCGTCGCGTAGGCGGTCTCCCAGTTCAGCACCACCTGGCTGATGGTGTGCGTGGCGCCGAGGTCGACCTGGAGCCACTGCGGGTCGGCGAACGCGCTGGACCAGCGCGTCCCGGTGTTGCCGTCGACGGCGTTGGGCGCGGTGAAGCTGCTGTTCTCGCTGGACGAGGCGGTCGCCTGGCGCCCCTGGGACAACAGGGTGGCGGTGGGCGGGGCGGTGGTGCCGCCGTCGGTGCTCCACACCTTCATGTCATACAGCGAGTAGCCCCACGCGGACTGCCGGGCCGTACCGTAGACCCGGACGTAGCGGGCGGCGCCGGAGGTCGCGAAGTCCACGTGCTCGCTCGTGCCGGCGGTCTTGGTGGCGACGGTGTTGAACGTCGTACCGTCCGTGGAGGTCTGGATCTGGTAGGCCGACCCGGCCGACGCCTCCCAGTTCAGGCTGACGTGGTTGACGTTGTAGTTCGCGCCGAGGTCGACCTGGACCCATTGCGGGTCGCTGAACGCGCTCGACCAGCGCGTCGTCGGGTCGGAGTCGGTCACGTTGTTCGGACCGAAGAGCGCGCTCTCGCTGGACGAGGCCGTGGCGGTCTTGCCCGCCGCGACGTTGGTTCCCCAGGTCGACTGCGGGGTCGGCGGCTTGTTGTAGACGGCGAGATAGTCGATGTCGAGGTGCGCGCCGGAGACGGTCGCCGCGGTGGGTCCGCCGCCGAACGCCGCCGGGAACTGCCCGCCGATCGCCAGGTCGTAGATCGGGGTGAAGTTGTGGTGCACGGCGTTGTCCCAGGTGGTGGCGTCGACCTGGGTCGAGTTGATGGTGAAGAAGTTGTTGTTGTCGAAGTAGTAGCGGATCTGCTCCGGCTGGATCGACCGGTCGATCTCGACCGCGTACGTGTGGAAGCCGGTCTTGCAGCCCGCGCAGGCCCGCTCGCCGCTGCCGATGCCGGTGTACTCGTTGCACGGCCCGGTGGGCAGCGTGCCGCAGTGCAGCGTGGAGAAGTTCGAGTCGTGCCCGTTGATGTTCTCCATCACGTCGATCTCGCCCGAGCCGGGCCACGGGATGCCGACCCGCAGGGGCGAGCCGACCATCCAGTACGCGGGCCAGTAGCCGAGGCCGTTGCCGGTGTTCACGTCGGGCTGCTTGAGCGACGACTCGATCCGGACCACGCCGCCGGCCGGCGCGCCCCAGCCGTCGGCCTGCGTCTCGACCCGGCCCGAGGTCCACCCGGCGACCGGGTCAGTGCCGGTGTGCAGCGCCTTCAGGACCAGGTGGCCCGCGCCGTCCTGGTAGACGTTCGCGGTGCTGGTCGTGGTGGTCTCGACCTCGCCGGTGCCGAAGTTGGCGCCGAGGCCGGCGTCGTAGCGCCAGACGTCGGTGTTGAGGCCGGTGTTGGCGGCGCCGTTGAAGTCGTCGCTCCAGGTGAGCGTGAAGCCGGGTGGGGCGGCGGGCACGGCCGCGGTGGCGGCCGTGGCGGGTACGAGCTGGGCGGCCGTCGCGACGCCGAGCGTCAGCGCGACAAGCCCGGCCTTGAGCCGGAGTGTGATCGACATGCGTTCACCAGTCCTGGGGAAAGGGGTGGCGGTGGACCGGCCGGTGTTACGGGGATGTGGCCGGCGTTTGACGAACACGCTCGAGAGAGCGCTTCCCCAGGCTCGGCGCATGCCCTCGGTGCTGTCAAGGCATCAACGGGCATGGTCGGTTCCGGAACCTGCCGTATCACCGCCCAGGCGGGCGGCCTATCGCTCCGATCCGAGGATGCCCAGGTCGGCGGCGCGCGCCACGGCCTGCTTCCGGCTGCGGGCGCCGAGCTTCTCCAGCGCCGCCGCGACGTGGCTGTCCACGGTGCGCACCGAGAGGACCAGCCGGTCGGCGATCTCGGCGTTGGTCATGCCGAGCGCGAGCAGCTGGACCACCCCCACCTGCCGCTCGGTGAGCCCGGCCGGGTTGATCCGGGTCGCCGTCGTCGGGCCGCGTGGGATCCGGGTCACCCCGACCTTCCGCAGGCGCGCCCGGGTCAGCCGGGCCAGCGGCTCGGCGCCGAGCGCGTCGAGGATGGCGAGGGCGGCCAGTTGGTCGTCGATCTCGGGGCTCTGCGCCAGGGCCGCCGCGTGCTCGTACCGGAAGCCGGCGGCGCCCCACACGTCGGCCGCCTCCCGCCACCGGCCGTCGGCGAGCAACGCGTACGGGTGCCGCAGCCCCTGCCCGCCCACCGGACGGCCCGCCTGGCCCAGCCGGTACGCCAGCTCCGCCCGGACGGCGACCGTGCCGAACCGGCTCGCCAACTCGTACGCCTCGGTCAGCTCGGCGAGGACTGCGCCGGCATCGCCGTCGAGCGCGGCCGCCTCGCCGAGCGCCGCGGCGGCCGGGCCGATCGACTGGCACTCCCGCAGCGGCATCGCGACCCGCCACGCCTCGCGCAGCGTCTCCACGGCGCCCGGCAGGCCACGGCGCACCCGGGTCAGGCCGAGGACGGTGAGCGCGGAGCACCGCACCGGAGGCGACGCGTCCAGCGCGTACGCCGCTGCCGGCTCCACCTCGTCCCAGTCGCCGGTCGCGCAGTGCAACGTCGCCAGCGCCACCTGCAGGTAGCGGTAGAACATCAGGAATTCCGAGCGCTCGGCGAACTCGATGCCGTCGGCGAGCAGGCGGCGGGCGTCGTCGAGGCGCATCGCCTGCAGGTTGTGCAGGCTGAGGTTGACGTACGCGCGGCAGGCGTGCTCCGGCTCGTCCGCGGCCAGCGCGACCCGGAGGCTCTCGTCGAAGGCGAAGCGCGCGTCCGGCTCGTCGATCCGCTCGAGCGCGATGGCCAGGTTGTTGAGCGCGTGCGACAGGGTCGCCGGGGAGTCCTTGCCGAGTGCGATGGCCTCCTTGGCCGCGGCGACGGCCTCGGCGTCGCGGCCCGCCAGCGCGTGCAGCTGCGACAGGTTGCTCAGCGCCATCGCCAGCAGGTCGTCGTCGCCGGCGCTGCTGAGAACGGTGATCGCCTCGCCGGCCGCCACGTACGCGCCGTCCGGGTCGCCGGCCCACCAGCAGATCCGCGACAGCCAGCGCAGGGAGTCGCCGCAGGCCCGCGGGTCGTCGCCGCGCCGCAGCTCGACCGCGCGCCGCTGGGCCGCCAGCACGTCGCCGGCGGGGGCGTCGATCGTGTAGCTCTCGATCGCCAGGGCCTCCCAGAGGTCCGCCTCGGCTCGCGGCGCGAGGACCGGGTGCTGGTCGAGCACCAGCCGCAGGTGGGCCGCCGCCTCCCGGTGCGCGCCGGCCGCCGCCGCCTCCCGGGCCGCGGCCGGTCCGTGCTCGATGACGGCGTCGGAGTCGCCGGCCTGCGCGGCGTGGTGCATCACCCGGGACACCTCGATGCCCGGCCGGGCGAGCAGCGCGGCGAGCACCAGGCGGTTCGCCGCCACCCGGCGGGCCGCCGGCATCGAGTCGACCACCGCGCGGCGGGCGAGCTCGTGGCGGAAGCTCACTCGGCTCGGCGTGACCGCGAGCAGGCCGAGCTCCTCGGCCGAGGCGAGCGCTGCCGGGCCGGCCGGCGCCAGCGCCTCGACCAGCCACTTCTGCACGGCCGACGGGACGACGGCGAGCCGTTCGAGGATCTCCAGGGCCGCGGGGTCGAGCCGTGCCACCCGGGCCTGGACGGCGTCGGCGATCGTCAACGGGACGCCGGCCGTGTCCCCGGCGGCCAGCACCTCGGTGACGAAGTAGGGGTTGCCGGCGGTCACGGCGTACACCTCGTCGGCGTCGGCCCGGCTGGCGACGCTCAGGCGGCGTACCGCTGCCTCGCTGAGCCGCGCCAGGCGCAACCGGCGCACCCGGCTGACCCGCGAGGCCAGGCCGAGCAGTTGGCGCAGCGGGTGGTCGGCGCCCAACTCGTCGTCGCGGTAGGTCAGCACCAGCACCAGCGGCAGCTGCGCCGCCCGGCGGACCAGGAATCGCAGCACGTCGAGGGTCGCCTCGTCGGCCCAGTGCACGTCCTCGATCGCCAGCACCGTCGGGGGCCTGGCCCGGCCGAGCTCGTCGCGCAGGGCCTCGAGCACCCCGCCCCGGTCGCCGCGCTCGAGCGCCTGGGTCAGCTGGGTGCCGACGCTGCCGATCAGGTCGCGCAGCGGGCCGAGCACCCGCGCCGTGGCCAGGTCGTCGCAGTAGCCGACGAGGAACCGGCCCTCGGCCGGCAGCACCCCGCGGATCGCCTCGACCAGGCTCGACTTGCCGATCCCGGCCTCGCCGGAGATCAGCACGACCGAGCCCGATCCGTCCGCGGCGTCGCGGGCGGCCCCGCCGAGCGCGGCCAGCTCGTCGTCGCGTTCCAGCATCGTCCTGTCCATTTCCCGCATTCTGCTCGGGTCCGCGGTCCGGGCGGGCGCCCGTGTCGGTCACCCGATATCGGTACCGCGCCGGCCCGACATCGGTAGCCGGCGCTGATGGCGCTGCGTCCGGCGGGCCATAGAACTAGAGGTCCGATGGTTCTAACACAACGAGGAGTGCGATATGGCGATCGACGAGGCGCGGCTGAACGAGTTCCTGGGCAAGTTCGTCGGCGATCTGGGAGCGACGATGGCGGCCGGCAACGTCGTGGTGGGCGACCGGCTGGGGCTGTACAAGGCGCTGGCCGACGGTCCGCTGGGTCCGCAGGAGCTCGCGGAGCGCACCGGCACGGCGCCCCGGTACGTCGACGAGTGGCTGCGCGGCCAGGCGGCCGGCGGCTATGTGGAGTACGACCCGGCGACCGGGAAATACTCGCTCACCGAGGAGCAGGCCTTCGTGCTGACCAATCCGGACGGCGCGGTCTTCGCGCCGGGGGCGTTCCAGCTTGCGGTGGCCACGCTGCGCTCCGAGCCGCAGGTCACGGCGGCGTTCCGCTCCGGCTCCGGGGTGGCCTGGCACACCCACGACGACCAGGTCTTCGACGGGGTCGAGCGGTTCTTCCGGCCCGGCTACAGCGCGAACCTGACCACATCGTGGCTGCCCGCGCTCGACGGGGTGCAGGACAAGCTGCGCCGCGGCGCGAACGTCGCGGACGTCGGCTGCGGGCACGGCGCCTCGACGGTCCTGATGGCGGCCGAGTACCCCGCGACGACGGTCGTCGGCTCCGACTACCACGCCGAGTCGATCGCGACGGCCCGCAAGCGGGCCTCGGAGCACGGGCTGGACGATCGGGTACGGTTCGACGTCTCGACGGCGCAGAGCTTCACCGGCGGGCCGTACGACCTGGTGACCACGTTCGACGCGCTGCACGACATGGGTGACCCGCTCGGCGTGGCCCGCCACGTGCTCGACCAGCTGGCCGAGGACGGCACCTGGATGATCGTCGAGCCGTTCGCGGGCGCGACCGTCGGCGACAACCTCAACCCGGTCGGGCGGGTCATGTACTCGTTCTCGACGTTCCTGTGTGTGCCGAACGCGCTGTCCCAGGAGGGCGGCTACTCCCTCGGCGCCCAGGCCGGCGAGGAGCCGATCCGCCGCCTCGCCACCGACGCCGGCTTCAGCAGGTTCCGGCGCGTCGCCGAGACCCCCTTCAACATCGTGTACGAGGCGCGCCGGTAAGGTGACGGCGTTGAAAAAGTAGCCTCCCGCAGGCGGTCGCCGTGTCCTCGAACTCCGACGCCGAGCCCCGACCGGCTCCGGCGCCCCGGCTCTCGATGGCCGCCGTCACCCGGGCCGTGCGCTGCGTGGCGGCCCTGGTGGCACGCAGTGACGTAGCGCTGGGGTACGCGGGGGTCGTGCTGGCGGTCTTCGCCTGGGTCGAGATCTCCGCGGACCCGTCGATCGTCGCGAACGCGAGCACGAACCTGACGAACCTGACGAACCACCCCGTCCAGGTCCTGCTCGCCAGCGCGTTCGTCGTCTCCCAGCCCGCCGACCTGATCGCCCTGCCCGTCCTCGTCGTGGTGTACGCCCTGGCCCAGCGCAAGCTGGGCCGGGCCGCCACCCTCGTCACCATCGCGATCGGGCACGTGCTGGCCACCCTGTGCGTGGCCGTGCTGCTGGCGACCGGCATCTTCCACGGGCTGCTGCAACCGTCCATCGCCACGGTCGTCGACGTCGGGTTCAGCTACGGCCTGGCGTGCGTCTCGGGCGTGCTGCGCCCGTTCGTCGACCGCCGCTCCCAGGCCTGGTACGTCGCCGGGCTGCTGGCGCTGTGGTCCTGGCCGGTCCTGCTCGGGTCGCCGATGCTGCGCCTGACGACCACCTCGTTCACCGACGCCGGCCACACCCTCGCGCTTCTCACCGGCCTGGGCCTGAGCACGCTGGCGGCGCGTGACGAGCAGGAGCAGTAGGCCTTCACGCTCTAGCGCACCCACCTCTCGACGCGCAGGTCGGTGTTCGAGCCGGTCAGCAGGGTCGAGCTCGACTCGGTCCAGCCGGCGTCGAGCAGGCGCTGCTCGGCCGGCACGACCGGAAGGCTGTTCTGCTTCAGCACGACCCGGACCAGCCAGACCACGTTCGACGACGTCTGCGTCGTGAACGTCACGGGCGGCAGCACCAGGTCGGCGGCCAGACGCGGGGCCAGCGAGAGGTACGTCTCGAGGTCGACCGACGTGCGGCCGTCCGCCGGGACGACGGGCTGTCCGGAGCGCTGCTCGGCGGCGAGAAGCAGAACCGCCGCCGGGGAGGGCTCCTTGGGCAGGTCGGCCACGTGGGCGAGGGTGGCGATCAGCGACAGCACGACCAGGGCCGTGCCCGCGGCGACTCGCAGCCGCGCCGGGCGTAGGCCCGCGACCCCGAGCGCGGCGGCGACCACGACGCCGAGCAGGGCGAAGAGCAGGTACCGCGGGAAGTAGCTGGGTCGCGCCAGCTCCACGACGGTGATCAGCGCCAGGGGCACTGCCACCCAGCAGAGCACGAACAGGCGGTGCGGGCCGCGCCAGAGGCCGGCGACGGCGGCGAGCGCGAGCGCGGCCGACAGCGCGACGAAGCCCTGGGACCAGTCGCGGACCGCGTCCACGCTCAGCCACAGGCCGACCGGAGCGGGGGTCGGCGCGCCGTACGTGCCGCCGGCCAGGGACCAGCCGACGAGCAGCGCCGCCGGCACGCAGGCGGCGGCGAGGACCAGGGCCGCGCGTACCCCGGCCCGGCCGCGCAGCAGCAGGGCGGCGACCGCGAAGCCGGCGAGCACCGGCAGCGTGAACCAGTGCATGAGGCCGGCGACGGCGGCGGCGATCCCCACGCGCAGGAGGCCGCCGCGCTCGGCGAGCCAGTCGAGCAGCCACAGGGCGCACAGGGCGAGCGCCAGCATCGCGGGACCGTAGTCGCGGGCCTGCGCCGCCTCGTCGAGCAGCAGCGGCCCGGTCGCGCACAGCAGGCCGCACAGCAGCCCCGCGCCCGGCCCCGCCAGGCGGCGCACCAGCTCGGCGAGGACGCCGACGGCCGCGGCGGCGCACAGCAGCGAGGGCAGGCGCAGGGCGAACTCGCTGGCGCCGGCGACGGAGGTCCAGAAGTGCAGCAGCACGTAGTAGGGGGCGTTGAACGAGGGCGGGACGTCCATCAGGTACGCGATGACGCCGGTGCGACGCCACACGCCGCCCAGCAACGTGGCCAGCGGCACGCTCGCGGCGAGCCGGCTGTAGGCCTCGTCGTACCACAGCGGCAGGTTCCGGGCGAGCTGGACGAGGCCCAGAACCAGCAGAACAGCGGGTGGCGCCGCCCGGACCACCGCCGGACGGCGCCACCACCGTGCCACCGCCTCACGCAGTCGCGGCACGAACGGCCCTCGGTTCGCCGTTGCGCGTGCGGGCGGCGTACACCACGGCCACCAGGAAGGCCGCGACGGTGACGAGGCTGGTCACGTCCTTGCCGAAGCCGGCGCCCCACGGGCGCGGCACCCAGGCGTAGTCGGCGAAGGAGGCGCCGAGCGGGCGGGTGACGACGTACGCCGACCAGAACGCGAGGACGCCGTTGAGCCGCAGGAACCGGTACGCCAGCGCCGGCAGCAGGATGAGCACGCAGAACGCGAGCCCCGACTGCAGGAAGCCCCAGCCCAGCGTCGAGGCGAACATGTCGCCGACCGCGGTGCCGAGCGCGAACGTCGCCATGACGGTCGTCCAGTAGAAGATCTCCCGCCGGCGCGTCGTGATGCTGTGGATCGACAGCGTGCGCTCGACGGTGTACCAGGCGCCGAGCGAGGCCGCGACGAAGATGCCGAACGCCACCGTGGTGTCGACGAAGGTAAGGCCCAGCCCCTTGCGGAGGCCGTCGGCGACCATCGTGCCGAAGACGCTCACCATCGCCACCGCCGTCCAGTACGGCCAGACCCGGTACCGGGTGGCGCGGAACTGCCAGACCAGCGAGGCGACGAGGACCGTTCCGCCGAGCAGCACGGCGACGACGGTGCCCAGGCGTTGCATGAGATCGTCCGAGACGACCTCGCCCGTCCCGGTGGTGAGGATCTTGATGATCCAGAACAACGCGGTCGCCTCGGGCACCTTGCTCAGCAGCGGCCGTGCGCGCGTGCCGGTAGCGGCAAGTTCGGAAGCCGGTGCGGTGTCCATGCGTGTGCCTCTCAACAGACGGGGTCGCCCGCACGGTCGCGGGAGCTGGCTTGTTCGTTTATCGCCGGTCGGGCTGTCGGTTTCTTTTGCCCGCCCTGTGCGCCCGCTGTAGGTCGGCGTCCGCGCCGGAACAGCCACTGCCGCAGCAGCACGAAGCGCGCGACGGTGGCGCCCGCGTTCGCGGTCACCAGCGCGGCCAACTCCGCCGGGCGGTCGGTGAGCCCGTCGAGCGACTGCTCGACGGCGAGCAACCCGGCGGAGACCGCCGTGCCGGCCGCGAGAACGGCCAGCGCGCCGCCGTAGAGGCGACGCCGGGACACGCGCGCGCCGAACGTGAATCTGCCGTTGAGCCACGTCGTGGGAATCGCCACCGCCAGGCGCGCGACCACGTTCGCCTCCTCCGCGGGCAGCTCCAGGCGCAGCAGCAGGTAGCCGGCGAGGCAGGCGGCGGTGCCGCCGGCGCCGACGAGCAGGAAACGGGCGACCTCGCGGGCGGCGGAGGCCGGCCCGGCGCCGCCGTGGCGAGCCGCCCACCACAGGGTCTCGGCGGACTGGCGCAGCCGGGCACGCGACGTCCACGCCGACCGGCCCTCGGCGCGCACGTCCCGGCGCACCGGCACGCTGGTCAGCGGCAGGCCGCTCAGCCCGGCCGCGACCACCACGCTGGGCGCGCCGCGGTCGCGCACCCCCGCCACGACGGCGTCGCGCAGCGAGCGGTCCATCGCGAAGAACGCCCCCGCGTCGACCGGCAGGCCGGTCAGCGCGGTCAACGCCCGCCGGTGCAGCGTGCCGGTCACCCGGCGCCCGAGCGACTCGTACGCGCCGCGGCGGCCCGCGAAGACGCCGGACGCGCCGCACCCGTCCAGCATCGGCAGAAGGGCGGGCACGGCCTCGGGCGGGTCCTGAAGGTCCGCGTCCATGCACACCCACGCCTCGGCGCCGGCCTCGGCGACCAGGCCGTGCACGATCGCGCGGTGCTGGCCGGCGTTGCACGGCAGGTGGCTCACCCGTACCCGGGGATCCGCGGCGGCCAGGGCGTCGGCGACGGCGCTGCTGCCGTCGGGACACGCGTCCACGACGAGGCGCAGCCGCCAGTCGGCCCCGGCGAGCGCGGCGCCCAGCCGGGCGGCGAGCTCGGGCAGCGTCTCCGCGTTGCGGTAGACGGGAACGACGACGGCGACGGTCACCGGACCGTCTCCCAGCAGCGGGCGAGGCCGTCGGCCAGCTCCACCCGCGGTTTCCAGTCCAGCTCCGCCCGCGCGGCCGCCGGATCGCAGACCCAGTCGCCGGTGTCCCAGCCGCGCCCCGGATGCGCCCCCACGCTGGTCTCGATGCGCTGGCCGGTCACCCGCTCGGCGACCGCGACGAGTTCCTCGTTGCTGGTCTGGACGCCGGTGCCGAGGTTGTAGACGGCGCCGGACGGCAGGTCGTCGCGGACGGCCGCCAGCAGGCACGCGTCGACGACGTCGCCGACCCACACCCAGTCGCGGCGCAGGCCCGGCCCGGTCAGCGGCAGCGTTGCGCCGGTGCGGGCGGCCCGCAGCACGGCCGGGACGAAGCGGGCCGGCTTGTCGCGCGGGCCGTACACCTGGAAGGCGCGCAGCACGCACGACCGGATGCCGCGCTCGTTCGCGGCCGCGGTGAACAGCAGCGAACCGGCGGCCTTGGTCGCGCCGAAGTACCCGCGCGGGCGCAGCGGGGTCTGCTCGTCCATCGGCGCGGGCCGGGCGGCGTACTCGGTCGACGAGCCGAGCCGCACGACGGCCCGGCAGCCGCCGGGGACGGCCTCGACCACCCACATCGCGGACAAGGCGTTCACGGCCGCGGTGTCCGCCCGTTCGGCGCCGGTGGCGGCCTGCCGGGCGGCGGCCAGGTGCAGCACGACCTCGGGGCGCGCGGCGGACACCGCGGCCCGGACGGCGGCGGGGTCGGTCAGGTCGCAGGCGTCCCGGGTCAGCGAGGTGACGTCGCCACCCTCGGCCGTGAGCCGCTCCACGAGGTGCCCGCCCACAAACCCGCCCGCCCCCACAACGAGCACCCGCACCCCCCTCATGCCGTGCCGATCTATGGCATGCCCTCCCGGCCCTACGCCCGCTGCGCTCGCTCCGGTGCAGTCGGTCATGCCGGCACCGGGGAGGAATGGGTGACCAGGTTGACGAATTCGGCCCGGTCGTGGAGTTGGAGTTCGGCGGGGCGGGAGGCGAGGCCGGCCAGGTGCGCGCGGATGGCGGCGACGGCCGGGGCGAGCGGGCGGCCGGCCGTGTCGGCCAGGAACGAGCGCCGCAGGAAGGTGAAGTCGGCCCGGAGGCGGACCAGCTCCGCGGCGAGCAGCCGGCTCGGCACCGGCGCGCCGCGGTCCGGCAGCGTCAGCCCGGCCACGCCGAACCTCTGACCCTCGATCCAGGACCGTACGCGGTCCACTGTGCCGTCGGCCAGCGGCTCGAACAGGTTGTCGCTGCCGCGGTCGATGCGCAGGTCGTTGAGCCCGACATAGATCCGGGTGAGCGGACGGCGTACCAGATCGGGGGTTTCCCGGACCCCGGCCAGCGTCTCCACCAGGATGCCCAGCCCACACCGGCCGGCGGCCATCCGCAGCGCCAGGTCCACCTCGCCGGGGTACCGGACCATCGGCAGCAGCACCTCGTCGGCGCCCGCGTCCGCGGCCGCGTCGATCTCGCGGCGGGTCCACGGGCCGAAGCCGTTCACCCGGCACAACACCCGCGCGGCCGTGGCGGCCCGGACCCGCTCGAGGTCGGCGAGGGTGTCGCCGTTGATCTGCGTGTTCTGGCCGGCCTGGCGACGGTCCTTGCCGCGGCGTTCCCAGTCGACGATGAAGCCGTCGACGCCGGCGGCGGTCGCCTCGGCCACCGTCCGCGGATCGGTGTGGAACAGAAGCAGATCGAGTGGCCGGTCCGTGCCCGGGCGGGCCCCATCGATGCCGACGTCCATCTGTGATCACTCCGTCTGTCGGGATGCCCGGGGGAGGACTTCCCTGGCATGACGACGATCGGGCGCGAAGCTGATGGTCCGCTCTGCGGAGGCTATGAACCTGCTATGCGTCTTCTGTTCGCGGGCCCTTCGCCGGCACAGCGGAGTCAGGGCACGTACGTCCAGGCGAACGAGAGCAGCGACTGCCCGAAGAGCACCAGCGGCGCGCCGATCGCGGCGGCCAGGCGCAGCCGCGGGCGATCCGCGAGCACGGCCGCCGCGGCCAGCAGCAGGGGAAGCGCCGAGCCGGCGTACCGCTCGAACGAGCTGAAGGTGGCCGCCGTGACGGCCAGGAAGAGCGTCGCCGCGGCGAACGCGGTGAACGACGCGGGCAGCCGCCGGGCCGACACGACCAGCAGGGCCAGCGCCACGCCGATCCAGACCACCCGGATCAGCACCGTGCCGGGGTGGCCGGCGACCAGCGTGCGCCCGGCGGCGACGAGCGTGGCGAGCGGGTCGACGACCAGGCCGCCGCGCAGGCCCGCCACGGTCTGTGCGCGAAACGGGGCGAGCGGGTCACCGTACGCCTGCCACGCCCAGCCGAGGTACAGGGCGAGCCCGGCCGCGGGCGCGCCGGCGGCGGCCAGGCGGGCCGTGAGGCCGCCGAGGGTGACCTGACGCAGGCCGCGGCAGGCCTCGATCGCGACGGGGAGGCAGAGCAGCACGCCGGTCGGCCGTAGCGCGCCGGCCGCGAGACCCGCGAGGGCGCAGGGCAGCCAGCGGCCGCCCCGGGCGCCCAGCAGCACCACGCAGAGCAACACCCCGAACAGTGGCTCGGTGTAGCCCATGACCAGCACGAACCCGGCCGGGGCGAAGGCGACCGCGGCCGGCACGAGGTCGGCCGCCCGCGCGCCCAGCCCGGCCTGGAGCGCGACCCGCCGGGCCAGGGCGAGGTAGAGCAGGGCGGCCGCGTTGGCGATCACGATCAGCATCCCCCCGACCGCCCAGGACCGGGCCGGAGACAGCGTGAGCACCGTGGCCGACCAGCGCGCCAGCAGCGGCAGCGCCGGGAAGAACCGCACCGCGCCGGCCGGGCTGGCGGCGTACCCGTGCACCGCGATCGTGTCGTACCAGGAGGCGTCCCAGGCCAGGAGGCTCGCGTTGCGATGCCCCGGAATCAGCCGCGCGGTGAGCAGGGCGGCCAGCACGACGACCCGCGAGAGGAGCCACGCCCGCACGACAGGGGAGCGCGAAAGTCGTTCGCTCAACCGCCGCACACCAGGCATCATACGAGCGTATGAGATCACTGGCGCCGAAGTCCGTGGCGGCGGCCGGCTACGCGATCCTGATCGGCGCGCTGGTGGTCGTCCGGCTGCACTCGGGCTCGGCCCTGTGGCTGGACGAGGCGCTTTCGGTGAACATCGCCCGGCTGCCGTTGCCGCGGCTGTTCACGGCCCTGCGGCACGACGGGTCCCCGCCCTTCTACTACCTGCTGCTGCACGGCTGGATCGCCGCCTTCGGCGCCGGCGACGACGCGGTACGCGCGCTGTCGACCCTCTTCTCGGTGCTGGCGCTCCCCGTCGCGTACGCGATCGGTCGCTGCCTGGGTGACCGCCGCGCCGGCCTGTACGTCGCGCTCGTGCTGGCGGCGTGCCCGTTTGCGATCCGCTACGCCACCGAGACCCGCATGTACGCGCTGGTGATGGTGCTGACCCTGGTGGCCCTCCTCGCCGTGCTACGGGCCCTGCACGAGCCGAGCGTGCCGCGTCTGGCGGCGGTCGCGGCCTGCGCCGGACTGCTCGCGCTCACCCACTACTGGACGCTCTTCCTGCTCGCGGCCGGCGAGGTCGCCCTGCTGGTGTTCGCCTGGCGGAGCCGGTGGCGCCGGCCGAGCGTTCGCCTCCTGACCGCCGTGCCCTCCGGCGGCCTGCTGTTCCTGCCATGGCTGCCGTCGTTCCTCTTCCAGGCCCGCCACACCGGCACGCCGTGGGCCCCGGCGCCGACCTGGCACGACGCGGTGGGCACGCTGCGGCAGTGGGCCGGCCCGGGCACGGCCGGACTCGCCCTGGCGCTGCTGCTCGCCGCCCTCGCGCTGTGGGCGCTGCCGCTCCCGTCGGCGCGGCGCCTGCTGCTGCTCGGCCTGGGCGCGCTGGTGCTCGGCCTGTTCGTCAGCCGGGCGCAGGGCGCGGGGTACGCGCTTCGGTACAGCTCACCCGTCGCCGCGGCCGTGTTGCTCGTTCCGGCCCTCGGGGCCGCCCGCCTGGGCGGTCGCCGCGGCGGCGCGGCGCTGGCCGCCGTCGCGTTGCTGGGACTGGGCGTCGCGGTCTTCTCGCCGCTGCTGGGACCGCGCACCCAGGCGCGCGCCACCGCGGCCCTGCTCCGCGCCCACCTGCGCCCCGGAGACCTGGTCGTGTACTGCCCCGACCAGCTCGGGCCGGCGGTCGACCGGTTGCTGCCGCCGGGCACCGACGAGGTGGTGTACCCGACGATGGGCGCGCCGCAGCGGGTCGACTGGGTCGACTACGCCGCTCGCAACGCCGCCGGGTCGCCGAGCGCCTTCGCCGCCACGGCGAGCGCCCGAGCCACCGGGGTCGTGTGGCTGGTCCGGGCCGACGGCTACCGGACGTTCGGCAGCCAGTGCGCCGACCTCGACCGCGACCTGGCGGCGCTGCGCGGCCCCGCCGTGGTGCTGCAGGCGCCGGCGTCCAGCGGCGAGGCCGAGTCGCTGGCGGGCTACACGCCGGTCTCCTGATAAACGGGTCGAGGCAGCACCGGGGCGGCGCGGCCCGTACCTCTGAAGTCGTTTCCGTGTGCGTGTTCGTGGTAGTCGTCTTCGACGTTGACCGACCACACGTCGTGCGCCGGTGTCGCGCCGAGCACGTTCCGCGCGGCCAGCAGCGCGGTCATCATGCTGTGGTCGGTGTTGTTGTAGCGGTGCATGCCGTTGCGGCCGACGGGGTGCACGTCCGGCAGGTTCGCCTCCAGCCAGCCTCGGATGACCGCCACGTTGGCCCGGTAGTGCTCGTCGTAGACCGGGTACGCCTTCGGCATCCGCACCACGTACCCGGCGCGGACCTCGTGGCCCGGCACCAGAGCGAGCTGGGCGAGCTCCCGGATGGCCAGCTCGACGAGGGCGTCGTCGGTGGCCCGCCAGAGTTCGTCGCCCTCGTTGACGAAGTATTCGAGGCCCAGGCAGGTGCTGCCGTCCTTGACCAGGTACGGCGACCACGAGCCGAAGTTCTGGATGCGGCCGACGCGTACGCCGGGATCGTGCACGTAGATCCAGTTGTCGGGGAAGGCGAAGTCCTCCGGCACGATCAGCGCGACCGTGAGGAAGTCGCGGTGCCGCAGCTCGCCGGCCGCGTGCCGGACCGCCGCCGGCGGCGCCGGGCTGAGCGCGGCGACCAGCTGCCCCAGCGGCATCGAGGTGATGAGGTGGTCGACGCTCGTGCGGCGCTCCCCGTCGCCGTGCCGGCTGACCACGGCGTGCACGCGGCCGCCGCCGTGCTCGACCCGGACGACCGGGGCCCGCATGTGTACCGGCACGCCCATCTCCGTCACCCGGTCGCGGGCGCGTTCCCACATCATGCCGGGGCCCAGCTTCGGGTAGCTGAACTCCTCGATGAGACTGGTGATCTGCTCGCCGCGTCCCGGCCAGAGCGCGTTGCGGACCGCGGAGAGCAGCGACAGGTTCTTGATGCGCTGTGCGGCCCAATCGGCCTGGATGGCGGTCGCGTCTACGCCCCAGACCTTCTCCGTGTACGTCTTGAAGAACATCCGGTAGAGCCGCCAGCCGAACCGGGCCGCCACCCAGCCCTCGAAGGTGCTCTGGTCGGCAGGCGGTCGCAGCCGGACCCACAGGTAGCTGGCGAGGCATCGCACGGCCTCAAGCAGCCCGAGGTTGCGCAGCGCGTTGACCGGCTTGAGCGGGTAGTCGAAGAGCTTTCCGCGGTAGTAGATGCGGCTCATCCGCGGCCGCCGCAGGAAGTCCTCATCGTCGAGCAGCTCGTGCCAGAGCGCCTCGACCTCGGGCACCTTGGTGAAGAACCGGTGGCCGCCGATGTCGAAGCGCCAGCCGTCGCGCTCCACGGTCTGGCTGATGCCGCCCACCGCGTCGGTGGCCTCGAACACCTCGACCTCGCGCCCGTGACGGGCCAACTCGTAAGCCGCCGTCAGGCCGGCCGGCCCCGCGCCGACCACGCCTACCCGGCCGCCGGCGCCCTGCGGGCTGAGCCATCCCATGTCGCTCCCAGTGGGTCGTCCCGCGGCAGTGGACCGCGCTGCGGCCGATCATGACGACACAGTCTGTACGGTGGCTTTGCGCCCACTTTGGACCCGCTGTCAGCCGGACACTCCCACGATCTTGGCGCCAGCATGCGGGATAGAATTCCGCATGCTGAGCAGCCGCGTCCGCGAAACCGCCCGGTGGCCGTGGGTCGCCGCGCTCGTGCTCCTGCTCGCCGCCACGCAGGTGAGCGCGGCCGGACCGGGCGGCCCGCTGTCGCGGATGTACAACGGGCTGGCGGTGACGCCGCCGATGGGCTGGAACGACTACAACGCGTACGGCCTGGACGTGACCGAGACGTTGGTCGAGCAGACCGCCGACGCGATGGTGGCCTCGGGGTTGCGTGACGCCGGCTACGTCTACGTCACCATCGACGACGCCTGGATGGCCGACACCCGCGACGCCGACGGCAACCTGCGCGCCGACCCGACCCGGTTCCCGCACGGGATCGCGCCGCTCGCCGGCTACGTGCACGCCCGCAACCTCAAGCTCGGCATCTACGAGGACGCCGGCGCGACGACCTGCGGCGGCAAGCCGGGCAGCCTCGGCCACGAGCGGCAGGACGCGGCGCGGTTCGCGGCCTGGGGCGTCGACTACCTCAAGTACGACAACTGCTACGCCGGGCCCGGCTGCGCCCAGCACGACTGCACGGGCGGCATCGAGCTGTCCGACACGGCCCGGTACGCCACCATGCGCGACGCGCTGCTGCGTACCGGCCGCCCGATCGTCTTCAGCATCTGCAGCTGGGGGACCGGCGGCGTCTGGCGCTGGGGCGCCGGCTACGGCAACCTGTGGCGCACTACCGGCGACATCCTGCCCACCTACGCGAGCATGCTGGCGAACTTCCACGAGACCGTCGGCCTGGGCCGGTACGCCGGACCCGGCGGCTGGAACGACCCGGACATGCTCGAGACCGGCAACGGGATGACCCTGGACGAGGACCGTACCGAGTTCAGCCTCTGGGCCGCGCTGGCCGCGCCGCTGATCGTCGGCGCCGACCTCGTGCACGCCTCGCCCGGGACCCGGTCCGTGCTGACCAACGCCGCCGTCGTCGCGGTCGACCAGGACGCGCTCGGCCGGCCGGCCCGCGAGGTCTCCGCCGCCGGCGGCCTCGACGTGCTCGCCCGCCCGCTGGCCGGCGGCGACGTCGCGGTGGTGCTGTTCAACGAGACCGAGGCGCCCGCGACGATCGCCACCTCGGCCGCGGCCGCCGGCCTGCCGGGCGCGTCCCGCTACACGCTGCGCGACCTCTGGGCGGGCACGACCGCGTCGACCGCCGGGGCGATCGAGGCGACCGTGCCGCCGCACGGCGTCATGATGTACCGGGTGAGCGGCGCCTGACCGGCCGGCTGACCCCCTTCTCGAAGCGGGCGCACAGGCTTCTCGAAGCAGGCGGACAGACGGCGGCCGCAGCATCGCCGCTATGCGAATGGGGTTGGCATGAGGCACTGTTCCCGCCTGGGCGCCGGCGTATGAGGCTGCTGGTCACCGGCGGCGCCGGCTTCATCGGCTCGCACTTCGTCCGGACCGCGCTGGCCGGCGGCTATCCCGCGCTGGCCGGGGCGCGGATCACCGTGCTGGACAAGCTGACCTACGCCGGCCGGCTCGCCAACCTGCCGGCCGACAATCCGCTGCTGAGCGTGGTGGTCGGCGACATCGCCGACCCGGAGACGTTGCGGGCCGTCGTGCCGGGCAGCGACGCGGTGGTGCACTTCGCCGCGGAGTCGCATGTGGACCGATCGCTGTCCGACCCAGCCGCCTTCGTGCGCACGAACGTGCTCGGCTCGCAGCTGCTGTTCGACGCGTGCGTGGCGGCCGAAGTGGGCCGGGTCGTGCACGTCTCCACCGACGAGGTCTACGGGTCCATCGAGTCCGGCGCGTGGACCGAGAGCCGGCCGTTGCAGCCCAACTCGCCCTACTCGGCGTCGAAGGCCGGTGGCGACCTGATGGCCCGCGCCTACTGGCGCACCTACGGCCTCGACGTGCGGGTGACTCGGTCCGGCAACAACTACGGGCCGTACCAGCACCCGGAGAAGCTGATCCCGAACTTCGTCACCCGGCTTCTCGACGGCCTGCCCGTGCCGCTCTACGGCGACGGCAGCAACGTGCGCGAGTGGATCCACGTCGACGACCATTGCCACGCGATCGCTCTCGTCCTCGCCGGCGGCCGGCCCGGCGAGGTCTACAACGTCGGCGGCGGCGCCGAGGCCACCAACCGGCAGATCACCGACGAGTTGCTGCGGCTCTGCGACGCGGACCCGGGCCTGGTCCGCTACGTCACCGACCGCAAGGGCCACGACTTCCGGTACGCGGTCGACGGCGCCAAGCTCCGCGACGAGCTCGGCTTCCACGCCCGCACCGGCTTCCGGCCGGGCCTGGCCGACACGGTCCGCTGGTACGCCGAGAACCGCGCCTGGTGGCAGTCACCGGCCCCCGCCGGCGTGGGTCACCCGCCGGCGGGGGTGATGGGAAAGTCGAAGTAGGTGTCCGGATAGGGCTCACCCTTCAACGTGTAGTGCCACCACTCGCGCTCGTACCGGACAAAACCGCAGTCTTCCATGATCGAAGAAAGGTGTTGCCGGTTCCTCGCCTCGGCCGGCGTGATTCCGTCTGCCGCGTGATGCGAGACGGAATCCATCAGATCGTGGTCTCCGCCCATCGGGGCGAGCTCGCCGGTGGTCAGACTGTAAAGCGTCAGGTCGACGGTGCTACCCCGGCTGTGACCCGACTTGGGGACCACATATCCCTGTTTGAACATCTCGAGTCTGTCGATATTGGGATAGTGTCGCGACTTCGTCCGGCCGTCCTCCGGCTGCCGGGACCAGCGCACAAAGGAGTCCACGGCGCGTTGCGGGCGGTAACCGTCCCAGAGGAACAGGCCGAAACCCAGCGAGTCGGCCATCGACTGCGCTTTCGTCAAGGCCTCGCACAGCGCCGTGGTGCCGACGATTCGATTTTCCAGGTACCCGTCCACCGGTCTCCCGGTAAAGTTGTCCCAGGTGGCGTACTTGGCGTTCCAGCGTATTCCGGACACCATCTCGTCGACGAAGGCGAAACCCTCTCTCACCGGCCGCGCCCCGCCAACGCCAACGAGATGATCCGATCGATCACCTCGGCCATCGGCAGCCCCGCGGCCACCATCATCCTCGGGTATCGGCTGTAGGAGGTCATGCCGGGCATGGTGTTGACTTCGTTGAGGACCACTGTGCCGTCCTCCTTGAGGAACATGTCGACCCGGGAAAGGCCTCGGCAGCCGAGGGCGCGGTAGATGGCCTTGGCCGTCTCCTGCACGCGCGCGCGGGTCTCTGCCGGGATGTCGGCGGGGACGATGAACGTCGAGTTCTCGGAGCCGGTTTCCGGGGTGCTTTCCTGGTGGATTCTGAAGAAGCCGTGGGAGAGGGAGATGCGGTCGACTTCGCCGGCGATCAGGTCGTCGCCGTTGCCCAGGATGGCGCACCCGACCTCGCTGCCGACGACCGCTCCTTCGATCAGGACCTTCGTGTCGTACTGTCGCGCGGTTTCGATCGCGGCCGGCAGCTCTGCCTCGCTGGTCACCTTGCTGACGCCGAAGGAGGAGCCCGAGCGGGCCGGTTTCACGAAGACGGGGTAGGTGAGCTGGTCGGGGTCGATGTCCTGGTCCGTGTTGACGATCCAGAAGTCGGGCGTGGGGATGCCCGCGCTTCGGGTGACGACGTAGGTCAGGGACTTGTCCATGCAGAGGGCGGAGCTTTGGATGTCGCAGCCGGTGTAGGGGATGCCGGCGAGCTCGAGCAGGCCCTGCATGGCGCCGTCTTCGCCGAGTTTGCCGTGGAGAACGAGCAGCACCAGGTCGAGGCTGATCGTTTCGTACTTTCCGTCGTCCAGGACGAGCAACCCGTGGGCGGTCCGGTCCGGAGACAGCACGGCCGGGCGGGAGTCGCCGTTCTCCCAGTTCGTGTCGGGGCCGTCGCAGAGTTTCCAGGCGCCGTCCTTGGTGATTCCGATGTAGAACGGCTCGTATTTCGCGGTGTCGAGGTTCTTGGCGACCTCCTGCGCGGACTTGACGGAGATAGGATGCTCTTCGGAGCGGCCCCCGAACAGAATTCCGACTTTCAACCTATCCATGCCGTTCCCTACTCTCGAATTTCAGGCAGTTGATGAGACTGTTTTCGACGGTGTCGCTCAGGGCGTGGTCCGTGTAATACGCGGTGTGTGGGCTGATGACCACGTTCGGCATTCTCTGCAGGCGTGGCAGGAGGCTGCTTTCGATGGGTTTGTCGCTGCAGTCGGCGTAGAAGATCCCTTCCTCTTCTTCGAGGACGTCGAGGGCCGCGCCGCCCAGCCCGCCGCTTTCCACCGCCGTGATGAGGGCCTCGGTTTCGATCAGGGCGCCGCGTCCGGTGTTGACGATGACTGCGCCGGGTCTCATCTGTTGGATGCGTCGGCGGTTGAGCAGGTGGTGGGTTTCGGGGGTGAGCGGGGTGTGGAGGGTCACTATGTCGCTGTGCCGGAGCAACTCGTCGAGGGGCACGTAGTCGACTGAGGCGGTGGGGCGGTTGTCGCAGGCGAGTATGCGGCAGCCGAAGCCGCGGAGCCGGTCGATGACGGCGGCGCCGATGCGTCCTGTTCCGACGATGCCGACGGTCAGGTCGCGCAGTTCTCGTCCGCGTGCCTCGTGGAGCCGGTAGTCGTGGACGTCGGCGCGGCGGATCATGGTTTTCGCGTTTCGGATGACCATCAGCATCAGCATCAGGGTGTAGTCGGCGACGCTGTCGGGGGAGTAGGCGACGTTCTCCACGGTGATGCCGAGGCTTTCGGCATATTCCACGTTGATGTGGTTGTATCCGATGCTTCTCGTGGAGATGTACCTGACACCGGCGTGGCTGAGCGCGAGAAGTGTCGGGTCCGCGATCTCGGTCTTGTGGCCGACGCTGATGCACTGGTTTCCGGAGGCCAGGTCGATGTTCGTCTCGGACGCGGCCGCCTCGGTGATGGTCAGCGCCACGCCGAGGCGGGGCGCCATCTCCCGGAACAGGACCGCCTCGTCCCGCTCGCATCCGTAGATCGTGATCCCCGTCGTCGGGGCTGTCGGGGAGGGCACCGACAACGGCGATCGAGTGCGGGGGGCCGCCGTCCGTGCCGGCTCTCCAAGGATCATGCTCCCGGTCAGGGAAGCATGATGCTGCCAGCGCGTATGCGGTTGAGGATGCATCGAGGCCTCCAGGCGGGCTGGCGAAAAGCGGCCCGGGCGATGATGCCCGGTCCAGGTCAACAATCGATCAACATTTCATCAACGTTTGGTCAACGCTAGAGGTTGGCGTCAACCGGATGTTGATCCCTAAGCGGGATCCCGCCGCTTCGCCGGCGACGACCGCGTTGTCGGACGACGCTGAGCTGGCACTTTACGAGCCGCGACGGGCTTCGGCAATCTACCGTCGGAAAAGGCGAAGACTTTTCTTGACTACCCGCGGCCGGTGAACGTACGGTCCGTGCTGACATTAGTTAAACAGGTTGCCTATTGACGGAGGTCATGGATGGGCACCCGAACCATGCTCGGCGCGCTGGCCGGCGGCGTCCTGTTCGCGAGCCTCGGCGTGGCGCCCGCGCCGGCCGCGGCGGCGGTTCGGGGATTCGTCCGGGTCGACCAGGTCGGTTTCGCGCCGGGGGAGAGCAAGTACGCGTACCTGATGGCCAGGACGCGGGTCGGCAAGGCCACCTTTACCGTGCTCGACGCGGCCGGTCACGCGGTGCTCTCGGGGCCGGTCGCCGCGACCAGCAGGGGGTCGTGGAACGCCGCGTACCCCGCCGTGTATCCGATCGACCTGAGCCGGTTGAGCCGTCCCGGCACGTACCGGATCAAGGTCGGCGGCGGCGCGGTCGCCGTCTCCCCGAGCTTCCGGGTTCAGCGCGCCGCCGACCTGTACGGCGCTCTCGTGCGCGACGGGGTGACGTTCTATCAGACCCAGCGCGACGGCCGGTCGGTGATTCCGGGCGCTCTGCGCCGCCGCCCCGCCCACCTGCACGACGCCGCGGCGCGGGTCTACGCCACCCCGAGGTTCGTGACCGACGACGTGATCGCAGGCGCCGACCTGACCCGCATCGGCGGTCCCGTGAACGTCGAAGGCGGCTGGTTCGACGCGGGCGACTACCTGAAGTTCACGCACTCCACGGCGTACGGCGCCGTCACCCTGCTCGCGGCGGCCCGGGCGCTCGGGCGGTCCGCGCCGCCCGAGCTCGCTGCGGAGGCCCGGCACGGCGTCGACTGGCTCGCCAAGATGTGGGACCAGCGCACCGGGACCCTGTACCTGCAGGTCGGCATCGGCTCGGGCAACGAGGCCGGCACCTTCGCCGGCGACCACGACCTGTGGCGGCTGCCGGAGGCCGACGACGCCGACGCCGAGGTGGTCGACCGTTACGCCGCGTCGCACCGGCCCGTCTTCGAGGCGGCCGCGCCGGGCGCCCCGATCAGTCCCAACCTCGTCGGCCGGGTGTCGGCGGCCTTCGCGATGGCCGCCCAGGCCGACGCCGCGCGCTATCCCCGCCGGGCCCGCGCCGAGTTCCGCGCGGCCACCTCGCTCTACGCCCACGCCGACCTGTCCAGCCCGCCGGACCCGCTGGTGACCGCGCTGCCGAACGCCTTCTACCCGGAGAGCACCTGGCACGACGACATGGAACTCGGCGCGACCGAAATCGCGCTCGCCGCGCAGCGGCTGCGCCTGCGCTGCGCCGCCGTGTACCTCAGGGACGCCGCCGGGTTCGCCCGCGGCTATCTCGCCGCGGAGACCGGAGACACCTTCAATCTGTACGACACCAGCGCGCTCGCCCACGCCGATCTGATCACCGCGATGCGCCGGTCCGGCCGCGCGGGTCTCGCGGTGAGCCGGACGGCCCTGGTCGCCGACCTTAGGCGGCAGGTGCGCACCGGCGCCGACCGGGCGCGGGCGGACGTCTTTCGCGCCGGCGGCGTCTACACCGACTTCGACGCCGACTCGCACATGTTCGGGATGATGGCGACCGAGGCGATGTACCGGGCCGCCAGCGGCGACCGGTCCTTCGCCGGATTCGCGACGGCGCAGCGCGACTGGTTGCTCGGCGCGAACGCGTGGGGCACGAGCTTCATGATCGGCGAGGGCTCCACCTTCCCGGACTGCCCGCAGCATCAGGTCTCCAACCTGCGCGCCTCCACGAACGGCGCCCGGCCCGTGCTGACCGGCGCGGTCGTGAACGGGCCCAACGACCCCGCCCAGTTCGAGGGCGGCCTCGGCGGCTATCAGGACGGCATGGTTCCGTGCCCGGCCGGCGGCCGCGACGCGTACAGCGCTTTCAGCCGCGCCGACACCCGGTTCGTCGACGACGTGCGGGCCTGGCAGACCGACGAGCCGGCGCTCGACATGACCAGTAGCGCGATCATCGGGGCGGCCCTGCAGGCGTCGACACCCTGAGCTCGGATCCCTGCGCCGCCGGTTCCCCGGTGACGTCCTTTCCCTTGGTGACTTCTTTATATCAGCTTCCTGATATAAGGTTGCTGACATGGGACCCGAACGAGCGCCCGCGGCCGCCGGAGGGACGCCGGCTCGACCTGCCCGGCCAGGTCACCGGCGCGACGGGCATCGCCGCGCTGACGTACGCCGTCATCTCGGGAGGCGCCGCCGGCTGGACCGCCCCGCTCACCCTGGCCGCGTTCGTGGTCGCCGTCGCCGGCCTGGTGATGGCGACCAGTTCCGCGGTCGCCGTGCAGTCCGTCCCGGGCCCGCTCGCCGGGATGGCCGGCGCCGGGAACAACGCCATGCGCCAGCTCGGCGCCGCCCTCGGACCGGCCGTGCTCGGCGTGCTGGTCGGCCCCCGTACCGGCGCCGACCTGGCCGGCGCGGTCCACGCCGCGGCCGCGGTGCTGGCCACCGTCTTCGCCACGGCGGCCGCGACCTCCGCCCTTCTGCTCCGTACCCGCAAGGCCCAGCTGACCATCCCGATGACCACCCTGGAAAGGACCGCATGATGCAGATCAACGACCTTGAGGCGCCCGTCTCCTACACCGAACGTGGCGAGGGCCACCCGATCCTCGTCCTGCACGGCGGCGGCGGCCCGCAGACCGTCGCCGGTTTCGCCGACCTGCTCGCCGCGGAGCGCCATGCCCGCGTGATCACCCCTGTCCACCCCGGCTTCGGAGGCACGCCGCGCCCGGACGCGTTCACCACGGTCGGCCAGCTCGCCCGGCTCTACGTCGCCCTGCTGGACCGGATGGACCTGGACGGCGTGACGGTCGTCGGCAACTCGATGGGCGGCTGGATCGCCGCCGAGATGGCCCTGCTCGACACCGCCAGAATCAGCGGCGTCGAATTGGTCGACGCGGTCGGCATCGAGGTGCCCGGCCACCCCGTGGTTGACTTCTTCGCGCTGACCTTCCCTGAGATCGCCCAGCGCAGCTACTACGAGCCCGGCAAGTTCCTGATCGACCCGAGCACGATGACCCCGCAGCAGCAGGCGATACTGGCCGGCAACCGGGCGGCCCTGTCCGTCTACGCCGGCGACACGTCCATGATGGACCCCACCCTGCGCGAGCGCCTGTCCGCCGTGACGCTCCCTGTCCGCGTCATTTGGGGCTCGCACGACCGCATCGCCGACCCGGACTACGGGCGCGCCTTCGCCGCCGCCATCCCGGACGCCGAGTTCGTCCTCCTCACCGAAACCGGCCACATGCCGCAACTGGAAACCCCGAAGCGCCTGGTCCCCGCAGTCTGGGACTTCGCCGACGCACACGCCCGTCCCGACCCGACCGACCGAGCCGCCGACTAGTAGGTGGGCCCGCGGGGTCGGGGAGGTGGGCTCGCGCTGCGGGGTCGGGGAGGTGGGCTCGCGCTGCGGGGTCGGGGAGGTGGGCTCGCGCTGCGGGGTCGGGGAGGTGGGCCGCTTCGCCGCGTCGGCGTGTCGCAGTCCAGGGGACCACTCGCTTTTCGCTTCACAACTGACAGGGCGTGCCGACATCCGTGCAGACGTGAGTCCGAGAGGGTGTTTGATGGGCATCTATTTTTCTGCTTTGGGTCTTTCGGTGTCCGCCCGGCGGCCCTGGCCTGATCAAGGCCGCGACCGCGGTGCACACCGGGGTACGCCCGCCGACCCTGCACCTGGACGTGCCGAATCCGGCGTAGTCGACCTGCCAGGTTCCCCAATGCGGGCACGCGAGGCCGGGTTGCCTCTCGGGGCGGGTTGCCGGTTCTGGGGCGGGTTGCCGGTTTCTGGGGG
>Ga0307508_10000983_pt1 | contig 33122 bp, 40 predicted proteins | sample 9_EM_MG_FD_203089 | JGI IMG/M metagenome (GOLD analysis project Ga0307508, IMG submission 203089) | Populus trichocarpa ectomycorrhiza microbial communities from riparian zone in the Pacific Northwest, United States - 9_EM | ecosystem: Host-associated > Plants > Roots > Unclassified | place...
CTCCTCCTCATCCTCCTCCTCATCCTCCTCCTCATCCTCCTCCTCATCCTCCTCCTCATCCTCCTCCTCATCCTCCTCCTCATCCTCCTCCTCATCCTCCTCCTCATCCTCCTCCTCATCCTCCTCCCAGTCGCAGGCAGTCGCCGGGTGAGGCATGCGGTGTCACTCGAGATCGGCGAGTGATGGAGCGTGTGTAATTGTACCAAAGTGGCGACTCACGTCCGAGTATGAAGATATACAAAAAAGTAGTTGCCGTACACAGGATATTGTCGCCACCACTACCAAATACTCTACTGGTAGGCTCTTTTCGCGCAAGCTTTCTTACCGCATGTCATGCCGACGGGTCTTCCATGAATACTTCGTTTCAACCCAGTTTGTGTGGGGTGTTAATTGCATGTGAAATAGACGGTATTGCTCTCTCTCTAAATCTCCACCTCTACCACCACCCTCTTCACCACCCTCTCCGTGGCCCTCCTGATCGTTCTCCTCCTGGCTGCCGTCCTCCTCGACCTGCCCGTGGCCATGGCCGTCGTGCTCGTCCTGCCAGTCCTGCAGATCCAGCATACACTTCACGTCCTGCTCCTCCCGCACGCTCCGCTCTATCTCCGCGCCGGCACTGGCAGACGCCTCGGCTATGGAGGTCAAGAGAGCTAGCAAGCCGGTAGCGGCCTGGCGGACCACCATGTTGTCCGCGGTGCCAAGAGGCGTCCAAGGCGTAGGTGCCACCAGGCTCTCCCGAACTGCCGGCAGTCTGGTTCGTCCGAGCTGTCCAATTCGTGATCTGATCCAGAGGACTAGTGGGCGCGTCGGAGGCGCCTGGCCATTGGGGAACTCACCGGACTGGCAGCAGGGTACATGAAAGCTGAGATTTGTAGTTAGATAGCCGCAGGCAGTCTCTATTGACCCTAATCGCCAGGCGAGGCATGCGCCGTGTTGCAATATCTCACTCGTTCTGCTTCGCCATGTTGAACCACGTCATACACGTGTATTCAGACTTTCACATTTCAGCCTTTCTCTTCAAGATAACACAACACATCAAGACTTCACCGTTTCCATCAACTTTTCATCCATTATTCTGACACATCCGGATGGAATCTCTCATGGCAAAGGGCACCTCCCCACGACCACTTACTCGCGACGACGACCTTAACAGTGCTTTCTCTTCCAGTTCTCTTCCAGCACCTTCTCATCCACCACAATCAACTGGTCCCACTCAGCACATCGAGCAGAATAACAAATAACTTCCCATATTCACGTCTGCAGTCACAACTCTGGCTACTGAATCGCCACCACCCCACCACCCGATAGCACTACCTCCTCGTCACTACTTTCGCACACTTACCTGCACCCCATCACTCCCCGAGCCCGACTCCATTACGTGCCTCACCTGGCGACTGGGGAACAGAATTGTGGCTCCCAGCGACCACCCAACCCCGACAGCCACCGCAACTCCAGTCTCTCACTTTTAACCTCTCTTCCAACACCGCTTCAACGCCCTCCTTCCTATTCTTCACCATCACCTGCTCCCACACACGACACACCACATCGAGAAGGTTAACGATCTCACCTATTGATGTCTCTCCAGTACCTGCTCTCAACACCAAATGCACCAATACTTGAAAATGCACGATCTCTCTCATCCATGCCTATAGCCATTGACAGCACCGCTTGCCTTTGGCGATCACCCAGCCGAACCTGTGTGCCCAGCTTGTGGGTGCGGTCGCAGGCGGATTTGGCAACCAAGCCAACTGGTATCACGAAGGTGAGATTCCCCGGCCCGCATGTGGCCCCTTCTGGCGCGAGCGGGTCCTTGGAGATGGGCCCGCCATCCTCTGGCTAGAGTGGCTGACGACGCCTTTCAGCCCCACAAATGAGCTGTTGCCGGCCCGATAAGTGCCTTAATCGCCCGTCCACCTCCGACGGGCCAGCTTGCTCTCACTGAAGAATCTGATGGCTTTTACAACACGGATACCTTTTACGGCCGCTGATGTGGCCGCCCCCACTGCTGCTGCTACCGGCGGCGCCGCCGCCACCACCTAGCCACCCGCGACCGCCAGCGTCGATGAGGACGACCAGGACGTGGAGTGTATGCTGAACCTACTGGATCTGCAGGTCGAGCAGGGCGAGGAGGGCGACAGCAAGGAGGAGGAGGATCAGGAGGATCACGATGAGCGTGATGAGGAGGGAGTGGTGAAGGCGGAGATTTAGAGGCGTGAGCAATGCTATCTGCCCAACATGCACTTACATGCTCAGCAAACCGGATTGAAATGCAGTGCTAACGAAAGAGATGTCCACATAGGCAAGTGTGTGGTGATGGTGTCCGCTCCCAGCGTAGCAGCGCCACGCTCTCTTCTCTGCAGCGCGTGAAAATCCGCTTGGAACACGCACCACTTGTTTCTTGTGTTATCCTCTTGGCATTCGACCATTTCTGAACGTGACGGTATGCGCCATTATCGGATTTTGTCCAGGGGAGTCGACTTTCCCTACGCGCAAACGTGTACAACGCCGGCACCCCCGCCGAAAAGTCCCATCGTACCTATTGACTCCGGCGCTACATACCCTCGGCCGCCACGACCCCATCACGTCAAAAAACGCGACTGCATGGAACACCCAACCCGGAGGAGACCCCCTCTCCTCGGGTTTTTGTCCACCCCGCTCCGGGGTACTCCACTGTCATCCGTCGTCCCTTCGTCAACGCCGCAGCGTGGGGAAAAAAAAGAAACAGGAGAAAGAAGAAAAAGAAAAATTGCGCATGCGTGGGTGGATTGTTGTGCCGCAAAGAGACAGTGCTTCTCCCGCTAGCGCAGGCCGGCTATGTATGTACGCCCTTCACAGACTGCGGCAACGGCTGCGGGCTCCCCCCAGATTCCGTTTGCTTGTCTGTTTCCTTTTTTTTTTTTCTTCTTTGTCTTCCCTCTGCTTCCGGTCCATGACCATGCATGTCTCGGAGGTGATTGTGATTCCTTTTTCTGGTTTCCCTTTTCCGGCAGGATACGGCTGGGCAACTTGTTGGTGCCGACCTTCCACGACCGTCCTCACCATCATCGCCGCCACCCACCCTGTCGAAACGAAAGCAGACGAAACGAACAAGCGTGGTGTGGTGAGCTGTGCCCGGCCACGTCGACGACTCCCCCGCGATCCTTGCGACGGGCGCATACACAGGCCCAGCCGGCAGACAGCGACCTGGCCAGCGCATCACCTTGTCCAGCAGTGTGGAGTCGTGTCCAGCACAGTCATGGCGCCGTATCCAGCGCAGTCGTGGTGTTGTGCTCAGCGCAGTCGTGGTGTTGCGCTCAGCGCAGCCATGGACATCTCATCCGACGGGGGAACGAGACGCATGCACGCCCTGCAGAGTGGGTCGGTCACGTTTGGCGTAGTGGTGTGGTCGCCTGGAGCTGCGTGGCCGAGACCGGGTGAGCTCGGATCTCAGGTGGGCTGGTGGGTTCGAGGGCTGAAGACTGAGGTGGCAGTCCTCCGCATCCCACCGACCATCCGAGCAGAGCCTCCGCAGCGCTGTGAGCCGGGCGTCCAACCACTCGCGTCGTCGCCCGCGTTCTCCTCTCGGGGGCTGCTGCACGTGTGGGCGGGGCCGGGCCACCGTCGAAAAAGCATCTGCGCAACGGACGGAGAGGGAGCGGATATCCACCGACTGGATCGCGGCGCAGTTCCGCGGCCGAAGCAGACAAGTGCCGGCTCCCGTTACGCGCCGGCGCCACCCCATGATGGATCGATGCGTGCATGCGTATGTCTGCCATCCGGCATTGCATGGCGGGGACAAGAGACGAAGAATCTGCCGGCTGCCGTCGACGGCTCTCGTCGCAGACGAACCGACCCCTCCCGCGTTTCGTGCTCTCGGTGCACGGATCCATCCACGCGGCGCTGTGGAGTCAGCGACGTCGGTGGCTGGATGAATCGGTTGGGACCCCCGCGCGTAAAGGCGAGAGCTGCCGATATCGAGGCCGGCATCTCCTCCCGCGACGGCAACGCACCGAGTGCCGGCCGAGCCACCCCGCCCGACGCGGACGGGGTGGCGATTTCTCCACCCCCGGCCAGCGTAAGCGCCCAACCTTGTTTCAAAGTCGTCACCCCACACACGACAATCCGATATTCTTTTTTTTTTCGAGACGTTTCCGCGCACACAATGCGTTGGTTGCCTTCTCCTCTGTTTCGGGTCACTGCCCCCAGCCCCCTGGCGACCCCCTGCGTGTTTCCCTCTGGACGCAACCAAAGTCAGCAATATCGAGCAGTCGGAATTTCTGCTTTTGTTCTTTTCAGCAGTCATCGCAACCGCAACGGGCTGTGGAAGTGGAGGGGTTCCCGTACGTACAGCCTGCTGCCCGCCCGCCCGCGTCCGTCCGAGAGTGTGGTGCGTGTAGACGTGTCCGGGCCCCTCTGCGGCGCGCGCACCACGCCTCGTTTCAGAGCTCGTCCTCACTGCGATGTTCACCAGCCAACACGAAAACGGGCGAGCAGAACAGCCGACTGCGAGCGGCGGCGGCGGCGTGTGGATTATATCCAACTCGTGCTGCGGGGCTGGTTTGTACACGTCACGGACAATCATGCAGGCCAGTCGCCCTCTCCTCTAGCGTGTACCCCATCTGCTGCTCTGCCAATGACGGGTCGCGGAGGACTCTGCTCCTGCGAAGACGCGCTGCGTCCCATCGTGCGGAACGGAGTGTCTTTGAGGTATGGGCCGTGAGCCACATGACCGTCCCGGCCACAGCCAGGGGCCGAGCGCCCCGGTTGGGAGCATCGGCGCCGGCCAATCGCACGGCCCGGCGCGTAGATAGCAAAGGTCCGATCTGCCACGACACGTGGCGGAAGAAGGTTGCAAGCGGTGGCGACCGTGACCAGCCCGCGGACGCCCCTTTGGGACGCGTCTACCGGCTGGGCGGAGCGAGACGCCGGTGCGGTTCGACGGGAGCTGGGTGGCAATTCCGGATCCGCGTTGGGTAATTCCTTAGGGACGTGTCGAGTGACACGAGGACATGTGCGCCGCCACTTTGAGTACGCAACGTTCGCTGACTGGGGTGCCAGCGCAACTCCCTCCCTGGAGTGGTGATCGCGGAGGATGATGATGGAGGAGGGGTGCATGGAGCGCAGGAGGCTAAAGGTACAGCCCATTCTTTACAGCCCTTCATTACAAATTGTGCGCGCAGCTCTGCCATTGAGGTATATATCGCTGGGAAACGGAACGCAAGAGATGGAAAACCGCATAACCACACCGAGTCCTCCTCCTCCTCCTCATCCTCCTCATCCTCCTCGTCCTTCTGCTTCTCCTTCTTCTCCTCACCTGTCGCTCGTTTTTACTCCTTCGCTCGCTCGGGTTGGCACCGCTTTCCACAGCCCGGTCCCCATCTCGCCATCTCGACATCTCGGCGCTGCCAGCCATGCACCCTGACGACACAATGTACCACGCCGGCACAGCGAACAACGCCTCGGCTGGGCGCGGCGGCGGATGGCGCCGCCACCCGACGGTTCACGATAGCTATGGGTACGGCCAGCCGAGCGGCGTCATCAGTGGAGCGTACCGCGAGCCGCAAGTGACGCCGATGGAGTGGGTCCCGGGCCACCCCCAGCACCACCCCCAGCACCAGCATCAGCATCTGCACCCCCAGCCCCAGTACCAGCGCCAGCAACAGCATCAACGCCCCCAGCACCAGCATCCGTATCAGCATCAGCATAACCTGCACCTTCTCCAGCAACAGCACCAGCCGCAGCATAACAGATTCCTCGCGGATGACTACCCCGACGGCCTGAACCACCCGCCGTTCGACGGCGCCACCGCATTGCCGCAGCCGGCGTACGCGGGTGCGAGCCCAAGTCCGGCGAGCGACGACGCCGGCGCATTCCCATTCCCGCCGCAGCAGCAGCAGGTGCGGACAGAGGCCTACAACTTGGCGCCAAGCACGCAGCAGTCCGGTGGCCGCAGGCGGCGGCCGTCGGAGTCGCAGCGCACCCCCCCGCCGGCCGCTCCCATCCGCAGCACCGAGACCCGCTTCAACTGTCTCCACTGCGGGAAACCGTTCACGCATTCAAACCACTATAAGTCCGTCCCTCCCTCCTCGCACCACTCGCAACTCTGTCACGGAGATCCGGAGCTGACCTTGTTCGCGCGCAGGAAACACCTTGACTCGCACAACGGCAAGGCGAAGTCGTGCTTCGTGTGCAACGGCGGCTACACCCGCCGCGACACGCTGCTGCGGCACCTCGTGGACCAGCACGGCTACGACAAGGGCGCCGCGAAGGAGCTGATCGATCTAATGGAGCAGTCCGAGGCGTACTACTGATACTATGCACTATCGACAGCGCGACGGCCGCCGAACACGCTGTTCTCTCTCGGGATCGTTTCGACCTGTAATACCAGTATTCGCTGCTGGGATGGGGGACTTCATCTTACTTTTTTTTTTATATTTCTTTTTTTATATTTCTTTTTTTTTTATATTTCTTTTTTTTTTATATTTCTTTTTTTTTGCTGCTTTTGCATCAGACTTCTTTCTAGACTATCTATTCGACTCGCCTAACAGGCATCACTTGGCGTTACATATTGCTTTTCTCCGTTTTTTTGTTTTGTTTTGTTTTTCTGCCCCCGCCCTCGCCTTTTTTTTTTGCAGTTGTTTTTGGGAGAGAGCAGGATCTCTCGCGGGAGACAGTGTGCTTTCTTTTTTTCTTTTTTCCTTTGTTCCTTTTTGCATCGTCTACTTAGAGGGGTTTTACACTACAACACACGATAGATGGGTGCGTGCGAACGCGGGGAGGTGCGAATACACATATCTGTACGAAGACTGATGACTGCTGGAATCGTGCATGTAGAAAAAGAAAAGAGAAAAAAAACGTCGTTTCCGCATCTCCAGCGTTGAACCATGGAGTAACTCTGCAACGGTAGGTATGTATGTACCGTACGGTACCAATACGAAGACCGTCATGGCCACTGGAACTGTATTCGTAAAAAAAAACCAAAAAAAACCAAAAAAAACCGCTGTTTGCGCATGTGCGGAGCCAGGGTGCTGCACTGCCGCCACTCGCCGCCAATCGCGCGGAGCTGGGGGTCGAACCATATGCAGGGGGAAGCATGCGAGACACCGACATCCCGGGTGCAGGTAACTACCAAGCGCCGGGTTTTGGAGGGGAGCTATCTATGCAGGGGGGGACGAAATGAGGGGGACGTAATGATATGATGATATGACGATATGATGATATGACGATATGTAGCGATGGCGGAGCGACGGGAATGGAATCGCCAAAAAAGCCAAAGTCGGGGGGACGGACCTGGGCGGCTCCTGCCCGCTGCAACGGGCCCGGCCAGCTGACCGGGCCGATCGCTAGCGGCGGGTGGCGGTGCAGCCGCGGGAACGAGCCGGGGTGATCCCGGCGGATGGATAGTCCTGCGCCTTCGTCGGCTGGGGCCGGTCTCGTCTAGCGCCTACGTGCACGGATGCAGGAATGCTGGCGCAGCGGGGGTAGGAATGGCCGCATGGCGGGCCGCGGGGGCGGGCGTGGCGGCTGGCGACTGGCCGGATAACCGCTCCGGGACGGCACCCGCAGCTGCGGACTGCAGGCGGACCGCAGCGGCCGGCCCTACGCGCACAACCACCGGGCCAGCGGCACGCACCGCGGACATCCGTCCCACCCCGCTCTCACGGCGCAGATCGCGCAAACCTGGGATGCGGACTGTGACTTGCCGCTGACCGTGGCGACCACACTCCGCCATGTCCGACGTCCCGACGGAATGCTGACCGGAAAGCTTCCTCCATTTCCCGCGCCACCCGAGTTCGCGCGCTTCCGCGGTCTGCCGTGGACCGGAAGGTGGCACCAGCACGGACGAGAATTGGCGTCTTCCATCCGGAAGCACCGTACAGCAGGCATCTAGCTCTACTGCAACATCTCGCTCGTTCTGCTTTGTCACGCGAACCACGTCGTATGCGTATTCAGTCATTTTGTCAACGTGCGTCTATGGATATGCTGTGTATATTCGGTATAGAGTGAACGACACCCGGTATATCGGTCTCCGTGGCTGGTCCACCGGATGATACGCCGACACTACCAGTCTTCATCTCCGAGAATGTGCTCAGGCCCAGCCCGAGCGACATCTGATGACACTTCCAACTTGCTGCGTACCGCCAAATTGCGATTGGTGGAGACGCAGGAGAACTCCAGCTCTTGAGTGGCGTGGAGGTCTCGGGAGTGGTGGAACATCACGTCAATGTGCTTGTTCTCGGCTATCCCCGCATCCAGCTGCCTGGATGTTCTTCAATACGCCATTGGAATCGGTGCAGACAAAGAGAGGAAATCTAAGTTTCCTGCCAACGTCCATATAAAGCTTGGCAAGCCACTGGGCTTCTCGAGCAGCTTCCAAGCAAGTGATCTATTTGGATTCCGTACCACCATCGATTGCCTGTAGGATTAGATATGCCATGAGACTGGTCCGACGTCGTCATCCATGACATCCCGACTGCGCCACCAATTAAGATGTCAATGAGACCTTAATGGTACCTAGGCCATATATATACGCAATTCTTAAGCACAGAAGCGAAGAGTTTTCCAACATGGTGGATGCCATAGGAGAGTTACTTGCTTGAGGCCATAGAGAACCTTGTTGAGTCTCAGGGGGCTATCCATGAACATTGGAATTCCGCGAGATCCGGGGTGGTCGTCGTTGTCACACGTGAGTTCCTGGGTGCTGTACTCACGTGTTATAATGTTGCAAGCCGACGGGCGATCCAGTGGACAAGCCGGCAAGCGATCCGATAGATAGATGAGCCAACGAGCAATCTGACCGAAAAGCCGACGGGCGATTGGCGGACAAGCCGACGAGCCATCCGGCGGATGAGCAGATGAGTGATCCGGCAGATGAGCCGAGGAGCGATTCGGCGAGCAAATTTGGCGGACAAGCCGACTAGCGATCTGGCGGACAAGCCAATGACACCGCACGCAACGATGTGCGATTCTAAGTCTGACTTCCCGCTTCGAGCCTCTTGCCAAGACGCTAGCTATCCATCTCCACGTGATCGTCTGTGACACAGGCACTGTGGCGGACACGCGGGTGAGTGGGTTGTAAGAAGGCTTGTGAGTAGGTTTGTGAGCAGAGACCTGCCTTTATACCCGTCCTTATCCTTCTGTGGATCATACCTGCGAGAATCAACACAGCACCTGTTTCCCTAATGACGACCTGATGAGTCGACAAGACTCGACAACTAGGCAGCAGCAATGACAATATCTAGACTTCGAATGCCTAGATACGTACTTATGTTACGATCTGTATTGGTCGCGTGCTATCATGCTTCTCCCAGCATGGCAAAAATAATAGGGTCTCGCTCACTTCGCTTGTCACATAGTATTACCTCGTCCAGCTGGCATCACTTGCACTTGTACTTACAATAACTAGGCAAAAATTCGCAGACTGCCAAGGCACGACACAGCTGGTGCTAGACAACCAATCATCGTCCGGCGCGTGGTAGAGGGATAGCATATTACCCCTCACCAGGCTTATTTTTTTCTTCCTGCAGTTCTACACTCAACAATACCCTACAGCCACCGTTACTCGCGCCGGCCCCCCTACCCCCGCCCCCCGCCTTAACCCTTGAACTTGGCCGGCATTACCAATGTCGTTCGGCTTCAGCGTCGGTGATTTCGTCGCCGCTGGTCATGCTGTCATCAATATATATGCTGCTCTCAAGGACAGCACCGGGTCCGCGGCCGAGTTCCAGTCTCTAAAGTTAATTCGCGGTTCCCTCGGGACGGCCGTCGCCGAGGTCCAGACTATCATGCAGTCCGCGACCCCCTACCCTTTCCCGAAGTCTCTTGCCAACGCCGTCACCGTTCACCTCGACGATTGTTCTCGATTTCTGAAGAGATTCGACGAAATCACCCAAAAATACGCACTCAGTCTTGCGCCAGGAGGATCGACGAACAGAGGGAAAGACGCCTTGCGAAAGATACAATGGGGAAAGACGAAAGGCGAAACGGAGGAGATATTCCGTCGGTTTATGGAGCAGATAGGGATGATACAGATGCTTTTTGCAGCTCATAATTCGTGAGCCGAGGCCGAGGCTGCCATTATTGGATGCGCATGAGCTAATCGGTTTCATTCACGCTGATGCAGGACGGGAGAGCTTCACGCGGTTTCGCAGAGAAGGCAACTGGCAGAAGTCCCACAAACCCTCGATTGGGGCGACAACAAACCCATCAGATTTATCGACGCGTGCGATAGAAAATTTACGTTGCCATACGAATGGTGCCTCACATGGCAGGTGCGGGCCCGTTCGGGCCGCTCAGTCAAGTTTGATTTTCACAATGCGGCAGGAGTTTTGTGAAGCGATACGGGTGAACCACAAAGACCCTCGAGAAAGAGTGTGGATCGACAGCGGGTCGTTTGAAATATTCGACGAAGACAACAAGGCCGTGATGATTACGCCGGCACTCTGGGACGCCACTGTATCCCCAGGCAAGACCCTTTCCATGGCTCTGCGACTGAAAAAACAGGTGCCGTCGCTCGGAATGGAACAAGAGTGTCCTACATGCAGATACGTGTACAAAGGTTATGGAAAGACCAAGGACCTCGAACGCGTTCGATGGTAACCACATTTCCGACGATGTTGTGATTACTCAGGCTTACCAATCGGCTCTATCATGGAAGCACCAATTGCGGGACTTGGTTCCAAGTGTCTTCGCAGCCGCGAATCGTGGAGCTCACGGAAGACAACAGTGTCCAAGTTCCGGCTAACCCCACCGACGATAGGGCGCATCCACTGATGCGCATCCGCCGTTGGCACGTGGTGATCGAGCAAGCTAACCAGTGAGTTCTCTGGCACCTTGCTTGGTTGGGAAGAATAATGGGTGCTAGTGAGAACCCGTGTTATGTACACATAGAAACCGGTAAGAGAATCCAATGTGGTGATGAAGACAAACTAAGTGATGCCCACCTGGCGCGACCCGATAGCCGGTGAGTCTTTCCGATCCGGAGATAAAAGTGATGATAACTGATTGATGCGCCGCTCCCCGTTGGTGCTCAGCTTATCCAACCGTAGCACCGAGGCGGCCCGCTTCAACTGCCCCTACTGCGAGAAATTGTTCATCCATCCAAATCACTATAAGTCCGTCCCTCCCTCCTCGCACCACCCGCAACTCTGCCACGGAGAGCCGGAGCTGACCTTGTTCACGCGCAGGAAACACCTCGACTCGCACAAGGGCAAGGCGAAGTCGTGCTTCGTGTGCAATGGCCGCTACTCCCGCTACGACGTACTGCTGCGGCACGTCGTGGGCCAGCACGGCTACGACATGGGCGCCGCGAAGGAGCTGATCGATCTAATGGAGCAGTCCGAGGCGTACTACTGATACTATGCACTATCGACAGCGCGACGGCCGTCGAACACGCTATTCTCTTTCGGGATCGTTTCGCCATGTGTTTTTTTTTTTGCGCAACGCTTGCTGCTTTTGCGCCCGACCCTATCCGACTCGCCTAACAGGCATCACTTGGCGTCACATATCGCTCTTCTCCGCTCTTTCTCTGCTTTTCTGTTTTTGCTTTTGTTTTTTTTGTTGTCGTTTTTGGGAGAGAGCAGCATCTCTCGCAGGAGGGGGGGTGTGTGCGAACGCGGGGAGGTGCGAATATATTTGTACGGTGGCTGTTGATGGCTGCTGGGATCGTGCTTGTAGAAACAAAGAAAAACGTCGTTTCCGCGTCTCCAGCGTCGAGCCAGGGAGCAACTCTGCAGTACCGCACGGTACGAATACGAAGACCGTGATGGCCGCTGGAATCGTGCTTGTAGAAAGAAACAAAACGTCGTTTCCGCATCTCCAACGTCGAGCCAGGGAGCAACTCTGCAAGTAAGTACTGCACGGTACGAATACGAAGACCGTGATGGCCGCTGGATCGTATTCGTAAAAAAAAAACCCGCCGTTTGCGCATGTGCAGAGCCACCGCCGCCAATCGCCGCCAATCGCCGCCAATCGCGCGGAGCTGGGGTCGAAACATATGCAGGGGGAGCGTGCCCTGACTCCGACAGGTATGTTGATATCATTAGTCTACAATATATCTAGATAAGACTTGCACTGGGACCAGGAACTGGCATTTTTATATAGAGCGCTTATTCTTACATATGTAGAATGGGCTTGGCATGGAGATACTCATGTCTACATACTAACTAATTCTCTGGCCTCGAACTCAACCACCCACCATTTCTTTGCCAGTCCTGGTGGCGCCAGTTTCGTATCCGGGATTAAAACCTCCCTCTACTTCCTCTGCCAACTACCCCTACATATCCTCCGACAACTCAACCAGTTTGCTTCCTTGGGCAAGGGCTAGAGCGATCGCCGTAGTCAGCTCATTGCAGCCACGATACTGTGGACCTGAGAAGGTCGATCCGAGTTTCTCAGCAGACGCTATCGACACAGGTTCGCTGCGGTCCTACGCCGTGATGCTTTTCGTAAACTGCTGCATATTCGCATGTTTCCTTCCCTCCGCCATTGCTCCAGTTCTGTCGTGAAGTCTTTTCGCTGGGGCTGCAGGTTTGATTGAAGGACGTCTCGGTCGATAGGATTTCGGATCTTGAAAGGTGGAAATGAGTCGAAGGGTCACCGTTCTCGGTGGCGGGCGGGGGGCAGACCTGGGCGGCTCCTGCCACTGCAACGGGCCAGCAGACCGGGCCGATCGCTAGCGGCGGGTGGCGGTGCAGCCGCGGGAACTAGCCGGGGTGATCCCGGCGGATAGTCCCGCCTTAGCCGGCTGGGATCGCTCGCGACGACGGCGTCTACTACATATCTAGCGCCTACTAATGTGCACGGATGCAGGAATGCTGGCGCAGCGGGGGCCGCATGGCGGGCCGCGGGGGGGCGGTCGTGGTGTCTGGCGACTGGCCGGATAACCGCTCCGCAGCGGCTCTGCGCGCACAACCATCCTCCGGGCCAGCGGCGCGTACCTTCACCTCGTTCCGGCGCAGACCGCGCAAACCTGGGATATGGACTGCGACTTGCCGCTAGCCGTGGCGACGACACTCTCCTCCCCACACCGCCGTGCTCGACGCCCGGCGGAATGCTGACCAGAGGACTGCCCCCACTTCCCGCGCTGGCAACGGCGCGACACCCGAGAAAGCAGCGGGCAGCCTTCCACGGCCACAGCTGCCGCCACAACACGCTCCGTCTGCTGCCTTTGCTGGCCCACCTCCGGGCCCTGCTGGACGTCCAGGGGCGGTGAGGGCGAGGAGAGGGCGAGCGCAAGACGGCGGTGCGGTTGCGCGTGGAGTGGCTGCCCAGCGTAAGTGTGGCTGTGCGTGCACGCCATCGGCCCGCGACCCAGAAGCAGTGCTCGCGTGGTGCACAGGTGGGGTGTGACGGAGGCGCAGTAGACGTGGGTGCGAAGCCGTCATGTAGGCGTCTGGCGGGGCGTTGGGCCGTAGGAAGCAGCCCACCGTTCGCTACTGCAGTCACCCGGCACTTGCATGCAGCGGAATGTGCGCGCGGCTTACCCGTCCGTCCGTGTGTCTGGACGTCACGGGCGCAGCGGATGCCGCGAGCAGGGCGGCCGCCACGCCCCGGCTGTCTGCGGCGGTGCGTCGAGCGTGTGCAAGCAGGAGGAGTACGAGTCACGGCCGTGCAGCGCCGACATCACGCGCTGCCCGTGGATGCTTCGTTTCGATACGGTCTGGTGGAGACGACACGCACACGGAGTAGATGGTGGGCGGACGACCGTGTGCATCCCGGCGGTGGCGGCGCCAGGAGCGGAGCGGCGGGGGACGGCCGCACCTGCCGTCGCATGAAGCTCCCGACTCGTGTGATGCGCTCGACCGGAGGGACAGTCCAATTCGTCGGAGGCGGCGTGGCGAGTGAGGAAGTTGTCGGGCTGTTCGTTATTCAGCTCCGTGTGGAGTGTCGCGAGTGGAAATAGGTGTTAGTGGCGAACAGGAAGGAAGGTGGCGAAAAGGTGTTGGAAGGGAGCTGAAGGAAGGCAGTAAGTTGCAGGGCTGCTGGGGAGTCCCTTTCTCGTGCCGCGGTAGGGACAGAGAGTATCACTCGGGCTCAGCGAGTGATGGTGTTTGGTAAATGGACGGGGGCGGCGACGTGGAGGCAGTGCCAGAGGACATGAGGGAGGCAGCGACTTTCATCTTGTTTTCTTTGTCCCTTCTTAGGGCCGTGGAGACGGGGCGGGGGTAGCTTTACATAGATACCATGTGCACTCTGTGTCGCCACGATCCGACATAAGGCCCCACATGCAATGCGAGAGATGAAACGAAACAGAAAGCAGATACATGCGCCAGGTGGTGAGTGCCGAGGAGCTAGGGAGGGAACAAGAGAAAAATCGCAATTACCGCACATAGGATATCATCGTCATCCACCACCCTTTGCCGGATGCTCTTCCGCAGCCAGCAAAGTCCCTTCGCTCTTTTCCCCTCCTCCTCCTCCTCTTCCTCCTCCTCCTCCTCCTCCTCCTTACTGTTGTAGTCCTCCTCACCGTCCTCTCATCGTCCTCCTCACCGCCCTCTCATCGTCCTCCTTGCTGTCGCCCTCGTCACCGTCGTCAACGCTGGCAATCGCCGCGGCGATGGAGGCCAAGACCTCCAGAAGGTCGGTCACGGTTTCGAGGGCGACGTTCTTGCTGGTGACGGTGGTGGTGGCGGCGGCAGCTGCCATAGTAGCCATTGCTGCGGGGATGTTTTCGGTTATCGGCGTGGCTGAGGCTGTTCGTTTGTTGTTGTCGGCGTGGAGAAGTTGGTGGCGATGAATAAGACGAAGGAAGGAACGGGCTGATGGCGAACGAAATGGAAGTAGCTGTGAGGTACCAGAAGGGGCGGTGCTAAGGCATCTGGGCGATGAGGTGGTTTTTAAAGTCGAATAGCCGCTACCAGTCCCTATTGCGTCGTCGCGTCATAAGACATGCATAGTCACTCGGTGCTGTCGAGTGATGGCGAGTGACGGCTCAACGGGATTTTGAGATGAAACAAAAAACAAGGGAACTGTGGCGGCAAGTAGGACGGTTTGCAAGAGGCAGACGCACGGCAGCGCCAACCCACTCCAAACGCTGGCCTGGCTGTTTGCTCTCAGGTGCTTGGAAGTTGGACCCGCCCCCCCTGCGACCTCTGGATAGGAAATTGGAATCATGATGGCAGGCGGATTTTGTTGCCCGTCCGAGTCCCGGTTTTCAATCCAGCGCTTTTGGAACGCCTACCCCAGTATCTGGCCCTCTAACTGACTGGAGAGGATCACCCCCTCCTCCACCCCTGCCCAGTACATGTGGTGGTGTTGGACTGTCTCGGAATTGGACACGAGATGGTCAAAGATTGGTTTTGGAGGTGTTTACAGCGGATGGGGGTGACATGTAGGTTAGAACACATTGTATGGGGCCAAGTGAGGTCGTTTGGTGGATGGAAGCGATGATGCACAGTGATTGCCATCCCGTCGATTCGGTGCACCGATCAACCATGCCGAAAACGACCATCGATCCAGTCGGGGAACCGCTCCCTGGGTTGCGGAGTCTATCCGGTGCGGCGCTATCCGGCAGGGGTACCTGCTCATCGCGAGTCGCGGCGCTCAAAGAGATTTGGATCCGTATGACGCATCAGCTCGGGGGCTGGTATTAGTCCTCACTGCTTTGGGACGGTGAGAGATGGAGGGGCATTGGGCAAGCTCCGGCCCTTGTTGGCAGATATGGGGTGGTGTCAAGCAGTGAATGTAGCGAATGGTGCCGACTGGAGAGTAGCAGAGCTACACCACCTGTTAATCAGCATAATGTGTTTGAGTGAAGCGATCCGCCAGCATCATGGCCACTGCTGACCCATTGCGTACCAATCACTCGCTGCTGAAACAAAATGACACGGAGGCTGTGTGGGTGGAGGCATGTGGCGGACTTACGTGAGAGCTGGCGGACCGCCAGTTTCCGTGGACTGACCTTCTCGAAGGCTCATCGTTAGACACATACCCAGTAGACGGGTGAGATTGCAGCCGCTCATCTTCCTCATCGCTAGCGTCAGTCTCTGGATTGTCGCTGGTGCCCTCAGATAACCCACTACTTCCAACCGCTGAACCCACGGCGGTAGCAGTATCTGTGGCGCTGTAGCCATCCAGAAGCGAGCCGGGAAGAAATACCAGTACAGCCAGCATCAAAAGCCGCGCCAGAAGCCAAACTCAGTTCCGGCCACAGCCACCAAGCGGCTCGCCGCGAGGTTCTGCCAGCTGAAGGCTCTGTGGGCGGAGGTGCAAAGAGACGAGGAGGGGCAAGGATCGCTTCAAGATCCGGGACCTCTTCGCGGACGAGAGGTGCAACCAGGCAATAATGGGCTTCCTCTCCACCACGGGCGTGGGGAGGCTAGTTCCAGTCCCGCCTGAGGAAGACGCACAGAGCGAGCTGTCGGAGTGGGAGCTCCGGGAGCGGAACGAAAGGGAAGAGGCACGAAGCCGGGAGGCCGAGGAGCTGGACGCTGAGGTTGAGGTTCCACGCCCTCCTTCATGGCCTCTGCGGAAGAGGAGTAGGGAGACGACTGTCTTCCGTCCTTTCTTTTTGTTCTTCCCTCTGACATTTCCCGGGCGCGCCCCACCTTTCTCGGGACGAGCCTGGGAGGAGGGCAAAGGGGAGCTATAACAGGCCACCTGCGGACCGATCGAGGTCGGGGGGCGGATTGTGGACAGGAACCGGACTGTGTGTATATCGCCCGGGCCTAGAAAGGTTTCACGCGACCCACGAATAAATAAGAGAGAGAAAATCATCCAGGAGCGTTAGTGAACTCCTGCAGTCGATTGGATCTTTTATGTTGAGAACCTTTCGAGTAGGTATGTAGTACGGCAAAGAGAGTGGGAAATTCAGTTGATGGTTAAGAAGGAGGTGTCAGCGAGAATGGAAGTGATGTCGTTGAAGTGGTCATGAACGGACACCGTATCGTTGTTGAGAACAAGTGTGAAGGAGAGCAGAGCTGCTAGGTGGTAAGGTGTGTCTGTTTTGTTGCCACGGCTCAGTCGGCCAAAATGGGAGTCCTTTTCGGGGAATTGTGCTCCCATTACAGGTAACAGGTGTCCCCGATGGAGTACTGTCCATGCCAGCACAATGCCCCTCCGTCTCCCCTCTCCCACCTTTCCACTCCTCTTCTCTCTTTCTCCCCACCGTCAAACCTTCCTGCTTCTCCTGTCACAGTGCACTCTTACTTTCAATTTCCTCCACAGCCTCATGAAGGCATCCTGGAATCTAAGAACTTCTCTTTTCATTGAATATCATTGAAGCCCCATTGCGGGCCGAACATACCCATTCTCCGATGGTTACAATTCTCTGCCCTGCCTTCACTGTCTCAAACGAATTCTCGAAGTTCCGTTCCTCACTTTATCCCCCCGATAAGCCATAACCACCCTGCTTCCATCTCCTTTACACTCCGCTCTTGAGAGTCTCCTCATCAGGCAAGCCCTCATTTCCTTGATCCACAGAGCTTCGTTGCTGACATTGACGGAGGTGAACAAGTCAGTCTCTGCTCGATGCCATTCCTGTGTCTTCTTCAAGCAGTAACTACAGTTCGGAACGGAGGTTGACGGTGAATAGTTTGCGACGATATCGCGGCCTAGCTACCAGTCCATCGGTAATCATCCCCATTCCCCCCTCCTTCATCCATTTGACCCGCGGCTGATACCAGGCCGCGTGTATAGGTACATCCTGGGGTGGGCGACAACTGCTCCAACCACGTGGGAGCCCCCATCGCTCACACGCTCTTCCCCAGCGCTGTCTGTTGGTGAGTAGGCAGGCGCCCTCGATGGATTCGAGTCGTTGTCCTGTCGCCGCATGTCTGCTCTCCCACGGGGTTGGTCTTCACGACGACAATGACAACCAGTGGCTGGCCACCTCGCAGCATGCTTACCAAAAGCTGGTATTCATCGATGGTATAGTATCTCCCTCCTGCTTTCAGAATCTTAGGATGGGCTGATATGAATACAGACATTGCCCAGGCTCAAAGTCCCGGGGTGTCGCCGGCCGGGCGGAGGTGAGACGAGACTACTGCATCGAAGGTTCGCCCACAACGCGAACTCATCCGCAACCCTTCCGCAACACAAACCCTTCCAGAAAGAGAGGCTGTTGAGTGTTTGGGCGACAACGGTTGGTGGAGATTGTTTGCTTCATGTTGAGCTGCTAGTATTCTGGAAAGTTGAGGAGAGCTGTTGAGTGCTTGGGTGGCAGCGATTGGTGGGGATTGTTTGCTTCACGTTGAGCGACTAGTATGTTGGTTGAGTCGAGGAAAGAGAGGAGAGTTGTTGAGTGTTTGGGCGACAATGAACGATAGAGATTGTTTATGTCATGTCGAGATGTAACCGTGCACCGTGGGGCTCCAAGCTATCATACAACTCCCATTCTCAGCAGTGCCAGCACCTCTCCCGTGACACGGGCCCATAGGTCGCATGCGAGTAATGAATAAACAAAAAAAAAACCCCGTGACACGGTGGGTTGCGCTCGCTTCGGCTCACTTTCCATCACCCATCGGTAGACATCCCTGGCCAGTATCTATCTCTCGAGGTCAAAATTAACAACATTGCGACTTGCAGGCACGTTCCTGGGGAGCCAATATATCCGCTACGAGCTCCGCTTCCAACGCGGCCATCCACAGCCATCCACAGCCATCCGTACTCCCGCGCCCACCAGCCACCTGCCATAACCAGGCATCCCTCGCGAGCCCGTGTGTGCGGTACATAGATACATGCTCGTTTAGATACTCTATATATCTGTATCTAGGCAGCAGGCGAAGTTGAAGCGGGGCTCTTCTGGCCATCCGAGACGTCGCTAACCACCTCCAGCGTGGCCCGGGAGCAGCAGCACCGCGCGCCGGAGCAAACACCTGATGGAAGCGTGCGTAGAGTACGTCGGGAAGAAGCGCGGAGGCTGGCGCGACGGGAAGATCCGTCCGTGCGGACGCCGTCGTCGTCGTCTGTACGTCTACATGTGTAGAAGATACGTGCTTGAGTACATATCTACAGCCCGCCACCGGCTGGCGGCGTCTCGCGTTCCCCGGTTGGCGGCTTTTGCCTGGTGCGCGAGATTGCACGGCCGTCGTGTCGTCGCAGCGATGGCACGGTGCGAGTGATGTGTTGGCTGCCGGGCGAGATGTTGCACCCCCTCCCCCGTGAACGCCGCTGGCTGGCCAGTCCTGCCACGGCACCACGACTCGGCGCGCGTATAGAGTTATGCCTCCACATCCGTACCGGCGGACGGCGAACGTCGAGCTGCGTCGCTTGCTGCGTTCATAACCAGGGTGAAATTGTTTTGCCTACCTACCATTCAACGTCGACGGCGGGGGGATGGATGGACGGGTGGACGGGAGGACGGATGGACGAGTCGAACCAAGTGCGCTGCGAGAAAACGCGCAATTCATTAATAACCTTGTCCAAGTAAGTACATAATGTACATATGTGGACTCGTAACCGGCGCTGCGCACGTCCAGATTGCAAGTACAGGTGCGACACTGTGCTTTTTGTCTTTTTTTTTATATTATTCTTTTTTTTTTTAATATCCGTCTTTGCAACCTTGCAGCACAGAGGGACACATGCGCTGGTGCGAAGAGAGGAAGCGGCTCTCTCCTCTCCAGATCATCCGCACAGCCTAAGGGTGCCGCAGCGGTTTCTCACTTGCGGTACCGGCCCAGGAAGTCGGCGGCGGGGACGTCGCACCCTGCAACCCCGCATTCCGACACTGTGCGGGTCATCGCCGACTCCGCAGCGGAGGACGCAAGTCGCACCGCATATCTATCTGCCCGTATACATAGCTGTGGATGCGCAACTGCCGGCGGGAGCGTGCGTGACCGGGCCACTCGCTCGATGCGGCGCTGCTCTTGACTCGAATCCGCATCGACGAGAGAATGGCGGAGTGCGGATCTTGCGGAGGGTGGGGGCGGAGGCGGGCGCTCATCTCCGCTCCGAGACAGCCAACCGCGGCCGGCCGGAGAGAGGCGCTCTGCGGAGTCGCATCTGCGGTCGAGCACGGTGGATCTCGGCATCGGTAGCAGGTGGACATCAGCAAGTGCCGCTCGGCAGGGAGAGAGAAGGGGTGTAAAATAAAAGGAAGAAAAGAAGCTGTACGACTTCGGACACGCCGACGCACAGCTGCGACACGCGCAAGTCTAGAACCGGGGGCAATATATATGTGTCCCCAGCACAGCGATCGATGGATGGACGTCGCCGTGCAGCATCGCAATCAGCGTGGATAGAGCCGATAGAAACACGAGGCGGTCTATTCTGGGCACATAGGCGTGCGCCGCCTCGCAAAACGGCTGTCGATACATCCGGACGCCGACGACGGACTGCACGCTGGGTGCACCGCTGGAGATTGTTGCTGACTGCCCCGCGATCTCCGTTTCGGCATCGACGACGAACGCAAGCTTGAGCTGGGTCGGAGGAGGCCCGGAACTGCGTTGCCCCCCCCTCGCCATTCTCCGCCCCCCTTCCCGATCTGATCCGACATTCTGCACATCAGGCCACCCAGCGGCGAGTGCGATTCGTTCCCTTCCGCCTTGTCTGTGACTGGCGCTCTGTTTTCTGGCTGGCCGGTTCGTGATCTCGCGACGAAGCATCGACGGGTTGGCGGGCACTGGTTCAGTTAGCAGCACCGCTCTCACTCTCGGCGGCTTCACTTCATCCTCATTGTCGCCTTCATCTTCCCAGGCAGATGTCGGATTGGTGGATGGAGGGAAGGATGGTCGCAGCTGCCTCATTGGGCGGGGCGGCAGCAGGAGGGAGCGTCTTGCAGCCAGCGAATGGGACCGACAGAACGGGATGGCAGGATGGGTTGGGTTTGGCTGTTGCATTCTCTGTCCTTTTTCTCGGACTGGGGGTGTGGGCGGCGGGGGTTTGGTCAGGACAGGACGACGGGGTGGATCGATTTAATTCGTGCGTTGGGGCATGCTAGTAGTTACGTACTAGCCTTTTGGGGAACCACCGGCACAGCCACACGGTTTTCCAGCTTGTGATGACTAATGGACAGAGTATTGACGACAACATCTTCAACGCGAAACGAACTAGCGGGACGAATATCTAGCGTCTCGGCGAAACGAATTCACGAATCGTCCTCGGCGAGACAAAAATAGCGTCGGCGGAAACGAATCGCGAATCGTCCTCGGCGGGACAGAGAACACTCGGCGCGACGAAGGACTGCCACAACGGTTCCCGATGTCTACCTATTTCTATCTCGATTCGCTCCGGTGCGTGCCAGCTTTACTAATGGAACGACTATGCACGCGTCACATCCATCCGAACCTGACCGAGATCTTCGACATTTGCACCGGCCCTTGTGCTCTTTCGCAGACGACATTCGTATCGTAGTGTTGAACTTGTACCGCGCCCTGTCGTTGAGTTGTGTTTGCATGTTGTGGATGCCTGCGTCGGGATCGCAGCAGAACAGCATCAGGCCACGCAGTCCTGCAAAGCCTCCAAGCAGAGGTCAGCGATGTGTGCGACGGCAGTTTTGCAACAGGTACGGGCGAAGGTCAGTTCGTGCGTACGAGCAGTGAGCCAGCGATGCGTATGAGGGCAGTCTCATAGCGTGCACGCGGTACATATCATGGTTGAAGACGACGAACATCTGCGCGCATTATTGATTGTTCGAGTGGTGGTGAAGGCAGCAAAGCCCCTGAACGGCGGCGGTGACTGCCCCTGAAATAGTACACCGCTTTTCTTTTTTACTCAATTATTATTCAACGTGATGGGACATGTGGCGGCGACTTCGAAACCGGACTAGCGTTCCCCATGCTGGGGATCGATTCCTCCACTCGCACTGGCGCAGGGCGATGCTCCCCCCGTTTCGGTCCATGGCTTGGCTGCTGGGAACCTGCCACCTTCCACCCCGGTCTTGGTCCGTGGACGCTGGACGGCAGACCCCTGAAGTGGAGTAAAGGCCGCATCCCGTTTTATAGACTCTCTCGTCTTGCTCGCTCTCCTGACCACCGACTCCACTTCCCCATCCATACCAACCCTCTCTGTTTTCTCGCCTATCGGAAAGAGAAAAAAAGATCCCCTCCCCCCTCCCAGCCCTCCGGACGAAGAGAATGTCATGTCAGCATTCCAGAGACAGGAATAGTTAACATCATCAGCGCCGGCGATAGTGTCCGCATCGAAGAAGAAGAACAAGACCACGAGGAAAGGAACGAACGGCCACGGAAGATACCGTGCGGAGAAGCAAGAAAGACACCCCACGCTCATTGGCTTCGCGGACTCGACTCCCAGCGACGAAGAGAAAGAAAGAAAAAACAGACATCCAAACACATTATCGATCGGACTCGAACCCTCAGCCAGCCATAACACTCACACTTATACAACACACGCGGCGGACAAATTCCATCTCCGAAGGCCCCGTCGAGCACCCAGATCCAGATCCGCGATCGTCCGTCCATCCGCAGTGTCCTGCTCTGCCGCCGGTTCTCCACCACCACTGCATCCCACGCCCAGAAACCGTCACCTGAGCCCCACCCATAACGCATTCACATAGCATATCCCTCTCCACTATCCGGTCGCTACCGTCAGATACCTGCACCACGCTATCTCCGCACTCCATCATCGCCCTGTCCGACTTCGCCGTCGCTTGTCGCTCGCTCGACTCTCCTTTTTGACTGCGCGCTTCCTAGGGAACGCGCTCATCTTTGGCATCCCCAGCCCAACCCCGCTCCTCACCTCGGTCCATCGGATCATTGCCATCAAACCTAGGCAAGAACGCTAGGGAGAAAAAAAGAACGAAAGAAAGAGAAATAGCTTGAACTAGGCGATTTCGTCCCACGTGGTGGTCCCCCGTCGTCCGCCAGGCTGGATACAAAATATCTGCGGGACGGAAAGGAATCCCTCAACACACCGAATACCCCCCGCCCGCTCGTACCGCCGACACCCGCCACGACCGTAATGGCGTCCGACGGCTACAACCTCGCCGAGTCCGATCGCGGCCCACCCCTGACTAGCCCCACGCTCGACGGCCCGGCTTCCCACAGCAAGTCGGCGGACAATAGCGACGGCGGCGGCGGCGGCTCTGGGGATGCCGGCGCCGCTGCGTCCAAGACCTCGAAGGTGTCGCGGAAACGGACCAAGACCGGCTGTCTAAGTGCGAAACACATCTCATCTCCCTCCCCCACTCCCCTCTTTGCGCCGGTTCGAACGTCGAGAAATGAGCATTGGAGACTGACGTTGGCCTTCCCGTTTAGCCTGCCGGAAGCGGCGCATAAAGTGTGGAGAGGAGCGCCCGACGTGCGGCAACTGCATCAAGTCGAAGCGCGTGTGCGAGGGCTACAACCAGAGAGTCGTGTTCAAGGACGGCATGCACGGATTGTATCCTCCGCGCGCAATCGGCCCCGCCAACCCGCGCTTTGCCCCGCAGTATGTCAACCTGCAGCCCGCGCCGCCGGGTCCGTCGCACCTGCAGCGCCCCATCGCGCCTGCGCCGCCGCTATTCCGCGACGACGGCATCACGCCACTGGACCAAACGCTGCCGCCGCACCTGAGAGCGCATTACGAGGAGCGCGCCCAGAACCTGTCGGCCTACGACGGGCCGAGACTCAACGTGCACGTGCCGCTGTCGCCGCCCGGCCTGCGGGAGGGCGAATACCAGTTCCAGGAACCGCTGCCTTCCCCCGGATATCCGGACCACCAATACTCGCCCGACCGATACCACCAGCACACCCCCGCGTCGGCTACAGCCGCGCAGTTCGCGATCCAGTCCACTCACATCAAGTCCGAGCATGACTCGAACTCTCTGTTCGGACCTCATCCGTCGTATTCGCCGCCGGCGCCGCAGCAGCAGCAGCCTCAGCAGCAGCAAAGGCCGCAGTATGAAGGTCAGTCCGGCAGCATGCAGGCGGCGTATTCTCCCCCACAGTCTAGTGCGCCCCCCACGTCCGCAAATAACTGTCCTCTCCATATTCCCCTGGACCGGAAGTATGCAGAGGTTTCGGGAACCCGGGCTGCCAGCCATCAGCCCAACCATGACTACAGCGACATCTTCAACCAGTGCAGCGATCTTCGTAGGTCCCCCTCCCCCCGGCCGCCGCGCCCCTCCGTGTTTGATGTTCTTACTTCATTCCGTTGCCTGTGCTCCTACATTTCTTTTGTTTTTGGCTTTTCCTTGTCGTACGTGCAACTTGGCACGCGGAGGCCACACATCATCCTAGTTCGGTTGCTACGAACTGGTTTCACGGTGCTGCATTCGGTCAGGGACCGCACAAGCATAGTGGCATTCGAGTATCTCAATCTTGCCACCTCCTCCCCCGGTCGTTCACCATACTCTTGCCCCCCCCCGAGTATTCCTTTCCTCTCTCTTGTGCCGGTCGCACCACCACCATGACCAGCTCAAATCATCCGCTATTCCCTCGGTCCCCTTTGTTCCGAGCCCAGACTTACGTTGAAGGCCTTCCGTCGTTGAAGCGACGCTGACCGTTTACAGCGGAGTCCGGCGTGGGCGGGGGAGCGTCCCACCCGGAGTGCTGCGAGCTGCCCGAGGGCTACGCACACGGACAGTCCGAGATCGATCTGGACCAGGAGAGTGAGGATGACATGGACGATGACGAGGAGGACGGAGAGTACATGATCGGCACTCAGGAAGACGGTATGATCATGATGGAGACCGCAGGTCCCGGCGGGCAGACGATGGGCACGCGGCAGCAGATCTCACACATCCTCGAGCCGTTCTCGCGGCACCTCGATGAGCATTCGCGTATCTCGTTCCGATCGTTCCTCCCCGAGGTCGGCGTGCTGGCGACGTACCGCCCCACGCTGTCGTCGAGCCCTCTGATGAACCCCATCACGGCAAAGATCTTTTGCCACTTCGTTTATGTGCTCGGACCAAGTATGTCCTTATTCGAGCGTTATCCTCCAAATCCGCATATCGCGTTTACACCTGGCGCAGGGTTGCATGGTCCGCAAAACGTGTGGTCGTATACGGTTCCGATCCTCTCGCTCTCGCATCCGCCGCTGCTGCACGCCATCCTCGCGCTCTCGAGCCTGCACATCTCAAAGCTCACGCACGGGCCCAACGAACCCAGCCTACGGCACTACCACATCGCCCTGCGACGACTCGGAAAAGCCATCGCGAGCGACAGGCACAGAGGTCACGTGGCCACTCTGGCGGCGACTCTGATGCTGGCTTACTACGAGACGATGGCAGCCGAACACGACAAGTGGAGCAGCCACATCCATGGCGCGAAGCAGCTGCTCAGGGAGATTGACTTCGAAAGGGTAACCAGGCGTGTCGAGCTAATTGACGTTGAGGAGGCTAGCGGTGAGGAGCAGGCTGACACCCAGTATGCGGCTGCTCCGGGACGCCCGTCGCTGCTGACGATGCGCAAGATCAGACGGCACATGATCGCGGAAGACGTCGACGAAACCCTGCAGTCGTATCTGATGGGTGGTAAGCGGAGACGAGGCAACGCGCAAAAGCCACACAGGAGGACAGCCGACAGACCGTTCACGAAGAAGGAGCTCGAGACCTTGAAGCTGCAGGCTGACATGTTCTGGTGGTACGCCAAGATGGACTGCTACCAGTCCCTGCTGAGTGGTTGCCCTCTCGTGTAAGTTGTCCCTGTTGCGCTGGATCGCGATCGGTGTTTTTTTTTGCTGAGACGGACACCCAAGCCTCGACTATGTTCACTGGGGCCAGTGTCCGCCGCGAGCGAGGATAGGAACCCTGGGAACGACGTACGGATCTTCGGATCACTATTTCCTGCTGCTCGGGCGTCTGTGCGACTTCCAGGTCCGGGACCTGAAGCGGAAGCGGGCCGTGTTCGCGGCCAACGGTGGCGTCTGGATGCCGCCGCCAGAAATGGGAGGCCCGCCACGCGGACGACGCGGGCCGCCGATGGGCAATGGCATGCCGCCACCGCAGTCTCCGTACGGCCCTCCGCCAGGCCAGGCCAATCGCATGGACGAAATGCAGTTCGGCATGATCCCAACACCATCGGGCCAACCGCAGATGCCGCGGGCATTCCAGCAGGGACTTGCGCCCGGGGAGCAGCAGATTCCCAACCACCGCATCCCCGAGCCCCTCCCCGAATCCGAGGACCTCGATGCCGCCTACGACGAAGCCGAGCTGGAGTGGAACGAGATCGGCAAAGCGTTCGACGTTCTGCAGGAGTCGCTCGGAGCCGAGTACCAGCCCCTGGGGATCGATTACATGACACCCACCTCGTCCACCCCATTCGGCCCGGCAATCTACTATCGCACCTACTCGATCGCGACGCTGCAGATGCTCTACAACATGGCCATGCTGGTCCTCCACCGATGCCACCCCTCGATGCCACCGGTGGCGATGATGGCGACCACGATCCAGGCGTGCAAGACGCACACATACGCCGTGGACATCGCACGGATCGTCGCCGGGCTTGTGCCCACCGACTCGTCGACCCAGATCAACCCGGCCCTCGGCGCGTCCCTGATTGAGGCGACGATGCCCATGTTCTTCGCGGCGGTCCAATACGACAACGACGACCAGCGCGCATGGATCGTCAAGAAGTTGCGCGAGATCAACCGTCTCACGGGCTGGGCCACCGCCTCTCGCATCCTCCTCGGATGTCAGCGCGCATGGGAGAAGGCGGCCGAGCTCAATGTCGGGCCGGTGTACAACCGGCCGCCGTTCGAGGAAGAGGAGGACATGTTCTACGAATACCAGGAATACTTTATTGCGCTGCAGAACGGCGCGAGGGAGGAGGAGGAGGAGCTCGAAGCAGGCGATCAGAACAGTGGCGGACGGTTCCTCTGGAAAGTTGCGGCAAGGAGGACGGTTGATGCCGCGGGTATACTTGGAGGTAGGGATGAGATTACGAGGAGGGGGTAAAAAAAAAAGCAGTCGAGTCGGTTCATGACTTATGATGAGTTATTGATTTGGTTATTTTTTTCTTCCTTATGTTGCGTTTTTGCCTTGCTTGCGCCCCGTGTTGTGTAAGTTTCTTGGGACGCGGGATTCCTTGTGTTTGTACTGGGTACTGCTTCTATTTCCTTTCCCATCCTAACTTGATTATCACATATAAATATATATACCCGAGGGGGGTTGTTTTTTTGTGGGATTGGATTGGATAGGACTTGTCTTTCGGGTCTTTTTTTGGGAGGGTGCGGAATATAATGGGGGTTTCACGCTGCCTTTTCGACTCTATGACGCACTGTGATGTGGCATCATTCCGCCTACTGGCAACTTGGTGTAGAAAATCGGCTCGACTGGCCACTTCGCGATGGCGAAGGTGCACATATCATCCAATTGTCACTCACAACAGCACAGATCGAACAGAAAACAAACCAAACGCCAGCCCCCCCCCTTTTCTGCGCCCCTCAGATGTGCCTACCTGAGCTTGTAGACACACGGCTTCATGATCATGTCCTCCTTGAGCTCCGCCTCGATGAACTTTGGCTTCTTGGGCATGCGGCGGTCGGCAGCGCGCCCGAGCGTGTCCTCGCCGGGCTTGCCGGGCTTGCCTCCGGCGGCGTCGGCAGGCAGCTTGACGAACTCCATGCGCACGAACATCTTGTTGCGGTCGTCGACGGAGCCGCGGAGCGCGAACCCGCGTTTCTGGAGCGCTTCGACGAAGTTGGCGTAGGCCGGCGGGACGCCGCGCTTCTCGCCGCCCTCCATCTCCGGTTCGCCGCCGTCGTCGGCCTTGCTGCGGTGGAAGCGCGACTTGATCTCGGCGACCCACAGCTCGCCGCGCCACCGGAGGACGCGGTGCGCCTCGTCAACGAAGTCGAGGAAGTTGGTGCCCATCAGCGCGAGGCAGAAGATGGCGACGTCGACGGACTCCTTCTCGAGCGGCAGGCTCGCGATGTCGGCGACGGTGACGTCGGGCGTGCTCGCCTGCAGGTCGAACGAGAGGACGTGAATGTTCTCCGCACGCGCGCCGCCGTGGTTGAAGGTGGCGGCGATCTTGGCGTCGCCGCAGCCCAGGTCCGCGACGGTGCAGACGCCGCTGTCGCGGTCGCGCGGGAGCGGCTGCACCGCGGTCGCGTGGAGCGCGCGCGAGTACCCCTTCTGGAACTTGAGCCCCGCCCGCTCGCGCAGCGCGCCGACGAACGCGTCGACCGGGTTCGACGGCCACACGGCCACCTGCTGCCGGAACCCCTGGTGGTACTCGCCGTACATCTCCGGCTGCGCCGCGAACAGCGACAGCGACGCCGTCGACGCCGTCGTGTACAGCGTCTCGTTGATGTGCCGGAACCGCGCCGACGTCAGCTTCGCCCGCATCTTCTGCTGCAGCGGCGTCAGCTTCGCCGTGTCCGCCGCGCCGGGGGGGGCAGCAGCAGCAGCAGTGGGTGCCACGTCCACCGCCACCCCCGCGGCGGCCGCCTTCTTCTCTCGTCGCTTCTCCTTGGACGTCTTCTTCCTCGGCAGGCCCACCGCCTCCTCCTCCCCCTCCTTCCCCTTCCCGGGCGCCTCCTCCGTGTCGTCCGCCTTCGCCGCTGCCACCGCCGCCGCCGCCCGCTTCTTCCCGCCGCTGCTCCCGCGCTTCCGCTTCTTCCCGCCGCTCTCGCCTACGATGACCTTCCTCCACAGCGCCTCGACGTTGTCGGCGGTGACGGCGGTGAAGGCGGCCGTCTCCTTCTCCTTCTTCTCCGGCTCGGGCGCGACATCGACGCTGTTCGAGCCCGTCGCGACGGCCTTCTTCGTCTTGCCGCGCTTCGTCTTCGTCTTCTTCTTCGCCGCCGCAGAGGGGTCGGTCTGCTCGGCGGGCCCACTCGGGAGCGTCCAGCCGGGGACTGCGAACATCGTGAAAAACGCGGACGATTACGGTGTGGTGTGGAGGCAGTGCGTGCGCGGCGTGGATACTTAGGTATCTAGGTGAGACGTCACGGTTGCGGCGATTTTGGTCTTTTTTTTTTGCACGCGCGCGTGGGGTGGGTTAGTGCCGTGTAACCAGGACCAGCCCTTTGCTTGGCGAGCACGAGGGACCACAGACAGAATCACGGGCCTCCTTGTGGGGGCTGTGTTTGAGCGTTTTCAGTGGTTAGTCCCGATTTGGTTACAGGTAAACCTCTAGAGTACAATGCCGTCGGTCGAATCGCACTCGTCGCTCACGAGAATCAACGGTGCCGGAAAATCAACAGAGTAGACTACATAGGACAACGCATTTTGTTTCTGTTTCCGCCCCACGCCCCTACAGGTATGTATTTACGGCGATTGCGACCATCACTGCTGGCACCGCTGCGGAGTATTGTCCGGAGGAGCCTGTAGTTAGTGCCCCCTGAGCAATCGCCCTGTATCTATCTAGTATATACGCATACATATGTGGTGTCCACTCTCTCGCGCGAATATGCAGAACGGAGGCTAGGAGTCCCCGCCCGAATCGGGAAAGGCCTTCACACGAGACGCTTTCCTCGATGCGGTTGTATCAACTGGCGAACGTATCTATTCGCAGAGGGGCCCCCGCCAGAGGTCGAGTCCGCGGTGGTTGTGGTGCTGGTGGTGCTGCTGATAGTTAACTCGAGCCAGAACAGCTACCCATCCCGCAAAAGACAGGAGCAATCCCTACATACACCAAAAAAGAGGAAAGACTGAGCACTCGGAGAAGAACCAGGCAAAGCAAAGCAAAGCAAAGCAAAGCAAATTGTTATTTTTTCATGGAAGCGCCACAATTCTGAAAGACCCTCCCATCACGGTAGCGGAAACGACACCGCTTTTACCAGAGCATCGCAGCAACGCCCAAAGCACCTCCGCCGAGAACACCGGCGGCGGCGCGGACGGCGTTGCCACCGGAAGTCATGGTCGGTTCGGCCGTGCCGGAAGGGTTGTCGATGGTGCTGGTGAACCGAGTCGAAGTCGAGGTGGTGTCAACCATGGTGACAGTGGGGTGGTCCGGCTCGTCTGGGCTCGGGTCAGCGTATGAACAAAGTTTGGGGCGGGGAAGGATGAACGTACCCGAAGAGGTCTCGGTGACGGTCTCAACGGGGGCCTCGAGCGTCTCAACGGGGGTCTCGAGCGTCTCGACGACGGACATGCTCTCGCTGAGGGTGGCGGCGGGAGCGTCGGTTACGGTGTGGGTCGTCAGCACATGGCCGGGGGTCGACACGACGATCTCGGTGACATGGACGGAGCCGACCGCAGTCTCGGTGACGACCGGAACGGTGGCGGCGCCAGTCTCGGTGACGACGACGGGCGGTTGCTCCGAGCTGTGGGTGGTAGCGGGCATCTCGAGACCGTCGGTGGCAGACGGGGCCGGAGCAGTAGCATAATGGGTGATATGGTGGGTCATGCTCGCGACCGTGGTGGTGACCGTGACGGTCGTGGCCGCGGACTCGCCGGCGAAGGGCTCGACGGGTCCGAACTGGTCGAACTCACCACGGATGGCCTTGGCGCGTCCGAACTGGCCGAACTTACCACGGACGCCCTTGGAGACGCCCCCTGGGACAGCACCTTGGACGTCGTCCGCGACGACACTGCCACTGTCGGTCAGCACGAGGCGGGCAATATGGGGGATAGATGGAAGGACGCAGCTCGCATCGGGGTCGACTCACAACTTGGAGGAACCCAGAAGGGCCAGGACAAGGACGATCATGTTTCCGGTGGATTTCATGGTGTTGTTGCTGTGGAGTGTTTGGTATGCAGCTGCTGTAGTGGTTGAGGTGGGCAAAGAAGGAGGTGAGGGAGTTGGGAGAGTTGGGGAAGGAGAAAGGAGATGCGGGAGAGCGGGGGGGAAGGGTATTTATTCGGTTCGTGCAGCTGAAAGTAGGGCATTCGATACGGGCGTTGAAGGTGTGACGCATCGCCTCGGCGGATTGAAGCGGAAGCAAACGGGTCGAAGGCGTCGGGGAACGCTGGCGGCGGCTGGTGGAATCTCCGCCAACTTTAAGCATCCCGATTGCTGCTGCGGGTCGTAGCTCGGCGGACTGTCGTCGGGCTCTGGGCGGCCCATGGGAGTGCCACCTCTGCCGTGGCCAGCGCTGTTTGCAGCGAAGCACTTCCCGACGATTCGGCGACGTCCATTGCATATGGCCGGCGGCGCTGCATTGAAAGGCTGCAATCTCCTCCTTGGTCTTTACCGCGCACACTATTGTGTTCGCACGCACATTCGGACACTGTTGCCAACGACACCCAGAGCACTGGACACTCCCCGAGGCATAAGGGCTCTCTACAAGCTCAGTGATTTCCGCTGCTCCTTTCGCCGACCCCATCAGCGGATCTCCATAGAAGGGTGACGAGACGCTTGACTTGAATTGCGGATATATTGGGCGGGGCGGGAAGGAGGGGCAAAGCGCCAGCTCTGCTCGCTCTCCTCTAGGACTGCCAAGATGACGGTGCGCTTTCGGCTGACTTGTTCAGGTGTGCGGCCGAGTACACGCGTCTGATGCCATGTAGCGGTCACCATCTGTTTCCGCAACCCGTAATCACTTCCAACCATTTTCCCCCAGGGGCTCCGCCTGCGCCCGCCCCAGGGAGCGGGGGCCATTTCCCTGGGCGATGATGCGAGTACTGAGCAGATGCTCGAATTCTACCGGTTCGCTCTGACACTGCAGGTTCACGCCCTCGCACACGCCGAGTGACATCGCGTGCACAACTCGTGGCCCAGCACTGCTTGCGCGAACCAACAGTTTTGATCTGTTTATATATATTATAGCTCCTATAATATATCTATTTACTGCCCTTCCTTACAACTAGCCAATAACAGCAAAAATTGAACCTAATGGTGCCAAAGGGAGAGCCGTATGATGGGAAACTATCACGTACGGTTCGGAGGCAGGTGGGCAACGCAAGAAACCTAGACCTAGCCTACTCTTCTTCATGGTCGAAAAAATGCAAATGATGGTGGGACTGTGGTTTCTCCGTGTTCGGATCAAGCCCCAGTAACTGCCTAAGTACTTGCAGTCCCCTTCTCCTTGTTCTCACCCCACATCCGCCGTCCTTGCCGTGACCGTGCGGTACCGCCCGTTGCCAGCAAATCACACCCGTCGAGTCGAAGATAACTCTGGAGGCCACCGACGCCGGAGGAGCGCTGGACGACGTGTCGGCGCGGCTAGTCGCGTCCGCAGCCATCTCCATCGCCACCACCACCATCGTCGTCGTCATTAGGGAGGGGCATAGTTGGAGTCCATCCGCGCATCGACCATCGGGCGCACTAGAAAGCCGTACGCGCGCGCAACCCGAGCGCGGAAACCGGAGAGGGGAAGACGCCACCGACGAGCTCCGCCCGCGCGGCTAACACCTAATGGGGCTCGTGTTGGAGCCAGGGTTGGAGAGTTTGGGGTTCATGCGTGTTTTGCCCACACACTGGTGTGCTGGCGGCACCCAATGTTTTCTTGTTTTCTGCAGCTCAGCTAGACCGGCTCTCTTAGACATCCTCGACTTCACGGAATGCACTGCCGTCTACCTCGCCTTTGTGTGCCCGTCTCTCCTTCCTCTACGCCACTTGCTCCGTTATAATAGCTCGGACGGCACGGCCGCGGAGTAGCGGGCGAGACCAGCACTCGTTTCCACACGGCACCCGCTCCCCCCACCGAGGTGCGTTTGGGCGCTGCATCGCCAGCCATTCCGGAGCGCAACGCCGTTGTCCACGGTGCTCGCACCGGGGTCCAGCCGAAGCGGCCATTTCTCGGGTGGGATAGATGGCATTCGACACGAGTACTCTCTGATGCACTTTGTCCGCTCCGCTGCCATCTAATGGTCGGGGAGGAGCAAAAGTGGCCACGTTGTACGTATGATATGTACGTACCTACTCCGTGATCGCGCGGACGAACAGGTATCACACCATGCGTATGGCCTAGCCCTTACCGGTCGAATACAGTGTGCGGTTCTATCAGTCCAGATTTTTTATTTCCTGTTTCCTTTTTGAAATTCTTCACGCCCGGAAAAGTGAGTGATCTCCTGTGCTGCACTGCATCAACAAGGTAGATACGCCGCACACCACCGCCTCCTACGTAAGGTGCAGCAGAAGTATCATAGGACCGGACTCTGCCGCCGCAGCTGTCAGTCCGTATATAGCACAGAGCGGGAGCTTGGACCAACATTCGCTCACCACACGACACAAAAAAACTAGTCCTAGGTCTGGCGTTAGCTATGAACCCAATTGCAGCCGGGAACTGGCCAGCGGATCCAGCGGGAGGCAAATACCAGCCCCCCCCCCGTTTCCCGAAGCGCCGCGCCGCATGATGGTATCGCTCGTACGTACTGACTGAAAGTCACGTGAAGCGCCATCGCCGGCATCAAAACAATGATTGAATCCGACGAT
>Ga0307508_10000984_pt1 | contig 33118 bp, 48 predicted proteins | sample 9_EM_MG_FD_203089 | JGI IMG/M metagenome (GOLD analysis project Ga0307508, IMG submission 203089) | Populus trichocarpa ectomycorrhiza microbial communities from riparian zone in the Pacific Northwest, United States - 9_EM | ecosystem: Host-associated > Plants > Roots > Unclassified | place...
TCCCCCCCCCCCCCCCCCACCCATAATACACACCATCTCGGAGTCGCATCTCCGGCGGAACTACATAAACTGACCTCTTCGCTCCTCACGACTCTCTGCCCACAGACACCTTCCTTCAGAGATCCCAAATGTCGTCCACCACCCCATTCCGCGCTCTCAATGCGAGCAACATCAACCCGAAACTCCTCAAGGCCGAATACGCTGTCCGCGGCGCCATCGCCGTCAGGTCGGAGGAGCACCGTGTAGCTCTCGCCCACGCAAACGACCTGCCCTTCAAGTCGGTCGTGTCAGCAAACATCGGAAACCCGCAGCAGCTCGACCAGAAGCCAATCACCTTCTTCCGTCAGGTTCTCAGCCTCCTCGAGTATCCCGCCTTGCTGGGTCCCGAGACCGACAGCATCTTTCCCGCAGATGTCAAGGCACGCGCCCGCGCACTGCTGAAGGACGTCCGTAGCGTGGGAGCATACTCGCAATCCCAGGGTGTTGCTGCGATCAGGAAGTCGGTTGCGGCGTTCATTGAGAGTACGACACATTCCTTTCCACACACCCCGCCCCCGCAAGCCGCCTCCACCTTGCCAATCCCTGCTCACTATCCCCACCGCAACCTGCAGGGAGAGACGGCCACCCCGCCAACTTCAGCGACATCTTCCTCACTGGCGGCGCATCCAGCGGCGTGAACACCCTCCTCACCACCATCTGCCGCGACTCGAAGACCGGAATCCTGATCCCGATCCCGCAGTACCCCCTCTACACCGCCACCCTCGCTCTGCTTAACGCGACGGCTGTTCCGTACTACCTCGACGAACAGCACGCGTGGAGCACCAACGTCCCCCTGATCCGCTCGCAGCTCGCCAAGGCGAAGGACGACGGCATCGATGTCCGCTGCATCGTCGTGATCAACCCGGGCAACCCCACCGGCGCCTCCCTGGCGGAGGGCGACATCGAGGCTGTCCTGGACCTGGCCGCGGAAGAGCACTTGGTCGTCATGGCCGACGAAGTGTACCAGACCAACGTGTACCGCGGCGGGTTCCACTCCTTCAAGAAGGTCCTCCGCAACATGCAGGCGCGCAAGGGTGGTGAGAAGTACAGCCACGTCGAGCTCGTTTCCCTCCACTCCACGTCGAAGGGCATGGTCGGCGAATGCGGACACCGTGGAGGCTACTTCGAGCTCGTCAACTTCGACCCCGAGGTGCAGGCGCAGATCTACAAGCTGGTCTCGATCACCCTGTGTCCTCCCGTCATCGGGCAGTGCCTTGTCGAGCTCATGGTCAACCCTCCCAAGCCCGGCGAGGAGTCGTACGAGTGCTACCGGAAGGAGTACGACGGCATCTACGACGGCCTGAAGGAGCGCTCGCAAGCGCTCTACTCGGCTTTCAAGAGCATGACCGGTGTCAGCTCACAGGATCCCCAGGGTGCCATGTACATCTTCCCCACCATCACGCTCTCGAAGCGCGCTCAAGAAAAGGCGGCAAGTGAGGGCAAGAAGCCAGACGAGTACTACTGTCTCCGCATGCTCGACGCAACCGGAATCTGTATCGTTCCGGGCAGCGGTTTCGGACAGTCCGAGGGAACCTGGCACTTCCGCACCACTTTCCTCCCGCCTGGCACCGAATGGGTCGATAGCATGAGGGAGTTCCACGAGGCTTTCATGGAGGAGTTCAAGTAGACGTCGGGAATCGCTGAAGAAACGGACTGGCGTTTGAGTCATTAGATCTTCTTTCAAGCTTTTGTTGCACGGGTGTTTCTGCTTGTGTTCATTCTTTCCCGCTTGCTGCTTCTCTCTATCCGGTTGCTTCGTGTCTTTGCTTTTGAGTTCTCCATGGCCTTAAGGGGTAGCTAAGGGTTGGGGTTGGTAAGTTGCGCGGGATAGTATCCATGGCATAGATATCATCCGTGATATGTACGGGCCTTGGAAACAAATGTGAGGGTTGCGTGCGTAGCACCGGTCCGCAGCATTCTCCAGGAAGAATGCGGCGAGACCCTCCATCCGATCACCCGGGCCGACACAGCCGGCACATCGACTCGGTGCAGAGTCCTGCCTCTCCCCAGAGAAGACCCGACTTTGCCAGGGCCAAACAGCGCCATTCCGCCTCGTCCGTGGGACAGCTCTTCATCTTCCGCTGGACGTGTCTCTGGATATCCCGAGGTATTGCATAGCCGCCCGAACCAACGTCGGATATGAAGTCGGTGGCTCGTTCCTGCCCGCAGAATTGCGCGGCTTCCGAGGTGCGTGTCTGCATACATGCGCGGCACCGGACGGGACTGCATACATATTAAGTGAATGGCTCCCGGCGGTATCTACGCACAGAGCAGGACCACGGCTCTGTCGGGCCCTGTCCACAGATACACCTCTGTAGGCACGTACTCGACGCTCCGCTGTTCCGTGGTCCGATCCAGCTCCCACTTGCATTGGGGATCGATCAGCCCATCCATATCGGGCGATCTCTGTTTCTCGCAGCTTATATGTATTGACTGCTCCTGGCCGTATGTGGAATGCTGACGCAGAAGAAAAACTGCCACTAAGGTGGGGGGTTCGGGATGCCCCGCCGTCTTCTCTTCCCACCACAGGCTCTGCGACTTCGACCACTGCCACCACCACAACCACCACCACCACAACCACCACAACCACCACATCGCCGTTCCCTAACTCTCCCTGCCTGCTATCGCCGGCGCAGAATGCCTCTCCCAACCACATATCCCGGTGCGTGGACCGCGCCGACCTACTCCACCCCCTGCATATCTAACCGTGCGCAGCGCCCGTCCGCATCGCTGTGATCGGCGGCACCGGAATCGAAGCCCTCGCGCACGAAGGTTTCACGCCGGTAGCCTCGCTCTCCGTGCCGACTCCCTGGGGCGTGCCGTCGAGCGCCATCCTGATCCTCCTGACGCCCTCTGGCGCTCCGGTCGCCTTCCTCTCGCGCCACGGAATGCACCACGAATACAATCCGTCGGAGGTTCCCGTCCGCGCCAACATCGCCGCGCTGCGCTCGATCGGCGTGCGCAGCATCCTCGCCTTCTCGGCCGTCGGCTCGCTGCAGGGCCACATCAAGCCGCGCGACTTCGTGCTCCCGGACCAGATCATCGACCGCACCAAGGGCATCCGCGACAGCACCTTCTTCGAGGGCGGCATCGTCGGCCACGTCGGCTTCGCGGACCCCTTCGACGCCGGCCTGTCGCACGTCGTCGCCTCGGTCGCGCAGCGCGTCGGCGGCGCGCACCTGCACGTCGGCGGAACCGTCATCTGCATGGAGGGCCCCACCTTCTCGACTCGCGCCGAGAGCGCCATGTACCGCGCCTGGGGCGGCAGCGTCATCAACATGAGCGCGCTCCCCGAGGCGAAGCTGGCGCGCGAGGCCGAGATCGCTTACGCCATGGTCTGCATGAGCACCGACTACGACTGCTGGAAGACCGACGAACCCCCCGTCACCGTCGCCACCGTCACCGCCAACATGAGCGCCAATGGAGAGAACGCGAAGCACCTGATGGCCGCGGTGCTGTTCGAGCTGGCCAGGGAGGAGCACGCCGACCTCGTCCTTGCGAAGCATCTCGAGGGCGGGAGCAGGTGGGCGAACTGCACATCGCGGCCCGGCATCAGCAGGGACGCCTTGGAGAGGATCGATTGGCTCCTGCCTGGGTACTTTCGGTAGAGTGAGCGGAGTCTAGTTGCTCTGTGTCCATTTGCGTTACTTTGCTTTTGCTTCTGGGGGCGGTTTTCTTTCCGTTGAGATAGATATGTAGCTAGAGAAAATAAACGTACGGCAAACGGATATTGCCTTCCTCGATGGCGTAATGATGTTTTACTCTCGTTGCCGTTCTTCCTTTCTCCCTTTCGCCCGGTGAAGACTCGCGATCTCTACGGGAGCCGGACGGCATTACCCCTCGCGCCCATCTGCCACCAGCCATCACTCGTCCGGATAATCGCCGCCACGCCAGACCTCCGTGCTTCCATGATGCTGGACTGCGGACAGCTTGTACACCGCCATTATCTACGTCACGCGATTAATGGCTAAATAGAAGAAATTTTTAAAGAAAGCTTCCATGATGCTGGCTTCAGCGGAAGGGTTCGTTTGCCATTTCCTCGGCGCGCTCCACGGATGCTCTCGTGACAAGGCCGGGGGCGGACCGTGGACGGGGGGAACCGGACCAGAAGTGCGGTAGCTGCTGCCGTGGTCTAGATGCGTGGGTCGCACGCAATCAAGCGATCAACCCAAGAAGAATGTAAGCCTGGTGCAAACACCCGTGCACTCTACAACCACCCCCCCCCCCCCCCCCGGGCGCCGCCGACTAGATGTGTAGTTATGTGGGTTCGAGCAATTGGAATCGACTATGGTATGTACCCTACACGCAGCAAGACAACACGACAGGGCCAGCGGGCGGGGCAGCTGTGCGCCATAGTGCGCGCGACCACCTTCCGTGCACGTGCGCATCCCTTTCGAGCCAGAACCCATGCTGCTGTCTAGCTATCTACTGTAGCGGACGGGGTTTCTTCTGGAGCGGACCATGGCACTGTTTTTTTTTTTTGGTATTTCTGTCTGTTTCACCGATCGCATGCAATTTACATGTCTAGATCATGCGGTTAAGACAACGGCCGGGCCCAGCGAGTGAGAGTGCGTGTCCGACTGGCAAATCCGTACTTACTGTACATACACGGAATCGATTCATGCGTTGGGCACGCTAGTCCGGTTTCGGAACTCGCTCCATCAGATTAAAAAAGTTTGTGTGTGCTATAGATATACATATCCACCAACGTTCAGCGAATGTCCTCATCGCCTTCTACCATGATCATATGTACCCGCGTGCAAGTTGTGGGATTGTCCTCGTGCGCATCGCTGGCTCACTGCTGGTAGTTACGCATGAACTGACCCATGCTCGTACCTGTTGCAAAAACTGCCGTCATATCTATGTACATACACATTGCTGACCATTTTGCTTGGAAGTTTTGCACGACTACATACCCTACGTAGCCCGATGCGGTGTCTATACACTGCGATCCCGCAACATGCGCGGCGCGATATTTGCTGCGGGTCCGACGCGGACCCCCAAGCTGGCAAATACCTGTAGAGAGATGCTTTACGACTGGATGGGTTCTTGCCATCGGTCGGCGCTCTCTGGACCAAGGTAACTATATGTATGTATACATAGGCGTACATAAACACAACTCGACGGCAGGGTGCGGCACAAGTTTAACACTACATCCGATGCGGATGTCGTCTGCGAAAGAGCAAAAAGGCCGGCACAGATGTCGCAAGAAAGGGGTGGGCGTGTCGAGAAACCCCGAAGATCTCTGTCAGGTTCGGATGGAAATGACGCGCGTAGAGTACATTAGGTATGTAGTTACATACATATCTAGTCGCTCCATTGGCCAAGCTGGTTGCCGGAACGAATTGAGATAGAAGTGGGTATGCAGACAACGGGGAGCCGTTGTGGCAGTCCTCTTCGCCGACGATGATTCGTGATGTTTGTTTGGGCTGAACTGCCAGTAGTTGCTTCATTAGTTAGTCATTGCAATCTGGAAAATAGATAGTGTGGCTGTGCCGATGAGTTCCCCAAAAGGCCAGCAGAGACCTACTTGTTACGAGCTAGCGTGCCCAACGCATGACCTTCTACTCTGCTCTACTCTAGATATCTATATGTAGATATGTGCAGGTGCGGGCCTATGCAGATACCAACGCAGTTAAGTTAGCCCACGTTGCCCACGTGCCGAGCAGCACGAACCCCCCCCCCCCATAATGTCCAGCCGAGCGAGGGGGTGGTTTCATGGCGAAACGGCCTGCGCCGGTCCGTGCGACACAGCGCCACGCAGTGGTCGGAAATAGCGACTTTTATCCTCCGAGTCCGTATGTAGAGTGTCGCGTTGCAGGCTCGGGCATATCTATGTAGATATCTGTGTGCGTCCCTGCCCCCGGAGAATAAAACACCGTCCGAGCCGGGATCGGTTGCTGTGTGCATGCGGGGATGCCGATTTCTACCCTATCCGGCAACCCCTCCAGCCACAGCCACACATAGATATTAAAAAATAAATAAAAATTAGACTATGTACGTGCATATGTACCACTTTGATGTTGGCGTTTGTTGTGGAAAAGGGGCAAGCGAACGCACACGGGCACGCGGTAAACTAAGTAGGTATAGATATATATCACTAGATATCTACTCGAACTTTCATCCGTATTATGTATCTCACGTGAGAGGCACCCCCTATAACCGCCACAATTATATCTAGAGTATGATAGGTACATAGAGTAGAGTACATAGAGCAGAGTACAAAGTAGCGCGCTAGAGCGCATGGGGTTGGCGCGCCGAGTGTTTCTCAGACGTCAGGTGATCAGCCCGGCTGAGCTGAATCGGGGATACTGCTGGCAGTACGTATCGCCAACTTCACGATATCTGCAGTCATCGATCATCGACGACCCAAGCATCTGGCTCTGCGCACTCTCACGGTGATCCTCTCGCAGGCTTCCTTACAGCCGGCTGTCAATACACCTCGAACCCCTACTGGCGAGCGTTCAGCGGTCAAAGTTCAAAGCTCAAACAACAGGCCGGGACATCGCGCTCCACGCTGGGTTCCTCCTCCTTCCAGAGCCAAGCAATGCAGAGCAGTTGGGTTTAAACCCAGAGCGCAGAATACCGATGGGGAATGGTGGGCAACGGAAACCTACTGTGCATGTGAGGAGGCACCTGCAAGTACATACGGCTCGGGCTCAAGCAGTAGAATCAGGCAGAAGGTGCGCAGTAAGATCATCAGGCTATTACCGGGTCTTGCTAATCATCGTGGTTTCCACAGAACGAGGCAGTGCGGCCTCAAGCGAGTCAACACACCATATGCGCACAGCGCAGCAACCCACGGTGGAAGGGGCGTGAAGAACAACTACGAGATCCACTTAAGGGACGGCAAAGACCGGGACGTCCCCAACTTCACACCTCGCCGCGCTGGCCACACGCTCGGCATCGAAGGGTACCACCACCCCGCCAGCAGTAGGGACACGGCGAACTGCTTCGCTGGCAGCTGGGGGATCCTCAACGCAGTCATATCATTTCTTTCCCACAGATTACCGATGCTGAAGGGGTGGTGAGGATAAAGATGAGTATGGTCTCCAGTACGACTTCTGCAGGCCAGCAGATGAGTTTTGGGATCATACGTAGCCGGAGCGCGGCGCACGCGAAAATTCAATCCTGGTGTAACAGCATACAAGCGCGATTTGATAGCGCGCTAACTAGTCCTCAAGCGCACTAGTGCGTGCTACTGCGCGCCAGGACCTATAGCATTGGTGTTTATATGTAGGGGTATGTACCTCTTACGTGAGATATGTAATACGGTACATACCTAGATAGTACATCTATATTTCGCGTCTACTTTGCCATGACTTCTATCTATCTACTGCGTGCGCTCACTCTCTCCCCCTTTCCACAACAAACACAACACCAAAGTGATTTATCTATTTTTTAATATGTGTGGCTGTGGCTGGAGTAATTGCCGAACCAGGCACCCCTGCAGGTACGCAGCAAACCGATCCCACGCCGTCACAATGGCCCGCCTTCGCTTCCTTCCACTCAATGAGCGCTTCGGGGGGGGGGGGCGTCATCTCCCGTGCCGTTCTCTCGTCGCCCCTTCTTGCAGACACACGGGGTGGAGCTCGTCCAGCGAGTGACGGGCGGTGCACCACTCCTCGCATCAGCTCCAGGTATGTCAGCAAGTAGATATGTCCGAGATGCGGGTGTACGTCTTGGCCGGTCTCCCTTCCCACTGGCAACACCGCCCGTGTCTGTGTCTGGCAGATCGCCGGGACGGAGTCGGAGAACGTGGCTCGTCGTCGCCGATGGGCGATGGGCTGGAATGTGCCCGTTGCTGGGCAACTCCACCCGTGCGGGCTGAGACGTGCTTACATACTCCGCACACTCCAGTGCTCGCCATAGATATACATATATACGAGGCGGATATGTGACACATCTGGAATGCACACAAACAGCCTCATTCGCGAGGAAAGATATCATGTAAGTATGTAGGTACATTATAGCACGGGAACAATGTTTTTTTTTTTTTTTTTTTGATAGTCTCCTTTGTATCTACGCAATTATGTATGTTTATGACCGTAAAAATAAAAATAAAGATTTGAGGTCTAGCGCGTCCGTACCTGGGAAGAAACCCAGCAGCCACCCGTTCGAACCAGGCCAGCACCCTGCGTACATACCCACGAATGCATCGAGACTGCTGTTCTCACGCCGCTCTGGCTGTGGGTTTCTGCGGGGACTGGAATGAGGCGGAGACGGTGACGGTGACGGTGGAGATACATATAACATAAGGGGTCGTGCCGGCCAGCCCGCGACGCATGGAGGGGATGAGTGTGTATCTACATGGAGAGATATCTATGCGCCTCTGCCACGTGGGCGGTTCGACGACCTGAATGTGGGTGGTGGGAAATTCCGCGTTGTCGAAGCGACGGGCAGGTGCGCATCAGGCAGCAGAATGTTCCTCCAGCCAGCAGGGGTGTTCCTCCAGCGGCGAAGGGAGGAGGAGTTGCTCGCAAGGCTGGAGCCTTGTGTACATCCGTCTTTGCCGCCGTCTGGACATCTACATACTCTGTGTGTGTAACTGGCGTGCGCACGTGCTGCGGAGCTGAGCGCTCGCTGGGTCGGGCTGCTGCGCGACGAATTTGCGGTCGTGCAGCCTCGCCGGACAGACAGCATGGCCGGCTTGGCTGGCTGGCTGGACGGACCGGATCGGACGATGTGGGGCGCGACGGGAATTGGCTATGTACAAACATAGTTGGCCCCGGTTCGCTGCGCGCCATACGGGACTCGGAGTGCATGGAGCATGGGTGGAAGAAAGCACGAGGACGTCTCGTGGGAGTTGACGAGCAACTCGTGGCAGAAGATGGGGGGGAGCCCGCGCTAACGCAGTGCGCAACTGGTCCCGGTTTCCGTCGCGCGAGTATCTACATATCTGGGAAATCGCACCCACCAGCCGAAGGGGCAGGGGGTTCGCTTTTGTTTTTGTTTTTGTTTTTGTTTTTATTTCCATTCTCTCCGCTTCCTCGCGACGCGCGGAAGCGCAACAGTGTGCACAGAGCATAACTACTGCAGCACCCACTCCGCGTGCGTTTTCTGTGGTGCTGACTGGACCCGTGCTTGGCGTGCACTCGCTCACACACCACCCTCCACGCGGGAACCCGGAACCGAGGGAAACGGAATTCCCACGTCCGCAACCACCGACCGGATCGACGCCAATCAGGGCGCGTATGTATGTCGGCCATGTGGTTCGATCCCGGCATATCTTCTCCGCTGTGCGTATCAACATAGCTTCAACTGGCTTCTGCTGAGCGTGCAGCCGCGTGCCCGCCGCTCTTCCATCTTCGTCTTTTCCCTCTTCCTCTTCCTCTTCCTCTTCCTCTTCCTCTTCCTCCGCCTGTTCTTCCTCCGCCGGCTTGGCCAGCACCCCCCCCGCGCTGGTCCGATTCTCTCCGCCCCGCGACGGTGTTGCCTGGCGAGACTCGGCCTAGGCCTGAACAAGGCGTCGTCGCGTGCAGGGAGCGCTGTCGGCTGTGGGCGAACGCTCAAGCCGAACGGCGTTGCGTGCGAATAGCGGTAGGAATCGTATGTGCGGCCGACACGGAACAAAAAGAAAGGAAAAAGAAAAGAAGGTCCTCGCGGGTTCTGGAGGTCTCCACCTTCTTCGCCTCCTGCACATCCCAGCGCCAACCCGCCAGGGATCCCGGCGTCGTTGGTCGTTTCACCCCCAACAAACTCCTCCCCGGATCGAGAGTTGCTGCTTGTGTGAGACGGAAAGCGAGAAAGTCAAGAGACACAAGAGATCCGTAGAGTACATAGCTCTCCATCTCCCGCTCGTACCGGGTCCACCCTCGTTTCAGACACTCACATATCACCCTCCCAACCCCAATCCCTCGCCCTCTTCGGCTGTTTCCGCCCGTCGCTCGCTCGCTCACTTTCCTTCGCCGTTGAGCTCGCTCGTCTCGAACGCCTCGTCGGTTCACCCTCCCCCCTTCCCCCCCCCACCCACCCACCTCGTATCGTGATCGTGTCCAGCTGTTTCGCATCGGCAACGCCCTCCAAACCCTATTCCGCACCACGGTCGGCACAGCAGATTCCTTCCCTCAACCCCATCACCGCTCCATCGTTCTGGCTTCTTCCTCCATTCCTCCCCGCCTCGCACTCCCGCCCAGTCCTTCGCCAACATGGGCAACACAAACGGGAAACCCGTAGTCTTTACCGATGAAGGTTCGTTGTCACTGCCACCCATTTGAGTTCTATTTGCCTACCTGCCTGCCTGCTCGTCTGTCGTTTTTGGCAGGGGAGGAGGGGAGGTGGAGATGCTCCCGGAGAGAATTGGAGCGGCGACGCGGGGCATTGTTGCGCGCTCATTCCCGGTGTCGAGATCGCGGGCGGGCTGATACGATGGTATCGCCCCCTCTGTTGGGATGTACGGCCTGTCGTCGCTGACTCGCCGCGTTGCGTCGTCGTGTCCAGTCAATCTCAATCACTTTCGATTGCTGCGGGTCGTTGGGAAGGGTGCCTTCGGGAAGGTCAGGATCGTGGAGCGGAAAGACACCGGATTGACGTTTGCTCTGAAGTACATCAGAAAGGATGAGGGTGAGTTGCGCTCATTGCGTGTTGGGGTGGGGGGGCCATTTTCGCTAAAGCCGTTCGCGTGCAGTGGTGAGATCGGAGAGCGTGAGGAACATCATCCGCGAACGTCGCATGCTGGAACAACTGTGCCATCCGTTCCTATGCAATCTGCGATATAGTTTCCAGGATATCGAATACTTGTACGTTGTGCTGGTCCCCAGTGCTCCGGGGAGGGCAGCTTCAGTCGCTGATGGCGGGTTTGACAGGTACTTGGTTGTCGACCTGATGAACGGTGGAGATCTGCGGTTCCACATCTCGCGGAAGACCTTCACCGAGGAAGCCGTCCGATTCTGGATGGCCGAATTGGCGTGCGCAGTCCTCTACATCCACGGCCGGGGCATCGTGCATCGAGACATCAAACCGGACAATATTCTCCTCGACAGCGACGGCCACGTCCATCTCGCCGATTTTGTGCGCCTCTTCCTCCTTCTCGCTTTACCGGCTGGGGCGTCGAAGCTGATTGGATGCAGAATGTAGCCTCGGAACTCCATGCCGACCGGCCATTGGCCAGCAAGTCGGGCACTCTCGCCTACCTGGCCCCAGAGGTGTATGGCGGTTCCGGATACGGTACCGCGGTGGATTGGTGGTCCCTGGGAGTCGTTTTCTACGAGTGCATCTACGGAAAGGTAACATCGATTGCTGGCTGCATGGGATCGATCGGGGGGGCCGGGCATCTTGCTAACGTCGCGCCCACAGAGACCGTTCGTCGCGGACACCCATGAAGCCCTAAAAAAAGAAATCATGAGGGCCGCTCCGAAATGGCCCGTTACTGACCCACCGGTGTCGACGAAGTGCATGGATGCAATACGCAAACTCCTTGTCACCGACACCACGCAGAGAATAGGTGCAGCTGGCTGGAGCACGTACACAACGCACCCCTTCTTCCGCGAAATCGATTTCGAAGCCCTCGAGCGAAAGGAGATTGAGCCGATCTTCAAACCATCGAGCGACAAGACAAACTTCGACGCCACGTACGATCTCGAAGAGTTGCTGTTGGAAGAGGCACCACTGGAAGCAAGAGCGCGGAGGCAGAAGCCCAGGGAGAGACTGAAGGACGACGCGACTGCGCAGGAGATCCGGGAGGAGGAATTGCACAAGATGATCGAGACGCTCTTTGAGCCTTTCGATTACACCACCGTTGCGTACGACAAGTTGGTCCCCCGGGGGGTGTTGATCGAAGAAGATTGCTCACTGACATGCTGCTGTGCAGGTACGCCGGGACCGTCGATCCTGCGACGGCTTCCGTCGGTCCGCCGCCCGATTGGGTCCGCCCGTCGACGAACCCGCCCCGACCCAAAATGCAGGAATTGTCGGGCGCCGTGTCCATTTATGCCACGCAGAAATCCGTCACCGGCTCCCCGTCGTCTGGGTCCCCACCACTGGAATTCGGGGACAGGATTCCGCATCGAGCGCCGCCGCCGCCACAACCCGAACCGAATCACCACCACATCGTGAGGACCGGCAGTGGCGGCAGTGTCCAGAGGCAGGAGTCGGCGGGTGGGGGAGTTTCTGTGGTTCTGGACGGGGCCGGCTCGTGGTCATCCTTGGCGGACAAATCAACCACGGTGCCGAATAGGCCAAAGCCTTCGGGGATGCTCGGATTCATGAAGCGGAAGGGACGAGCGTCGAGTCCAAAGCCACAGGAGCCGGGTGTGCTGGGCCGTGAGGGCGCCCGCGTCATCATCGCATGAGTTTCAGCCCCACTAGTCAGCATCATTGTTGCCAGTGAGATTCCACGTTGCATTCCGTCTCTTTGACCATTTATGGAGGGTCTCCATGTTCATTTTCCTTTTTTTTTTTTCCGTCTCTCATTTTAATCTGCTATTTGACCGGGCCCGTGGTGCGCAACCTCTTCTTTTTAAGTACTACTTATCGATCGATTTGACCTGCTGCTTTCGGGTGAGTCGGAGGAACGGGCGGAGAAGGTGGGAGAAGGTGTTTACGACGAAACAAGGAATGGAGGGTTCCACGTACTTGTTTACCTATGTAGGTACACGACATCTAGAAAAGGGGGTTACAGGCGCTATACATTTTCGGTCTATTCGTCTTTTTTTTACAACTTCAACAGCTTTCCTTGTCTACGCCGTGGTTGTATTTTTGCACACAAATCTCTAACTACTGGCTTGTATCTATGGTGGTGGATGACAGATGGCAGTGGGGACAAGGGAGAGGGGATATGGGAGAAGATGGGGGCACGAGGGTGTGTTTGTATTGATACTCCGCTACAACGTCCTGACGATGAGCGAATGGATCCCAACGATTGGTCCCGATTTTTTGCGTGTTGTACGAAGCACAAAGGGTCAGACCACCTGGGGTTAGTAGATATGAACGAGTAGCTCGATTCCATGTCGGCCGCCGTCCACGAAGCAGCGACACAGCCAAACTCGGACAGTCAATGGAAGCCATCTTAAGCCGGTATATCCATGTTGAGTACTTTTCAGATCCGAGTGATATGTAGATATCAAACACTAATATATCTCGCCGCTCCGAGTGATATGTATGTATGCAGACATCAACACGCTGTCTCGCCGCTCCGATCCGGAATACTCGAGCAGATTAGGTTGTCTTGGCAGGTACGTACTCTATCTACAGGGGTAATATCTAATCGGCGGTAAAACGTCATTCTCCAATTCCAAGTCCGCTTGCACGGTTGGCTGGCTTTTTTTTGGGGGGGGAGGGGTTGGCATGGTAACGTGGGTAAGCTACTAGATACACCAGCCTTCCAGGCGCGCACATACGAGTTGCCAACACATTGTTTTTTTTTTCTGCTGCGAGAGTCCGTCTGCGCGCGCGTGCGAGCGACAAGCCGTCGAAATCCTCATCGCCGAGCCGTCGCCGTCCCATCCATATATCTAGGTACATAGAGTACACAGATACGGGGGCTTGGACGACCTGCCTCCCCCTCCCCCCCCCTTTTTTTTTGTTTGTTGTTGTTGTGTGTTTGTTTCTCTCCTGTTGTCTCCTCTCCGCTCTCTTCTTCTTCTTGTTCTTCTCATTACATCGTCGGAGCAAAAGTCCCTTGTCCACTGCGTGGGGGAACCAAGCGTCGAACTGTCTGTCAGCTTCCCCTTTCCTCACCCGCATATCTGCAGTACATACGGGACAAGCACATGGATAGTGAGGGGGTTGATGGATCGATACGTCTAACACGTGCGTGTGGTTCAGGCACGATCCGGTTTTTTTGGGGGGGGACTTTTTGGGGGGGGATTTTTTGGTTATTCCTCTCCTTCAGCCCTTCAACATCGCTATCCTCCCGTCCCTCCCGTCCCTCCTGTCGAGATTCGCGTCCGATCCGATGGCACCCTACCACGTCAGTTCCGGACACGTCGAACGTCCGCAGGAATCCCACGGACACGCACCCGCACCGCGACGGCACAGTACGCGCCGCCAGAGCACGCACCGCTCGCGTTCGCGCGACGACCGACAACACCGCCACCACCATCCCCACCGCGAGCGGAGCCCCAGGAAGGCGCCGGCTGCCGGACACTCGCGATCGAGATCCAGACACGCGCACGAGTACGAGCCGCTGCAGCCCACGGTCAAGGCGGTCGGCAGCGAGAGGCCGACGAAGCGCAGCGCTGGCAGGGAGGCGGCGGCGGCAGTGACGCCGGCGGTCAGGGGCGGCCCCGCGGAACCCAGGTATACGCTCGTCGACGGCGCCGGAGATGGCGATGGCGATGGCGACGAGGAGGTCGAGCGCGGCAGGGGCAGAAACGGCGATAGGGAGCGCGAGCGGAAACGGAAGAAGAAACCGGCGCCCGCGTCCGTGCCGGATGGCGAGGGCCGGCATAGGAGCCGTTCGCATAGGGGCGGTGGCACGGCGCACAGCAGGAGTAGGGATAAGAGCAAGGCCAAGAGACCCGTCTCGGCGGATTCGGACGAGTCCGTAGAGGCGGCGGCGGCGGCCGGCGAGACGGAGAGGAAGAAGAAGAGGAGGTGTGGAAGGTGCTTTTGTGGGTCACTCGCTGATGGTGGGGGAGAAGTGTTCGCTGACGTGTGTATGAGAGGGATTAGGGATCATGATTATTCTGACCGTGCTGCTGCTGGTAATACTCATTCCGGTCGGAGTCGTCGTGGCGAAGAAGAAGAAGGGGGCAGATACCACGGAGACCACCGGGAGTGGGAAGCTCGGGGAGGAGAGTGCGAGGCCGGACAGGAGTACAATTCCGGTATTTGGATCTCCCGTTCACAGGAAATCACCCGGCAGTACTGATGAGACCGTCTAGTCGGAGTACAAAAATACGTACCTTGATCCATGGACGTGGCTTGAAACCAAGGGCTTCAATACCTCGTTCACCACGCAGACCGTCGGAGGGCTGTCGGTCATGGGTCTGTACGACGAATACGACGACACGGCTCGCGCCAACGAACATGTACCGCCGTTGAACAAGCCGTTCCCCTACGGCAAGCAGCCTATTCGCGGTGTCAATGTGGGCGGCTGGCTCCTGATCGAGCCGTTCATCACGCCGTCCTTCTTCAAGAAGTACGCGGCTAGTCGGGGGGTCGTCGACGAGTACACGCTCAGCAAGGAACTCGGAACGACGGAGACGAAGCAGACGATCGAGACCCACTACAAGGACTTTGTGAACGAGAACACCTTCAAGGAGATCCGCGACGCTGGACTCGACCACGTCCGTATTCCGTTCGGGTACTGGGCTGTCGAGACGTTCGACGACGACACGTTCCTGCCGCAGGTGTCGTGGAGATATCTCCTGCGCGCAGTCGAGTGGGCACGGAAGTACGGGCTCAGGGTGAAGCTCGATCTGCATAGCGTGCCGGGAGGAGCGAACGGTTGGAACCACAGTGGCAGGCTCGGGAGGATGGAGTGGCTCAATGGTGATCGCGGCCAGGAGTTCGCCGATCGGACTCTCAAGATCCACAAGCAGCTCGCGACGTTTTTCTCGCAGCCACGCTACAAGAACATCGTCACCATGTACGGTCTCGTCAACGAGCCACGGATGATCCTCCTCGACGCCGATAAGGTCATCGAGTGGAGCGAGGAAGCGTACAAAGTAGTGCGTGACAGTGGCTACGAGGGGAAGATCATCTTCGGCGATGGATTCCGTGGGTTGAGTACGTGGAAGGGCGCGTTCCCGGGTCTCGACGGCATGGTGCTCGACGTCCACCAATATGTCATCTTCAACACCGCGCAATTATCCCTCACGCATAGCAAGAAGATTTCTTTCGCGTGCAAGGACTGGGGCACCCAAATGGACGCGAGCATGGACACCTCCTCCGGGTGAGTGAATTCTTTCGAAACGATGAGCTTGTTTCTTCGCCTCCTGCAATGAACGGGGCTTCCAGCTGACGAAGCGAATATAGATTCGGCCCGACGATTGTCGGCGAATGGGGCCAGGCCGATACCGACTGCACAGAGTACCTCAATAATGTAAGCGTTCCTCCCCTCGGTTCGCCACGTTTTTTTTTCTCCTTCCTTACTAGTTACTGACTCCTGCGGGGTGGGGGGGCAGGTTGGCGTTGGCTCGCGCTGGGAGGGAGAATTGAATGTCGACGCCAAATCCGAACAGATACTCAATCCCCAATGCGCCGCGGGCAAGAACTGCAGCTGCGCGATGCCTAACGGGGATCCCAACGACTACACGGACGAGTATAGGAGATTCCTCTTGATGTTCGCGGAGGGTACGTGGAGGAGCCCCCTCTACGGCTGGTGCAAGGACTATGACTGATCTGTTTGACAGCCCAAATGAATGCGTTTGAGCGCGGATGGGGATGGATGTACTGGACGTGGGACACCGAGAGCTCGCCACAATGGTCTTACAAGAAGAGTCTCGCAGCAAAGATCATGCCCCAAAAGGCGTACCAACGCGAGTTCAACTGCGACACCGACATCCCAGACTTTGCTGCGCTGGGCCTTCCAGAAACCAATTGATGATCAATCGATCGGTTGTCGTTTTTTTTTTCCGCATTTTTCGGCCGGGAGTTATCTGGGTGTTTTTTTTTTCTTTCGGGAAGGGGGTTGGTATTTGCTTACTTACGAACGCACACACGAGCACGCATGGGGAGTCCACCTAAGAGGAAGAAGTCCGGATCAACGAAGGACAACGCAACACGCAATGCATACACGATCACGATGTGGAGGGAAATGTGGTAATTAATCACGACGGTCACGACTGTCCGTTGTCGCTTTTTTTTTTCTTTTTTTTTTTCTTCTTTCCTTTCTTCTCTCCTTTCCTGCCTTTCTTCAGGCATCTTTCCGAGCACGAGCGGTCACGGGAAGGTTATTATTGGTACGGCTGGGAGTTTGCCGAAAGTCGGAGAAGCACCACCGTTTTTTTTGGCTTGGCTTTCGCCCTTCCGCCAGGCACAAGGCACCCGCCCGCCCAGCCCAGCCCTGGAGGGTTTAGAGCACATCTAGACGAGAACCCCAGATTTTCGGCACACTGTCGTCCTAGCTCAATCGACACTTCCGCTTGGGGAGGGAGGGGGCTTTGGCCATCGATATTGGGACGGGGGTGTTCTTTAGGCTGTTACTGCTTTCCGGTTTCGTTATTTCCGCACACAGACGATTGTAAAGTAAATGTAGATAGCTATGTATACCGAGGGCGCGAATATTATAGATGTTCCTACTATGTTCCATTCGATTGCTCCGGAGTTTCCTTCCAGCTACCCGATGGATGTGAGCATGCAGTAGCTGTGCGTCCGTTTGCGAAGCGGGTTTTTTTCTTTTCTTTTCGCACGGGAAATAACGGCCATCGTGAGGTTCTCATTTGGCCCCTTGGCGGCGGCAGTTGCCAGCTGGGCTGCATGCATGCATGTGATGTGTAGATATGTAGATATGGTGGCGGTTCACTTGTTCCGGTCCGCGGCCGGTCAAGCCCGCACCCACCATCCACCGGCCACCCTCACCACCGAAAGCGGATCGTCAGCACGAGACACCCCTCCCAGCTGCGAGTGCGACGTGCGTGTGACTCCATAGTATGTAGCGTACTGGTGAAATTATTCCGTCTCAGTATCAAAAGCCGAGCCGATATCGCCCGGTTCTCATCGCGGGATGGGAGCTTGACGAGGCGCAGCAGCAGAAAATAAAAACATCGGAAGGGTTTTGTTGTCGGACTTTCTCGTTTGGGAAGAAGGAGAGACGGAAGCACTATGCGCGGTTTTTTTTTTTTCTCGTTCCCCTCCCGGAAGAAAGCGATAGGTATGGACGGGACGGATGGGCGAATGGGCGGATGGACGAATGGATGGATGCAGAACCCATGTCCGTGGATCGAGGGATTCCGAGTCGTCCATCATTCCATTCCACCACCAGGAACTGCGTCTCCACCGCCACCGTTGCTACCACCGCTAACTGCCGCTGCCGAACCACCACCCCGCCGCCGCCGCCTCCGCCTCCTCAACCACCGTCCCGCGTCCATGACGGGGCTGTACGGCGCAGGACGGATTACTGTCATCGACGCTTTCCCGACACCCACCCATCCTCGTCTGCACGAGCCACTTCTCCATCATCCTCCTAGCGCCGTCCCCTCCCACTAACCCCACTCCTCCGTGAAACGCGAGGGCTTGCCTGCCGGAGCATCTCAGCTCAATCGCCAGTCTCACCCGGTCAGTCCGTCGGTCACACTGAGCTCTCGGGGGAGGGAGGGAGGCTTTTGCTGGGAGGGGGGCGGGAGGAGGGCGGTGCCTGCTAGTCGCTGGCGGTTCGTTTCGTTCCGAGCTCTTTTTTTTCTTTTGTTTTTGTTTTTGTTTTCGTACGAGTACGCATTCCGAAGGAGTAGAAACCCTTTCTGCGGGCCTGGACTATCCCACACACTCTCTCCGCCCTGCCGGTCCCCTCTCGGTCGGTCGAGCAAGCAGGCAGGCAGGCACACAGGTAGGAAGGAGTGTCCAAGAGCTGTCGGCAAAGCTGCTCCGTGCGTCGCCCGTTCCGTCCGTTCCGTCCGCTCCGTCTGCTCTGGCTGCTCCGTGTCTCTCCTGTGTCCATCTCCGTCCGCTCTCCGTCCGTCTCTCCGCTGGCCGTCCATCCGTCCATCCGTCCGTCCGTCCGTCCGTCCGTCCGTCGTCCGTCCGTCCGTACAGCTGTCCCCCGGCTGTCGGGCGGTGCAAGTGCAGTGCGGGTGATTACGTACGGGGCCCCGAGCTCGGTAATGGTGCTGGCCGCGTTTTCATGGTCGAGGATGACGGCGTTGACGATCGCGGCGGCGGCGACGGCGCCTGCTGCCGCTGGTGCTGCTCGCCGCTGCTCAGTTCCGGTTCTTCCCGCACTCCGCGGCCGGCACAGGCTCGGCACAGCGGTGCTGGGAGCCTCGCCAGCGTCAATCCGGTTTCATCCGACCGCAGACGCTGCCAGCAGACGTGATCGACTGCGCTCGGCTGTCCGTGGAACGCTCTCCATGCCGCTGCCGGCCGTCGCTGCTGGCCTGCATGCCTGTCGCGGACGCCACCCCCCGCTGGAACCCCTCCAACGGCATGGACTACAAAATGAGACCTCTGCCACCCGGCTATTCCTTGTCCAGCTTCGGAACCCGACGCCCGCAATAGCTGCTGCTGCTGCTCCTGCTCCTGCTCCTACTGCTTCCACTGCTGCTGCTGCTGCTGCCTCCGCCTCGTCCTGCTCTTCCTACTCGTGCTCTTACTCCCACCCCAGCACCAATCCCGGCTACCACACGCAATTAGTCCTACAGCCTTCTGAGCCTGCAGTCACCAGTCTTACACATCCTCCAGTCCATCCCAGCACGGCCCCGAGATCCGCGAAAATGGCTTCCGAGAACGCTTCGGGTTCGTCACCCTCCCTCCCCTTCGTATAAAGTCCTCCGGACGGCCCCCCGTTCCTGACATCTCGAAGCAACCCCCATCATCAGCATCACGTCCCTCCCCAAGTTCGTCGCTGCTGCTGCTCCCACCTCTTCGTCCACTCAGATCCAGCGTCCCGCCCAATTCCTCAGTCGTCCCGTCAAGAACTCTGGAACAGCTACCGGAACTTCCACTCCCATCTACACCAAACGCACAATGGTTTCCATGACCCCCCATTCCGTGAATCGCACCTCGCTCCACCCTCACGGTGTCCAGTGCGTGCCTCTCTCCTCTTCCCCCCCTTGGGCGCCGGAGCTTCTCGGAGCTTTGGCCCGGTTACTAGCTCTCCCTGGCAACCGTTATGCTGACGTCACAACCGACAGGCCTACCCGTGAGCACACCGAGATCGAGGAGGAGCTCCACGAGAGAGCCAACATCGACTACGACCGTGTTGCCATCGTTCGTGCTCGCCCGCTGTCTGTCGTGCTGGAGAAACTTTCGGGCTGACATTCGCTCCCTCTAGATCCAACATCCCTCTGTGGCCGCGCTTTACGAGGATGCTCTGGTCTACGAGAGTGGTTCCGCCATCACCTCTTCCGGTGCTCTGACCGCCTACTCCGGTGTGAAGACTGGACGCTCTCCCCAAGACAAACGTATCGTCGACGAGCCTTCATCCACCGACGAGATCTGGTGGGGTCCCGTCAACAAGAAAATGAGTCCCGAGGTAAGTTCGTTAGCTCCCCTTGTTCCACACCCACCCCGTTTCGGTCTAGGGTACCCCCCTTGTTTCGGTCTAGAGCACCCCCCTCGTTTCGGTCTAGAGCACCCCCCTCGCGGCTAGACTCGGTAGACATCGGTCACGTGCTAATGGCGTCGACAGGTTTGGCTCATTAACCGAGAACGTGCCGTGGATTACCTAAACACCAGGAACCGCATCTACGTCGTTGACGGATTTGCCGGCTGGGACGAGCGTTACAGGATCAACGTTCGTGTTGTCTGCGCCCGTGCCTACCATGCCCTCTTCATGCGGAACATGCTCATTCGCCCTTCGCCCGCGGAGCTCGAGCACTTCCACCCCGACTACACCATCTACAATGCCGGTTCCTGTAAGTTGGATACGATCCCCTGTCGTGATTGCGTGTTGCGCTGGGACTGATCGCCGCTTTTAGTCCCTGCCAACAGGTTCACGACCGGTATGACCTCGACCACTTCGGTGGCGATCAACTTCGCGGAGAAGGAGATGGTTATCCTCGGTACGGAGTACGCCGGTGAGATGAAGAAGGGTATCTTCACCGTCCTCTTCTACGAGATGCCCGTCAAGCACAACGTCCTCACCCTCCACTCGTCCGCGAACGAGGGCAAGAACGGCGACGTCACCCTCTTCTTCGGTCTGTCGGGTACCGGAAAGACCACCCTTTCGGCCGACCCCCAGCGCGCGCTGATCGGTGACGACGAGCACTGCTGGTCCGACACCGGCATCTTCAACATCGAGGGCGGATGCTACGCCAAGTGTGTTGGTCTGTCCGCCGAGAAGGAGCCCGACATCTACAACGCCATCCGCTTCGGATCCGTGCTCGAGAACGTTGTCTTCAACCCCGACAACCGTGAGGTCGACTACGAGGACGTCACCCTGACCGAGAACACTCGCTGCGCCTACCCCATCGAGTTCATCCCCAACGTCAAACTCCCCTGCATCTCGAGCGGCCACCCCACCAACCTGATCCTCCTGACCTGCGATGCCTCGGGTATCCTTCCTCCCGTGTCCAAGCTCACGCCCGAGACCGTCAGCTACCACTTCATCTCCGGATACACCTCCAAGATGAGCGGAACCGAGCAGGGTGTCACCGAGCCCACGGCCACCTTCTCGGCCTGCTTCGGCCAGCCCTTCTTGGCGCTGCACCCCATGCGCTACGCTGAGATGCTGTCGCAGAAGATCAAGCAGCACGGCGCCAACGCCTGGCTGATCAACACCGGTTGGACCGGCCAGTCGGTCGCCAGCGGCGGCAAGCGTTGCCCGCTCAGATACACACGTGCCATCCTCGACGCCATTCACAGCGGCGAGCTCGCCAAGGCCGAGTATGAGAACTACCCCATCTTCAATCTGGCCATCCCCAAGAGCTGCCCGGGTGTCCCGAGCGCGATCCTCAACCCCCGCGGTGTCTGGAAGGGGTCGGTCGACAACTACACGGAGGAGGCGGGAAACCTGGCCCGCAAGTTCCAGGAGAACTTCAAAAAGTATCAGGACGGTGTCACCGCGGAGGTCATCGCCGCCGGTCCTCAGATCTAGACGTTTGGGTTTCGCAAAAAGGCTGTTTTCCTTTTTCTTTGGGATTTTTCTTATTGATCTGCTTTGGGCGTATTAGAATGTGTGCTACGCTGCCACGGCACGGTATGTGATATGATCCGGTACTTTTATTTTTTTCTCTTCCTAGCGATGGGTTCCTGGTATTTCTTTTTTTTTTTGTTTGGGTATGGTTGCAGTTGGTTTACTATGTCATGATGTTTCCTGAGTTTTTTTTTTATTATTATTTTAAGGTGGAGGGTTTGTAATTTTTTGGGGGATATGGAGGAAATTCAAGTGGTCTGAATACTTTACGATATCTATCATCCTGGTGCAAACAGTGCGTAGACAAAGATGGGATGTGGGGTGCAGGTTTCCCACTCCCGACGGCAGTCCGGATGGTACATACTGGACGGGTGGGACAGCGGACAGCCAAGCCAAGATATATCTAGAGAGAGTATGTATCTACATACATACATACATCATATTTTCAGTCAGGTGGGGAATTACCGTTCTGGGGAAGGGGGAGCGATCAATCAACTTCGTCTCCGTCTCTACTATGGAGTCGGAACGCTCCGGGGTGTTCTCGTTTCTTGTCCGGGTGTGCGGGGCGCTCCAGATATATGTAGGCCCATCACATTGCAGGCCATCGCGGGGCTTGGCATCGCATCGCTTCGCATCGCTTCGCATCGCATCGCAGCGCATCGCAGTTGCAGGTGCACATGCAAACAAAAACAAGATGAAGTCCCGGGGCCAGTTCGAGGTTGTCCGGTTCTCTCCGGACGTGCGCGGTCCGTGTTTGTAGGTATGTATCTGCCGAGAGCATAGATACATACATACATTGTACATAGAATAAATACACTCTCATGTAAGTAGTACAGTTCGTGTAGCGGGCTTGTCGGAGCCGATAGATATAATATCTACATATGTAGGTGGATAGATATGAGATAGATAGATAGAGAGATAGATGGCAAGATAACTATCCGGGGGGCCGGTGTAGATATGTAGGGCTGAAACGTCCGGCTCTCCGTCTCTCTGAGTCTCCACCCCATCCGCACGCCTGGGCGCATCGCTAAAACGGCCCGCTGCTGCGTATGTGGGTAGAGTACGGAGATACATACACACTCACCGGGACTCGCTCGGAGGATCTCGGAGGGACGCTGCACTCTATGATGCATGTGCACAGCAAGGAACGACTCATAAAAAAAAGAAAAAAAAAAGAGGAGTGCAGCAGGGCACGGAAGAGGGGGCCACAGCGAGGGGGGGCTGGACGCGAAACAGAAAAGTGTGAAGTATTTATATAATATGTATCTACCGCATTGATCTACATAGATATGCCATTTAATGAATAAACGCAAGAGAAAGAAGAAGAAGAAGAATGGTATATACATAGCAGGGGGGAGGCGGCGGGTGTGTGTGTGCGTGGCGGTATGGCATGGGACGGATCATATTGGTGGGAATGAATTGTTTTTTATTCCGACGCTGTTGATGTGCGTGGTCATGCGTGATCACTCACTCGGAACGGAGCTGACAAGCATAGATACTGGCCGTCCGCGGACTCGGAGCAGATACGGGGGCTTCGCTTAATCCTATGTATGTGAGGTACATAGATATGTGCTCTACGCAAGGGCCGGGTTTGGCCGGAGCAACTACTCGTCGCCGCAGCGTTCCCCCCCCCCCCCCACACACACACATCCATTATCCCGCCGCGGCCTCCACAGCCTCATCGAGCAGCAGCTCGCACTCCTCAAGCGCCTCCTCCAGCGCTCCCACGCCCGTCCCCACCCGCGCACACGCACACGCGCCCGCGGCGACCTCCGCCTGCAGCGCCGCGAGCACCTCCTCCAGGCGGTCGTAGTGCATGCGCAGCACGCGCGTCGGCAAGCGCGGGTACGCCGCCAGCAGCTGCGTCGAGAAGTAGACGATTGCACTCCGCAGCGCCGCCGCGCGCACCTGCAGTCTGCGCAGGTGCTTTCTCGCCGTCGCCGTCGTCGTCGTCGTCGTCGTTGTTGGTAGTGGTGGTTTGCGCATCGCTTTTATGTCTGTATGCATGTATCTATGCGGGAATCGGGCGGGGGGAGGGGGAGAAAGGGGGATGGTAGGTGAGTTTGTAGGTCAAGGCGCCCGACAAGGCCCCGCTTGAAACACGCCGTCGCGTCATGGGGCGGGTTTCATGTCGTCGAGGTGCTCGGAATGCTGGATGGCTGCTTGCTGGAAGGAATGGGTCGGAGGAGGGGGGGGGTGAATGACTTCGTCGCGTCAACCGATCCACGAGTGATATCGACAGCGGCTGTTCCCCTTCCATGGTAGCAAAATCTTAAACACATCTATTCCCCATCTATGGCAGCAGAGTCTAAACACATCCGTCCTCCCCACGCGCATCGATCACGCCTCCTCCCGCGCGGTCTCCGTCTCGCGGCCCCGTCCCTCTTCGTCGATCGCGTAGAACGAAACTCCGCATTCCCTCCGCCGCCCGACACCATACCAGACACCCGCGCCCCACGTCATCAGCACGCCGACCCAGCTCCACGTCGGCAGCTTGAATCCCATGAGCAACACCGTCTGCAGCGCGCTTCGCGGGTACGTAGTGACCACCAGGGTGAGCGGCGTGCTGGCGCGCACCAGCAGGAATCCCGTGACGAACGTGGCCCACGCTGCCGCACCCGCGCCGAGCATCATCAGCCAGAAGAAGGCGACGTCGAGGAAGTAGCAGTTCCTGCTGATATCGCGGAGCTCGCCCGAGACGAGCGTGCACGGGAAGAGGAACACGATGCTAAGCACGTTGGTGTAGTGCAGGAGCTTCCAGGCCGAGCGCGTCGCGTCCTTGCCGTCGCCGGACATGAGGACGCTGCTATGGCCCGTGGCCGAGTTGCCAATGCTGAAGAGGTGGGAGGGGTTGTTGGGCGCGTTGCGGCCGGAAAACGTCTTGTAGGTCGACGAGAGCAGGATCGGATACAACGCGACGAAGAAGGTGGAGAACACGCCGGCGATGAAGCCTTCGATCGCGAAGCGTGTTCCCGGGCGCAGGGAGACGACCGCGAGCGAGAAGACCATGGTTATGCACGACGAAAGCGTGGTCACCGAGAGCGATTGGGACCGGTGAAAAAAGTGCGTTAGAACGAGGGCCCAAAGGAGCGAGCAAACGCGCGAGATCTGGTAGATCTGGAGCTGGGTGTATCTGCAGGCGTGTCAGCTCGAGCGTCCCGCCGTAGAGGGCGGAATCCATGGAGGTGGAAAAGCCGCAAAGACGGGGAATACCAACGCAAAGGAAATGTTGCTGAGCATGATCTTCAGACTGTACACTACCGCGAGCGGGAGCACCATGCGTGCCTCGCACCACTTGATCTCAAAGATTCCATCTGTAGTCTGAGGGCGGAGCCTTCCGGCGAACTCCCGCAGCCCACCGCTGCCATCCGCAGCCCGTCGTTTCCCTTTCGACGGCTTCGGCTTCGGAGCTACCACGTAGCCTAGGCCGAGGGAGTGCAGCGAGCGGGAAAACGAGCGAGTCACCGACGCGGAGACGGAGAGGAAGAATTGAGTGAACAGAAGCTGGACAAGTGTCGTAGTTATCGGATGTCCGAACCTGTGCACGGATTAGACCTGCGAACCGAAATCCGAGGTGGGGAACCGTACTTGTAAACACCGGCTGGGAACGATTAGCGGTACTTCCTCAACGCGTTGGGGTCGCCACCTACTCCACAGTATGAATCTGTTCATGATCAACAGCAACAGAGACGTCACCCCGTGCAGCACAATTAGAAGGCCAGTATAGACCATCCAGCCTCTCTGCGTGTTCCATAACCACCGTCCTAGCTTTCCTCGGCGGAACCACGAGAAGAACCCTCGCTCCGGCGGCCCATCGCCTATGCGCCAGCTTCCGGGTACTGCGTCGTCACCGTACTCAGAGCTCAGAGAGGGCGAATATGGGTTGCGCGTGTCCATGGATAGTAATGGCGCCGACAGCCTCGCACCTCCCCACGGTGGTGATACCGATCTACTGCGTGATTTTGACTGAGAACGTGAATGTTGCGGACCACCAGTATCTTCCGAATCTGAGTCTAACAGTAGGTTTGGCGTCGTCGGATGCGGACAGGGCGAAGGCGAATTCCCACGAGACGAGTGAGCTGACGACAGGAGTTCGTGAGGCTTCCGGAAACTTATGTTCCCGAAAGCAGAGCGATACATAATTTCACTTCAGGGCCTTGGCTGGGAGGGAGAGCTGTTTGTGAGAAGCGGAAAATAGCGACTGGTGACGGATGTACTTTGCTGTGGATGTGGCTTGTTCGCACGAGATCTGAACTTCATGGGTTCCATCTATCCCTGAATCTCGGTAGCTATGTATGTATGTATGTACCTGGATGCAATGACGCGCTAATGCTGAGCCCTAACTACACAGCTTCGCGGGGAACAGAGCCGCAACGCGTCTTCCCGGGTGTACTCACGCGTCAACATGAACCACCTCCTTCGCTTCCTTCCTAAGTACACTCACTCCTTCTCCCTTTCTTCGCTCTCTCTATTCCCTTCCATACTTCTTCTCTATCCCCCCCTCTTTACTTTCAGCTCCTATACACCTCCCCCCCCCAATACTCCTGCCATTTTCCTTCTCCGCGCCTCTTTTCTCTTATACACACCAATACCTTCATCTCTCTTCACTTCCTCCATTTCTTCACTTCCGTTCTCCTTCATCACCACGTCCGCTACACATCTAATCAATAATGGCTGGAAACGATTCAGATATGTCTCACAAATACGGGGATCCCCATGTCTGTGGATTCCCTCGTTGTCAGTCGAATGCCCTCACTCTCCAGGAACCTAGCCATCCAGGCGCAGTTGCCTCCGGAAAATGCGGGTGTTCTCATCCAGAGGGACGGGTGACAGTCCCCCTCGAAGAGTTGTCTATCGCCGCGGCATCTCGCACTAGCTCCGTTATCCTTCGAGAGGACGACACAATAAAGGAGCTCCTTGAACTCCTTAAAGACCACCGTGCCGCTCTAGTCCGACTTGTCACGTCGTCTCTCGGAGTTGGAAGACACAACCTCCCTTTCGCGCCCCCACAGGTTGTCCTTAACGCAATGGAGGTATCCTCGTGAGCTATCCCAGCCACATCGAAGCCTATATGAACTGTTTGCTAATCTACCACAGTTCGGTCGACAAAATCGAGAAGATTTTAGCTTGCTTGAAGACGCAGCTTACGGTCGCCGACTGTAAGCCACTTGAACATCTGGCGGTCGACCTGCTAGTAGTCAACTGACAAATTGATGCAGATTTTACGTTCGCTTGCTACGATCTTTCCAATGCGATTCACGACTATGCCGCCGAGGTCAAACTTCGCGAATCACCTGACCCATTGGAGAAAGAGCTTCGCGAGACTGAAGAAAATGGCGGCCATCATTTGCATCGTTCCGCTCTCATTTTTGATGCTGCCTCCTTCTGGGAGAACCACGCATCCGTGAATGACAAGCTTCGTCTTCTGGTCATGCGCCAGTTTCTCGCGCTGAACATGGCGGCAGAGGATTCCTTCAGCGTGCGGGCTGAGGAGGAAGTCAAACGAGGAAATAAAAATGGAGAAGCGAAATCAGACGTCATGGGTGGTCTTATGGGCATGCAGAACGACATCAACGCCTTCGGGTGCACGGTGACTGATGGCGGATTACGAAAAGGGCTGGGAAAATGTCCGTTCCCTCTCCGGTACCTGCCAGAGTACGGATTCACTGTGCCTGAAGCGGTCACTTACAACAAGACGATGGCTGCGATCAAGGAAACGCTCCGCACGGCAAGTTGTCAAGATGAAGGCAGTCCATTCGACGAAGAAGAGAGCAATCGGCGTGTTGACAGAAGCTTCCGTGCGTTTGAAGAGTCTTTTCTTAGGGGATTTGCCTTACACTGTACTCTCGAGGGTTACGAGCATCTTCTCAGTACGTTTGTTCACAACGAGGGGGAGGACCTGTCGGGATCGACGGTCTCTAGCTCGAGGGATAACCACTCTGATCACGGCGGTGGCTCTTCTCCAAGCGGCGGCCCCTCTCCAGGAGGTGGCTTCTCTCCAGGCGGCGGCCCCTCTCCAGGCGGCGGCCCCTCTACAGGAGGTGGCTTCTCTCCAGGCGGCGGCCCCTCTACAGGAGGTGGCTTCTCTCCAGGCGGCGGCCCCTCTACAGGAGGTAGCTTTTCTCCAAGAAGCGGCCCCTCTACAGGAGGTGGCTTCTCTCCAGGCGGTGGCCTCTCTCCAGGCGGCGGCCCCTCTCCAGGCGGCGGCCCCTCTCCAGGCGGTGGCAACGACAAGGGGAACAACAACTCAGGCACCGAGAGCAATCCTCCCCAGAAGAGGAAAAAGGATGCGGACTCGAGTACAAATCGCTCTCTGCCTCAGCCGCGCGATGCACCCCACCTGGATCGACTGCATGTTGATTCAGAGGAGTCTAAAGTTGTCCTAGCCGAGTTGGTTGAGAGAGTCAAGGGCGTTAAGAGACAGCAAGGCTTGTCTGAGTCTGAGCCCTGTCCAGCTGCTATCAAGTCTCTTATGCAGTCCTCGTCAGGTCTATCTCGCGGCCTTCCTCAGTCCTGGGATCTGCACCAATCGCACGAGAGCACCGCTCCGACATCTTTTGAAGACTTCAAGTCCAAGCAGGACACTCACGGCCGGCTGCCGGAGAGTCGCTTTGGAAAGCAATGGCTTCAGAGCCGGACAGCTTCGGTTGCCGGTGATCCGCGTCCGGGGTGCATCGCTGATATTGGGGGAGATCCAGCCGCCGACAAAGAGGTCACCTATAGCGGTGGGGTGACTGTAGCAGGAACCCCACTCGACACAAAGCCTGCGATCGCCATTGAGCAGACTCAGCCGCTCGCTCAACCTCACGACATGCCCTCTCAGACTGATAGGATGTCCTTCAAGATGTCTAAATCAATGGATCGAGCTGTCAATCTTGAAGACGCCCCCGGCGGCGAGGAGTCTATGTATAATTGGCCGAGTTCCTCGCACGACGGAAGAAACATGAGGGGCTTTTTCCTCACTGCTCCCAATGAAGGTATCAACCCCTCCACTCTCAATGAAGATATCAACCCCTCCATTCCCAAGGATGGTATCAAGAAACCCCTTCATGATACCAGGTGTTCGTCGAACAGAAATCTGGTGCCGAATAACCGTACTATCATGTACGATTCCCGCACTGGCGAGAATTGGGCGTTCACCAGTGCTAAACTGGACGAGATTCGCGCATACCCTCCCATGACGGGCACTATCCCCGGGTCTTGCCTCAAGAGGACCGGCAGGTTCTGTGTCGTCGATGGAACCACCAACTGGTATCCGCCTAACATGGAGAAGTACCATAACCTTTAGTGTAATAGCTAATAAACTTGGTTTCCATTGTGGAATGTGATTTACCCTAGTTTTGGTTCGATATGCAAAGTAAAACGAGTTCCATTCGTATACGTAAAAAGTAAAGGATACTATAGCCCCTTTCACAAGACACCGTATAGTGAGAGGAAAGAGGGAATAGTTAGTAGAGTGGTAATAGAGTCCGGTGGGAGCGTGTTAAACGAAAACACGGGGCAATATGATGGTGTAGTTATGTTGACGCCGTTTTCTTACAAAATTCTGTAGTTAGATGGGAGATATTCAAGATTCAAATAGATATGCATACAGCATTAATACTTCGTACTACGCCCACAATAATCCGGTGCTGACTCTCCACCATTTACTCTATGGTAGGGTACTTCCTTACGTAGATTATTTTTCGCAGTGGACTGCGATGAACCGAACTCGTCAGACCCTCTTTTGGACTTCAACAGACGTTCTTCTCGGTGCACAAGGATTTATGTCGCTTTTACTATCCCAGATGTTCGCAGATAGAGATTAGCGTTGTGTGTTGTATAAGCGCCAGTGTCACCCTTGTTCCAGCTCCTGGCATTAAGCCTGAGCTCCGTTACATCTTCAACTCAGACTCTCCGCTCACCTCTCGCTACTACCACCGCCGCCACCACCCTCCCCACCATACACTTCTACTCCTTCTGCTCCTACTCGTGGGATCACCAAGCCATAGATTTTTCTCTGGAACGACAATGACGGTGCCCACCAGCAACAGCAACAGGAGCAGCAGTGCCGGTATGCACACACTGGTGGCTGGGCTCACGCTATCCTCATCGTCGCCGACGACTCCAGCTGCCACACAGACCTCGTTTGCTCCCGCTCCGACGAGCATCTTCAACAACCCCGGGCACGGGGTCTCCTCCACGTCGTCCAGTCCCCGTACAAGTAGCAGCACCCCGAACAGGTTCGCTGGCCGCCGGTTAAGCTACGCAGTTGACGCCAGTGGCCGTGGGAATGACTCGGCGGTGAAGGAGGTCGACGACCCGACCAGTACTCCGTCTGCTGATAGAAGCCATATCCATACCCCCAGCCGTACACTGGCTGTAGCTTCACCGCAGAACACGTACGGACGATGCGGCAGCTACAGAGGTCCCCTCTCCTCTTTCCCAGCCCCCCCGCCCACCTCATGGCAAAAGCTAATGTCGGCGGTACGGCACAGGCTCTGATTCGCTGGAGGATTTCTTGTACAATAGAGGCTTTCTACAGGGGGCGTGCAGCGACGTAACAATCATCGCATTCGGTGCACAGTATCGCCTCCACCGCCTGATACTCGACCGATCTTCCTTCTTTTCGTCGTGCTTCAACGGCGGGCCGTGGGCTGAGGCCGATTCCTCCGAGATAACGCTGTCGCCCGAGGCGACGGATCCAAATATCGAGAAACACGCGTTCGAGCTGGCGCTTGCAAGGTTATATGGACACGTGGACAAGGCCGAAGAGGACAAGCACGCGATGCCGCTGCTGGCGACCGCGAGTTATCTACGGCTGCAGGATTTGGCGGAATCGTGTGTGGCGTCTTTGCTGAGGAATCTGAAGACGAGCAATATTGCAGATACTATTCGGTTCGTCACGAATAGCTATTATGGTCCGCTCACGGATCGGCTGTTGGATAGTGCGAAAGCTTTGTTGTATCGGGATGGGTGGGAGATGCCGCTCTCCGAATGGGATGGGATCAGCGGTGAAATCGCCGCCGAGATCGCCGGTTACGAGGGATTCTATGTTCCCACTGAGTACCATCGATATTGCTTCGTTAAGGGACTCACCAACTGGAGGATAAAGACTGCATATCTGGCGGATGAGTCCCCGGTCGATGGCTCTTTCCTGAAGATTCCGGAAAATCCTGACCACGATTACTTGTCGCCAGCGGACATGACAAGGCACGATCTGGACGATGGCATATCATCACTCGGAGATGACGAAGTAGACGCGGATATCCAGCCATTACGTGACTTGCTGGAGACCGGCATCTACTACATCCACATGTCCTTCGAAGAACTCCAAAAGATTACGGAGGATGTCGATATACTCGGCCTACCGTTTGTCAGCGAGGCCACAATACGAGACGCTCTATGGCAACAAACCGTGTTGCGCCAGAAAGTCCTAAACGCACAGAACGACAATCCTGAGTTGGGTATCTCGAAGACTGAATATGCGCAACCCAGTGCACCGGCAAAAGGTGGAAAGACCCACAAAACCCTGGATGGCAAATCAACAAAGTCGATCGGCTACCTCACTCCCTGCACTTCAACATCACAGCTGGATCTCTTCACGGACCATGGGCAGAAGACAAAGCGCAAATACTTCATCCCCACCGAGGACTCCTCCACCATGGTGATTGGGGATTACCCCGAGCAGACACCTCACGTGAGCGTTTCGGGGCGGGGGCAGCCTCGCGGCGGCGCCACTCTGGGAGGCAATAATAGTAGTAGCAACGACAATGCGGCCCCTTCCACTCCCACTTCCGCCTCCACCTCCACCTCCACGGCCGCAAACCCAGACTCCAGCTCCAAAGCGTCCGGAAATGGCGACGAAATCCGATACAGCGACTTTCCACCATTTCGCTTTTCCGCCGAATTCAAAAACATCCGCTGTCTGAAGGAACGCAAACGGGTCTACTCCAAAACGGTCTTCTATGCTGGCAGTTGTTGGAACATTTACATCCAGTCGGTCAAGGGTGCACGGGGCACACAGCTGGGCGTCTATCTGCATCGTGCTAAGGACCGCGAAGGCAATGGGGCGTCCTCAGCCGGAAACCGTGAAAATGACCAGCTCATAGGTCTCATCAGCTCTCTGAACCAGAACCAAAAATCGGAGGCAGAAGAAGGCGATACTACACTCCACGAAGGCGATACCACTTCAGGCACCCTCCCATCCCGTCCAGGCGCCAACACCTCCGCCAGCCGCGCCACTCCGCCGCCATCGACAGAAGTATCCGTCCCAGCTTTAGGCCATTATGTGGACTCTCGTCCGATAATCCAAACATACTTCAAGATCTTCTCACCAAGCAGGAAGGGAAAGATGCTGAGTATCTTCTCAAGTCGGCCCGATAGTTTCAATTTCTCGCAGAGTTGGGGGTGGAAGTCAAGCAGTCTCATACTCGACGAAGGTATGCTGGGCGGCGAGGGGAATGAGAAAGATTCTAGATTGAGGTTTATGGTTGTTCTTGGTCAGTCCGGTCTCCTTTCCTCCCGTATATATATCACAAGACTTGCTAACCAAGTCATCTAGGTAATGTTTAGGTGTTTTGCGGAAGTGAAGGGGCATTACTGTTTTTTTTTTCATGTTAGCGAGTGAGGGAGTTGCATTTGCTTTTCTGCATATTATACCAGTCTGGTGCTTTACATACTTCTTTCTACTTCTACTTTAATCGTGGATCTGACGGGGGTGAAGATTGCATGGTGGTTGTATTTCTTTACAGCTGGACGGATGGGGTGTGCGGTTTTACATACTTTATTGAGACGGCGGCGGTGGATCGGAGCACCGAATACATGTAATTTCCATTATCACAGCTACTACCTACAGTAAAGTAGCAAAAAAAAAACGGGGTAATCAGTGCCGGAGTAATGCCATCTGTACGTGAGAGGGTGGCATCGGAATGCTTCGTCAATACAACGCTACATTACTAGGACAGTCTGTTTCGCTGTTTCGTTGTCAATGCAGAGACGAGATTTTATGTATTGATATAGGTGAGCACTTTATTATTATGGATATACCTACTCTAAATGGCCAAATCGGCAATATGTTTATACTCTACTCACATGTGGAAATACCTCATGATTAGCGAGTCAATAAACCATGGCCGATAATAGTTGGTGTCCCAAGGCTGGGCAGTGGACATGGGCCATGGTCACCCCGCATCTAAGGTCTAAGTTCCCCCACTTCCAGCAACAGCTTAATGTCACGCATCTTCACTGCATCATCTTCGTCATCCCATCTGCTTCGTAACTCCACAACCTCAGCTCCGTCCACAATGGTTGGGGGGGGGCCCCCCCCCCCCCCCCGCCCCCCCCCCCCCCCCCCCCCCACCCAAGAACACAAACAAAAAAAAAAAAAAAAAAACAAAAAAAAAAAAAAAAAAAAAAAAACAG
>Ga0307508_10000985_pt1 | contig 33083 bp, 44 predicted proteins | sample 9_EM_MG_FD_203089 | JGI IMG/M metagenome (GOLD analysis project Ga0307508, IMG submission 203089) | Populus trichocarpa ectomycorrhiza microbial communities from riparian zone in the Pacific Northwest, United States - 9_EM | ecosystem: Host-associated > Plants > Roots > Unclassified | place...
GCACTCGAAACACTACAATTCAACAAACACAACCACGAATATGCCCGCCGAGCCCTGGAAGTGATTAGCGACCTCAGCCTACTGGGCTGGGAGATCTCCACCACCTGGTGCCCCTCCCACTGCAACACCAGGGGGAACGAGCGAGCCGACACACTCACCAAACGGGGAGCCACCTCGGCCGTCCCCTGCCGCTTCGCACTCACCACCAAGTCATGGCTACTGGCTCAAGCACAAGCAGAGCTCCTCCGTCGGTGGAAAACAGAACTACCACTCTCAAAGCCCTCATTCAACTTTCCCAGCCACCTCCATGGAGCGAACTGGGCCGATACACGAGCAATATGGAGAGTCTTCTGCAACCGATCACCCTCCGACCCACCCCCCAACATCACAGCAGACCCATGCCCCTGTGGCACGGACCTTACCTCCTCTCACCACCTACTACGAGACTGCCCACTGCTGACGCCACAGCGGGTACTCCTCCGCAAAGCCACCACAGGAGACATTCAGTCCCTGGAATTCATCACCGCACCCGAAAACACAAACCCGCTGCGCCACTTCCTAAGAGCAACAGGCCTCGGCCACTCCGCGCTTATCCGGTTCGACGGAAACCACAACACACCAGACTGCACCGACTTTAGCGACCCGGACTCCCCCGAGCCAGACTTCGGCGCTTTCGAACCATAAACGATATCACGACCGACACGGCGAATGGAAGGAAGAACAGAGGCGATTGGTTTCCTTTTGTGCTGTCAGAGCGTTTCCTGGTTTTTCCTATTCTGTGTCATGCGTTGCGATCCTTGATTCCTGTCTTGTTTGTTCCTTTCCTTGGTGTGTATACTTCTTCGGCGGTCAGGAAAGATGGAAACCCCACGGGGGTGGTACGGCGAGGAGGAGCGCACAAAACCTGTAGTGTTAAAGCGCGATAGATCGAAATCGAATATTATCCTCACAGCACCCCCCAAAACTTCACTGTTTTCGCGACACCAAAAATCTTCTTTTCCAATTAAGTTTTCAACAACCCCGGAAAGTCACCTCAGGAGTCAGTCAATAGTTAAATAACTAGAGGCTGCACCCCTCCGGAACCCTCCTGGAAATTTTCCCTCCTGTCGCCACCTGCTTTTTGTGATTTTGGCTCGTGTTGCCAAACTATCACCACCTCGCTAAAAGGTTTCATGTCCACCAACAACCACGGTCAAGGATCCCTCGACACCTTTCTCCGCCCAAACACCCCGACCACCACCGAACTCTCTGCGCACAGCACCCCAAGAGCCCGCTCCCAGCAGCACCCCTCCCAACACCATCTTCAACCTCCTACGGTCGCAGCCTCATGGTTACCCTCCGCCGCAAAGCCCGGGCGCAAAGAAAACAACACCGACTTTGACTCCGACTCTGACTCCGACGACTCCAAAGACGAAGGAAGGGAAGAAGACGACGACAACGCCATGGACTTCCAACACACAGAACACATCACTGCAACACAGGCAATCGGAGGTGACGTGGATGAGCCCACCAGTACTGCCCCCCAGATGGCAGCCCCACTCAGCCCAGAGTACGCTGCACTCCGTGCCGACATCGAAATCATCACCAGCAACCTGCTAGACCAATTTGCCAGAACCATTAGCGCCGAGATCTCCGTGCTTTTCACCCAAAACAACACCACCTTTCAAATCGCCACGAACAGCCTGACCAAGCAAATCGCCACGCTGGGCATCCGAGTCACCCAAATGCAACAACTCCTCTTGGCCGCACAGGGCCCTGCTGCCACCGTGAAGCCAACCGGGGGCCCAAGCAACATCGGCCCCAACCCAACGAAAGAGAGAAAGAGAAAGGGGAAGAGAGCCACCGAGAACAAATACAATGCCAACAACCCTCCGACCAACAACGGCACCAGCATCCGCACATATGCTGATGCCGCCAAAACACCCATCGCACAACCACACTCACCAACCGAGCACGCCACACACGCCACCAACGTAAAAGGATGGGAAAACTTGAAGAAGAAAACCCAAGGAAGGAAGCCTGCCACACCCAAGCTTATCCCGACCATGTACCCCCAAGCCGAGCGCGAGGTCACGTGCCAGTTTCCGGCCATGTCCCCCGCTGAAGCCGCCACCCACGCTGAACGAGACTACATCCCGCGCCAAGTCATTGCGGAAACAGCCCTCCACCGAGTCAACAAAGCCCTGTTCGACAACCAGGATGTAGCTGCCCCCCACATCCTCCGTGCCCGGGTAACCATGCGTGGATCCATCATCTTCACCACCACCAACACCCAAAACAACATCATCTATGAAGACTACACGATGATCATCACCAACGCCCTCTCGTACTACGGGAAGTGCGAGAAGGTCGAAATCGTGAAGCGCTTAAGCCAGTTCCTACTCCACGGAGTCCCGACCCACCTCTCGCTGCCCGATATCTCCGACAGCATCGCCACCAACTACCCCCAGCTGATCCAGTGCCAGACACCACGCTGGCTCACCCTGGCAGACCGACGCGAACAAAAAGCAACCTCGACGATAGGCATGACCCTCAGCGGCAGCACCAAGAAGGCTGACATTGGATGACACTACCTCACCATCGGCAACCGCGAATGCCAACTTGACGACTACTGCTCATACGGAAGAAGCACCCAGTGTCGGAACTGCTAGGGCTACAGGCACCCCACCGCCCTGTGCAAAAACCCGTCCCGCTGCGCGGTCTGTACGGACGCCCACGAAACGAAAGACCACCCATGTACCATCCTGGCCTGCAAGAGAGGCCCCACCAGCACCCACCCACCAATCTGCTGTGCCAACTGCGACGCACCCCACAAGGCCAGTGACCCTAACTGCCCCACACGCATCAAGATCCGATCCTTCAACAACAACACGAATACGATGGCCACAGCCACCCTGGGAGATGCCCCCATGGCGAGAATGACCGAATAAAATGCCCCCACACGTCGTCGCGTCCGTGCAGCTGTTGAACTGCGCGAGAGGCCATGCGACTACGATTTCAACACTCTGAGATTTTGTGAGAAAAACATAAAACCTTATCTGCCTTATCCAAGAACCATGGTGCGATAGACATGGAAACCCACCACTCCTACTGAACTTCAACCTCTTCCTCCCAACACCTACGAAGCCCAGATGCGCCACATACGTACGCCAACTCCCTGGGCTCAGCGCTACCACCACCTTCACAGCCCAGGACTCCTTCCTAGGTACCACCATCACACTGCAACAAGAACAACACACCACTAGCTTCACCATCTTCAACCTGTACTCACCCGGAAGACCTGAACCGCTGGCAGCCCTCCTCCCGTCACTCAACATCCCAGCAAACTGCCTAATAATGGGCGATCTCAATGCGCACCACCCATGGTGGCAGGGCCCCCTGCCCCACACAGCCTGCACCTCCCCCGCAAGCCATGCCATCGCACACTGGCTCGAACACAACAACTTCCACCTCCAAAACAAACCAGCAATCCCTACCCACCACCCCAGGAATGGAAGCAACCCCTCCACCATTGACCTATACCTCACCCATGGGGACACAACTACCGTATTATCTCACGTAAGAGGTACCCCTATAACTGCCACTATTATAGGTACTAGTGCGCTTAAGGACTAACGCGATATAAAAACGCACTTGTGTACAAAGTTTGAATTTTCAGGAGCACAGCGCTCTGCATCAAATTGACTACATACAGATCTACAAATGTGACTAAAACTCATCTGCATGCCAATGAAAGTCGTACTCAAGACCATCCTCATCGTTATCCTCATCAACCTCCGTGTCGGTAATCTGTGGGAAAGATATGACATGACTGCGTTGAGGTTTCCCTACTAGCCTGGCACTTCCCTGAGTTCCTACTGCTGGCAGGGCTATACACTTTGATGTCGAGTGCGCCGATATCGATGCCGAAAGGGAGTCGTGAGCTTTATGTGTAGCCGCCGAGAGGAACGCTGAGAACGAATTGGTGCCTGCATCTGCGGGTCCAACTGGCAAGTCGGCCAGTGCAGCTGCAGGTTCTACGGCTGATACTGCGTCGCGATGTGTAGCCGATGCTATGGGGCGGCGTGTGGCCAGTGCAATGCGGCGTGGGGCTGGTGCAGTGGATTGAGGTGCAGATGGGTGACATGGATCTCTGAGTGAGTCGCCACCTATGGCCGGAGTGGTGGAAGCTGTTAGGTGAGCGGGTGCTTGGTTCTTGCCACGGCCACGTCCCCGACCTCTGCCCGCTCTGCCTGCTCTGCCATGGCCGGACACACCATGCACCCTGGGCTTACTGCGAGTTGCATCAGACGCTTCGGGCTGGGTTTCATCATCTTGCTCGTCTTCTGATGATGATGAGTCTTCCAAGGTGTCGTCGCTGCTACTCGCTGCATCTTCCTGTGCAGTAGGTGCTCCTCGAGTCTTCCAGTCCTGAAGAGCAGTCATCAAGTGGGGAGTTGGTAGCCCTTTGATGGATATCTCGCCGTCGGATGTCCCATCGATAGGTAGAGAGGCACCAATGCAACGAAAGCTTTGGATAATAACCTCCCTCTTCTCCTGACAGAATCTTTCCCAAGTTGCACCAACACATTTAGTCATCATAACCCTCATCTCTCCCGCTGCGCTACTTCCAGTGATATCATCTGGATCGATATTATTGTCTGCTTGTTCGAATGCCTTGTCGATCTCTTCCTTGAGCATATCCTTGAACGGCCTGTTGAATGAGATATCGACAGGCTGTACAATACCAGTACACCCAGCGGGAACCAATGACAAAGTAACATCATTCTTTTTCAGGAGTTTTTTTACCGGCTTGGTTTTATGTGAGCGGAGAAGATCCATGATAAGAAGAGAAGGCAGCCCTCCAAGCTCTGGTAGAAGCTGTTTCGACAGCCAACGGAGAATGGTTGCAGTAGTTGTGTAGGCTTTGCCATTAAACATAACCTCGACTTGAGTATCGTACCGTGATGCTTCGCACCGTCTAACTACTGTTTTACTTGCCTCTATACCCCGGAAAATCAAGAGCGGCAAGACACGAGCTACTCCATCGGCAAAGATGGTAAACTGCATCGTTGCCTGCCGCTTTCCCCATCCGGATTTCTGGCTCTTAACCCACACAGTTTTGTTACCATTCATCTCGTAGGTTTTTCCCTCCAGATACTCCCAGGGTACTGGCGTTTGATCCATATTGATGATGTTGGAGGTGAGATACCGGCAGACCGTGTAAACTGCATCTTCACTACCATCTCATAGTTGCGAATTCCGTCGATTGAAACATAGAAAGTTGATGATCATCACACAATGCTACGCCAGTGTGGCCTGAGCTTGGTTTGTGATGATGCGAAGTGTGATATCATTACGGTGAAGGAACCGAGAGAACCAGCCACCGGAGAAGCGAAATTCAACAGTGGAATGAGGATAGATCTCGGTGAACAACCGCTTCGAGGTACGCTCGAACCACTTGCGGCGTACAATGCATCCCAGTTTTCGCCGCTCCTTAAACGCATCGCATAGTTGTTTCTCAAGTTCCTTCCACCGTGGGTTGCTACGCCGTATACGTATCATGTATTGACTCGCTTGAAGCAGCAATGCCTCGTTCTGTGAAGACCACAATAATTAGTAATATCCAGTAACAGCCTTACCATCTCACAACGTACCTTCTTCCATTTGGTGACCTGATTCTTTTGCTTCAGTCCGAATCGTACTTGTACTTCTTCACGTGTAGGTTTCCGTTGCCCACCATTCCCATCGTCCACCTGCGTGTGTTCTGCCCAGGACAATACTCGAAGCTTAAACTCAACTGTTCTGCATTTCTTGGCTCAGGAAGGAGTGGCCGCTGCTGGAGGAACCCAGCGAGGAACCACGGCAATTGGCTGTTTGCAAGGTCCCGGCCGTTGTTTGAATTTAACTGGTGAACGCTTGCCACTAGGGGTTTGAGGTGTATTGGCAGCCAGATGTAAGGAAGCTTGCGAGAGGATCGTCGTGAGGATTTCCACCGACTGCGTAGAGCCTGATGCTTGGTCGTCAATGGTTGGTAGCTGCATTTCTTCAAAGCTGTGGAGATATTGGGTAGTTGGTGATATTGCCAACGCACTGTATCCCCTATTCCGCGTACTTGAGCTGATCACCTGACGTCTCAAAAACGCTCGGCGCGCTAACCCTATGCGCTGTAGCGCGCGCCGAGCGCGCTAGTACCTATAATATTGTCGGTTATAGGGGTACCTCTTATGTGAGATAATACGGTAGATCTGCCCTCTCACTAGCAATCGACGATGATACCACCTCAGACCACACCTCGCTGACCCTCACCCTGTCATTGCCATATACCACCTCACCACCTAAACCCTACCGATGCTGGGCAAAAGCCGACTGGAAGAGCTTCGGCAGCTACATACAAGCCACACGAATGGACCTCTCAGACCTCCAAGGTCCGGAAGCTACCCTTTGCGCAATCAGCAACATCGCCCTCCTCATCCACCAGGCCACAGAAGCCACCGTCCCGTACAAACGCCAAAGGAAGACGGAGGCACCCTGGTGGAATCACAGCCTCACACTGGCAAAAGAAGCCACCAAACGGGCAGATAGAAGAGCCTGTCTCACCCCCACTGACACCAACAGACAAGACAGCCAATACAAACGCCGCAAATGGACGACAATGGTACGCAACGCAAAATCGACATACCATGTCCACCGACTACAAAACACAACAACCAGAACCATCTGGAAAACAATCCAACACCACAGCACCCACAACAAACCCATCCCCCCGCTCGAGGGACATTCGGATTTTGGAGACAAGTGCGAAGCCCTACAGAATGCACTCTTCCACCCAGTCAACACGACCCCGCAGACACCCCTCCCCCCCGACCTTCTCACCCACACGAGAGACATGCGCCACCACACAAGACCAGTCACAATACACAAAACACGCCTGGCCATCGCACACCTGAAATACGCTATATCGGTAGGACCAGACGACATCTCCTACACCACCCTCCGGCACTTCAATGAAGCAGCCCCACTCCTCCTCCCCAACCTCTTTACAGCTTGCCTCACCTGGAGTGTCCACCCCCCAGAATGGAAAATGGCCAACTGCGTGGTCGTCCCCAAGCCCAGCAAGAAATCCTACTCATAACCCAAATCGTACCGGCCAATCTCACTTCTATCATGCTTTGGCAAACTTCTAGAAACTATAATCGTGAAACGACTAGCCCACGCCGCACCAATTTGCGGGGCCACACACCCCTCACAGATGGGTGGCCAGGTAGAGAACTCCGCAGTCGACGCCCTCCTCAGAACAATCGACCTGATTGCTAAGGCAATCAGCCAGAAGAAAGCATCAAATAAATTCCCACTACGACCGGCGGTACTCACCCACGACATCGAAGGCGCATTTAACCAGGTCCACCCGGCAACACTCCGAGAAGTCATGCTGCAACGGTGGATGCCACTCTACCTCACGAACTGGGTCACAGCATTCAAAACGGACCGGAAACTCGCATTTGGCTTTGATCAACACACTGAGCAACCCCAACCATACGAGTGCGGCCTACCACAAGGATCCCCCATCTCACCAATTCTCTTCCTCATCTACAGCAATGCAATGCTAGAAAAACAGCATCACCCCTCCGACACAACCGACACCTCCTATGTAGACGACATCTGCATGGTCCAAATGTCACCCACTGTGTCCAGAGCCAACACCCTACTCGAAGAAAGGACAGACCAACACCTACAGAGGGGATCCCGCCTGGGACTCACCTTTGTCCCCCCAAAAACGGAACTCCTGTACTGACTCCCCCTCACCAGTAAGGATAAAAACAAAAGCCTCGCCTCAAACCCCCCCCTCCGAATCGGAAACAACACCATCATGGCAACACGCCAGATTAAATACCTGGAAGTGTTCATTGACGAAGCACTCAGCTTCCTCCACCACACCACAATAGCCGCGGCCAAAGGAAACAAAACACTTGGTAGCCTAGGCTTCCTACGCCACCGGTCACGTGGCATCCCCGCACACATCGCCCACCATTTGGCAATGATGGTGATACTGCCAACCATGTTCTGGGCGTCACCAGCATGGTGGACAGGCACCCCAATGGTAACAGCTACCCTCAGCACCACTTATAACTCGATCGCCCGATGGATCACAGGTCTCCCACTCAACACCAGAATCTCCAACCTCCTCACACTCGCCCAATTACCACCCCTGGAAGCATACCTGTTGTACATGTCACGACGATACGCCATACGCCTCCACTTCCTCCCATCCCATTATGTACTGGGCCCCCCGTGGGCCACACCAAACACCTCCCCCAGCCTTCCGGGGTTCCACCGCCGATACAATCTAAGCAAACACCTGGTAATGGGCAAACTGGAAAACAGGACAAGCATATCCTCAGCGGAAGGGGTCCCTATCACCCCATCTGCGAACCCAGACAAAACAACCTGACCTCAAAAACTCCACGAACAATGGCTTGAATCACAAGGAAACCACACCATAATCATCTACACGGACGGCTCCAAACTCGACCATGGGTCAACCGGATGTGGGTGGGCAATCTATCACTGTGGCGACCAACACTAATACCGACTAGACGAGGGCAGCTGTCACCTAGGCAGCCGGGCCGAGGTGTATGATGCCGAACTACACGCGGTCCAAGAAGCAGTCTCCACTCTCCTCACCACCACAGCCCCGCGGGGCATAGTCTTCATCTGCATCGACAATCAAGCGGCAATGGCCACACTAATATTTAACAAACACAACCATGAATATGCCTGACGGGCCCTCGACTCTATCAAAGACCTACACACCCTTGGCTGGCAAATCTCAATCACCTGGTGCCCGTCTCATTGCAACATTAGAGGCAACGAGAGGGCCAACACACTCGCCAAGCAAGGGGCCGGCAGCTCGGTTCCGTACCGCTTCGCACTTATAACAAAAACCTGGCTACTCATGCAAGCACGAGCACAGTTCATGGAACGATGGAAGACTCAGCTTCCCCTCTCCATGCCATCCTTCACCTTCCCGAAACACCTCCAAGAGGTGGAATGGGCCGACACTCAAGCTCTCTGGCGGGTTTTCTGCAACCGTGCACCAACCGACCCAACCCCCAACATCACCGCTGACCCCTGCCAATGCGGCATGGACCTTGCCACCTCACACCACCTCCTCTGGGAATGCCGCCAACTGCTGAGTACGCAGGGAACAATCCTCCAACGCACCACTACAGGGGACATCCACACCCCACAATTCATCATGTCACCAGAAAATGCCCTCCCACTCCGCAAGTTCCTCTGCACAACCGGACTGGGCCACTCCACGTACTTCCGCTTCACGGAGGACCAACCTGCAACACAAGGCACCGAAGACTCAGGTTCAGACTCGCCTGAACCAGACTTCAGAGCCTTCAAAAATTTAAAACAATCACACGAATGAAACTACGAAGCTCGAAGAAGGACAGACCGGGACGAATTTCCTTTGTACTGTCGGAGTCTTTTCTTGCTCCAACGTTTCTGTAGTGTATCTTTCATAGCATTGGAATTCTGTTTCCTTGGTGCGAATACGTTCTCGGCGGAAGTGAAAGATGGAAGCTCCATGGGGGTGGTACAGCGAGGAGGAGCGTATATTACCTGTAGTGTAAAGCACAATAGATCGAAGTCGCATATTATCTCTCTCCACAGACCTCTCTCTCTACATCCGTGACCTGGCGCTGTGACCACTACCTGTAAGAACCTATTAGAGATTAAGGCGAAGTCGGATACCACCACAGCGATGTCGAATACCGCAACGAGACCATGTCAGGCGTGCAGAGATTAGGGCGAAGTCGGATACTGCCACAGCGAAGTCAAATACTGCAATGAGACCACGCCAGGTATGCAGAGATCAGGGCGAAGTTGGATACCGCCACAGCGAAGTCGAATACCGCAACGAGACCATGCCAGGCATGCAGAGATTAGGGCGAAGTCGGATACCGCCACAGCGAAGTCGGATACCGCCAACGAAGAAGACCACCAGGTTAGCCTACGATGGCTGTCAAGCAGCATGGACTAGTGAGGCAGGATCTTGACACTAGATTGCGTCTCCCCAATCGACACCCGACATAGCAGACCAAGGGACACAGTGGACTCCATGGGCGAAAACACCGAGGACCCGTTCGACCTCCGCGAATTCAGTGAAGTCCCCGCCGACCAGCGGGCTCCAAGTCCCATAACACCAGAACCAAGATCAAGACCAGTAACCCCGGAGACACCAGAACAGCAGAGAAGAATGACGGAAGGACCCCACCTGTTAACAACAGAAATGTTGCAAACCCTGCTAGCAGCACGCGACAGACCGCTGCAGACCAGTTATCCAAAGCTCTGGGACCCAAAACCTTTCGAAGGAGAAAAAGCAAAATTCAAAACCTTCCTGGCCCAGTGTGAACTGAAATTCAGAACAGAAGGGAACCGATTCGACGACAATGAGAAGAAAACAGGATACGTGTCATTCCTACTCCGAGGAGTGGCATGGAACTGGGTGGAAACCTTCCTGAACCAGAAGGGAGGAATCAACCTAACCTGGGAAGAACTGAAAACTAACATGAGACATACGTTTGGCCAAGTAGACACAGAGGAAATCGCATTCGAGAAATTCCACAAAATCCAGCAAGGACATCAAAACGCGGCAACCTACTGGGCAGAATTCCAGCGAATCGAAGCAGATCTCCCCTACGCGGATAACGTATGTATTGCACGATTCCGAGACGGACTACACCCCTAAGTCAAGAGACACTTGGTCATGAGCGAAGCACCAGCCACAGTTCTGGTAGACTATGCTACCGCTGCCATCAAAACCGACAGCCGCCTATGCAACCTCGGAGTCATCAGTCGACGGCCCACTACCAGCCCAGAAGTGCGTTTCCATGTCCACATCAGAGAACCCCGGTTAGTACCCCCGGGGGACCCAATGGACCTTGACGCCACCTGACGATTCAACTTCGCCCAGAGGACACCAAACTGATTCCCTCGATGAACGAACACAGATGAATGTTACAACTGCATAAAGAAAGGGCATTTTTCGAGGGAATGCCCCCAGCCCAAGAAAACACGACTCCAATGGAAAAAGCCATACAGAGCTGCGGAAGCCACATTTGAAGAAGAAACGGAGGAAGAACCGTCGCGAAACGACAGCCCTCGGGAGTAGACCCTAGCAACAGTCACCCGAGGGAGAAGCCAGTTGCGAAAGAAGAAGAAGAACTGCTCTACAGAATCCGGACAACCCGATACGACCGAGAGGAAAAAATAATGATCAAAGTAAGGATCCAGGGAGCCGATGGCCAGGAATGTGCCACTACAGCCCTGGTAGACAGTGGAGCATCCAAGAACTTCATCGATAGAGCGTATGTAGAAACCAGTGGAATACAGATGCAACAAAAAGTAGTACCCAGACGAGTTCTGACTGTGGATGGAAGCGAGGTCACCGGTGGGCCGGCAACCTATGACCCTCAAATGCACCTCACGATCAACCATCACGAAGACATCCGGTGACACTGCATCACAATCGGAAATGTGCCAATCATCCTAGGACTTCCATGGCTCAAGCTCCATGACCCAGTGATAGGGTGGAAAAATCATACTGTGAAATTCCACTCAGACCACTGCGCTGAAAAATGCTTACCTAGCTCACCAAGAGCGAACACGGTCCTGGAAGAAAAGGCCACAGAGCAATACTACAGGAAAACACCGGAAAATTGGGAGATTGGCGAAACGGACCCATGGGAAATATGCCAGACCGTTATCAACAAAATCAAGGAAACCTCCAAGACCAGCAAAAATCCAATTCCGCTGGAATATCACGAGTTCCTCGAAGTATTCACCAAAAAACAACCTACGGCACCTCCGCCCCACCGCACTCACGACCACCACATCCCACTGGAGGACCCCGTACGAGCCCCTACGACCCCTGAATGAAGAAAAAATGAAGGCTCTCAAGGAATACCTAGAAGTAAATGAAAAGCGGGGATGGATCCGGGCACCCACCTCCCCAGCTGGGGCACCAATACACTTTGTCAAGAAGAAGGACGGGGGGCTACGCCTATGTGTGGATTATCGACAACTGAATGAGATCACAATCAAAGACTGAACACCATTGCCATTAACCGGAGAGTCTCTGGATCAACTATCCAGTGCCACCATCTACACCAAACTCAATATCTGAGACGCCTACTACAAACTCCGAATCTCAGCAGGAGACGAATGGAAAACAGCCTTCCGAACCCAGTATGGACTATACGAGTACTACGTCATGCCTTTCGGGTTGACCAATGCACCGGCGTCGTTCCAACGATGGATGAACGAGATTCTGAGCGAATACCTTGATATCTTCTGTGTGGCATATCTGGACGACATACTCATCTTCTCGCAAAATCTGGAAGACCACCGGAGACACGTCAGGACAATCTTGAGACGAGTTGAGGAAACCGGGCTGATGCTGAAAGCATCCAAATACGAATTCCATACAACGAAAATAGAATACTTGGGATACGTCATATCACCGCAGAGACTGCGAATGGACGAAGAAAAAATCAGGACAATCAAGGAATGGAAAGAACCAACGAACGTCAAAGGAATCCAGAGTTTCCTAGGATTCGCCAACTTCTACCGAAGGTTTATACAAGACTACAGCCGGATCACAACACCCCTCACCCGCCTGACAAGGAAGGAAGTGAGCTGGGAATGGGGCGACGAACAGCAGACAGCTTTTAATACGCTCAAAACAGCAATGGTTAGAGAACCAATACTACAACACTTCGACCCGGAGCGACCGGTCACAGTCGATACAAACGCCTCAGACTATGCCATCAGAGCCATCTGCTCACAACCTAATGACAATGGGATTCTGCATCCAGTAGCCTATTACTCACAAAAACTCAAGGACCCGGAATGGAACTACAAGATAGACGACAAGGAACTACTGGCGATCGTAGACGCACTACGAAAATGGGACACATATTGCAAAACAACAAGGCCAAAAATCACGATTCTTACCGACCACAAGAACCTCGAATATTGGAAAACGAAGAAAGACCTTAACCTACAGCAAGCCCGGTGGGGCGAACGACTAGCCAACTATGACTTCATGATCAAATACCGACCCGGGAAATTGGCCGGCAAGCCGGACATCCTGTCTAGAGAGTCTGGAGACTCTCGCTGGGAAGGGGATATGAAACATTGGCAGAACCAAGACCGAATCCGGTTACCCGAGGAAGCTTTTGAGGCGCCCCCAATTGATAACCATGCCAAAGTACTCCAAGCCAATACAACAGAAACCATCAGCCTTGAAATAGACAAACAGCTCCGGAGCGAAATCCGGACACTAAGTGCCGCAGATAAAGAGATCCAAGAAATCCGGAGGAAAAAGGCGAATGGGACCACGCGTGACGGAAAGATTGCGTTAGGGTTACGTGAGGAAAACAGCGGGTTGCTAATGTACGACGACCTCATATGGATCCCTGACAACGACACCCTGTGACTTCGCATATTAGGAGACCACCATGACGCGCAAGCCGCGGAACACCCGGGCCGAGCAAGAACCCTGGAACTCGTTAGCCTAAATTTCTACTGGCTAAGACAACGAAAGTACATCCACAGATACGTCGACCACTGTGACACCTGCCATCGCATCAAGCCAATCCGACACGTGCCATTTGGACTGCTAAAGCCACTTGAACTCCCACACCGGCCATGGGACACAATATCAATGGACTTTATCACTGCACTGCCAACAAGCAACGGAAAAGACGCGTTATGGGTATTAATCGATTGCCTCATGAAAATAGGACACTTCGTCGCCTGCCATGGCACCATGAACCCCGAAGACCTAGCAGACCACTTTCTCCGACAGATAATCAGACCCCACGGACTGCCAAGCATTATTATATCAGACTGAGAGTCCCTGTTTACCTCAGACTTTTGGAAACAAGTAACGGAAGCACTCAGGATATCACGCAACCTCAGTACAGCCTTCCACCCACAAACGAACGGACAAACAGAAAGGGCCAATACCACCCTGGAGCAGTATCTCCAGGTATACTGCAACTATCAACATGACGACTGGGAAAGACTACTCCCAATTGCCGAATTCTGCTACAACAACACCCAAACCGGAACCACAAAAATAACCCCCTTCTTCGCCAACTATAGATACCACCTGCAATTTCTGCCAGACCCCGGCACCAGGAACGATGAAACACCAGAAGTATCAGAATACTTGAGGCATTAAGGAAGCTGCATGAGGACCTCAGAGCAGAAATCAAAGAAGCGCATATGGCTCAAACGGAGCAGGCCAACAAAGCACGACATCCAGACCCGGTATTGAACCCAGGTGACAAAGTCTGGCTGCGGTGAAAACACATCCGAACAACCCGACCATCGAACAAGCTGGACCACAAGTAAATAGGCCCGTATACCATTCTGGAGAAAGTAGGCTCACACGTCTATAAGTTGGACCTACCGGCCACTGTCAAAATCCACCCAGTCTTCCATATCAGCCTCCTGGAACCCACAGCTAGTATCGAACCTATCCCCGGACAAAACCAACCGCCACCGCCTCCCATAGTTATCCAAGAACAGCAAGAGTGGGAAGTAGAGAAAGTCCTCGACTCCCAACGCCACCAGAACCAGATCCAGTATCAAGTCAAGTGGACCGGCTTCCACAACCCCGATCGTACCTGGTATCCGGTCCACAACTTTGAGAACTCACCCGACCCTGTCCGCCAGTTGTACGAGGAATACCCTGAGAAACCTGCACCTCAACTCTAAAAGTACCGATATGTCCACCACTGCCACTGTCGACACCAACGAAGGCTGGACCTTCGCGGGCCGCAGCCGCACCTCCAAGTTTCCCACCACGACCGAGCCAGACAACGAATCCAGCGGGCTGCCCACTAACAACGAAAACCCCAACGACTGGGGTATCGCCACCACCACGACCGATGGATGGGGTGCCCCTCCAGCCGCACCCTCGCCCCCACTGTCTGCTGTAGGACAACCCCGTAGCAACGATCACGCCTCCTTGCATTGGACGGCTTGCTACGATGACTATTGCAGTACGCACCGCTAAAGCAAGGACAATAACTACTACCCCCGCCAGAGCTGCTGCCGCCACCGGGCACAGAACTGAGACTGCCCGCTCCTGCACCTGAACGAACTACTCGAAGTAACCCGCGAACGATACCTCAACCCCATCAAGGCATGTGCAGACTGGCACCGAGGGAAGCAGGTCTGCCCGGAGTGCCGGTTCCTCATGAACATAGAAAACCATCACCTCTGTTGTAGTGCCGCAGGCCCATGCACCCCCCTGGCCAACGTCATGCCACCACAGGAAGACCAGAAGGCCGCTCCGGCTGGGCACACTCCCGACCCTGCTACCGATCCCATCGCTGCGGCAACCATGACCGCCGTACTACTGGATGAACAACTCACCCTCCTGGAAGAAATCGTCACCATGATAGATCAAACAACCACCCGGGACGCTCGCCGCAATCACGTCATACACCGGACGCTCGCCCAGTGGATGAACAAATTCCATGACGTAGACCAACAGCAACTCCAGCAGATGGCCAACACCCTGGAAGCCATCATCAGCGAACAACAGCGAATGAACGAACAACTCCAAGCCCGGCAGCAGGCTAGCCAGCCCGTCCACATCTACCACACCCCCATCTGCCGCCGGACCCTGACGACCCAACATGACCTCGCCGGAGCATCGGTCTGGACAGGGGACGTACTGTCACGAACCTGGTGCGACAGGCTCCTTGGCGCCGGCGCCGGTGCCACTCTCACTCTTGACGTCCTGTGGCTCGTCCTCGTTTCAGCTGCTGCAGCCGCGTTCATCCTCCGTGCTTAGGTGCCTTGACCAATCTGAGCCATATCTCTCCGGTAGCAATATCCCCAACCGCTGGCCTGTCTAGACCTCTCTCCTTCGTCTCCGTCATGTTACTTACGTGTCCTTCTCCTGTCATCGTTATGTATGTCGTTTTCTGTTGATTATGCTTGCGTGTCCTTTCTCCTGTCCGCTACGTTTGTTGTCTTCCGTTGATGAAGCTTGCACGTCCTGTTCCCTGTTCCTTACCTTACTGCTTGCACGTCCTTTCTCCTGTTGCCGCGAGTAGAGTGTTGGCCGCATGGTGGCCGAGTGCGATCATGTGTTTTCCTTGGGCACGGCGATCGAGTCATGATGTTAGACGGAGGAACTCTGTCAGTCTTGCGGACAAGCTGTGGTTCCACAGAGGGAAGGAAAAGTATAAAGGAAGGGTGCAGTAGCTAGTCTGGAGATTCTTCTCCACGCAATCTATTCTCCTCAACCCCACCCTGACGTTTTCGCCTCGAACTTCTCTCTCCCGCCATCGAACACGTCCAAATCAATCTCAAAACGTTCCTGGAGAGTCCGCCTACAGCCCCATTAGCTGGAAAGTCGATTCCTTCCAGTTTGGTTTTCGACCCCCACCCCCCGACCCGCCCTCAGTGAACATGGACCCTGCGTATCCGCCCATCACCAACACAGTCACAGCCTTCCTCATGCTCCCCTCCGGCCGTGGCCTGGGATCCAAAGACATTTCTCCGGTTCCTCCTCGTTCTGAAGCTAGAGGCAGTTACGTTCCTATGTCTGCCAAGCGCCCCCGTGAGGACAGCGACCCTGAATCAGACTCTGAGAGCAAAGATAACACTGAAGCAGATACTATGGAGCAGATGGACTTCCAGACCACTGCTACTCAGCATCCCACTGGCACCCAGACGCTCGGTGATGCCGATGACAACCCAGGTTACCTTGGGGCCGAATTACCACCTCCACTCACGGCAGAATACGCAGCCCTCCGTGCCGATTTCGAGATCATTACAGCCTCTGCTATGGAGCAGCTGTATCAGCGAATTATTGCCAACGTCAATGCCTCTGTATCCGCAAGTGTGGCTGCCGCCTCCCTCAACATCAACAACAAACTCCAAAACCAGGTCAGCCTGCTCAATTCTCGGATGAACCAGATGCAGCAGCAGCTCGTTGCAAACCAGAGAAACATCCAACCTCCCCCTACGACCGTAATGGCAGCAGCCCCAGTCAAGAAAATCCTGAAAAAGAAATTGGAGAAGAAAAATACTGCGGAGGGTACAGGTGGAATTTCCACTACAGACAGTGCTACCTCCCATGCCTCGTCAACTACCCCCCAGATCCCGCCCGCCAATACACGCAGATGGGAAACAGTACCTCCGAGGACGAAGACTCCGGTGCCTAAACTCATCGCGATCAAATACACACAAGCCGAATGAGAAGTGACCTGCTTCTTTGAGAACAACAACACTACCGGCGCAACTACCCAGCCTAAGAAAACCTACACTGAGCAGCAGAGTCTGGCAGATATTGCACTCCGTCGGGTTAATACCGCCTTTGTCGACTATAAGGACATTTTCGTACCGCCCTTCATCCGCACCCGAGTTACCACATGTGGTGCGATTATCTTCACCACGGGTAATGACCAGAACAATGTGGTCTACGAAGATTGCATCTTGATCATCAAGCACACCCTCTCTTACTTCGGAAAATGTGAAAAGGTTGAAATCGGAAAACGATTCAGCCAGTTCCTATTGCATGGAGTCCCAACGCACCTCTCAATACCCGAGATCTTCAACAGTATCACCACCAACTACCCGCAACTGGTACAAGGGCAGACGCCGCACTGGTTGACACCTGCAGACCGTCACGAGCATAAAACCAACTCTACAATTGTCATGACACTGACGGGTAACGTCAAGAAGAGTGCGATCGGCTGTCAAAACCTGATCGTATGCAATCGAGAATGCCAGTTGGATGACTACATCCCATATGGGCGGAGCACCCAATGCCACAATTGCCAGACGTACAGACACCCCGCTGCCCTCTGTCGGAATGACGTTTGCTGTGCCATTTGTGCCGGTCCCCACAACACTCGAGATCACCCATGTACTCTTCCGACCTGCAAGAAAGGTCCAGCTTGCACTCACCCACCAATCTGTTGCGTGAACTGCAACACACCACATAAGGCTAACGATCCAAACTGCCCCGAGCGAATCAAGCTTCGAAATTTCAACAAAGCTACTGGTGTAGCCATCCAGGGAGACGCTCCCATGGCGGGAGTAGCCGATTAAATGGCCCTCCCTGCATCCATTGGGTCCGTACAGCTGCTGAACTGTGCGCGAGGCCAAGCAACGACAATTTCAGCCCTTCAAGATTTTGCCCGGAAGCTCGAAAACCTCATCTGTCTACTTCAAGAACCGTGGTGCGATAGACACGGAAATCCACCTTCTCTACCAGGATTCGGTGCCTTTACCCCCTCACCTACCAAACCTAAATGTGTTATATACGTACGCCACACATCCGGTTTGAGTGCCACTACAGTCTTTACCGCCCAGGACTCCTTCTTGGGAACTACGATCACCTCATCGCACAACCAAAAATCCTTCACCCTCTTCAACTTCTATTCTCCAGGACCAGCAGAGCCACTGGCTGCAATCCTCCCAACTCTCAAACTGCCGAACGATTGTCTACTTATGGGAGACCTTATGCACACCATCCATGGTGGCAGGGATCCCTTCCATCGACTGCTCGTATCTCCCGTGGAAGCCAAACGATTGCAAATTGGCTTGAAGACAACAATTTCCACCTCCAGAATGAACCAGCAATCCCCACACACCATCCAAGGAATGGCAGATGTCCCTCCACAATCGACTTGTGCTTCTCCCGAGGATCTACAATACAATCCATCCTGACGCTGGCTGTGGATGACAATACTACCTCAGACCATTGTGCCATTTCCGTGGCACTGTCACTGCCAACGGGTACGACACTGGTGGCCCCCCGTCGGTGCTGGTGTAGGGCCAACTGGGAAACATTTGACTCTCGAATCCAGTCAGCCAAAATGGACCTCTCACAACTTCATGGAATGGACGATACTCTATGCGCGGTTACCAACATCACACAGCTCATCCACCAAGCAGTTGACGAGGCTGTTCCAGTGAAGACACTACGGAAAACAGCTGCCCCTGGTGGAATCACAGTCTGACACTGGCAAAACAGAGTGTGAAACGTGCCGACCGACGGGTGCGTCTGCAGCCAACTGTGACGAACCTCAACGATAGCCGGTGCAAACACTCCAAATGGTCAACAATGGTACGGAATGTCAAAACAGCTTACCGCATCCACCAACTCGAAGCCACATCCACTCGAACGGTTTGGAAGACGATTAAACACCACAACACGCACCATAAACCGATTCCACCGCTGGAGGGACGTTCGGACTTCCAAGGAAAATTCGATGTTCTGCGGGCAGCGCTATTCCCCAATACACTGCAACCAACACCACTTCCCCCGAACCTTCTCACTTCCAAGAAAGATCTACGTTGCCATACAAACAGCGTCACAGTATTTGACATCAAGCGGGCCATTGCACACCTGAAATATGGGACATCAGTCGGACCAGACAATATCACCTATGATACCCTACGACGTTTCAATGAAGCTGCTCCACTTCTGCTTCCCCAGCTGTTTACGGCATGCCTCAAATATGCGGCTGATCTGCCGGAATGGAAGACCGCCAACTGCGTCGTCATTCCAAAACCAGGGAAGAAGACATACTCACATCTAAAATCCTACTGCCCGATCTCACTCCAGTCTTGTTTTGGAAAACTGCTGGAATCAATTGTGGCGAAACGTCTCTCTCAGACTGCGCTCATATGTGGTGCAACTCATCCCTCACAAATGGGAGCCCAGCCAGAGAATTCTGCAATTGATGCACTCCTCCGAACGATTACACCTATTGCGAACTCCATCAGCAAAAAGAAGACCACCAATCAGTATCCTACACGGCCAGCAGTGCTCACACACGATATCGAAGGAGCATTCAACCAGGTGCGCCCAGCGACACTGGAGGAGATTATGCACCAACGGGGGATGCCATTGTATCTCACCAAGTGGGTTGCTGCCTTCAATACTGCTCGCAAAATGGCATTTGGATTTGATCAGCAATCTGAACTGCCACAGCCTTACCAATGTGGCCTACCACAGGGATCACCAGTTTCGCCAATCCTCTTCCTTATTTACAGTAATACGATGCTCGAAAAAGATGAAGACTTTCCCGACACTATCGACACCTCCTATGTGGACGATGTCTGTATGGTTCAGCTGTCACGGTCAGTACCTGAAGCCAACACACACCTTGAAGAACGAACCGAACGACACTTGGCAAAAGGTATACAGCTTGGACTCACCTTTACGACATCCAAGACTGAACTTCTCTACTGCCTCCCCCTTACTAGTAAGGACAAAAACAAAAGTCTTTCATCACATCCGCCCCTTCAAATGCTTGGTACCACAATCTCTGCGAGACGACAAATTAAATACCTCGGAGTATTTATCGATGAATCACTGACGTTCAAACACCATGATGCAATGGCAGCAGCCAGAGGAAACAAGGTTCTCGGAAGCCTGAATTTCCTACGACACCAATCCCGTGGCATCCCTGCCTATATTGCTCATCACCTGGCAATGACAGCGATTCTCCCGGCCATGTTCTGGGCATCTCCTGCATGGTGGGCTGGAATACCAGGAGTAACCGCCGCTCTCAGAACGACATACAACACCATTGCCCGTTGGATTACTGGCCTCCCACTCAATACCAGAACCACAAACCTCATCACCCTTGCCCACTTACCACCAATGGAGGCGTATCTAGACTACCTGTCATTGCGATATGCTATCCAGCTCCACTTCCTCCCCACTCACCATGCACTTGGACCTCCATACGATCAACCGAATAAGCACGCTAGCCTCCCAGGACTACATCGTCTATACAGCCTCAGTAAACACCTTGTACTGGGAAAGTTGGAAGATCGGACATCAACTACGACCATGGAAGGAGTGGCAACAACTGCTTCTCCGAACTCTAACAAGACAACAAAGCCACGACAGCTCCATGAGAAATGGATACAAACACTTCCAGACCATACGATTACGATATATACGGATGGCTCCAAACTTGCGAATGGTGCAGTTGGTTGTGGCTGGGCAATCTACTACAGTGGGGACCAGCAACTCCACCGGTTTACGGAAGGTCGATGTCATCTTGGCAATAGGGCTGAGGTCTTTGATGCCGAACTCCATGCCGTACAGGAAGCGGTTTCCACCCTCCTCACCACTACCCTACCACGTTCTACAGTATTTATCTGTATCGACAACCAGGCTTCCATCGACACCCTCCAATTCAACAGAAGCAACCACGAATACTCACGACGAGCGCTGGAAACTATCGGAAAACTTCAACTCCTAGGCTGGCGTATCACTACTATGTGGTGCCCCTCCCACTGTGGTATCCGTGGGAACGAACGGGCCAATACACTTGCCAAATTAGGAGCATCCTCTACCATTCCCTGCCAATTTGCAGTAACGACTAAAACCTGGCTGCTAACCCAGGCGCGGTCAGAATTTCTTGCCCGCTGGAAGAACGAACTCCCCCTTGCAAATCCCTGCTTCAAGTTCCCCAGCCACCTTCATGGGGTTGACTGGGCAGATACACGAGCAATATGGAGGGTGTTCTGCAATCGATCACCTACCGACCCACCACCGAATATCACTGCGGAGCCATACGCATGTGGTCTCGACCTCTACTCCTCCCTCCACCTACTACGAGACTGCCCACTGCTGGCAACACAGCGCGCTATCTTGCTCCATTCTACCGTTGGCGATATCCAAACTCCTGGCTTCCTCACTACACTGCAAAATACTCAGCCACTACATCAGTTTCTGCGAAAAACTGGTCTAGGGCACTCCTCCCACCTCAATTTCGATAGTAGCCATGACCTACCAGAGACCATCGACCCCACCGATACAGCCTCGTCAGAGCCGCACTTCGGTGCTTTTGAGCCTTAATGATACCACGACTGGTATGCATGGATGTTGAAGGGTTGGCGGAGGTAATGATTTGCTTTTCCAGTTCTTTGACTTGATGCTGCTATGTTGCAATACTTGCTTTCTTGCTTTCCAAAATCTCCTTTGTATGTTTACTTTTTCGGCGGTTTGGGAAAGATGGGAGCCCCATGGGGGTGGTATGGTGTGGAGAAGCGCAGATAGCCTGTAGTGCTGAGCGCAATTGATTGAAGTTGCATATTATCCTCACAGTACCCCCCAAAACTTCACTGTTTTCGCAACACCAAAAATCTTCTTTTCCAATTAAGTTTTCAACAACCCCGGAAACCCACCTCAGGAGTCGGTCAATAGTTTATTAACTAGAGGCAGCACCCCTCGGGAACCCTCCTGGGAATTTTCGCTCCTGTCGCTGCCGGCTTTTCATGATTTTGGCTCGTGTCGCCAAACTATCACCACCTCACTAAAAGGCTTCATGTCCACCAACAACCCTGGTCAAGGATCCCTCGACGCCTTCCTCCGCCCGAACACCCTGGCCACCACCAAAATCTCTGTGTACAGCGACCCCAAGAGCCTGCTCCCAGCAGCACCCCTCCCAACATAACCTTCAACCTCCTACGGTCACGGCCTCAGGGTCACCCTCCCCCACCAAGCGAGCGCGCGAGGAGAACGACACCAACTCTGACTCTGACTCAGACTCTGACGACTCCGAAGACAAAGGAAGGGAAAAAGACGACAACAACGCCATGGACTTCCAACGCACAGAACACGTCACCGCAACGCAGGCGATCGGAGGCGACATGGACGAGCCCACCAGTACTGCCCCCCAGATGGCAGCCCCACTCAGCCCAGAGCACGCTGCACTCCATGCCGACATCGAAATCATCACCAGCAACCTGCTAGACCAATTCGCCAGAACCATTAGCGCTGAGATCTCCGTGCTTTTCGCCCAAAACAACACCACCTTTCAAATCGCCACGAACAGCCTGACCAAGCAAATCGCCATGCTGGGCACCCGAGTCACCCAAATGCAACAACTCCTCTTGGCCGCACAGGGCCCTGCTGGCACCGTGAAGCCAACTGGGGTCCCAAGCAACATCGGCCCCAACCCAACGAAAGAGAGAAAGAGAAAGGGGAAGGGAGCCAGCGAGAACAAATACAATGCCAACAACCCTCCGACCAACAACGGCACCAGCATCCGCACATATGCCGACGCCGCCAAAACACCCATCGCACAACCACACCCACCAACCGAGCACGCCACACACGCCACCAATGTAAAAGGATGGGAGAACTTGAAGAAGAGAACCCAAGGAAGGAAGCCTGCCACACCCAAGCTTATCCCGACCATGTACCCCCAAGCCGAGCGCGAGGTCATGTGCCAGTTTCCGGCCGTGTCCCCCGCTGAAGCCGCCATCCACGCTGAATGAGACTACATCCCGCGCCAAGTTGTTGCGGAAACAGCCCTCCACCGAGTCAACAAAGCCCTGTTCGACAACCAGGAGGTAACCGCCCCCACCCTTCCTCCGCGCCTGGGTAACCATGCGTGGATCCATCATCTTCACCACCACCAACACCCAAAACAACATCATCTATGAAGACTACACGACGATCATTGCAGATGCCCTCTCCTACTATGGCAAGTGCGAGAAGGTTGAAATCGGGAAGCACTTCAGCCAGTTCCTGCTCCACCGAGTCCCGACCCACCTCTCCCTGCCTGATATCTCCGACAGCATTGCCACCAACTACCCCCAGCTGATCCAGTGCCAGACGCCACGCTGGCTCACCCCGGCAGACCAACGCGAACAGAAAGCAACCTCGACGATAGTCATGACCCTCAGCAGCAGCACCAAGTAGGCTGACATTGGACGACACTACCTCACCATCTGCTGTGCCAACTGCGACGCACCCCACAAGGCCAGTGACCCTAACTGCCCCACACGCATCAAGATCCGTTCCTTCAACAACAACACGAATACGATGGCCACGACCACCCAGTGAGACGCCCCCATGGTGGGATTGACCTAATAAAATGCCCCCACACGCCGTCGGGTCCGTGCAGCTGTTGAACTGCACGAGAGGCCATGCGGCTACGATTTCAACACTCCGAGATTTTGCGAGAAAAACAGAAAACCTTATCTGCCTTATCCAAGAACCATGGTGCGATAGACATGGAAACCCACCACTCCTTCCGAACTTCAACCTCTTTCTCCCAACACCTACGAAGCCCAGATGTGCCACATACGTACGCCAACTCCCTGGGCTCAGCACCACCACCACCTTCACAGCCCAGGACTCCTTCCTAGGCACCACCATCACAATGCAACAAGAACAACACACCACTAGCTTCACCATCTTCAACCTGTACTCACCTGGAAGACCAGAACCGCTGGCAGCCCTCCTCCCCTCGCTCAACATCCCAGCAAACTGCCTAATAATGGGCGACCTCAACGCGCACCACCCATGGTAGCAGGGCCCCCTGCCCCACACAGCCCGCACCTCCCACGCAAGCCATGCCATCGCACACTGGCTCGCACACAACAACTTCCACCTCCAAAACAAACCAGCAATCCCCACCCACCACCCCAGGAATGGAAGCAACCCCTCCACCATTGACCTATGCCTCACCCACAGGGACACAACTAGGTCTGCCCTCTCCCTAGCAATCGACAATGATACCACCTCGGACCACAGCTCCCTGACCCTCACCCTGTTATTGCCATATACCACCCCACCACCTAAACCCTACTGATGCTGGGCAAAAGCCGACTGGAACGGCTTCGGCAGCCACATACAAACCACACATATGGACCTCTCAGATCTCCAATGCCCGGAAGCTACCCTTCGCGCAATCAGCAACATCACCCTCCTCATCCAGCAGGTCACAGAAGCCACCGTCCCGTACAAACGCCAAAGGAAGGCACAGGCACCCTGGTGGAATCACAGCCTCATACTGGCAAAAGAAGCCACCAAACGGGCAGATAGAAGAGCCCGTCTCACCCCCACCAACACCAACAGACAAGACAGCCAATACAAACGCCGTAAATGGATGACAATGGTACGCAACGCAAAAACAACATACCATGTCCACCGACTGCAAAACGCAACAACCAGAACCATCTGGAAAACAATCCAACGCCACAGCACCCACAACAAACCCATCCCCCTGCTCGAGGGACAATCCGATTTCGGAGACAAGTGCAAAGCCCTACGGAATGCACTCTTCCCCTCAGTCAACACAGCCCCACGGACACCCATCCCCCACGACCTTCTCACCCACACGACAGACATGCCCAACCACACAAGACCAGTCACAATACACGAAACACGTCTGGCCATTGCACACCTGTAATACGGTACGTCGGTAGGACCAGACGACATCTCCTACACCACCCTCCGGCACTTCAACGAAGCAGCCCCACTCCTCCTCCCCAACCTCTTTACAGCTTGCCTTACCTGGAGCGTCCACCCCCCAGAATGGAAAACGGCCAACTGCGTGGTCGTCCCCAAGCCCGGCAAGAAATCTTACTCACAGCCCAAATCGTACCGGCCAATCTCACTCCTATCATGCTTCGGCAAACTGCTAGAAACCATAATCGCGAAACGACTAGCCCACGCCGCACAAATGTGCGGGGCCACGCACCCCTCACAGATGGGTGCCCAGGCAGAGAACTCCGCAGTCGACGCCCTCCTCTGAACAATTGACCCGATCGCCAAGGCAATCAGCCAGAAGAAAGCATCAAATAAATTCCCACTACGACCGGCGGTACTCACCCATGACATCGAAGGCGCATATAACCAGGTCCACCCGGCAACACTCCGAGAAGTCATGCTGCAATGGCGGATGCCACTCTACCTCACGAACTGGGTCACAGCATTCAACATGGACCGGAAACTTGCATTGGGCTTTGATCAACACACCGAGCAACCCCAACCATACGAGTGTGGCCTACCACAAGGATCCCCCATCTCACCAATTCTCTTCCTCATCTACAGCAACGCAATGCTAGAAAAACAACATCACCCCTCCGACGCAACCGACACCTCCTACGTAGACGACGTCTGCATGGTCCAAATGTCACCCACTGAGTCCAGAACCAACACCCTACTCGAAGAAAGGACAGACCAACACCTACAGAGGGGATCCCGCCTGGGACTCACCTTTGCCCCCCCAAAAACGGAACTCCTGTACTGCCTCCCCCTCACCAGTAAGGATAAAAACAAAAGCCTCGCCTCACACCCCCTTCTCCGAATCGGGAACAACACCATCATGGCAACACGCCAGATTAAATACCTGGGAGTGTTCATCGACGAATCACTCAGCTTCCTCCACCACGCCACAATAGCCGCGGCCAAAGGAAGCAAAACACTTGGCAGCCTAGACTTCCTACGCCATCGGTCACGTGGCATCCCTGCACACATCGCCCACCATTTGGCAAGGACAGTGATACTGCCAACCATGTTCTGGGCGTCACCAGCATGGTGAACAGGCACCCCAATGGTAACAGCTACTCTCAGCACCACTTATAACTCGATCACCCGATGGATCACAGGTCTCCCACTCAATACCATAATCTCCAACCTCCTCACACTTGCCCAATTACCACTCCTGGAAGCATACCTGGACTACCTGTCACTACGATACACCATACGCCTCCACTTCCTCCCATCCCATCATACCCTGGGCCCCCTGCGGGCCGCACCAAACACCTCCCCAAGCCTCCTGGGGCGCCACCGCCTATACAGCCTAAGCAAACACCTGGTAATGGGCAAACTGGAAAACAGGACAAGTATATCCCCAGCAGAAGGGGTCCCCATCACCCCATCTCCAAACCCAGACAAAACAACCCGACCCCAAAAACTCCACGAACAATGGCTTGAATCACAAAGAAACCACACCATAATCATCTACACGGATGGCTCCAAACTCGACAATGGGTCAACTGGATGTGGGTGGGCAATCTATCACTGCAGCGACCAATACTAATACCGACTGGACGAGGGCAGCTGCCACCTACGCAGCCGGGCTGAGGTGTATGACGCAGAACTACACGTGGTCCAAGAAGCAGCCTCCACTCTCCTCACCACCACAGCCCCACGGAGCACAGTCTTCTTCTGCATCGACAACCAAGCGGCAATGGCCACACTAAACTTCAACAAACACAACCACGAATATGCCCGACGGGCCCTCGACTCTATCGAAGACCTACGCACCCTTGGCTGGCAAATCTTAATCACCTGGTGTCCGTCTCATTGCAACATTAGAGGCAACGAGAGGGCCGACACATGAGCTCGCTGGCGGGTTTTCTGCAACCGTGCACCAACCGACCCACCCCCCAACATCACTGCCGACCCCTGCCCATACGGCATGGACCTAGCCACCTCACACTACCACCTCCGGGAATGCCAACTGCTGAGTACGCAGCGAACAATCCTCCAACGCGCCACCACAGGGGACATCCACACCCCACAATTCATCACGTCACCAGAAAATGCCCTCCTGCTCCGCAAGTTCCTCCGTGCAACCGGCCTGGGCCACTCCACGCACCTCCGCTTCACGGAGGACCAACCTACAACACAAGGCACCGAATACTCAGGTTCAGACTCGCCTGAACCAGACTGCGGCGCCTGCGAAAAATAAAACAACCACACGAATGAAACGACGAAGCTTGAAGAAGGACGGACCAGGACGGATTTCCTTTGTACTGTCGGAGTGTTTCCTTGCTTGAACGTTTCTGTAGCATGTCTTTCATAGCGTTGGAATTCTGTTTCCTTGGTGCGAATACGTTCTTGGCGGAAGGGAAAGATGGAAGCCCAATGGGGGTGGTACGGCGAGGAGGAGCGCATATTACCTGTAGTGTAAAGTGCAATAGATCAAAGTCGCATATTATCCCTCACTCCACCACAAAATTTTCCTTCGCCGCCAAACAACTTTTTATTCCCACCACAGATTTCGCAGGAAATACCCTCTGGAGCTTCGTAACTCCACTGTCTTTCCACCTTTGAACTCGACGGTCCTCTCCTACTTCGTTGTTGTTGCTGCACGCTCGATTTCGCCCTGCGTTGTGGTTGCTTCGGTCCCGGACAACATCCAACCCCTCCCCTGAAAGTGGACACCTGTCCACAACAACAACGTATCACTAGGGCAACCACCCCGGCTACCGACCCATTCCTGGCACGCACCATAGCAGCCATGGGAAACCCACCACCAATGTTCAGAACAGGTGCAGCCCCGGCAACGCCTGCCGCGTAGACTCCACCCGCCCCATCCATCCCCCGCCGATCGCCAACGCAACCCAGTGGCTTCAACCCCACAGCAGACGCTGCCCCCGAGTGGGATCACGACACAAACACCCTCACGGGTTTCCTGGCCTGTAGGTCAGCCACCCACCACATCGAAAACGTCAACCAAACTGTCGAAGCGCTACTCGGCCCGATATGCCAGTTCGTACGCACCAAAATGCAACACCAACTTGCCAATCAGTCAACAACGGTCAAGATCCCAGGGCTTCAAGACATCAAGAACCGGGAGGAGGAAAGGCAGAAACAGATCCTCACCTTGACCAACACCATTAACGAGCTCACCAGAAAAGTCGACATCCTATCCGCACGTCCCACCTCTGTAGCCGTTCCAGTAGCCCCCAGGGGCACACCAGCACCACCCCAACAACGCCCGAAACCACCCACCACCAAGAAGACCATCCCAACCTCTGCACCAACCTATGCACAGGTAGCAGAGAAGCAGCCGATGGAATTCATGGAGGTCAGGAGTAAGAAGAAGGCCAGGAAGGAGACGATCCTCCCAAACCCTTACCCGACGGCGGACAGGCTGATAATCTTCAGCCTGAGACCCGTACCCAACGACCGCAACGAGGCTGCCGACTGGGCCCTCCAAGCAGTCAACAAGGCCATTACCACGCACGCCAACATCAAGCACCCACCCCTTATCCTGGCAAACATCACTGCCACCAACAACCTCATTTTTACAGTCACGCCTCAGTTCCTGAGCACCATCTACGAACCATACCTGGCCATCCTCGAGGAGGCCCTCCATGAATTCCCCATCACCTCGTCCCAGGTAAGCCAGCGATGGACACGCTTCATCGCCAACAGCATCCCCACCACCGCCACCCCCGAAACCGTCCGAACAGAAATCAAGACCAACTACCCCGCCCTCCGAATGGGTCAAACACCACGATGGCTCACCAGCCCTGAACGCTGTCAGAGTAAAGAGGCTTCCTCCATGATCATCACCTTCATTAGGGAGATGACCAAGAAGTCCCTCTGTGCCACCAGCCTCGCGATGTTTAACCGAGAATGCACTATCGCCGAATACATCACCTTTGGCCCCTCCACCCAATGCAACAAATGCCAGACCTATGGCCACCCAACACAGGGCTGCACCACCAGCAACCACACCTGTGCCGTATGTGCCCAATCCCACCCCACGAAGGATCACCCCTGCGCGATTGCAAACTGCAGAGCAGGACACTCATGCAACCACCCGCCAATCCGCTGCGCCAACTGTCTACAACCACACAAAGCAACCGACCGAAACTGCTCTCCCTACGTCAAAATCACATTGGGCATGCGCCGCAACATGGGCCCCACCACGGATACGACGATGGCCATCTAGAGAGTACCAAGAAGGTATTGGTATTGCACTACCTCCTTTACTACCGTTCATCCTACTTCAAAAGTTCCCTTTCCATGATGTATCTACAAAACCGCTGGGATTTTGGGCCGATGGAGGAAGCTGTTTGTTGGGCGCCCCTGTATGGTCGCAGTTTGGGTCTTTTCGTTTTGTTTTGTTTTCCCTTGGTTGAGTTTTCTTTTGTGTTATTCTGCTTTTCAGCGGGAACAGGAAAAGATGGAAGCCCCACGGGGGTGGTACGGCGAGGAGGAGCGCATATTACCTGTAGTGTAAAGCACAATAGATCGAAGTCGCATATAATCTCACTCCACAGACCTCTCTCACTACATCCGTGACTCGGCGCTGCGACCACTACCTGTAAGAACCTATTAGAGATTAAGGCGAAGACGGATACCGCCACAGCGAAGTCGAATACCGCAACGAGACCACGCCAGGCGTGCAGAGATTAGGGCGAAGTCGGATACCACCACAGCGAAGTCAAATACCGCAACGAGACCACGCCAGGCGTGCAGAGATCAGGGCGAAGTCGGATACCGTCACAGCGAAGTCGGATACCACCAACGAAGAAGACCACCGGGACAGCCTATGTTGCCTGTCAAGCAGCACAGACTAGTGAGGCAGGATCTTGACAGATACCAATGAGGATGCCCACCGCAAGGACAATAACAAGTAAGACGCGACGAGTATGATTTCAATGAGGATGGCGGTGAGGATACTGGTGGCGTGGATGATAGCAAGTAAGATACGGCGAGAAGATCGATGAGCTTCGTGAATTTTTAGCGCAGCTCTCAGAGGGACAGACAGTGGGAAGTTGTACAATACAACGCAACGAGTATAATGTCGATGAGGATGCAGGCGGCGTGGATGATAGCAAGTAAGATGCGACAAGTATGATGTCGATGACGATGCCGGTGGCATGGATGATTGCAAGTAATACGCGGCGAGAAGATCGACAAGCTTCGTGAATTGTTAGCGCAGCTCTCAGAGGGACAGACAGTGGGAAGTTGTACAATACGACGCGATGAGTATGATGTCAATGACGATGGCGGTGAGGATGCCAGCAGCGTGGATGATAGCAAGTAAGACGCAACGAGTACGATGTCGATGAGGATGCTGGCGGCGTGGATGATAGCAAGTAAGACACGACGAGTACGATGTCGATGAGGATGCTGGTGGCACGGATGATAGCAAGTAAGACGCCTCGAGAAGATCTACGAGCTTCGTGAGATTGTTAGCATAGCTCTCAGAGGGACAGACACTGGGAAGTTGTACAATACGACACGACAAGCATGATGTCGATGAGGATGGCAGTGAGGAGGTTGCTGCCAGCGTGGATGATAGCAAGTAAGATGGGATGAGTACAATGGTGGTGCGTATGATGAAAGGCAAAGAAAGAAGGGGTGGAATTCCGGCCTGTGCCATCGTATTTAGTAAGCTGTGCATTGGCAAGGGTGCCGATCAGTGGTAAGTGGGCCAAACCGTACGCAAGCGCAGGCGCTAGCAAATGCTTGGCACCTTACAAGTTGCATGCAAAATCACTCGCAATGCTCAAAACCTGTGAATTCCTCTCCCTTAGTTGTCGATACCCTAGCCCACGCTGTTTATAATCGCACAATAATTCCCTATCGTATCAATTCAGTTTGACCGAATGTTTGTGCCTACTGGCTCCTGCTTATCATGGTAGTGATACTGAAAACTTGAAGGACAAACAGATTTGGAGCGTTGTATGTAGTACAGATTCTCCTAGCAGAGGTAGTTGAATCAGAACAGCAGCATCGATAGGTTGCAAAGCAGGGGCCAGCTGGTACAAACTTTTGGTCAGACTGAATTGATACGATAGGGAATTATTGTGCAAATATAAACGGTGGGGGCCAAGGTATCGACGACTAAGGGAGAGGAATTCACAGGTTTCGAGCATTGCGAGTGATTTCGCATGCAACTTGTAAGGTGCCAAGCATTTGCTAGCGCCTGTGCTTTTGTACGGTTTGGCCTGCTTACCACTGATCGGCACCCTTACCAATGCACGGCTTGCTAAATATGACGGCACGGACCGCAATTCCACCCCTTCTTTCTTTGCCTTTCATCATACGCACCACCATCGTACTCGTCTCATCTTATTTGCTATCATCAACGCTGCTGGCAAACTCCTCACTGCCATCCTCATCGACGTTGTGCTCGTCGTGTTGTATTGTACAACTTCCCACTATCTGTCCCTCCGAGAGCTACGCTAACAATTCACGAAGCTCTTCGATCTTCTCGCCGCGTCTAACTTGCTATCATCCACGCCACCGGCATCCTCATCGATATCGTACTCGTTGTGTCTTACTTGCTATCATCCACACCGCCAGCATTGACATCGTACACGTCACGTCGTATTGTACAACTTCCCACTGTCTGTCCCTCTGAGAGGTGCACTAACAATTCACGAAGCTCTTCGATATTCTCGTCGTGTCTTACTTGCTATGATCCATGCCGCTGGCATCCTTATTGACATCCTACTTGTTGCGTCTTACTTGCTATCATCCACACTGCCGGCATCCTCACCACCATCCTCATTGACATCATACTCGTCACGTCGTATTGAACAACTTCCCACTGTCTGTCCCTCTGAGAGCTGCGCTAACAATTCACGACGCTTGTCGATCTTCTTGCCATGTCTTACTTGCTATGATCCACGCTGCCAGCATCCCCATCGACATTCTACTTGTTGCGTCTTACTTCCTATCATCCACGCCGCCGGCATCCTCACCACCATCCTCATTGACATCGTACGCATCACGTCGAATTGTACAACTTCCCACTGTCAGTCCCTCTGAGAGCTGCTCTAACAATTCACGAAGCTCTTTGATCTTCTCACCGTGTCTTACTTGCTATTGTCCACGCTGCTGGCATCCTCATCGACATCGTACTTGTCGCGTCTTACTTGCTATCATCCATGCTGCCGGCATCGTTATTGACATTGTACTCGTTGCATTGTATTGTACAACTTCCCACTGACTATCCCTCTGAGAGCTGCACTAAAAATTCACGCAGCTCGTCGATCTTCTCGCCGCGTCTTACTTGCTATCATCCACGCCGCCAGTATCCTCACCGCCATCCTCATTGACATCGTACTCATTGTGTCTTACTTGTTATTGTCCTTGCGGCGAGTATCCTCATTGGTATCCACTTCATTGATGTCGTTCTCATTGCGTCGTGTCTCATCCGGCAAACTGCCTTCGTTACTGTCACGCAGTGCTATGCCATCTACGTGACATGGTATATAGATGTACATTAGATGTAATGAATAGAACTGGTTTGAGTCACAATGGCTGGAACCAAATGCGTGTTTGATAGTCTTCGCTGCAATGTACCGTTCCCTGACAGTTGCATATGCTACCACCGTGACCGCTCTATTGTCACGAACCTGGCGTGACAGGCTCCTGGGCGCCGGTGCCGGGGCCGCTTTCACCCTTGTCATCCTATGGCTCGTCCTCGTTTCCACTGCCGCAGCCGCGGTCATCCTCCGCGCTTAGGCGCCTC
>Ga0307508_10000986_pt1 | contig 33078 bp, 26 predicted proteins | sample 9_EM_MG_FD_203089 | JGI IMG/M metagenome (GOLD analysis project Ga0307508, IMG submission 203089) | Populus trichocarpa ectomycorrhiza microbial communities from riparian zone in the Pacific Northwest, United States - 9_EM | ecosystem: Host-associated > Plants > Roots > Unclassified | place...
GGAAGGCCCCCATCATGCAGGCATCGCAGAGGATTCGTCGTGGCAGTGCCGCACCCCACGCGCACCCGGGTCGATCGCCGGGCGGGGCTTCTCGGCGTCCCCGCGGCCGCGCAGATGCTCCTGGTCGCGGGCGCGGCCGGCCTGGTGCCGGGCCCGATCGCGCTGGCCGTCGCCGTGGGCGGCACCGGCTTGTGGGCCGGCCTCGTCCTGATCCGCGCGGCCCTGGCGATCCACCATCGCGACGAGACGTCCGCGGCCTGCCGCGGCGCCGGCTTTGTCGGGCTCGGAGCGCTGGCCACCGCGCTGGCCTGTGTCGCGCCGGTCTGGCGCCCGACCGTCACCGGAGTCTGGGCGACCGCAGGCCTCGGCCTGGTGACGCTGTTCTACGCGCAGGGCACGCTGCTGCTGCCGGGCGCCGCGGGAAACTGGCCGGCCTACCTGCGGCGCATCTTCGACGGGCTCGGCCTCGGGGTCAGCCTCACCTTCGCCGGCTACATCATCCCCCCGACCGGGGCGCACAGCACGGCCACGCTGCCGGTCACCGTGCTGACCGCGACCGGCATCACGGTGGTGACCATCACGGTGCTGCGCGGGCGGCCGCTGCGCTGGGCGACCGTGCGCTGCGGCCTCGGGGCGATCGCCGTGCTGATCGGGCTCGGCGCGCTCACCACCCTGCAGGTTCTCGGCCGCGGCGGGGCCGCCGTGCCGCTGCTGGGCCTGCCCATCGTGATCGGCCTGGCCGCTACCGCCGACGGCGGCTCGCGGCGCGACCTGCCCGCGCCGCCGCCGGCGCCCCGCCACCCCGATCAGCCCCTGGCCGGCTACCCTTTGCTCGCCGTGCCCGGCACGGTCACCGTGATCGCCGCGGTCTGGCACCTGGCCACGGCGCGCGTCTTCGACACCACGGCGATCATCCTGGGCATCGCGATGGTCGCCGTGCTGGTCGTGCGCGAGCTGCTGGTGGTGCGCGACATCCGGCGTTACGCGGGCCAGTTGCAGGTCGCCGAGGCGCACTTCCGCTCCCTGGTCGCCGGCGCCACCGATCTCACCCTGGTGCTCGACGAGGAGCTGCGGATCCGGTGGCAGTCGCCGGCCGCCGCCCGCCTCTTCGGCCTCGACGAGCAGGACGTGGTCGGCCGCGCCTTCCGCGAGCTGATCCACCCCGAGGACGCGGCCGCCGCGCAGGCCGTGATCGACACGGTGCTGGCCGGCGAGCACGCGGACGGACCGCCCGCGCTCGTCGGCGCCCGCCTGCGCGACGGCGCCGAACTGTGGCGCGACACCGAGTCGACCGTCTCCGACCTGCGTGCGGTGCCCGACGTGGAGGCCCTGGTCGTGCACGTGCGCGACATCAGCGAGCGGCGGCACCTGGAGCGCGCGCTGCAGAAGCTGTCCTACACCGACCAGCTCACCGGGCTGGCCAACCGGCGGGCGCTGATGCGCGACCTGTTGGCCTACCGCCGGCGGGCCGGGCAGCAGGGCACGCTGCTCGCCATCGACCTGCACGGGCTCGCCGAGATCAACGACGCGCGGGGGCGGGAGATCGGCGACGCGGTGCTGACCGAGGTCGGCCGGCGGATCCGCACCATGCTCGGCGACGACGACGTGCCGGCCCGGCTGGGCGGCGACGAGTTCGCGGTGCTCACCGCCGACGGCGCCGTACTGGCCTACGCGCTGGCCATCCGGATCACGACGGCGCTGTCCGAGCCCTACCAACTACCCCACGCGATCGTCGAGCTGCACACCAGCATCGGCCTGGCCGAGCTGGCCGGCGGCGGCGACTCCGACGAGGTGCTACGCCATGCCGACCTGGCCCGTCGGCGTGCCCGCCAGCTCGGCCGCGACCGCGTCGAGTGGTACGACACGGACGTCGAGATGTCCCTCAACCGCCGGATGGACCTGGAGAAACAGCTGCTCGGCGCGGTCGATCGGGGCGAGCTCGACCTGGTCTTCCAGCCGGTGGTCGCGCTGCGCGACGAGCAGCCGGTCGGCGTCGAGGCGTTGCTGCGCTGGCGCCACCCGCAGCTGGGCACGATCCTGCCAGGCGAGCTGCTGCCGATCGCGCGGGCCGTGGGCATCGCCCCCGAGCTCGACGAGTGGGTGCTCGACGCCGCCTGCCGGCACCTGACCGGCTGGACCACGGGCGGCGACAGTTTCTGGCTGTCGGTCAACGTGGCCCCGCGCGAGCTGCTCACCGCCCGCTTCCCCGACCGGGTCGCCTCGACGATCAAGCGGTACGGTCTGGCGCCCGAGCGGCTGATCGTGGAGGTCGCCGAGACGTGGGTGGCCGAGGACGTGCCGGCGATCGTGTCCTCCCTGGCCGGCCTGCGCAAGCTCGGCGTCCGGGCCGCGCTGGACGACTTCGGGGCCGGCCAGGCCTCCCTGTCGCACCTGCGGCGGCTGCCGGTGGACATGCTCAAGCTGGACGCGTCGCTGGTCAACACCATGTCCGAGGCGTCCGCGGGCAGCGGCCCCGCGGTGATCGACGTGGTGGTCAGCCTGGGCCGGCGGCTCGGGTTGGAGACCGTCGCGAAGGGGCTGGAGACGACCGAGCAGATCGAGCGGGCCGTCCGGGCGGGTTGCCTTTATGGACAGGGCTTCGCGCTGGGCCGCCCGGCGCCCGCCGAGCGGATCGAGGCATACCTGGACAGCCACCGCCAGCAGCACTAACGCGGGGGCGCCGTGCTCCCGCGGGGGGTGAGGTAGGCCGTGCCGGCCTCCACGTTGCCGACCTGCTCGCCGTCGATCGCGGCCAGCAGCTCCCGTGCGGCGTACGCGCCGTACTCCGCGATGTCGCGGGTCAGCGCGGTCAGCGGCGGGTGCACCAGGCTGCACAGTGGCGAGTCGTCCCAGGCCACGATGGACAGATCGCCGGGCACGGCCAGGCCCATCTCCTGCGCCACGGCCAGGCCGGCCACCGCCATCACGTCGTTGTCGTAGATGATCGCGGTGGGCCGGTCGGAGTCGATCAGCAGGCACCGGGTGGCCCGGCCGCCCTCCTCGCCGGTGTAGTCGGACGGGACCGTGACCGCCGCGTTGAGCCCGAGCGACCCGCAGACATCGTTGAACGCCCTGGTCCGGGCCTGGGTGTGCAGCAGCCCGGGTAGGCCGCTGACCCGGGCGATCCGTCGGTGGCCCAGCGCCACGAGGTAGCGCACCGCCTCGGTGATCGCGCCGGCGTCGTCGGACCAGATCTGCGCGATCGAGCCGGTGTCGCCCGGGCCGCCGATCACCACGGCCGGCAGCTGCAACCGTTGCAGCACCGGGATGCGTACGTCGTTCTCCCGCAAGTCGGTCACGATGACGCCGTCGATGCGGCGCTCGCCCCACCACCGCCGGTAGACCTCGACCTCGTGCTCCGGGTCCGAGACGACCTGCAGGGTCAGCGCGTACGACCGGGCGGCCAGCTCGGCCTCGAAGCCGCTGATCAGGCCCATGAAGAACGGCTCGATGCTGAGAATGCGCGCGGGGCGCGACAGCGTCAGGCCGACGGCGCGAGCCCTCGCGCCGGACAGCGCGCGGGCGGCGCTGTTCGGGTTGAAGCCGATCTCCTGGGCGATCGCCACGATGCGCTGGCGGGTCGCCTCGGAGACGCCGGGCTGGCCGTTGAGCGCATAGGACACGGCGCCCTTCGACACGCCCGCCCGGCGCGCGATGTCGGCGATCGTGGGCCGCTTCACTCGGTCTCCTCTGTTCCCGCCGAGCTTACCGACGGGCGGCGGATCGTCCGAGGGATCATGGGGGCGCCGTCAAGTACCGACCATCCGGGCCGAGTCCTCGCTCGACCCGGCCCTGCTCGCCACCCGTCCCGTCCTGCGCTGCGTCAACGACATCGGGCAGCCGAGAACAACCTCAATACCCCATCGGATACGCCGCACCCACCACCCAACCGCACTGGCGCGTACCCCGCCTCCGGCGGCTGCCGCCCGCCCGCACCGCTGGCGGCACCGCCGTAGCGCGACTTCCGGCCTGAGCCGGCGCCCGGCTATGGCTCAGACCATGCAGGTGGCCGCGCCGTGACCCTGAGGGCGACGGGAATGCGGGTGGGAACGGCCAGGTGGCGTACTGGATGGGTCTTAGAGGGCGTCTGATCCGGTTTGGTATCAGTTGAGCGCGATATGGCTCATCGTCGTCCCCGCGGCCCCCACGACAAACACCCACACGGCCGGCCGTCGCGCCAACGTGTCGACTTGCGCCAACATGTCGACCCGAAGCCGCCACGATCGACCGCTTCAAAGATCGGCGCTGCCAGAAGAAAGGGATTTATCAGCACCGTGTGGGCGTGTCGCCGATCAGCGGACCACAAGATTTTCACACCACAACTGGCAGGATGTGACAACGCCCACCCAGTTGTGAGCGAAAAAGAGAAGCCGCGTGCTCCGCGGCCAAGCTCGCCGCCCACCGCGGCCGTGGTCGTGGTCGCAAACAGTTCGCAGAGCATCCGAACTAACCACAGCGACGTCGCGCGGCCTCAGCACATCCTCGATGCAGCCTTGACGGCAACGCCCACGGACCAACCGTACGGAATGGGACTTTGATGCGGATGAGATGCCCTGTTAAGGGATGTTTGATCCGCCGCCGACCGGACGATCGGGACCGGCGGGCTCCGGGGCCGCGGTAGCTGAGGCGGCGGTTTCCGGGGTGATGGCGGAGGCGCCGTTCGGCGAGGGTGCGCGCGGTCCGGGGAGGGCGCCCTCGCGCGCTTCCTCGCGTGCCGACATCGCCGACTGGGTGCGCAGCGGGACCTCCGGCAGGAACAGGAAGATCAGGAACGCCAGCACCATGATTGCCGCCGCGATCAGGAAGATCATGTCCATCGACTCGGAGAACCCCGCCTTGAACGGGCGCGCCAGCACGGGGTTCAGCTTGGACAGGAACGATGTGTCGTTCAGCGCCGAGGAGTTGATCGTGCCGCCGCCGTGCAGGGCGGCGATGATCGGCTGGTTCGCCGGGTCGCCGGCCACCGCCGGATCGGCCAAGGCGCGCTGCAAGGCCGGACTGGCGGCGCGGAACGCCTGCGCGATCTTGTCGCCGACCGTGGAGGTAGGCCGTGGTGACCCACGCCTGCACGCTGAGCCCGTGCAGGTCGTCGCCGATGGTCCGGATCGCCGACGTGACGATGGTCTGGTCGAGCGCCGCGAGGAACATCCCCAGCAGCAACCCGCCGAGCACCTGCAGGATCTGGCGGTGACTCAGCTGTGACGACGCGACCTGATCGCTGCTCATCCTCGTCCCCGGCACAAACGCCCGGCGTTCTTATTCGGGGACGCGTCGGTAGGCGCCGTCGCTGGCGCTGGTGGCCATCGAGGCGTACGCGCGGAGCGCCGCTGACACCGTGCGCTGGCGGTCGACCGGCGAATACGGTTTCTGGCGACGTTCCTGCTCGTGGCGGCGCTGGGCCAGGGTCTCGTCGTCGACGATCAGCGTGATCGAGCGGCCGGGGATGTCGATGCTGATCTCGTCGCCGGTCTCGATCAGGGCGATGAGGCCGCCGGAGGCCGCCTCGGGCGAGACATGGCCGATCGACAGGCCGCTGGTGCCGCCGGAGAACCGGCCGTCGGTGATCAGCGCGCAGGCCTTGCCGAGGCCGCGGCCCTTGAGGAAGCTCGTCGGGTAGAGCATCTCCTGCATGCCGGGACCGCCCCGCGGGCCCTCGTAGCGGATCACCACCACGTCGCCCTCGACCACCTGCTTGCCGAGGATGCCCTCGACCGCGGCGTCCTGCGACTCGAAGACGCGGGCCGGGCCGGTGAATTTCCACAGCGACTCGTCGACGCCGGCGGTCTTGACGACGCAGCCGTCGGGCGCGAGGTTGCCGAAGAGAATGGCCAGCCCGCCGTCGACGGTGTAGGCGTGGTCGACCGACCGGATGCAGCCGTTTTCCGCGTCGGTGTCGAGCGTCGCCCACCGGTTGGCCGTGCTGAACGGCTCCGTGGTGCGTACGCCGCCCGGCGCCGCGTGGAAGAGCTCCAGCGCCTCGGCGCTGGGCGACCCGCCGCGGATGTCCCAGGCGTCCAGCCAGGTCTGCAGGTCGGGAGAGTGCACGGCGCGGACGCCGGTGCGCAGCGTCCCGCCCCGGTAGAGCTCGCCGAGCAGCGCCGGGATGCCGCCGGCCCGGTGCACGTCCTCCATGTGGTATTTCACGCTGTTGGGCGCGACCTTGGAGAGGCAGGGCACCCGGCGCGACACGGCGTCGATGTCGGACACGCTGAAGTCGAGCTCGGCCTCGCGCGCCGCGGCGAGCAGGTGCAGCACCGTGTTGGTGGAGCCGCCCATCGCCACGTCGAGGGCGACCGCGTTCTCGAAGGCGTCGCGGCTGGCGATCGAGCGCGGCAGCACCGATTCGTCGTCGTTCTCGTAGTACTGCTTGGCGATGTCGACGATCAGCGCGCCGGCCCGCTCGAACAGCGCCTTGCGGGAGGCGTGTGTGGCCAGCGTCGAGCCGTTGCCGGGCAACGCCAGGCCGATCGCCTCAGTCAGGCAGTTCATCGAGTTGGCGGTGAACATGCCGGAGCACGAGCCGCAGGTCGGGCACGCCGAGCGCTCGATCGTGTCGAGCTGCTCGTCGGTCACGTTCTCGTTGGCCGAGGCGCTCATCGCGTCGATCAGGTCGAGTTTCTCGTGGACGATGCCCTCGACGGCGATCGTCTTGCCGGCCTCCATCGGACCGCCGGAGACGAAGACGGTCGGGATGTTCAGCCGCAGCGCGGCGATCAGCATGCCCGGTGTGATCTTGTCGCAGTTCGAGATGCAGACCAGGGCGTCGGCGCAGTGCGCGTTCACCATGTACTCCACCGCGTCGGCGATCAGCTCGCGGCTGGGCAGCGAGTAGAGCATGCCGCCGTGGCCCATCGCGATGCCGTCGTCGACGGCGATCGTGTTGAACTCGCGGCCCACGCCGCCGGCCTCGGCGATCGCGCCGGCGACCAGGCCGCCGAGGTCCTTGAGGTGCACATGCCCGGGCACGAACTGGGTGTAGCTGTTGGCGATCGCCACGATGGGCTTGCCGAAGTCGTCGTCGGTCATGCCGGTGGCGCGCCAGAGGGCGCGCGCGCCGGCCATGGTCCGCCCGTGGGTCGAGGTCCGGGAACGCAGGTCAGGCATTCCCACATACTGCCACCGTCGTCGCCCCGCGCGACCATGGACGTCCACAGATCGAGACTGGCTTCAGCCTGATCCCGGGTGGTCGGCGAGGCGGTTAGACGGGCGAGGGCTCCCGAAAAGCCGCGAGATCCGGCACAGTGTTCCCGTGCTATCACCGTCCGGCGTGGACCTGGCAGGGCTGGCGACCGTCCTGGTCGCCGTCCCGGCCGTCGCCCTGCTGGGCAACTCGGGCCGGCGGCACACCGGCGCGGCCCGCCGGGCTCACCTGCTGCTGGCCGCCGGCGGGGCGATCGCCACCGCCGCCGCGCTGGCCGGCGTGTTCAGCGCGCTGCTGAGCGCCACGCCCCCACCGCGGGTGGCCCTCGGCACGGCGGTCGCGCTCGGCATGGCGCTCGGCACGATCACCCTGCTGGTCGGCACGGTCGCGCTGCCGGGGGCCGCGGAGTCCGCCGGCGCGGCGGTGCGCCACCTGCTCGACGGCCTGGTGGTCGCCGCCGCCCTCTGGTTCGTCGGCTGGGCGCTGTTCTCCCGGCCCACCCGCGTGCTCGGCGGCGCGACGCCGATGGCCTGCCCGGCCGTGGTGGTCCCGGCCGCCGTCACGGTCGTCGCGCTCGGCCTGGCCGCCGTGCTCACCCTGCACGCGCACCGCCCCAAGCGGATCACGGTCCGGGTCGCCGTCGGGGTGAGCCTGGTCGCGATCTCGGCGACCGGCCTGTCCGGCGGGATCTGCCAGCACCGGCCGCCGGCCGTGCTGGCCGGCGCCGTCCTGCTGCCGGCCGGGCTCTTCGTGATCGCCCGCGCGGTCAAGGTCGCCGACCGTCCGGTGCAGGTGGTCGGCGACGTCGTCGAGCGCGGCACGATGTACGCGGTGGTGCCGGTGGCGGCCATGCTCGGCGCGCTGGGCTATCACCTCTCGGTCGGCGGGGCGTTCGACGGCTACGCGTTCGTCGGGGTCAGCGTGGAGGGGTTCGCCCTCGTCGCGAGGGAATATCTGGCGCTGGGCGACGTCCGGCGCTACACGCTGCAGCTGCGGCAGCGCGAGGCGCACTTCCGTGAGCTCGCGCACACCGACCCGCTCACCGGCCTGGCCAACCGGCGCGGCCTACAGCGGGCGCTGCGCGCCTCGGCGGCCGCGACCGTGCTGGTCGGCATCGACCTGGACGGCTTCAAGACGGTCAACGACGTACGCGGCCACGACGTCGGCGACGCGGTGCTCACCGAGGTGGGTCAGCGGCTGCGCCGTAACCTGCTGGCCGACGACGTCGCGGCCCGGCTGGGTGGCGACGAGTTCGCGGTGCTCGTGCACGGCACGGCCGACGAGGCCATGCTCACGGCCCACCGGCTGCTCGCGGTGCTGGGCGAGCCGTATGAGGTGGACGGCGGCTCGGTCTTCCTCTCGGCGAGCCTGGGCGTCGCCGACACCGGCGAGCTGATCCGCGACGCCGACCTGGCGCTGCGCTACGCCAAGCAGCGGGGCAAGAACCGGGTCGAGCGCTACCAGCCCAGCTATGACGAGCTGCTACGCCGTCGCGGCACGCTGGCGAGTGAGCTGCGCCACGCGATCGACCGCGACGAGTTGCGCCTGGTCTTCCAGCCGGTGGTCGCGTTGCCGTCGATGCGCCCGGTCGGCGCCGAGGCGCTGCTGCGCTGGCACCATCCGAGTCTCGGCGCGGTCCGCCCCGACGAGTTCATCCCGGTCGCCGAGGAGTCCGGGCTGATCAACCGGATCGGCTCCTGGGTCCTCGAGCAGGCCTGCAAGCAGCTCGCCGACTGGCTGGCCCGTGGCCACGACGTCTGGGTGAGCGTCAACCTCTCGCCGAAGGAGCTGCACGCCGCCGACTACGCGGGCCAGGTCGCCGACGTCCTGTCGCTCTACGGCGTGCCCCCGCAGCGCCTGGTCCTCGAGGTCACCGAGCACGCCGTCGCCACCGACATGGAGGAGCTGATCAGCCGCCTCGCCGAGCTACGCGCCACCGGGGTCCGGATCGCGCTCGACGACTTCGGCGCGGGCTACTCCTCGCTCGGCCAGCTGCGTACGCTGCCGGTCGACATCCTCAAGATCGACCATGCCCTGGTCGCGGAGCCCGAGTCGCGTACGGGCACGGCCGCGCCGCTGGTCGACGTCGTGGTCCGGCTCGGCCACCGGCTCGGCCTGGAAGTGCTGGCCGAGGGCATCGGCACGCCGGCGCAGCGTGCCGTCGTGGAGGAGGCCGGCTGCCGGCTCGGGCAGGGTTCGCTCTTCGGCTGGGGCGTTCCCGCCGAGCACCTGGAAGCCCAGCTTCAGACGCTGCGCCCGTCGGGCTCCCGACCGCTGCCCGCGCCGCGCCACGTCCCGCCCAAGGGCGCCACCGCCCGTAGCCAGGTGGTGATGCTGGGCCCGGGGATGCGCCAGCTCAGGGCCCTGTTGCCGACCGATCCCACGTTCGAGCCTCTAGCGGGTGATCAAAATATGGGATCAGTTGACTCACCGCATGAGATGGGGCAAGGTTAGCGACATGTACTTCGCGTCCCGAGTACTTATGTGAGCGCACTCTGGCCAGACAGATGGCGAGAGTGCGCTAGGTCCCGTGCTTCCCGGCACGAGGGCCTTTTTTGTTGCTCAAGTACAGGACCGACCAATCCGAAAAGGTTCGAACTGCCATGACGAGACCAACCCCTGAGACCCTCGCCCACCGAGCCAACCCGGCTACTGTCGCGGCGGCCGCCAACGCCACCTCGGCCGTAGTCACCCCGGTCCCCACCTCGGGCGCCGGCGCGCTCGTTCGGTCGCTCGAGGCGCTCGGTGTCGAGGTCGCGTTCGGCATTCCCGGCGGGGCGATCCTGCCGGCCTACGACCCTCTCTACGATTCCAAGGTGCGCCACATCCTGGTCCGGCACGAGCAGGGCGCCGGGCACGCCGCGACCGGTTACGCGCAGGCCACCGGCAAGGTCGGCGTCTGCATCGCGACCTCCGGCCCGGGCGCGACCAACCTGGTCACGCCCATCGCCGACGCGTACATGGACTCGGTGCCGATCGTCGCGATCACCGGCCAGGTCGCCCGGCCCTCGATCGGCACGGACGCCTTCCAGGAGGCGGACATCCAGGGCATCACCCTGCCGATCACCAAGCACAACTTCCTGGTGCAGTCGGCCGACGAGATCGCGCAGACCCTGGCCGAGGCGTTCCACCTGGCCAGCACCGGCCGGCCCGGCCCGGTCCTGGTCGACATCCCGAAGGACGTGCTGCAGGCGCCGACGACCTTCAGCTGGCCGCCGGTGACGGACCTGCCCGGCTACCGGCCGACCCTGCACCCGCACGGCAAGCAGATCCGGGAGGCGGCCCGGCTGATCGCCGGGGCCCGGCGTCCGGTGCTCTACGTCGGCGGCGGCGTGCTCAAGGCCGGCGCCACCGACGGGCTGCGCAAGCTTGCCGAGCTCACCGGCATCCCGGTCGTCACGACGCTGATGGCGCTGGGCGCGTTCCCCGACTCGCATCCGCAGCATCTGGGGATGCCCGGCATGCACGGCACGGTCCCGGCGGTCTACGCGCTGCAGAAGTCCGACCTGCTGATCACCCTGGGCGCGCGCTTCGACGACCGGGTCACCGGCAAGCTCGACTCGTTCGCCCCCGACGCCAAGGTCGTGCACGCCGACATCGACCCGGCCGAGATCGGCAAGAACCGCCACGCCGACGTCCCGATCGTGGGCGACGCCCGCCACGTGATCGACGAACTGATCGCCGCGGTCTCCGCCACCGCCGACGGGCCGGGGCAGTACGAGTCCTGGTGGGCCGCGCTCAACGACCTACGCGAGCGCTACCCGCTGGGCTACGACGAGCCGACCGACGGCACGCTCGCCCCGCAGTACGTGGTCGAGCGGATCGGCAAGCTGGTCGGCCCGGAGGCGATCTACGTGGCCGGGGTCGGTCAGCACCAGATGTGGGCGTCGCAGTTCATCTCCTTCGAGAAGCCGTCCACCTGGCTCAACTCCGGCGGCGCCGGCACGATGGGCTACGCGGTCCCGGCCGCGATGGGCGCCAAGGTGGGCCAGCCCGAGACGGCGGTCTGGGCGATCGACGGCGACGGCTGCTTCCAGATGACCAACCAGGAGCTGGCCACCTGCGCGCTGGAGGGCATCCCGATCAAGGTTGCCGTGATCAACAACGGCAGCCTGGGCATGGTCCGGCAGTGGCAGACCCTGTTCTACGACGGCCGCTACTCCAACACCGAGCTGGGCACCCACAAACACCGCATCCCCGACTTCGTGAAGCTGGCCGAGGCGCTGGGCTGCATCGGCCTGCGCTGTGAGTCGAAGGACGACGTCGACAAGATCATCAAACAGGCCATGGAGATCAACGACGCGCCGGTGGTCATCGACTTCATGGTCGGCAAGGACGCCATGGTCTGGCCGATGGTCGCCGCCGGCACCAGCAACGACGAGATCATGTTCGCTAGGGACGTTCGTCCCACCTTCGACGAGGACGACCTCTAATGACTAATAAACACACTTTGTCGGTGCTGGTCGAGAACAAGCCTGGTGTGCTGGCTCGGGTCAGCGGCCTGTTCTCGCGACGCAGCTTCAACATCGACTCGCTGGCCGTCGGCGAGACGGAGAACCCCGACGTCTCCCGCATCACCATCGTGGTCAACGCCGACTCCTCACCCTTGGAGCAGGTGACCAAGCAGCTCAACAAGCTGGTGAACGTCCTGAAGATCGTCGAGTTGGACCCGCAGCAGTCGGTCCAGCGCGAGCTCCTGCTGGTCAAGGTGCGCGCCGACCGTGCGCAACGCGGCCAGGTCCTCGAGACGGTCGAGTTGTTCCGGGCGAAGGTGATCGACGTCGCTCCGGACACCCTCACCATCGAGGCGACGGGCAACCCCGACAAGCTAGACGCGTTACTGCGCGACCTCGAGCCGTACGGAATCAAGGAGATGGTCCAGTCGGGGCTCGTGGCCATCGGCCGCGGCTCCCGTTCCATCACGACCGGGCCCGCCTTACGCGCAGCCTGAATGAGAAGAATTCGTGAAAGGGAAGTCATGACCGCGGAAGTTTTCTACGACGACGACGCCGACCTGGCGATCATCCAGGGACGCAAGGTCGCCGTGATCGGCTACGGCAGCCAGGGCCACGCACACTCGCTGTCGCTGCGCGACTCGGGCGTCGAGGTCGTGGTCGGCCTGCAGGAGGGTTCGAAGAGCCGGGCCAAGGCCGAGGAGCAGGGCCTCGAGGTCAAGACGCCGGCGGAGGCGTCGGCCTGGGCAGACGTGATCATGGTGCTCGCGCCGGACACCGCGCAGCGCAAGATCTACACCGAGTCGATCGCGCCGAACCTGACCGCAGGCAAGGCCCTGTTCTTCGGCCACGGCCTCAACATCCGGTTCGAGCTGATCAAGCCGCCGGCCGACGTGACCGTGGCGATGGTCGCCCCCAAGGGCCCGGGCCACCTGGTCCGCCGCCAGTACGTGGACGGCAAGGGCGTGCCCTGCCTGGTCGCGGTGGAGCAGGACCCGACCGGCGACGGTCTCGCGCTGGCCCTGTCGTACGCGAAGGCGATCGGCGGCTCCCGGGCCGGCGTCATCCGGACCACCTTCAAGGAGGAGACGGAGACTGACCTCTTCGGCGAGCAGGCCGTGCTCTGCGGCGGCGCCGCCGCGCTGGTGCAGACCGGCTTCGAGGTGCTCACGGAGGCCGGCTACGCCCCCGAGATCGCCTACTTCGAGTGCCTGCACGAGCTCAAGCTGATCGTCGATCTGATGTACGAGGGCGGCATCTCCCGGATGCGTTACAGCATTTCGGACACCGCGGAGTTCGGCGACTACACCCGCGGCCCGCGCGTGATCGACGCCCGGGTCAAGCAGGAGATGAAGAAGATTCTCTCGGAGATCCAGTCGGGCGAGTTCACCCGCGAACTGATCGAGGATGACGACAATGGTCGTCCGTTGCTGACCAAATACCGCCAGCAGGGCGCCGAGCACCCGATCGAGGTCACCGGCAAGAAGCTGCGCGACATGATGAGCTGGGTGGACCGGCCCATCTCCGAGACCGCCTGAGCGGCCTGTCGAACCGACCGCGGACGCCCGGCCGTTTCTCGATCGTCGAGAGAAACTGCCGGGCGTTTTGCGTGGGCTGGCGAAGAGCTGAAACGTCCACGTTACGTGCCGCTTACCTGCTTGGCGTCGAAACCGAATTGTGTGCCGTTCGGGTACTTGTGGATGGGGTTCGGAAGGTAGCCTCGCCGCATGCGACTGGCTGATTCTTTCCGGAGTGAGCGCTTCGGCGCGGTCCGGATTCATGAGCTGCAGAGGGTGATCGAGCTGGACTCGGGCACTTCAGCCGGGGCCGGCAGTCGTATCGTGCCGCCCGAGGCGTTACGCGCTGTCGAATCGCAAATGGTAATCGTCGTTCCGTGCATGAATGAGACACGAAGCGTCATCGAAGGCGTTCTCTCCGGCATTCCGCACGATTGTCTGATTGTTGTGGTCTCCAACAGCGACCGGCTACCGGTCGACCGATACGAGATCGAGGCGCAGACCGTCGAGCAGTTCTGCCGGCTCGCCGGGCGATCGGCGATCACCGTGCACCAGCGTGATCCGGGCGTGGCCGGCGCGTTCAAGGCCGCGGGCATGTCCGAGCTGATCGGCGACGACGGCCTAGTCCGGGACGGCAAGGGTGAGGGCATGCTGATCGGCATGGCGCTGGCCGCGATGACCGGCCGGCGCAATGTCGGCTACGTGGACGCGGACAACTACGTGCCCGGCGCCGTCCACGAGTACTGCAAGGCGTACGCCGCGGGCCTGCATCTCGCCGACTCACCCTACTCGATGGTCCGCATCTCGTGGCACTCGAAGCCGAAGCTGCGCGACGGCCGGCTCTTCTTCAGCCGCAAGGGGCGCAGCTCGCAGATCACCAACGAGTGGCTCAACCGCTTCCTCGCGGAATACTCCGGGTTCGGCACCGAGGTGATCGCCACCGGCAACGCCGGCGAGCACGCGATGTCCCTCGACCTGGGCCTCAAACTACGGCTGGCCGGCGGCTTCGCCGTGGAGCCGTACGAGTACCTGGACATGTTCGAGCAGTTCGGCGGCGTGCTGGAGTCCACCAGCGCGGACGTGATGGCCAGCTCCGTTCCGGTCGTGCAGATCGAGACTCGCAATCCGCACTTCCACGACAACAAGGGCGAGGAGCACGTGCAGGGCATGCGGATGCAGGCGCTCAACGTGCTCTACCACTCGGCCGTGACGCTGCCCGCCGTCCGCCAGGCCATCGCCGAGTTCATGGTGTCCCAGGGGGTGCTCACCCCCGGCCAGGAGCCGCCCCGGGAGCGGGTCTATCCGCCGGTCGGCACGCTCGACCTGGACCTTCTCTACGACGCGCTGGACGCCGAGGCGATCAGCTTCCGGCAGCCGGACGGGCTCGCCTGGGCTGGCCTGACGCCGGCCCCGCCGATCGACCGCTCCGCCATCCCGCGGAAGGTCGCCTGAGACCCGAATGTTTCCGGTACGTGTGAGGCCGGTCACCGTGCGATGACGTGACACGGAGAGTCTCGGGCCGCATACGATCGCGGACAGTCGGCCGTAGCCGGTCGATGTCCACGCGAGCCCGGATGGAGACGCATGATCCCCGTCGTCCTGATCGCCGAGGAACTGGCCCCGTCAGCCATCGATGTTCTTGCCTACGACTTCGACGTGCGGCACGTCGACGGCACCGACCGGGCGGCGCTGCTCGCCGAGGTCGCCGTGGCCGATGCGCTGATCGTGCGCAGCGCCACCCGGGTCGACGCCGAGGTGATCGCCGCGGCGGGCCGGCTCAAGGTCGTCGCCCGGGCCGGCGTCGGGCTCGACAACGTCGAGGTGCCGGCCGCGACCGCCCGCGGCGTCATGGTGGTCAACGCGCCGACCAGCAACATCGTGTCGGCCGCCGAGCAGGCGATCGCGCTGCTGCTCGCCGTCGCCCGGCACACGGCCAGCGCCAGCGCGGCGCTCAAGGGCGGCGAGTGGAAGCGCTCCAAATACACCGGCGTCGAGGTGCAGGGCAAGACCGTCGGGGTGGTCGGGCTGGGCCGGATCGGGGTGCTCTTCGCGCAGCGGATGGCCTCCTTCGGCACCCGGTTGATCGCCTACGACCCGTACATCCAGCCGGCCCGCGCGGCGCAGCTCGGCGTACGCCTGGTGGGGTTGGACGAGTTGCTCAGGGAGAGCGACTTCATCTCCGTACACCTGCCCAAGACGCCCGAGACGCTCGGTCTGATCGGCGAGAAGGAGCTCGCCATGGTCAAGCCGGGGGTCCGCATCATCAACGCGGCCCGCGGCGGCCTGGTCGACGAGCAGGCGCTGGCCGAGGCCCTGCGCGACGGCAGGGTCGGCGGCGCCGGGCTCGACGTCTTCACCACCGAGCCGGTCACCTCGTCGCCGCTGTTCGGCTTCGACAACGTGGTGGCCACCCCGCATCTGGGCGCCTCGACCGCCGAGGCGCAGGACAAGGCCGGCCTGTCGGTCGCCCGCAGCGTCAAGCTCGCGTTGCAGGGCGAGTTCGTCCCCGACGCGGTGAACGTGCAGGCCGGCGGCGTGGTGGACGAGGAGGTGCGGCCGCTGCTCGGGCTCGCGGAGAAGCTCGGCAAGGTCTTCACCGCGGTGGCCGGCGGGGTCGCCGCCAGCGTGACGGTCGAGGTGAGCGGCGCGATCGTCACGCACGATGTCGGCGTGCTCAAGCTGGCGGCCACCAAGGGCCTGTTCACGCCGGTCGTCGACGAGCGGGTGACCTACGTGAACGCGCCCCAGCTGGCCGCGGACCGCGGCGTCGAGGTCGAGCTGGTGGTCAGCGATGCCGAGGCCCTGCAGAATCTGGTCACGGTGCGCGGCGCGCTGCCGGACGGCCGCCGGGTGAGCGTCTCCGGCACGCTGTCGATCGCCGGCGTCCGGGAGATATCCAAGCTGACCGGCGTCGACGATTTCGACCTCGATCTGACGGCCGACGGCGTGCTGCTGTTCTTCCGCTACGGCGACCGGCCCGGCGTCGTCGGCAAGATCGGGTCGATCCTCGGCGAGGCCGGGGTGAACATCGCCGCGATGCAGGTCGCCCGGCGCGAGGCCGGCGGCGAGGCGCTGATGACCTTGACCGTCGACTCGTCGGTCGACGCCGAGCTGCTGCACGCGGTCGCCACGGCGATCGGCTCGTCCCGCGGCAGCATCGTCGACCTGCGCGGCGAGTGACTATCTGGCCCTGATCGGCGGTTGGTAGACCGTCCCGTCCTGCAGGTCGAGCAGGTTGAGGTTGAGCTCCCCGGCCAGCCGCTCGATCGTCTCCAACACCACGTCGGGGCAGCTCTCGTCGAGCCGCATCCAGATGTGGTCGGCGGCGGCGTGTAACGGCGCCACCGCCCACGGGGTGCCGGGGGCCGCGGCGCGGGGCCCACGGTCGGGATAGTCGCTGGTCAGGGCGTCATAGAAGGCGACAACGCGCGGATCGGCCGGGCGCTGCGGATGCTCTCCGCGCACGCAACGCGCGTTGGCGGCCCGCACGGCGTCCGGCGTGTCCGTTGCGTCCATCGCCCATACCACGAGGTCGAAACTCACCGGCGCATGTTGCCATCACCACACGCCCGGTGTGTGAACCGGGCTGCCGACACGCGGGATGCGTCTTGCGCGTCATTAGTCCGCATCGCTAGCGTTGTCCCTGCCGCACGACCCGCCGGTGGGCCCGTCTTCGGGTGATGTGTCCGCCGCTGCGCCGAGCGGTGTTCACCACGGCGGGACCGAGCCACGCGTCATCGTCCAGCAGCCCCCGTGACCGTTGCCGCGGTCCGGGGGCTGTTCGCGTCCGGACCATGGCTGCCTTAACGTTCACTGGATGGGACCGGCGTACCGAAAGATCGGGACCGACGGCTAGCCTTGAGCCCTTCGGAGCACCGAGGGCCCTTCCAGGACGTGGGGAGCAGACGTGAGCGTGGCGCGGATCGCGGTGGTGGCCGGCGACGGCATCGGGACCGAGGTGACGGCCGAGGCTCGCAAGGTCATCGAGGCCGTGCTCCCCGGCGCCGAGTTCGACGACTACGACCTCGGCGCCCGCTTCTACAACCGCACCGGCGAGGTGCTGCCCCAGGCCGTCGAGGACGAGCTGGCCCTGCACGACGCGGTCCTGCTCGGCGCGATCGGCGACCCGAGCGTGCCGCCGGGCGTCCTCGAGCGGGGCCTGCTGCTCAAGCTCCGCTTCGACTTCGATCAGTATGTGAACCTGCGCCCCTCCAAGCTCTGGCCCGGCACCACCAGCCCGCTGGCCGGCGTCAAGCCCGGCGAGATCGACATGGTCGTGGTCCGGGAGGGCACCGAGGGGCTCTATGTCGGCGCCGGCGGCGTCCTGCACAAGGACACCCCCGCCGAGATCGCGACCGAGGAGAGCCTCAACACGCGGTTCGGCGTCGAGCGAGTCGTCCGCGACGCCTTCGCCCGCGCCCAGCGCCGCGACCGGCGACACCTGACGCTCGTGCACAAGACCAACGTGCTGACCAAGGCCGGCAGCCTCTGGGCGCGTGCCTTCGCGGCCGTCGCGGCCGAGTTCCCCGAGGTCACCACGGAATACCAGCACGTCGACGCGGCCAGCATGTTCATGGTGAGCAACCCGCAGCGCTTCGACGTCGTGGTGACCGACAACCTCTTCGGGGACATCCTCACCGACATCGCCGCTGCCGTCACCGGCGGCATCGGCATGGCGGCCAGCGGCTCCGTCAACCCGGAGCGTCGCTTCCCGTCGACCTTCGAGCCGGTGCACGGCTCCGCGCCCGACATCGCCGGCCAGGGCATCGCAGACCCGGCGGCCGCCATCCTCTCCGGCGCGCTGCTGCTCGAGCACCTGGGCCACCACGACGAGGCACGCCGAGTAACCGAGGCGGTCGCAGCCGAGGTCGCGTCCCGCACGGCGGGCGCTCCGCTGCGGACCGCCGCGGTCGGCGACCGGGTGGCCGCCGCGCTCTGAGCGCGGTCTTCGAGGCATCCGCTCCCCGGCGGCCGTTGATCTACCAGCCGTCAGGGGTAAATTCATCAGGCACCACGGGGTGCTTCCGCATGCCTCAATCTTTCCGCAGAAAGCAGGTCTTCTTGTCATGAGCGGTGGTGACAACCTCGATTTCGAGATCCGTCCGAATCCGGCGCCCGTGAGCGATGCCGAGCGCGCCGCGCTGCTGGCCAACCCCGGTTTCGGCCGCATCTTCACCGACCACATGGTCACCATCCGGTACGCGGACGGAAAAGGCTGGTATGACCCGCGCGTCGAGGCGCGCGCTCCGATCCCGCTGGACCCGGCCTCCGCCGTGCTGCACTACGCGCAGGAGATCTTCGAGGGGCTCAAGGCGTACAAGCTGGCCGACGGCGGCGTCGCGATGTTCCGGCCGGACGCCAACGCCGCCCGGTTCGCCCAGTCCGCCCGGCGCATGGCGATGCCGTCGCTGCCGCAGGAGACGTTCCTCCAGTCGTTGCGCGAGATCATCACGATCGACCGGGCGTGGCTGCCGCAGAGCGAGGAGGGCAGCCTCTACCTGCGCCCCTTCGCGTACGCGAGTGAGGTCTTCCTCGGCGTGCGCCCCGCCCTGGAGTACCTGTACCTGGTGATCGCCTCGCCCGTCGGCGCGTATTTCTCCGGCGGGGTCAAGCCGGTCTCGGTCTGGGTGACCCCGGAGTACACGCGCGCCGCGCCCGGCGGCACGGGCGCCGCCAAGTGCGGCGGCAACTACGCGGCGGGCCTCTCCGCGCAGGCCGAGGCGATCGAGCACGGCTGCGACCAGGTGGTCTACCTCGACGCGATCGAGCGGAAGTTCGTCGACGAGCTCGGCGGCATGAACGTCTTCTTCGTGCTCGACGACGGCAGCCTCGCCACGCCGCCGCTGACCGGCACGATCCTGCCCGGCATCACCCGCGACTCGATCATCAAGCTGGCCGGCCGGGCCGGCCGCCGGGTCGAGGAGCGGCCGTTCGGCATCGACGAGTGGCGCGACGGCGCGAAATCCGGGCGCATCCGCGAGGCGTTCGCCTGCGGCACCGCCGCGGTGATCACGCCGATCGGCACGGTGAAGAGCCCCGACGGCGAGTTCATCGTCGCGGACGGCGGCTCCGGCGAGGTCACCATGAGCCTGCGCAAGGAACTCGCCGACATCCAGCGAGGCCGGGCCGCCGACCCCTTCGGCTGGGTCCACCGAGTGTTGAACTAGGAGGTGGTCAGGAGGTGGGCTCGTAGGGCGGCTACCTCTGCGGGGGTCAGGCCTATCTCGCGGGTGTAGTCCTCGACCGAGCCGTGCAACGCGCGCAGGTCGGCGAGGAAGGTCGTCATCGCGCCTTCGGGGGAATCGAACATGTGCTCGTTGCCCCGTACCTCCTCGGGGTGCTTCTCCATGAGGTAGCGGGTGAGCGGCTCCATCGCCGTCGTGGTCAGGGCGTAGTCGCGGGCGATGTCCTCGTCGGACACGCCCAGCAGCGACAGCGTGAGCGCGCAGACCGTGCCGGTGCGGTCCTTGCCGGCCATGCAGTGCACGATCACCGGCGCGTTCTCCGGGTCGGCGATCACCCGCAGCGCGCCGAGGATGCCCTCGCGGCCGTCCTCGGCGAAGTTCAGGTACCGGTCGGCCAGCCAGCGCTCGTGCTTCACGCCGTCGGGGTGCTCGACCTCCTCCCAGTCCACGTGCTTGATCACCTGGTTGTGGTAGTCGAGTCCGTAACGGTCGGCGACCCGGCCGTACTTCTCGATCTCGAACGGGCGTCGCAGGTCGATCACCGTGCGTACGCCCAAGGCGGCGAACGCCGCGGTGTCCGCCTCGCCGATGCGGTGCAGCGCGTCGGAGCGGAACAGCCGCCGCCAGCGCACCGTCCGGCCGTCCATGCCGGCGTACCCGCCGACGTCGCGGAAGTTGTAGGTAGCGGAGAAACCGAGATTCCGGGGGTGAGAGTCGGCAACCACCCCTCAAACCTAGTCTCGATAGGTGGAACGACGCCTCCCGCGAGGGCGGATAGTGGCATGCTTCATCTCGTGACCCACTCCGTGCTCATTATTGGCACCTAGCGCGCCGGCTGACGCTCCGCCGACGCGCAGACCTCCCGCATCCGCGGGGGGTCTTTTTGTTGGTCACCCACATCCTTGAAAGGACGCGCCATGCAGTACCAGGTCTTCGACACCACCCTGCGCGACGGCGGGCAACGCGAGGGCATCAGCTACTCGGTGGCCGACAAGCTCGCGGTCGCCCGTCTGCTCGACGAGTTCGGCGTGGGTTTCATCGAGGGCGGCTGGCCCGGCGCGATGCCCAAGGACACCGAGTTCTTCGAGCGGGCCAAGACCGAGCTCGATCTCAAGAACGCCGTGCTGGTCGCCTTCGGCGCGACCCGCAAGGCCGGCGTCGACGTGGCCGCGGACGCCCAGGTCCAGGCGCTGCTCGACGCCGAGACCCCGGTGGTCTGCGTGGTGGCCAAGTCGGACATCCGGCACGTCGAGCGGGCGCTGCGCACCACGGGCGAGGAAAACCTGGCGATGGTCCGCGACACCGTGCGGCACCTGGTCGCCAACGGGCGGCGTGCCTTCGTCGACTGTGAGCACTTCTTCGACGGCTTCCGGTACGACCCCGCGTACACCGCCTCCGTGGTCGAGGCCGCGTTCGAGGCGGGGGCCGAGCGGGTCGTCATGTGCGACACCAACGGCGGCATGCTCCCCTCGATGATCACCAAGGCGATCAACGAGCTGGTCGAGCGGGCCGGGGTGAGCGCCGACCGGCTCGGCATCCACTGCCAGAACGACACCTCCTGCGCGGTCGCCAACACGGTCGCCGCCGTTGAGGCGGGCGTCGAGCACTTCCAGTGCACGGCCAACGGCTACGGCGAGCGGCCCGGCAACGCCGACCTGTTCGCCACGGTCAGCAACCTGCAACTCAAGCTCGGGCTGAAGGTCCTACCGGACGGCTGCCTCGAGAAGGCGACGCGGGTGTCCACCGCGCTCGCCGAGATCGCCAACATCGCCCCCGACACCCACCAGGCGTACGTCGGGGCCGCCGCCTTCGCCCACAAGGCGGGGCTGCACGCGAGCGCGATCAAGGTGGATCCGCTGCTCTACAACCACGTCGACCCGTCGGTTGTCGGCAACGACATGCGGATCCTGGTGACCGAGATGGCCGGCCGGGCCAGCATCGAGCTCAAGAGCCGCGAGCTCGGGCTGGACCTGGCCGGCCACCCGGACACCCTCTCGACCGTGACCCGCAAGGTGAAGGACCTGGAGGCCGGCGGCTGGTCGTTCGAGGCCGCCGACGCGTCGTTCGAGCTGCTGGTCCGCTCCGAGCTGCCGGGCGAGGACTTCGCCCGCCCGTTCACCCTGGAGTCCTACCGGGTGCTGGTCGAGCACCGCGAGGACGGCGCGGTCGTCTCCGAGGCCACCGTCAAGGTCCGGGTACGCGGCGAGCGGGTGATCGCCACGGCGGAGGGAAACGGCCCCGTCAACGCCCTGGACGAGGCGCTGCGAGTAGCGCTGTCGCAGCACTACCCGCAGCTGAAGTCGTTCGAGCTCAGCGACTACAAGGTCCGCATCCTGGAGGGCAGCCACGGCACGAACGCCGTGACCCGGGTGCTGCTGGAGACCACCGACGGCCACCGCGAGTGGACCACCGTCGGCGTGCACGAGAACATCGTCGAGGCCAGCTGGGTGTCCATGGTCGACGCCCTCACCTACGGCCTGGCCAGGGCGGCCACGCCGGCCTGAGCGGGCAGCAGCGCGAGCGAACGGGCGGCGGCGACGGCCGAGACCAGGGCCATCGCCTCCGCCGCGGGCATCGGCGGCAACTGCCGCCCGTCGCGCAGCCGCAGGGCCACCTCGCCGCGCACGGCCTCCCGGGCGCCGATCACCGCGACGTACGGGACCTTCCGGCCGGCCGCGTCCCGGATCCGCGCGCCCACCGACCCGTCGTAGGCCGCGGAGGCCCGCAGCCCGGCCGCCACGGCGTCCCGGACCAGGCCGTCGGCGGCCGCGGACTGCCCGGAGGCGACCGGCACGACGGCGATCTGCTCCGGCGCGTACCAGACCGGGAAGGCGCCGGCGTGCACCTCGATCAGGTGCGCGAAGAGCCGCTCCATCGAGCCGACCAGGCTGCGGTGGACCATCACCGGCCGGGACCGGCCGCCTGCGGCGTCGGCGTATTCGAGGTCGAAGCGCTCGCTCTGGTGGAAGTCGACCTGGACGGTGGCCAGGGTCGACTCGCGCCCGGCCGGGTCGGCGATCTGCACGTCGATCTTCGGACCGTAGAAGGCGGCCTCGCCCTCGGCCACGTCGTACGCGACGCCGGCGTCGTCGAGCACGCCGCGCAGGATCTGCTCGGCGCGGTCCCAGGCGCCGTCGTCGCCCTCGTATTTCCCGCCGCTGCCGCGCAGCGACAACCGGTACGACGGCGGGCGCAGGCCGAGCGCCGCGTGCGCCTCGCCCATCAGCCGCAGCATGTCGGCGGCCTCCTCGCCGACCTGGTCCAGGGCGCAGAAGACGTGCCCGTCGTTGAGCTGCATGGCCCGGACCCGGACGAGGCCGCCGAGCACGCCGGAGCGTTCGGCGCGGTACATGCCGCCGAGCTCGGCGAGGCGTACCGGCAGGTCCCGATAGGAGCGTTGCCGGGACTTGAAGATCAAGGCGTGGTGCGGGCAGAGGCTGGGCCGCAGCACGAGCTCCTCGGACAGTGGCATGGCGGGGAACATGTCCTCCGCGAAGTTGGCCCAGTGACCCGACAACTCGTACATCTGGCGCTTGCCGAGGACGGGCGAGTAGACGTGCTGGTAGCCGGCTCGGCGCTCGAGCTCGTGCACGTAGGACTCGACCTCGTGCCGGGCGGCGGCGCCGGCCGGAAGCCAGAACGGCAGGCCGGCGCCGATCAACGGGTCGGAGTCGAAGATGTCCAGCTCGCGGCCGAGCTTGCGGTGGTCGATAGGCATCGGTTTCTCCCTGGGATCGGGCCCGGGCGCGACACCTAGAACACCGAACGGCCCCAGGCGTCTCGCCCGGGGCCGTTGGTCGCGATCGAATGCGGATCAGCGCGAACAAACGCCGGGGCGTCCCGGCGTCGTCGTCACCAATCTGCGAATCATGCCGCCGATCCTAGAGCCGCGCCGCGAGGCCGGCGACCTATTTCGTGGCCGGCAGCCTCAGCCACGCGAGAACCGCGCGGTGGTCGCTCTTGGGGACCCGGTACACCCGCACATCGCGTACGCCGATCCGGGCGTCCACGAGCACATGGTCGATCGTGACCGGAGGCAGCCGGCGGGGGCCGTAGTAGTTGCCCCAGGTGGGCACCAGGCCCTTGCCGACCGCCACGGCCGCGTCCCGGTAGCCGTGCGAGATCAGCTCGCGCAGCTCGGCGTGGTCGAGCGTCGAGTTGAAGTCGCCGAGCAGGATGCGGGCCGGGCCGTGCGGGTCGGCATGCGGCTGCTTGAGCAGGTCCTCGCGCCAGTCGTGCAGGGCCGAGACGGCGTACGGCGCGGCCGGGTGCGCCGACTCGACGATCAGCGGATCGCTACCGGGCGGCTGGATCGTCCCGTACGCCTGCATGAAGCCGCCGCCGTTGCGATGAGCGCCCGCCGCGGTGATCGGGAAGCGCGAGTAGAGCCCCGAACCGGTGCTGCGGGCCTCCGCGGCGAGCGAGGAGTACGGCAGCAGCTCCGCCAGCCCGGCCGCGCGCAGGCCGGCCTCCGCCTCCGGCGTGAACTCCTGCACCGCCAGGACCTCGATGTCGTGGTCGCGGACCAACCGCACCACGGTGGCCGGGTCGGCGCCGCCGAGGAGCATGTTCGAGGTCATCACCTGCAGCGCGACGCCGCCCGGCGGCTCGCGCCCCGACACCGCCCGGGGCAGCACACAGGCCGTCATGATCACCGCTGCCACCAGCGCGACCGCGCCGGCCGCCCAGTGCCGGCCGAAGACGGCGACGATTACCGGCAGCCATGCCCAGGCGGCCACGTACGGCGTGAACGCGAAGAGCTGAACCAGGAGACCGCGATCCCAGCCGGCCAGTCTCAGGATCGCCCAGAGCAGTCCGGGCAGGAGAAGCAGCCAGATCATGATCTTCATGATGACCGACGTTAGCCGTCCGCTGCCACCGTGCCGTGCGCGTGTTCACGATGCGGCGGGCACGATGAGCGACGCGATCACCGAGCGGTGGTCGCTGCCGGCGACGCCCGCGACCTGCACATCCCGTACGCCGATCCGCTTGTCCACAAGCACGTGGTCGAGCGTGATCGGGGGGATGGGGTAGCCGTGGTAGGGGCCCCAGGTGCCGACCAGGCCCTTGCCGGTGGCGTCGGCGGCGTCCCGGTAGCCGTGCGAGATCAGGTCGCGTACGCCTCGGTGGTCGAGGGTCGAGTTGAAGTCGCCGAGCAGGATCCGGGGTGGGCGGCCGGGGTCGGCGTGCGGTTCGGCGTCCAGGTCGCCGCGCCAAAGGCCGAGCGCGGAGACCGCGTACGGCGCGAGCGGGTGCACCGACTCCACCTGCACCGGACCGGCCCCCGGTGGCTGGATCGTCGCGTACACCTGCATGTTGCCCCCGCCGCTGCGCTCCGACCCGGACGTGACGATGGGGTACCGCGAATAGAGGCCGGAGCCGGTCGTGCCGACCTCGTCGGCGAGCGCCGCATAGGGCAGCAGCGAGTCCAGCCCGGCGGCGCTGAGCCCGGCCCGTGCGCTGGGGGAGAACTCCTGCACGGCGAGCACGCCCACGTCGAGGTCGCGGACCAGCGCGACGACCGCGGCCGGATCGGCGCCGCCGACGAACATGTTGAGGGTCATCATCTGCAGGCGCACGCCGGCCGACGGGCCGCGGTCCCCGTCTGGAAGCGCCCGCGGCAGCACACACGCCGCCAGGATCGCCGCCGCCAGCAAGGCGGCAGCGCCCGACAGCCACTTGCGCCGGCTCAACGCCAGCGCGGCGGGCGCCCACGCCCAGAGCGCCACGTACGGCGTGAAGGCGAACAACTGCACCAGGAAGCCGCGCTCCCAGCCGAAGAGCCGCAGCACCGCCCAGGCCAGCCCCGGAAGGACGAGCAGCCAGAGCAGAACGGTCCGGGCCGCTCGCCGTCCCGGACGGATCCCGGGCGGCGTGCTGGTGAGGGTCATGGCGGCGACGTTAACCGGCGCGCTTTCCCGACCGCGCCGGATCGCGCCCTAGGTCACATCATCGAGGAAGGCCTTTCACAGGTCGGCGTCGATGAGCTCGCCGATGTCCGCCGCGACCAACTCGTCCCGGATGGCCCCGGCGTCGCCCTCGATCACCAGGGTCAGGCCCGCGGGATGCAGGTGCGCGGCGGCGGCCGCGGACACCTGCTCGACGGTGGCCGACAGGTAGTCCCGCCGCAGCGTCGCGTAGTAGTCGTCCGGCAGGCCGTGCACGACCAGCGTGCCGAGCGCGCCGGCGATCGAGCCGGGAGTCTGCATGTCCACCGACAGCTGGCCGGCCCGCCACGAACGGGCCACCTCGAGCTCACCCTCGGTGACCCCGTCCAGCTGGGTGCGGGCGATCTCGCCGAGCGTGTCGGCGATCGCCGGGACGGTCACGGCCGTCTGCACCCCGGCGGCGACCTCGAAGCGACCGAAGCGCCGGGTCATCGCGAACGAGCCGCGGATGCCGTACGTGTAGCCCTTCACCTCGCGGATCAGATGGTTGAGCCGGGACGTGAAGGCGCCGCCGAGCACGGTCGCGGCCAGCGTCATTGCCACGTAGTCGGGCGTCGCCCGCTCGGGCGCCCGGTGCCCGATACGCAAGCTCGACTGCACCGAGCCCGGCCGGTCGACCAGGATCGTCCGGCGGTGGTCGCGGACCGGCACGCCGAGCGGGCCCTCGGCCGCCGACGGCTCGCCCGACGTGCCGGCGAACGCGGCCTCGCCCAGCTCGCGCAGGTCGAGCGTGTCCAGGTCGCCGGCGACCAGCAGCACGCCCGGCCGTAGCATCCAGGACTCGTGGAAGGCGAGCACGTCCTCGGCGCTCACCGCGGCCACCGACGTGGGGTCGCCGTGCAGCGGACGGCCGTACCGCTCGGCCGCGCCGAACAGATCCGCACGCAACGCGGCGTCGGCCCGCGGCCCGGGCTGGGCCCAGTCCATCCGCAGCGCGGTCACCTCGTCGTCGCGCACCCGCGTCACGTCGGCCGGGTCGAGCTTCGGGGTGCGCGCGGCCTCGGCGGCCAGGCGCACGGCGCCGGCCAGCAGCGGCACGGAGGCGGAGACGCCGACCCGGAAGGTGTCCCAGTCGACCGACGGCGAGAGCTCGGCGCCGAGGCCTTCCAGGGCGAGGGCGTACGCGGCGGAGTCGCGCGTCTTGGTGCCCTCCTCCAGCGACTTGGCCAGCACGGTGGCGGTGCCCTCGCGGCCGGCCGTCTCGCGGGCCGCGCCCGCGTCGAGCAGCAGGATCGCGGTGGCGAGCAGTTGGCCCGGCAGGTGCGCGGCGACGACCGTGCCGCCGCCCACGGCGATGCGCTGCACGGCCGGGAAGGCGTACGGGCGGGCCTCGCCCGGCCCCGGGCGGGTGGCGATGAGCGTCATGCCGGCTCCTCGGTCTTCTCCTGCGGCAGGTATGCCAGCGTTATCCGGGACTCAGGTTTCAGGGTCAGGGCGGCCGCCTCGGTGACGTCGTCGGCGGTCACCGCCAGCCACTGCGGCAGCCGGTAGGCGGCCGTGCTCGGGTCGCCGAACTGGGTCGTGTAGCGGCCGAGCGTGTCGGCCCGCCCGCCCACCGTGGACACCTGCCGCCACCAGGCGGTGGTCAGCAGCGCCTTGGCCCGGGACAGCTCCTCGCCGGTCACCGGCTCGGTGACCAGGCTGTCGACGACCTCGGCGAGGCCGGCCTCGAGGGTCTCCACGTCCACGCCGTCCTTGGCGGTCGCCGTGATGATCAGCGGGGCGGGCGCATGCGCGAGGTCCACGCCGTACGCGCCGATGTAGTCCGGTTGGGCGATCCGCTTGCCGTCGGCGAGGCGCTGGTAGAGCCGGCTGCCGCGGCCGTTGCCCAGGACCGTGGCGAGCACGGTGATCGCGTCGTACCCGGCCGTGCCGAACTGGTGGGTCCGGTGCGACAGGTAGAGACGCGCGGCCGGGACGTTGCCGACCACGGTCTCCCGGACCGCCGCCGCCGGACCGGTGAGGTGGCCGCCGGGCGCGGGCGGGATCGACGAGACCGGGTCGAGCGCCCCGAAATACTTCTCGGCCAGCGCGAACACCTCCGCCGGGCCCGCGTCGCCGGCGACCGTCAGCACGGCGTTGTTCGGCGCGTAGTACTGCTGGTGGAACCGCTTGAAGGTGTCCAGGTCGGCCGCGTTCAGGTCGGCCATCGACCCGATCGTCGAGTGGTGGTACGGGTGCCCCTGCGGGTAGAGCAACGGCAGCAGGCGCAGCCACGCGTCGCCGTACGGCACGTTCTCGTACCGTTGGCGCCGCTCGTTCTTCACCACCTCGCGCTGGTTGTCCAGCGTCTCCTGGGTGAGCGCGGGCACCAGGCCGCCCATCCGGTCGGCCTCCAGCCAGAGCGCCAGCTCGAGGTGCTCCGACGGCATGGTCTCGAAGTAGTTCGTCCGGTCCGGGTTCGTGGTCGCGTTCAGCGAGCCGCCGTTGCCCTGCACCAGGCGCATGTGCTCGGTCTTCTCGACGTGCGCCGAGCCCTCGAACATCAGATGCTCGAAGAGGTGTGCGAAGCCGGTCTGCCCCTCCGGCTCGTGGCGCGAGCCCACGTCATACCAGAGATTGACGCAGACGACCGGGGCACTCCGGTCCTCGCTGACGACGACCCGGAGGCCGTTGGTCAGTCGCGTGGTTTCAATAGGCCACGGATAGCCGGTCGTCACAGCCGGCGCACTTGGGGACGTCACGCACCCATACTGCCCTCTCCACCCGATTTCCGTCCGGCTGTGCCGTTACCCAGCCCAACGGAGCCGATCGGCAGGTGCGTCGACCTCTGTTGATCAATAAGGCGTGGCGAGGGGAGGATCTCGGGTGGGATGCTGGGCGCGTGTTGGAGGATGTTCGGGTCAACGAGCGGCTGACCATTCCGGCGGCCGAGCTGGCCTGGCGGTTCTCGCGCGCCAGCGGCCCCGGCGGCCAGGGCGTCAACACGACCGACTCGCGCGTCGAGCTGTCCTGGGACCTCGCCGGGTCGCCGCTGCTGCCCTCGGCGCTGAAGGAGCGGGCGGTCGAGCGGCTCGGCTCCCGGCTGGTGCAGGGCGTGCTGACGGTGACCGCCTCCGAGCATCGTTCCCAACTGCGCAACCGGGAGGCCGCGGCCGCTCGGCTGGGCGGCCTCGTCGCGTCGGCGATCGCGCCACCGCCACGCGTACGGCGGGCCACCCGGCCGTCGAAGGGCTCGGTCGAGCGCCGCATCGCCGAGAAGAAGCGCCGCGGCGAGACCAAGCGCAACCGGCGCCCGGGCCCCGCGGACTGACACATGTCACTCGACCGGGTCTGGTTGGAGCGGGACGGCATCCGGCTGTCGGCGTTGCGTGCCGACGGGGACGGCGTCCCCGTCGTGCTGTTGCACGGGCTGGCCGGGAGCGCCGTAGAGCTGGCGCCGCTGGCGGCCGGGCTCGGCGCGGACGGCCACCAGGTCGTCGCGGTGGACCAGCGCGGGCACGGGCACAGCACCCGCCTACCGGCCGACGTGTCGAGGGCGGCCTACGTGGCGGACGCCGTCGCCTTCCTCGACGAGCCCGCCTGGCTGATCGGCCAGTCGATGGGCGCACACACCGCGATGCTCGTGGCCGCGGCCCGGCCCGACCTGGTCCGCGGGCTGGTGATGATCGAGGGCGGGGTCGGCGGCGCCACCGACGACTATCCGGCGCGACTGGGCTCGTGGTTCGCCGGCTGGCCCGCGCCGTTCGCCGATGAGGCGGCCGCCCGCGAGTTCCTGGGGGACACGCCGATGGCGCGCGCCTGGTTGGCCGATCTCGAGGCCCGCGACGACGGGCTGTGGCCGCGCTTCGACGCCGACATCATGGAGGCCGCCATCCGCGGCGTCGCGTCGACCGCATGCTGGCCGGAGTGGCGGCGGGTCACCGCGCAAACGGTGCTCGTGCAGGGCGAGCACGGCAATCAAGACCCCGACGAGGTACGCCGGATGCGCGCGAAACCGGGTGTGCGACACATCGTGGTCGCGGGCGCCGGCCACGACGTACACCTGGACCGCCCGGACGAAACGCTGCAGTTCCTGCGCGCTCTGCTCCGCTAGCGGGTTGCCATGCCATGCAGCGTGCTCGATCTCTGCATTGACCAGGCTTCGCGTTTGGCTGCGCCGTTCCAAAAGAAATGCGTCCATCGCACTTCAAGGCCCAGCTCCACGTGCGGCGCCGGTCCGCCGAGGCGTCGGCGAGCGCTTACCCGACCTTCCCGTATGAGGGGCATCAGGCCGTTCGCGCCGAACGCCTGCGGAGAACCGATCTACCCGTGTCGCCGAGAGACCCTGAGGCGAGATCATCAGTACAGGGCGTGGGGCGCCCAGGCGTGGGGGTCGGCGCGGAACAGGGACGTGACGAGCGTGACCAGGCCGAAGAGGAGCAGTTCCGCCCACAACGCCGGTAACGAGCGGGCCCAGTCGATGTCGCCCTGCCACAGACTTGTGGGCCAGGCCGGAGTGCCCGGCACCGCAGGGATGTCAGAGCGTTCCGGGGGCGGAGCGGGCCGCGTCACTATGGCGGATGGATTGAGGTTGCTGTCGGCCTGTGCTCGGACCTGGGCCTCCAGAAAGCCGGGGTCGGCCCGGACGGCGGCAACCTCGTAGTGGTCGATCCCGATCTGCGTGGGACCTGGGACGAACCAGGCCTTCACAGCGGCCGGGTCGTCGCGTGCACTGACGAGGTCGTTGCGCGATGTCGCGAGAAGGGCACCGGCCGCCAGGACCAGAATCGGGAAGAGACCGGCTGCGGCCCAGCGCCCCAGCCTGCGGGACGCCAGCGCGGCGCTCACCGCGAGGCAGACCAGGACAATGCTCAGAGTGGGCAGCAGGAGCACCGCGCCCCGCAGCGCGCGGTTGGGTGGTGTCTCCCCCGGCATTGTCACCGGATCCAGGGCCATTGTGCCGAACGGGACGAGGACGAGGAGGGCGACCAGCACCGCGGGGATGTGCCGCCAGCGGAGGAGTCGGCCGGCGTGGCCCAGGACCGCGGCGGCCACCGCCGCCGTGGCCGCGGTCAGCAGACCCGCCTCCACCAGGCCTGAGCCGCCTCGGCCGGCGGCGAACTCGGCCGGCCAGCCGTAACCACCGGTGCGGGCATCTACCAACCCGGCGGTCAGAGCCAGCAGGGCCAGACTGGCGAGGGCGGCCCGGCGGGGCCACCGGCGTGCGCCCGGCCTGGAGGGGCTCGCCATGGCGAAGGCCAGCAGGGCACCCAACGCGACGGTTCCGCTGTACGGCAGCAGTTGCCGGTCCAGGAACAGCCCGGAAACCTGTACGGCCGCGGCAACCACGAAGGCCCGCAACAACCAGTTCGCTGTACGCACTCCGCGAGAGTGCCGGGAATCGGAAGAAACGCCAATCGACTGGCCGGCTCCGGGCACTGTCGTCTGGTCGTTCACAGCCGGCCCCCGGGCCGTCATGAGCGGAAAACGGCCCGGATCGGTGCGGCGAGCGGTCCGTGACCACGCGGTCGGGCTGGGTCAGCGCTGTTGGCCTGGCGTTTCTCTCCCTCCCCCGGGCGCCGGCCGACGCTCACTTGGACCGGCCGGACGAGACGCTGCGCCGCCCCGCGCCCTGCTCAGCTAGGGTTGCCGCCGGGTTCAGCTACAGGTCGACCCGATCACGGTTGCCGGGCATCGGCGTCGCCGCCGAGACCCTCCAGCATTCGTACGATCTGCGCAAGGCCGGCCTTGAGCTCGGCCGAGTCCGCCTTGTGCTCGCGGTAGTGGGCAAGCTGTGTTTCTCGAAGCTCGCGGTAGTGGTCAAGCTGTGTTTCCCGCAGCGCTGACATCATGCGGGTGAGCCCGCGGATCTCGGCCCGGTAGTCGGACACGTCCCGATCTGCCCCGGCCGCCAACGCCCGCGCCGCGGCAGCCTCTTGTCGCACGATCGCGAGCTCGACCTCCACCGCCGTGATCCGTTGCTCGTGCTCTTCGAGGCTGGCCATGCCTGCATTCTCCCCGATCCGCATCCGTCCTGCGACCCCCAAACAGGCCGCCCCGTACATCAACAGCCCTCGGACGACGACGGCTCATGTGTCCTGAAGCGCTCGCTCAGCGGTGGTTCGCGTCTTCCGGGTAGGCGCGAAGTCGTGCCCTGAGTACCGTCGCAAACATGTCGGAGGACTTCGCGGGAGCTCGTATCCGATCCTGGCGACTGAAGCGGGGCGTAAGTCAGCGCACCCTCGCCGGGCTGGCCGGGGTTTCCCAGGGCTACGTGTCGCAGATCGAGGCGGGGCTGAAGGAGATCGAGCGACGCTCGACGCTCGTCCGCTTCGCCGAGGCCCTGCAAGTCTCGGTCGCGGACCTGACGGGGCAGCCCTTCGTGCCGGGCGATCCGCAGCATGCTCGAGCCCTGGCGGCGGTGCCGGACATCAGAGCCGCGCTCATTGCATTGGCTTTCGGCGACGTGGCGGACATGCCGAGCCGTTCCCTCGACGAACTGGACGCCACGACGCGGCAACTGATGACACACCGGCGCCGGTGTGAATACGCGGATGCCGCTCAACTCATCGCACCCCTGCTGCGTGACCTCGGCGCTGCCGCCTACTCGCCTAGGAGCACGGGACGAGACACGGCGTTGCGGCTTCTGACGTTGGCGACCTATCACTGCGCGTTCGCGTTGATGTATCTCGGATTCGTCGATCTTCCGATGACGGCGGCAGAGCATTGCCATGCTGCCGCTCAGGAGACGGGTCTTCCGGAGTTCCTCGGCCTCGCGGACTACGTCCGGCTACACGCGCTGCCGCCCGAGTCGCGCGAGGTCGGCCGCAAGCTCGCGGACGCGGCGACCGCACGTATCGCGATCGGCAAATCGGCTGAGTCCCTCCAGGTCTACGGCATGTTGCACCTGACGAGCGCGTGGGCCGACGCGCTTGCCGGCAAGGCAGGCGATGCCGATGCGCACGTTGCCGAGGCCGCCCAGATCGCGGATCGACTCGGCCCGGACCGGGCCGACGGCGGTTTCGCCGAGGTGAACTTCGGGCCGACCAATGTCGCTCAATGGCGCGTTTCGTTGACTCTCGAACAGGGCGCGCACGGGCGGGCGATCGATCTGGCCCGCACCGTAAACCCGGCGAGCATTCTGTCGAGGTCCCGACGCGTGGCCTTCCATATCGACTTCGGGAGCGCCCTCGCGGCGAGCCGTCGCAACGACCGCGAGGCGCTCGGCCAGTTCGTGACCGCGGAGCGCGTGGCGCCACAGCGCGTTCGATTGTCGCCCGTGGTCCGAGACACGGTCGGCGCAATGCTGCGCAGAGCGAGAGCCGACGCGGGCGGCGATGCGTTGAGGGGCCTTGCGGCGCGCATCGGCATAGCGTGACCCGCGATTGCCGTGGGTAATCCGACCTGCCCCGGACGCCCCTAGCCTCTTCGTATGGTTCGGGTCGGCGCCCGGACGGCTCTCGAGAAATGCCTGCGCAGCTCGGGAAACGTCGGCCACCCGACCGCAGCCGACTCCGAAGGAGATGTGCGCATGATGCGAGACGAGTTGGTGCGGCACCTGGTGATGTTGCCGCCGGACGCTGAGGTGGTGGTGGACATCGGCAGGATCGAGGTGGACATCGTGGAGATCGTCGGAATCACCTTTCCCGGCGAGCGCGGCAACATCGCGCTGAAGCCACATCCCGAGGATTTCCTCGATGCGTTGGTCGCTCGCCAATGCGCCCTCAGCCGGAGCCGAAAGCCGGCGGCCGGGGACTCGGCCGATCCGATGCCGTAGGAGTCGCTTGCACCGCCGGCCGCAGCGCCCGGGATAACCTTGGCGGAAGAGGGTGTCCGATGCTGTTGGTCGGCGCGCCCGACCCCGACCGGTGACTGGGGGACGGTATGGCTGCCGCGATCGGCGAGAACCTC
>Ga0307508_10000987_pt1 | contig 33044 bp, 50 predicted proteins | sample 9_EM_MG_FD_203089 | JGI IMG/M metagenome (GOLD analysis project Ga0307508, IMG submission 203089) | Populus trichocarpa ectomycorrhiza microbial communities from riparian zone in the Pacific Northwest, United States - 9_EM | ecosystem: Host-associated > Plants > Roots > Unclassified | place...
TGACGCTGGGTGCTTGTGCTGGAAACGCGAAGTGTGGTAGTAGCATATATAGATGTACATTAGATATAGAGAATAGAACTGGACTGAGTCACTATGCCTGGAACCCGCTGCGTGTTTGTGAATGCGATGCGAGTATTTGCTGCGATGTTCCATGCCTTGACAGCCAGCGTAACCACGGTGCCATGACACGCGTCGTCCGGATGCCATTTGCCCTGACACGGCTGCGTCCAGAAGGAAAATGCCCTGACACGGCTGCGTCCAGAAGGAAAATGCCCTGACACCGTGCGTCCAGAAGGAAAATGCCCTGACACCGTGCGTCCAGAAGGAAAATGCCCTGACACCGTGCGTCCAGAACGAAAATGCCCTACCACGCTCCATCCGGTAAGCAGATGCCGTGGCGAGCTGCATCTGGTCACATGGTGCCATGGTGAGCTGCGTCTGAATTCAAATTGCCTGTGCGTTTTGCGTTGGGAGCGGTATGTGCGCTGCCAGGGTGCGTCCAGAGCGTCCCGATCGCCTGGTGCGTCAGGACGCAGTCTGTGCGTCCGGACGCACATTTTTTTTCCTGATGTACCACAACATATGGCTTTCGCGTTCTTTCTTGCTTCTTGAGGGATCAGCTGTGGTGGCCATAACTGCCTGCATACCTATATAATCCTTAACCTTCACAAATTCTGATTGTTTGTCCTGATTGCCATGTAGAGGTGAGTCTTCTGAAAGTTGGTACTGTGGCTTGTAAAAAAGGATTGTGATAGCCCAGATATTGGGGTTTCGATCAGCTTGACCAGCATGTTGCCACCAACAGTTCATCGTTAGGTAGTCGGAGAGTTTCCATTGGATGATACATTCAGTATCAGAAATATCAAGTCCCATTCCAACTGTCTCAGTGCAAATCAGAAACCAACAAACACCCTTCCGGAATAATGCGAGTGTCTTCTGTAGTCCTTTGCTACTGAATCTACTATGATACTCTCAGATGATTTCCCCAGCCCAGTTGAATGAATCTGACCGACACCATAGTGGAAATAATGCTTGAAGTTGCGTTATAGTGGCAGAGCATTTACTGCGATCATTGATGAATTTCAGAGTTTTGGGTAAGCTTAATGGGTGAAACCCTGGGTCATCAGGCCCTTTCCATGTCCGCACTGCTTTTGGTATCAACTTCAATAGAGGTTTCATGCTACCTTCATCCCCACGAGCTAATGGTACTGTGAATAGTGTAATATTTCGTCGGTCAACACCCATTCAGCACAGGATGATATCTCGGTTTAGGGATACACTCTGATGAATATATTCAAGGGTATTTGCTGGTAGTGTTACGGAAATACCGAGAATCAGTATGTCGGAAAAACGAGCTCAAAGAAGTCCAAGATTGCAGTAGCACAGATGAAATATTCTCCTATCAATTAAAGTGAATAAATATCAACTGAAAGAGCCTTGTGAGATGACAAACCACTTGTGAACCGAGTGCACCTCGTCTATTACATATACCGAAGTTTGCTCAAGAAATTCAGAAGTTTTCCTTGCTTGTCCTCTCAGACAAGTGACTTCCAGGCCCTATTTGCCATTGATGTGAACTCCGTAGTCACAAATACAATCGAAAATTCTCCACACCAAACAGCCTTGATGATCTCCCCATCGGCCCTAATAGTCTCTGTACATAGGTATACTGCCTGTACTCCCAACTCTTCTACACTCCGAACTTGATCTGACATCAACGCAAGCAGTGGGTAGATGACCAGTACGCAACTACCAGGAGAAGCAAAGGGGAGTCCGAGGTAACACATAGATTTTCCAGACCCAGTCTGCACACTCACAATAACATCACAGCCTTCAAGGAGTTTGGCCGTCACTGCCGCTTGCTAGGGTTTGATGTACCATGCTTTCCCAACCTCCGTGAGTTTGCTATTGATTTTGCAAACAACTTTTTCAAATCATGGCAGCCTTCTAGCTCTGATACCTGCCAGGTCAGTGTAGTCAACTATATGATATCTTTGAGATCATTGTATAGGTGGCAACCACTCCATTGCAGGTTAGCAGCTTTTGGTGTTCATCGGGAGGTGGCAGAAATCAGAGTATAACATTACTGAATGCAGGCTGATCTTAGAAATCAATGCTATGAAAAACTCTGAACTGAGGGTATTTATGATGAATGCCATAGGTACTGGGAACTGGTGTTGAGTGCTGGGGAGAGGGCAGTACCAGAGGCGAGCACACAGTGTCTGAGGTTCTGCAGACTGCACACCTGGAGCAAATATTGGGCACCCACAGCCAGTGCTGGACGCCCGGATCACTTACTAGATGCCCGGAGTACTGGAAACTGGATGTCCACAGCAAATACTGGACACCCAGAGCGAATGCTGGACATCTGGAGCGAATACTGGATGCCCAGAGCAAATACTGGGACGTCTGGAGAGGTGGACACTAGACAACCAGAGCGAATACTGGACATCTGGAGTGGTGGAGACTGGACACCCAGAGTACATACTGGATGTCCAGAGCACCTACTGGGCACCCAGAGTGGTAGACACTGGATGCCTGGAGCAAATACTGGGACGCCCAGAGAGGTGGACACTGGACACCCGGAGCGAATACAGGACACCTTGAGTCTGTGCTGGACACCCAAAACAAATACTGGACACCTGAAGCAAATACTGAACACTCAGAGTGGTGGACACTGGACACCCAGAGCAAATACTGGACTCCCGAAGTCTGTGCTGGATGCTTGCTGCAAATACTAGACACCCTAAGTCTGTGCTGGAGGCCTGGAGCAAATACTGGACATCTGGAGCAAATACTAGATGCCCGGAGCGAATTCTGGGACGTCTGGAGAGGTGGGCACTGAACACCTGGAGCACATACTGGACATCTGGAGTGGTAGAGACTGGACACCCAGGGGACATACTGGATGCCCAGAGCATCTACTAGACACCCAGAGTGGTGAATACTGGATGCCTGGAGTGAATACTGGAAATCTGAAGTGGTGGAGACTGGATACCCGGAGCGAATACTGGACACCCAAAGTCTGTGCTGGATGCCCAGAGTGAATACTGGATACCCAAAGTCTGTGCTGGACGCCCAAAGTCTGTACTGGACACCCAGAGCGAAAACTAGACATCCGAAGTCTGTGCTGGATGCCCAAAGTCTGTGCTGGACGCCCAAAGTCTGTGCTGGATACCCGGAGCGAATACTGGACATCCAGAGCGAATACTAGACACCCAGAGCGAATATAGGACACCTGGAGTCTGTGCTGGACACCTGAAACGAATACTGAACACCCGGAGCGAATACTGGGACACCTAGAGAGGTGGACACTGGACACCTGGAGCGAATACAGGACACCCAGAGTCTGTGCTGGACACTCGGAGCGAATTCTGGACGTCTGGAGAGGTGGACACTGGACATCAGAAGCGAATACTGGACACCCGGAGTCAGTGCTGGACGCCCAGAGTGAATACTGGACACCCGAAGTCTGTACTGGACAACCAAAGTCTGTGCTGGATGCCCAAAGTCTGTGCTGGACACCCAGAGTGAATACTGGACACTCGGAGCGAATACAGGACATTCGGAGTCTGTGCTGGACACCCTAATTGAATACTGGACACCTGGAGCGAATATTGGGACACCCACAGAGGTGGACACTGGACATCTGGAGCAAATACAGGACACTTGGAGTCTGTACTGAACGCTATAACCTATGCACCTAACTGACACACTTACTCATACAACTCAGACACAGATGCACACTTCCCTCTCATTCAACTGAATTATTGCTGGAGTTGGTAGGAGCAGGTGCGACTATTCTCTCTATTAGGTGTGTAAAGACAATGAACAGCAAGCCCAAATACCAAGACTCTCCGTAGAACTCTCCGCTGCCTCGTCCACTCACTCACCTGTTATGCCACCTGCAGATACAACAATGACAGCAAGAATAATACAAACGTAAAAGACTTAACAACAGCAACAAGAAGAACTTCCCATGTACAGTATCATTTCCCAACTGTTGTGTATTCCAAAACCTGATACAGCTCCTCCTCCAAAGCTTCCGATCGCCAACTCCTTCTCCCATAACAATCACATTTCAGTTAAATGGGATGTGGGTGGGGTGTTGTCAATGCTGTCCGGTAAATACTCGGTGGGGTTGGTTATAGGTTCCTCTGCCATTGGGCTGCCCTCACCCATTATTTCCTACAGTGGTCTGGGAGAGAGGGTATCAGTGTCCTTGGGAGTGGCTTCAACTCCTTGACCGCAAGCTATCGAGTACTTTCAGGACCATCGAACACTGGTACCATGTCGTAGCCCAGCTGGGACAATCCGATCCATCCAATCTGCCACTGAAGGTTGGAAACCGACACGCTCGCCCAAGCTAAAAACTTTTCCATCATCATTGCACATCATTCTAATGGAGTCATCGATTTGTCGCTTGTTTTTTTCGACCTCAGTATTAGTGAGTCGAATTTTATCTTGCTGCTCCCGCATCAGAAATTTTTTTTTTTGCATCCAGAGCGTCCGGATGCACCAGACGGTCGAGACGCTCTGGACGCAACCTCGCTAACCTGGATGCAGCTTACCATGGCACCATGCGTTCAGACGCACCTCGCCACAGCACCGTGCTTTCAGACGTACCTCGCTACGGCGCCGTGCGTCCAGATGCAGTGGCCATGGCATACGTGTCTAGACGAGTAGTGTCAGGGCATTTCCCTTCTGGACACAGAGTGTCAAGGCAAATGTCGTCCGGACGACGCGTGCCACGGCATCTGCCTTCCGGACGAGGAGTGTCAGGGTATTTGCCTCTGGACACGAAGTGTTAGGGTATTTGCCTTCTGGATGCAGCGCGTGTCATACAAACACAGAGTGTCAAGGCAAATGGGATCCAGACGAGGCTTACGATGGTGCACCACACATAGGTAATAGAGCGGTCACGGTGGTAGCATACGCGACTGTCAGGGTACGGTACATTACAGTGAAGACTATCAAACACGCATTTGGTTCCAGGCATTGTGACTCAAACCAGTTCTATTCATTACATCTAATGTACATCTATATACCATGTCACGTAGATGGCATCGCTCTGCGTGACAGTAACAAAGGCAGTTTGCTGGATGAGACACAATGCAATGAGAACGACATCAATGAAGTGGATACGAATTCGGATGCCAGTTGCAAGGACAATAATGAGTAAGACGCGACGAGTACGATGTCGATGCGGATGCCAGTGGCATGGAAGATAGCAAGTAAGACGCGACGAGTACGATGTCGATGAGGATGCCAGTGGCATGAAAGATAGCAAGTAAGATGCGACAAGTACGATGTCCATGAGGATGCCGGCGGCGTGGATGATAGAAAGTAAGATGCGGCAAGAAGATCTACGAGTTTCGTGAGATTGTTAGTGCAGCTCTCAGAGCGACAGACAGTGGGAAGTTGTACAATACGACACGACAAGTACGATGTCAATGAGGATGGCGGTGAGGATGCCGGCGGCGTGGATGATAGCAAGTAAGACGCAACGAGTACGATATCGATAAGGATGGCGGTCAGGATGCCGGCGGCGTAGATGATAGCAAGTAAGACGCAACGAGTACGATGTCGATGAGGATGGCGGTGAGGATGCCGGCGGCGTGGATGATAGCAAGTAAGACGCGACGAGTACGATGTCGATGAGGATGCCGGCGGCATGGATGATAGCACATAAGATGCGACAAGTACGATGTCGATGAGGATACTGGCGGCGTGGATGATAGCAAGTAAGACGCAACGAGTATGATGTCGATGAGGATGGCGGTGAGGATGCCGGCGGCGTGGATGATAGCAAGTGAGACGCGACGAGTACGATATCGAAGAGGATGCCGGCAGCGTGCATGATAGCAAGTAAGATGCGTCGAGAAGATCTACGAGCTTCGTGAGATTGTTAGCGCAGCTCTCAGAGCGACAGACAGTGGGAAGTTGTACAATACGACGTGACGAGCACGATGTCGATGAGGATGGCGGTGAGGAGTTTGCCGGCAGCGTGGATGATAGCAAGTAAGATGGGACAAGTACGATGGTGGCGCGTAGGATAAAAGGAGAAGACAGAAGGGGTGGAATTGCGGCCAGTGCCATCATATTTAGCAAGCTGTGCAGTGGTAAGGGTGCCAATCAGTGGTAAGCGGGCCAAACCATACGAAAGCGCTGGCATTAGCAAATACTTGGCACCTTACAAGTTGCATGCGAAATCACTCGCAATGCTCGAAACCTGTAAATTCCTCTTCCTTAGTTGTCGATACCCCGGCCTCCGCCGTTTATAATCGCACAATAATTCCCTATCATATTAATTCAGTTTGGCTGAATGTTTGTGCCTACTGTCTCCTGCTTTTCATGGTAGTGATACTGAAAACTTGAAGGATATACGGATTTGGAGCGTTGTATGTAGTACAAATTCTCAGAGCAGAAGTAGTTGAATCAGAACAGCAGCATCGATAGGTTGCAAAGCAGGGGCCAGTAGGTACAAACTTTCGGTCAGACTGAATTGATACAATAGGGAATTATTGTGCGAATATAAACAGTGGAGGCCGGGGTACAGACGACTAAGGGAGAGGAATTCACAGGTTTCGAGCATTGCGAGTGATTTCGCATGCAACTTGTAAGGTGCCAAGCATTTGCTAGCACCAGCGCTTGTGTACGGTTTGGCCTGCTTACCACTGATCGGCACCCTTACCACTGTACGGCTTGCTAAATATGATGGCACTGGCTGCAATTCCACCCCTTCTTTCTTCTCCTTTTATCCTACGTGCCACCATCGTACTCGTCCCATCTTACTTGCTATCATCCACGCCGCCGGCATCCTCACCGCCATCCTCATCGACATCGTACTCATTGCGTCTTACTTGCTATCATCCACACCGCCGGCATCCTCACTGCCATCCTCATTGGCATCGTACTCGTCATGTCGTATTGTACAACTTCCCACTGTGTGTCGCTCTGAGAGCTGCGCTAACAATCTCACGAAGCTCGTAGATCATCTCGCTGTGTCTCACTTTCTATCATCCACGCCGCCGGCATCCTCACCGCCATCCTCATTGACATCGTACTCGTTGTGTCTTACTTACTATCATCCATGCCGCCGGCATCCTCACCGCCATCCTCATTGACATCATACTCGTCGCATCGTATTGTACAACTTCCCACTGTCTGTCGCTCTGAGAGCTACGCTAACAATCTCACGAAGCTCGTAGATCTTCTTGCCACGTCTTACTTTCTAACATCCATGCCGCCGGCATCCTCACTGCCATCCTCATTGACATCGTACTCGTTGCGTCTTACTTGCTATCATCCACACCGCCGGCATCCTCACCGCCATCCTCATTGACATAGTACTCGTCGCGTCGTATTGTACAACTTCCCACTGTCTGTCCCTCTGAGAGCTGCGGTAACAATTCACAAAGCTTGTCGATCTTCTCGTCACGTCTTACTAGCTATCATCCATGCCACCAGCATCCTCATGGACATCGTACTTGTCGCGTCTTACTTGCTATCTTCCATGCCACTGGCATCCTCATCGACATCGTACTCGTCGCGTCTTACTCGTTATTGTCCTTGCGGCCAGCATCCTCATTGGTATCCACTTCATAGATGTCGTTCTCATTGCATCGTGTCTCATCCAGCAAACTGCCTTTGTTCCTGTCACGCAGAGCGATGCCTTCTACATGACGTGGTATATAGATGTACATTAGATGTAATGAATAGAACTGGTTTGAGTCACAATACCTGGAACCAAATGCGTGTTTGATAGTCTTCGCTGCAATGTACCGTGCCCTGACAGTCGTGTATGCTACCACCGTGACCGCTCTATTACCTATGTGTGGTGCGCCATCGTAAGCCTCGTCTGGATCCCATTTGCCTTGACACTCTGCGTTTGTAAGACACGTGCTGCATCCAGAAGGCAAATGCCCTGACACTCCGTGTCCAGAAGGCAAATGCCCTGACACTCCTCGTCCGGAAGGCAGATGCCGTGGCACGCATCGTCCGGACGACATTTGCCTTGACACTCTGCGTCCAGAAGAAATTTGCCTTGACACTCTGCGTCTAGTAGGCAAATGCCCTGACACTCATCATCTGGAAGGCAGATGCCGTGGCATGCGTCGTCCGGACGACATTTCCATTGACACTCTGCGTCCGGAAGAAATTTGCCTTGACACTGTGCGTCTAGTAGGCAAATGCCCTGACACTCCTCGTCTGGAAGGCAGATGCCCTGGCTCGTGTCGTCCGGACGACATTTGCCTTGACACCCTGCGTCCGAAAGACACGCACTGCGTCCAGAAGGCAGATGCCCTAGCTCGCATCGTCCGCACGACATTTGCCTTGACACCCTGCATCCGGAAGTCACGCGCTGCATCCAGAATGCAGATGCCATGGCGCCCGTCATCCGTAGGACCTTTGCCTTGACATGCTGCATCCGGAAGAAATTTGCCTTGACACTCTGATTCCGGAAGAAATTTGCATTGACACTCTACATCTAGTAGGCAAATGCCCTGACACTCCTCGTCCAGAAGGCAGATGCCGTTGCGTGCGTTGTCCGGAGGATATTTGCCTTGACACCCTGTGTCCGGAAGAAATTTGCCTTGACACTCTGCGTCCAGTAGGCAAATGCCCTGACACTCCTCGTCCGGAAGGCAGATGCCGTGGCACGCGTCGTCCGGGCACAGACTATCTTGCCAGGTTGCGCCCCGAGCGTCTAGACGTTTCAGACGCGTATATAGCGTTCGGACGCAGCCCCTGCATCCGGACGCAGAATTTTTTTCCTGATGCGGATCCATTTTGCCTTTTTCTCTTATTCCACCAGTTGATGACACAGCCCCGTAAGCAGAGCTCTGTTTTCCTTCAATGCTATTTCGGTAGTATAGATAGCATCACATATAATCCTACCCTCAGTGATTATACACTCTATCGTATATCTGGCAAGCCCTTGAACACCAATATTGGGCAATAAAGCAATAAAGCAATGTTGATTTCCGGACTTTCGAGTTGCTGGCCAGTCTGACGGATGGTGCCAGCAAGCACCGCAACATGAGGCATATCCACCGAAAGAACGTCATTCATCACATCTTTTGGCATTCCAATACCACTGGTTTCGCTGAATTTGGAACCGAATTCCAATGGCCTAGAGGTGATTTCTTTTGCTTCTTTACCAAGGAGTGAGGATATCCTGTTACCATTGCTATCTCCTTCATCCAAGAGAATTTCGTCGTCCTTCTGTTCCGAATTTACACCAGTGATGGTAGAAATCCAATCAACATAGGAGTCGAACATCTCGCAGTCACATTTACTCAGAAAAACACCATTCTGGTAGAGGTTGACCTCCGAGCTTCTAAGGTTCCAATTGGGTCATTCGCAGTCAACATTCAGATGAGAGTTGGCAGAAAAAAACCTAACCTGAACACTGGTAAAAATCTCCTGCTTTTGGTTTGAATATAGCCACACGATTATTCTGATAAAATCGGCTGTGGAAGTTCAGAAGTAGAATACACAATTTCTGAGATCGGAGCCATCAGTAGCTGTGGAAACAGCCTATTCCCCGGTGATGACAGTTACGATCGCCATCCACAAGAGGCGTAGAGCATCTGATAAGAGCTGAAGAGATTCCAGAATTTCCTTGGAATCGAGACAAGGGATTTTGCTCTTGTTGCCACGGTATTTGGTTGTATTTTGCATATACACTTGACCCTGCTTGGTGTGCTTAACAAAAAATGTGGAAAGCCATACATGCCATGCAACAATTATAGCCTGAAGTGTTTGAAACCTCTTCCAGATTTTCTTTACGTTGTTGGACGTTAAGTGAATGGGTAGAGGATTGAGTTCTGTAACCAGTGTCTGCATCATCTCTTCTGAATAGTGATGGCATTGGTAATACAGGCAGCAGAAAACCACCTGCATCCTGTTATAAAATTCATCCTTTGTCTATACCATTTAGCCTTCTCTTCCATTTCCCGGGGTCATGAAACAATACCTTGATGTATTTAGCATGCCTCGGATCTGGTCCGGAATGAAATCCGAGAGTTCTTCAACTGACAGTTGCATTCCAGCAATCTCTGGGGTGTTGGCAGATAAAACTGTTGCTGATTTTCAAGCCTGCTTGCCTCTGGTAGCAGTTGATGCTGTTGATGATAGATCAACGGCAATATGCTTTTTCGGAGTCATAATTATAGCAGTCAAACAAGAATGAAGTCTGCATCTTTCTATAATTTACAACGAAAAAACTTGAGTGTCTCATTTGGTATTCAGTTTTGGGGTTCGATCTTTGATGATGCTGTCAATGGCCTTGCCACTTGCTTTGGAACACTGATAGTTTATATCATTTCCTTAGAGGTCACTTCCAATATTTAGTTCTCATTGCATGTGTCCAGCACCCCGGATGTCCAGTATTTGCTTCAGGTGTCCCGCACAGACTTCGGGTGTCCGGTATTCACTCCAAGCAACTAGAATTCGTTTCGGACGTCCAGCACAGACTTCTGGTATCCTGTATTTGCTCCAGGTGTTCAGTAGGGGCTCTGGGCGTCCAGTATCTGCTCTGGGTGTCTAGTCTCCACCACTCCAGATGTCCAGTATTCACTCTGGACGTCCAGTGTCCACCACTCCGGGAATCCAGCATTTGCTTCGGACATCCAGCACAGACTCCGGGTGTCCTGTATTCTCTCCGGATGTTCAGTGTCCACCTCTCTGGACGTCCCAGTATTCGTTCCAGGTGCCCAGTATTCGCTCTGGGTGTCTAGTACAGACTTCGGACGTCCAGTACAGACTTTGAGTGTCCAGTATTCGCTTCGCGCGTTCAGTATTTGCTCCGGGCATCCAGTGTCCACCACTCCAGGTGTCCAGTATTTTCTCTCGGTGTCCAGCACAGACTTCGAGTGTCCAGTATTTGCTTAGGGTATCCAGCTCAGACTCCAGGTGTCCTGTATTCCCTCCAGCTGTCAAGTGTCTGTTGGAATTGCTTCTCGCCGCTCCGGTGTGGCGCACCGACGGAAGCGACACCGCAGCAACAGCGGTGGCAGCAATGCCATGGGGAGGAACGCCATGGCAACGACAATGGCAAGGGGATTCTGGTAACGACGGCTTGGCATTCTTCCATAGCAGCGTCTTTTGCTCTCTTTCTTCTATACGCTTACATATTTCTTCATAGCATGGAATAAGATACTCGTTACGTCTACCTCGGGCGATTTCATCACCTGTCAACAATCAAATCATCTCGTTCAAACATAATCTCTTTCTCTCTCTCTCTCTCTCTCTGCTCGTGTGAAGACTCTCAGAGAAACGGTGATCGGGCAATCTTTAACAGGTTATGAGCCCGGAGCCGTAACCGCTCCACATACGATCAAACCTCACCACTGTCACACTCTCGCACGATAAATAGCTCCTCAGGAGCCAGCAATAAATGCGGGGGCTGGCGATTCCGAGGCCCCTTTCCTCTATGTCTCACTTGGAAGCTTTCTCCTCGAAATTGATCGCTAACCATCTCAGCGACAGAAGATCTCTGACGATCGACAAGAACTTCCCTCCTTACGCATCGATACGATCTCTCCTTGTAAAAACATGCACGATTCTCAGACCGATTCCTCTACCTACATACCTACTTGACGAGCATCTACAACGATCTTCATCATGAGTGATGAAACGTTCAAACACCCTCTGGGCAACGTCCGCCTACTCAATCGTACCAACTATGCAGTCTGGAAAGAAGATCGCATGAAGGTCCTACAAGGAATCATGGCGTGGGACATCGTGATGGAGAGAGAAGAAGAACCTGAAGATCCGGGAAGACCCAACGACTTTACCAGACCCCTAGTTCTGGCACGGAAGGCATACAAGGACTACAAGCAGCGGAAATTGCAGGCCGTGGCCATCATCTACGGATCCTGTACCAATGCTGTCAAGGTACACATCAAAGGAATGGAGGATCGCGTCCAGATGTGGAAAGAATTGGAGGCCCGCACAAATACTGCCAACTCTTCGGTTGGAAGAATGTCGCTCTTCTGGAAATTCAGCACTCTCCGTCCCACTCGCGGACAGCTGCTCAATGCCTACTTCGCCGAATTGCTCGACATCACCACTGAGCTCGCTGGCTCCGAAGAAGCGGTCTCCGACATGGTCCTTAAGAATCACATCTACACAACTCTTCCTCCTGCCTATGCAGTCACGATTGAGATTCTTCAATCTCGTGCAAGAGTCACTGTTCAAGAAGTCATTGATGCACTGAACGAATGCGAAACGAATCGATCGATGACAACAAAACCTGATGCCGTTTCAGATGCTCTCTACACACAACAAGGAGGAAGAGGAGGACGAGATGGCTACCAGGGAAGATACCAGGGAAATGAGCGTTCTCAGAGGGGGTGGTGTGATTGGTGCAAAACCGGCACTCACTCTACCTCCAATTGCTGGAGTAAGAAGAACAACAAACGAACTCGAGACCAGAATGACTGCTACTATTGCGGAGAAGAAGGTCACATGGAGAATGACTGCCCGGCCAGAAGAAAGGGACAGGCCCTACGAAACAGCAGAGGAAACGGACGAGATGGACGCGAAGGAAACGGACGCGACAGATGCGAAGGAAACGGACACGTCGGACGTGACGGATGTGAAGGAAATGGACGCACTCACAACACCTCTGGCAACCAGCAATGACTTGCGGGGTCTACCTCCCTCAGCTCGGAGGTAATGGTGGCATCATATCGATCGGCAATAACAACAAGGACCTGGGTAATTGATTCCGGAGCATCTCACAATTACGGCAACAATCTTCGAGATTTCCGGAAGAACTCAGTTAAGGAAACGAATATGATCATCAAGTTGGGAGATGATCATCAAGTACAAGCAAAGAAGAAAGGAACTGTACATCTGGGAGGAGTGGATATTGAGGAGTTCTTCGTTCCTGAATTCCGAATATCTCTCCTGTCAGTATGACAACTCGACTCACATGGATACACAACAACATTCCGATCAGGGATATGCTCGATTGCCGATGCAAAAGGACAAAAAGTTCTCAGCGCCAACCTTGAAGATGGCCTGTATATACTATCAACGGATGGATCAGCACATATCTCCGAAATAAAGATGCTGCGAACAACTTCACATTCCCACTCAATAAACATGTGACATCGACGGCTCGCGCACCTTAATCATCGATACTTGAGACAACTACTGGAATCCTCAGGAGAACGCATTTCGGATTCTCTGGACGTGGAGTCGGTCGCAGTCCCAGATATCGAACCGATTGCGGATCCTATGGACGCTGAGATGGTTACGCATCCAGACGTCGAGCCGGTCGCAGTTCTGGATATCGAGGCAATGACGGATCCTATGGAGGTCGAGCCTGTGACGGATCGTATGGACACGAGTCCTCGCTGGGAAACACCTGGATTGTGTCGGACATGCGTTCATGCGAAGCAACAACAACATATTGTATGCACTAAGGCACCCCGGTCCTCAACACCGTTTGCACTTGTGCACTCAGATCTCTGCGGGCCTATGAAGCACAGTATCGGAGGTGCCCAATATTACATCATCTATATTGATGACTGTACAAGATACACTGAGGTGTACTTTCTGATCACAAAAACCGCGGAAGAAATATCGGCCAAGTTTCAACATTATCAAGCCTGGGTGGAAACACAGGGATTCCACATCAAACGTTTCCGAAGTGACAATGGATCCGGAGAATACAACAACTCGATATTCCTAGGTTTACTGGGAGAAAAAGGAATTACATTTGAACCCTCCCCCCTGTACACCCAACACAAGAATGGAACGGCCGAGAGGATGATCCGGACACTGAATGCGAAGGCACGAAGTATGATGTTGGATGCAAACGTGCCGATAATATTTTGGCCGGAAGCCATCAGGACGGCATGCTACCTGCATCAAAGGTCACCAACATCGAGTCTGACGGACAACCGGTCACCATACGAAGCATTGTATGGCACCATTCCGAAAATCGGACACTTAAGACGATTCGGATGCCGAGCATACAAACATATTCCACCCACTCAGAGAACAGAGAAGAAATTTGGAAACTGCTCCAGTATGTGCATGATTCTGGGATATGTTCATAACACCACGAAAATCTGGAGAATTTGGGATTTCAAATCGGGAAAAATCGGACGAGCAGTGGAATGCTCGAGTGTAGTGTTTGCCGAAGAAGAAAATGCACACACAGAAGAGCAGACGGAAGCCATTGAGTTTCCAGACACCACCGATGAAGCACAGACCGACGGAGCACAGGACGAAACTCATGAAATGAATGACGCACATGGTCTAGAGAAACTAGTAAGTAACAAATATCCGATTTCTTTCGTCATGCAGTGAAATCGCTCTATGAGCGGCTGCGAAATATGTGTTATACCTGCCGAATTCAGTGAATGGTGGGCAGATGACTGCTGAATTCAGCGAATGCTGGGCAGTGTGCCGAATTCAGCAAACATGCTGGGCAGATACCTGCTGAATTCAGCGAATGCTGGGCAGATACCTGCTGAAATCAGCAAATGCTGGGCAGAAGAAGTCGAGAACATCTTGCAAAAGCGATAACTTCTGGTGACTTGTATGCTGAATTCAGCGAATATGCTGGGCATTACCTGCTGAAATCAGCGAATGCAGGGCAGAAGAAGTCGAGAACATCTTGCGGAATAGCGAGAGCTGGTGACGTGGATTCCATATGATTGAGAACAAGACTGATTGAAATGGCAGACAAGAATGAATATGTTTCTGCACGGACACGCAGCAAGGCACACCTTGAAACCAATAAAGCGATTATGAGCAAGGCTCACGAAGAAGGGGGTGATATGACATCTTCGGAACGCCTTGCCTCAGCCTTCCTGCTGCTCGGGATCGGTGACTCGATATCTGATGACGAAGCTGAAATTGAACCAATCATTGAGCCTACCACTGTTGAGTGCGAGAACGAGAGCGAACCGCTCACCTACAAAGCTGCATTACAAAGTCCGCAAGCAAGACAATGGAAGGAAGCCATGCGCCAGGAATGGCAGGCATTGGTGGAGAATCACATATTCGCTATAATGGAAAAAGGTACTACCGTCCATACACCAATGACTGACAGGACAGTAGAAGAGCCTATTGGATGCAAGTGGATCTACAAGAGGAAGATTAATCTGGACGGATCCACTCGGTACAAAGCACGACTAGTCATCAAGGGCTACGAACAAAAGGAAGGTATCGACTACGACGAAACTTATGCACCAGTATCCAAAATGGTGACGTTCCGATTGATACTGGCACTGGCCGCTCAGTATGGCTGGGATGTTGATCATATGGACGTAGTAACGGCCTTCCTAAATCCAAGGATTGACCGAGACAACATTTATATGGAAATGCCGCTTGGAATCGATTGGCTTGCGTCGAGCGGAAGCGTGCCAAGCGGAAGCGCATTGATCCTCTGGAAGGCTCTCTATGGGCTGAAACAGGTGCCCAGACTTTGGTACGAGGATATCGATGGATATTTGCAATCCATAGGATTCCGACAATCGGCGGAAGATCCAAACCTGTACCTCCAACAGGGAGTTCTTCTAGTACTATACGTGGATGATCTGCTCTTTGCACACAATGGTGCAGAAGGACGGGGACATCGGATCAAGCAGCTGCTGCAAAAGAAGTACAAGATGTGCGACTTGGGTGTGGCAAAGCAGTTCCTAGGAATCGAGATCGAGAGGACCAAAGATAGAGGATTCAGTATCTGTCAACGAGGTCACATCAACACAATCATACGACGATTCGGACTGATGGATGCAAAACCAACTAAGTCTCCACTTGATCCTCAGACAGATCTGGCTAACACCCACTGTGAGGACAAACCGGCAAACCGCAAAGAATATCTCTCAATGGTTGGATCACTCATGTATGCGGCACTTGGAAGTCGACTGGATATCGCCTTCAGTGTAACCACCCTGAGCCGGTACAATGTCCAACCTCTCGAAGTGCATGCAATGGCGGCAAAGAGAGTACTCCGATACCTGAAGACTACTGCCGGATTTCGAATTCATTACCGATGGCTCCCGAATCCTATTACTATTGTTGGATACACCGATTCAGACTGGGCAGGGAATCTCACAACTCGGAAATCTGTCGGCGGATGCGTATTCGGACTCGGGAATGTCAATGTCAACAATGAGCTTGTCATATCTGGCTTGATTCATTGGCAAGCCAAGTCTCAGAGCGTCGTGGCACTCTCAACACTTGAGGCCGAATATATTGCCTGTTCGCACGCCACCCAGGAAAGCCTCTGGCTCAGGCGTATGATGAAGGAGGCAGCAGAAGGAATGTCAGTAAAGATTGTTGATGGACCGGTACCGATTGGATGTGACAACCAAGGCGCCATCAAATTGATTACCTCGGGAGTCGTACGGCAAAAATCAAAACACATTGACGTAAAATATCACCATGTTCACGACGAACAGATGAAAGGTGCAGTTAAGTTCCAATACGTTACCTCAGAGTCTAATCCTGCCAATCTGCTGACAAAACCTCTCGCAGTTCCCCGACACGAACGACTATTGCAACTCACCGGTCTCACTCCATTCGACCCTGACGACGGAGAACCCGAATACGATCAATAATGGCCGATCTTGAAAAGGAAAAGGGGGTGCGGTTCATTGGCGAAGAAAAGGGGGGTGCGGGTGATAAGGAATTGGAAGAGGATAGAAGGTTTCTTTGTTGAGCATGTTCTTGCATCCTGTCAGTAAGCGTGAGTCGGCACTCTTTTTCCTACTAGCAAGTGTTTTTCCCACGAGGTTTTCACTGCAGAGGTTTTAATGAGGTCGACGAGGATTTAATGGGATTGTTCTTGATTTGGTAGATTTCTGTTTGGTACAGAGCACGAGAAGAGGGGGTGTGTTGGAATTGCTTCTTGCCGCTCCGGTGTGGCGCACCGACGGAAGCAACACCAAAGCAACAGCGGCGGCAGCAACACCATGGGGAGCAACGCCATGGCAACGACAATGGCAAGGGGATCCTCGTAACGACAGCTTGGCATTCTTCCATAGCAGCGTCTTTTGCTCTCTTTCTTCTATACTCTTACATACTTCTTCATAGCATGGAATAAGATACTCATTACGTCTACCTCGGGCGATTTCATCACCTGTCAACAATCAAATCATCTCGTTCAAACATAATCTCTTTCTCTCTCTCTCTCTTTCTCTGCTCGTGTGAAGACTCTCAGAGAAACGGTGATCGGGCAATCTTTAATAGTGTCCACCTCGCTGGACGTCCCAGTATTCGCTCCGGGTGTCCAGTATTCACTCTGGATGTCTAGCACAGACTTGGGGCATCCAGCACAGACTTCAGATGTCCAGCATTCGCTTCGGGCATTCAGTATTTGCTCCGGGCATCCAGTGTCCACCACTCCAGGTGTCCAGTATTTGCTCCGGGCGTCCAGCACAGACTTCGGGTGTCCAGTATTTGCTTTGGGCGTCCAGTACAGACTCCAGGTATCCTGTATTTACTCTGGGTGTCAAGTGTCCACCTCTCTGGGCGTCCCAGTATTCGCTCTGGGTGTCTAGTATTTGCTTTGGGCATCCAGTATTCGTTGTGGGTGTCCAGTATATTTTTCGGACATCCAGTGTCCACCACTCCCATTGTCCAGTAGGTACTCCGAGCATCCAGTATTTGCTCCGGGTATCCAGTGTTCACTCTGGGTGTCGAGTAGGTGCTCTGGGTGTCCAGTATTTGTTACGGTTATCCTGTTCTCACTCTATATATTCAGTGCTCATTCTAAGCTCTCACCATTCCCGCTATTCTACATTTCTTTCAGTGTTCTGTATTTCTCCTCTGTATTCAACACCTGTTCATGACATTTAGTGCTCATTCCTGGCTCCACCCCCACTCGCGAAATCCCATACTTATTCTCCCTCCTATGAATTCCAACCAAGCTACACAAATCTTTGACACTTTAGATGCCATCAACAATGCAGGCTACAATGGCATTGGAAGATTACTCCGAAGCATGTTGGCGAGCAATAATCCCAAAGTGTCACAAAGAGTCTCTCGTCTCATCTATACAGAATTGGATGCAATCATTGAAGCATTGGCAGAGCACCCACAGTATGGTGAATGAAGATACGCAGGTCGAATACCAATTTCAAAAGTGATTGTTGACTTTGTCTCCAGATCAGTTGGGTATATAGCTCTCCCATGCTAGTGATTTCGGGGCTAACAATGACCAGGGAAGAGGTGGAGACTATTTGTGCTGATCCTCGATGTCGAATTTGAGTCAAAGGTATTTCTCCCAACACTGTTCAAAATTTCCGCTTCTCTACCTTAGGCAAATTTTTTATGGATCTTGCACCAACTACGTAGTCACTTGTATGTGGGATGTGTCATGTTCAAGAAGACAAGGTGGCAATATTTTTCCAAGATGGAATGGTGGATACCTTCGAGCAACTTCAGGAGCTTAGGTATGAAGAAAACACCGATTCTTCGAAAAGCAGATCTCCGAGGTAGAATCCCTTGATTGTAATCATAACAATTGGGATGCTGATGTTTGCATGGAGTTGTCACTGTAACACCCTACAGATCATGATGGGGTATTACCTCGTTGCCAGTCGAACTAGTAAGAAACCTATTGGAGATATAAACCACATCAGCCTATCAGTATCTTATGATACAATCCGAGCTGTATTGATCTGGAATGCCAATGAAATTCGATAGGAGGTTATTTCTCAGATCCACAATGGAGAACCTGTGATTCTCACATATGACAATTTGGCAAAAAAGCACAATGTACAAGCAGAAATCCTTCTGAATAAGTCGGTAATGTATATATTTACTGCTACAGCAGTTGTCTTCCCCACCATATTAAACCCTTGGTAGCCCGTCTTGGTTAGGATATTGACAATGTCTGAAATATCCTACACAAATAGAAGCTACCGGATGAAAGTTTGCAAAGTTTTCGGAGTTGAACTTCTCACACCCCGACAGCTACAGATCATATACCAGATATCTGTGGGGATTTGTTGTTCCGACTCAATCTGGACTGGAAATCACTTCAGACATCCGACATCCTGAATTTCGCAGACGACTAAAAGCATTTCAACAGTATTGCAACTGCTCTGATTTGTCGGGTGCTAAGGAAGCACTTTACTAAGGAGATCGAAACAAGTCAAGAGAATGGAATTGTGCTGATTGCACTACCAAGGATCTTTAAAATTCCACTAACAAGTTCGGATTGTCACGGCGCGTGCCAGCTACGCCTCGACCCTTGGCGCCGTCAGGTATACGGGAGGAAGGAATGTGGAGTGATGCCGAGCGGGAGGATGGAATGTGGAGTGGCGTCGAGCGGGCGAAGGATATCCTTAAAAGGAGCCGTCGCCCACTTCTTTCTTTCTTTCCTTCTTCTTCCATTTCCTTCCTGACACAACAACTTGTTTCCTAAGTTTCCTAATAGAAGAACCACTCTCTTTTCCACACCGCTCTACTCACCATGCGCCGTCCGCTCGCTATGCGCCGCCCCTGTCCTCTCCCCGCTGTGCGCCGTCTGCTCGCCGCCGCCCTTGCCCTGTCCCCGCTGCATGCTGTCTGCTCGCCACAGCCTTGTCCTGTCCCCACTGCGCGCTGTCCGCTCGCCGCCATCCTTGTCCTGTCTGCTACCGGGAGCCCGTCTGATCCTGCGCCGTTACACTTTGTTGCGTCACCACCAGCTCTCCCAGTAGCAGAACCCCCGAACCGCCCCCAGGACCCCTCGTCATGGCAGAAGAAATGTCGGAAGAGATACCACAGCCGACAGAGGCGATCTGCCTCGAAATCTCCGCCAACCTCCATGAGAAGCTAAGCTTCATTTCGAACAGCAGCGTGTTCTCGGAAAATGTGACCCTCCCCTCTGCGTTTGCTGACGTCAAGCAGCTAGTCAAGGAAATCCTGGATACCTTGGCTGCATACCCAGTCTGGCATATCGACGACCTGGAATAACAATTGGCCTCGTCCAGACACATTGCAGACCAACTGGCCTCCGCCGATGCAGCCAGCCGCAGTCAGGGAGACAAGATCTCTGACCCCACCATTTACGAAGGCAACCGCAACACCCTTGAGGGGTTCGTCGCCCAGCTCCGCCTTAAACTCTTCAGTGACCCCACTCGCTTCCCAACCCCCACTATTCGGATGGCATACACCTTCAACAGGCTGCAGGGATGAGCGCAAGCCCAAGTTCTCCCCTTCATTAAGGGAGCAACCATCGAGTTGAAGGACGTAGAAGTCATCATCCGCATCCTCCAGAATGCCTTCGGCGACCCCGACCCTGTCGCCACTGCCAGCGCAAAACTTGCCAACCTCAAGCAAGGAAAGAAAGAGTTCAACACATATTTCGCCGAATTTCAGATGCTTGTCTCCAAGCTCAACTGGAACGAAGACGCAAAGTTGGATGCCTTGCGTGAGGGAATGTCCCATGACCTACGCCGACTGCTATTGGGAAGAACCAAGAAGCTGACCTTCGATGAGCTGGTGGCACTGTGTCAGGAAACGGATACCGAGTCACGCGCTATCCATTTCAGCGAGGGTCGATCCTACCACCAGCGCAATTCCCAAGGCCACGCACACCCACGAGCCCCAGCCACCACCACGATTCCCAACCCACCACAGAATGGTGCCGGACAGGCCCCACACCCCGACGCTATGGACCTGAGCGCGACTGGAGGTAGGGGAAAAACTCGGAAGAAGAACGGGCTGCGAGGCTACTTGAGGGGCGCGGCCTTTACTGTGGAGGAGTCGGGCACATGGCTCACCACTGCCCTAACAAAACTAAGAACCCTTTCCGTGCCGCTTCCGCTCACACGGAGGGGAACCTGAACCCGAACACATTTGCGAACCCTTTCAGTGGCGGTGGCGGAGGTGGAAATAAGGGTGGAGGCGGAACCGGGGGCCAAGACTAGTCGGGAAATGCTTAGACCAACAGCTGCATGATGGCACTGTTGTTGGTCGCACTCAAAAGAAGTCATTGTCTGTGTTTCGTTTGTCTAGTTTGTCAGTCGGTGAGGGAGTAATGGAAGGAAAACATCTTGTTGTGCTATGGAATATCTCCTTCGGCAACAGGACTGTTGCCACCCATGCCCTTATCGACTGTGGAGCTACGGGAATCGCTTTCGTAGACGAAGATTTTGCACGCCATCACCAACTCCCACTTACACCCCTTCGGTATCCAAGAAGCCTTGAGGTCATCGACGGCTGCCCGATATCCTCAGGGGACATTACCCATGTCGCCAACATCCATCTCTCAATACTCGAACATCAAGAGTCCTTGCCGATGTTCATCACAAAGCTTGGTCACTACCCTATTGTCCTGGGCATCCCGTGGTTGGAGCTCCACGATGTGGCCATCCGATTCAGCTCCCATATCCTCACATTTGGGTCGCAATATTGTGCCTCGCACTGCAACCAGACACCGACCGTGGTTCACACCGATTCTCTCGCGCCAAAAGTAGCTCAAAAGGAGCCAGTGGTAAGCGTGGGGGCCGGCGAATTCGGGGCCCAGTTATTTACGTCTCCCAAATGCCCTTTTCAGAACCAAGTTGACAATCACAAGGACTCCTTACCGGTTGCCGAAAGCAATTTGCCGAACGCCAGAAGCACTTTTCTGACGACAAGAAATATGTCACCAAAAGCCGGAAGCAATTTGTTGAATGCCGAAAGCACTTTGCCAAATGTCAAAAGCACTTTCGTCGGAAATTCTCCTATACAGATTTCAGCCATCGGAGGATAAGCGTTCCGACGAACAGCGTATAAGCAAAAATTGACGATTTTTTCGACTTCTCTATATGAGATCAATCAAGCGCTCGGCGTGGGCGAGCAAGCAAAGAAACCGAAGGAGCTGGATCTTAAGGATTATGTACCAGTGGAATACCATGAGATCCTACCACTCTTTTCGGAAACCTTGGTAAAGAATCTACCACCCACCGGCCCTATGACCACAAGATTCCCTTGCGAGAGGGATTCACGCCTCCCTTCGGCCTGCTGTACTCGATGTCCAGAACCGAGTTGCAGATGTTAAAGGAATGGTTGGAAGAGAATTTGAGCAAGGGATTCATTAGGGCTTCATCCTCCCCTGCAGCCTCACCAATCCTCTTTGTCAAAAAGACTGACGGCAGTCTATGGTTGTGTGTCGATTACCGTGGGCTGAACGAAGAAACTATTAAGAATCATTACCCACTGCCATTGCTGCAAGAACTTTGATGCGGTTGTCGAAAGCCAAATACTTCACGACTCTGGATATTCGCGGTGCATACAACTTGGTATGTATGGCCGAAGGCGAAGAATGGAAGACGGCATTCCGGACGCGCTACGGATTATTCGAATCTTTGGTTATGCTATTCGGGTTGACGAATTCACCGTCTGATTTCCAGCCACTCATAAACGATGTGCTCCATGCCTACCTCGACAACTTCTGTACCACATTCCTTGACGACATCTTCATATACAGCAATACCCTGAAGGAGCACAAGGAACAGGTGTATAAGGTGTTGAAAGCTTTGTCGCAGGCGGGACTACACCTGAAGCCAGAGAAGTGTCATTTTCACAAGCAGGAAGTGAAGTATCTGGGATTCATCATCACCACCAAGGGAATCCGGATGGATCCGGAGAAGGTGTCCTGTGTCTTGACTTGGGAAACCCCGAAAATTGTTACAGATGTCCAATGCTTCCTCGGGTTCGCCAACTTCTACAGGCGGTTTATCAAAGATTACTAAAAGGTGGTGACGCCATTGACCAGAATGACAAAAAAGGAGGGAGGCAAATACATTCCATTTGTGTGGGGACTGGAGCAGCAGGCAGCATTCGATCTCCTCAAAAAAGCATTCATGTTGGCCCCTATCCTCCACCACTTCGACTACGACCGAGAAATAGTAGTCGAAACCGACGCTTCGGACTACGTCTCGGCCGGCATCTTCTCCCAATACGACGACGAAGGTATCTTGCACCCGGTGGCTTTTTACACCAAAAAATACAGTCCTGCAGAGTGCAATTATGAAATCTACGATAAGGAACTCCTTGCAATTGTCTGCGCGTTCGAGGAATGGAGGCCTCACTTGGAAGGTTCACGCCACCCAATCCAGGTTTTGAGCCACCATAAGAACCTGGAATACTTCATGAGCACGAAACTGTTGAACCGTCAACAGGCACGATGGTCCGAATTCCTTTTCCGTTTTGACTTCAGGATCACGTATCGGCCAGGAAAAGCAGGAGGAAAGCCAGATACCTAGACTCGGAGATCAGGAGATCTCCCTAAGGAGGGGGATGAAAGACTGCTAACCAACCGGCATGCCATTTTGAAACCTCGGAACCTGATCGATGTTCCAAACATCGGACGGATCAACGTCTTGGATGACGCTGGAGGGCCAGATGCGCTGGACGTTGTCAAGAGCTTGAGGTTGATGGCTAATGACGTGGCCGACGTCAGACAGCCGGACGATGGACAGATCGACATTCCAGTCGCCGGACAACCAGATGCCAGACAGCCGGATGCCGGACAGCCAGACGCCGGACAGCTGGACGCCGGACAGCCGGACGCTGGAAGGATATCCACCTTGCTTGCTGAATCCTATCGAGTGGACCCGTTCCCGACGCGGATACTTGGGCTGCTCCGGAACGGTACCGGGCAATGTAAGGAGATATCACTAGCTGAATTCAAGGAACGGGATGGTCGGCTACTCTACAGGGATTGTGTTTATGTGCCGGACCACCCACTACTTAGGCTGCAACTGCTACAAGACCATCATGACCCGCCGGCTATGGGTCACCCAGGACACGCCAAAACCCTGGAACTGCTCACGAGGAAGTACTTCTGGCCATCAATGAGGAAGGATGTCGACCAATTCGTACGAAACTGCCATGTCTGCCGCCGAACGAAGTCCACACGACATGCGCTATACGGAGCCCTGAGACCGTTGTCGGTACCGGATTGGCTATGGCAACACGTATCCGTCGACTTTGTAACTGGCCTACCGCGGTCCAATGGTTACAACACTATCTGTGTGGTGGTGGATCGTCTGACCAAGCAGAGGCACGTTGTTCCCTGCACGACGATGATTACGGCCGAGGAACTGGGCGTTCTCTTATGTGACAGGGTCTTCCGCTACCACGGCCTACCGGAGACTATTGTGTCAGACAGAGGACAGCAATTCGCGTCCCATTTTTGGAAGCACCTCTGTTCGTGTCTGAAAATTGACGCCTGACTCTCGACTGCATTCCACCTACAAACAGATGGACAGACCGAGCGAGTGAATGCAGTGGTGGAGCAACACCTCTGGGCATACGTTGCGTACCTTCAAGATGATTGGGCGGATTATCTCTCTCTGGCAGAATTCGCAGGCAACAAGCAAGTATCAGACACCACAACCTTGTCGCCGTTCTTTGCCAATTGCGGTTTCCACCTCCATTATGACTTCGAGCTGGACATTCGAGTGGATGCTCCGGAAAAGAGGGAGGCACAAATGGCAGCAGAACGATTGAAACTCAATCACGAAGTAGCCCGAACCGAGATGCGATACGCCCAGCTACGACAGGCCAAGGGGGCAGACGCGTACAGGATTCACGTACCAGCCTTCCGGCCCGGTGACCTCGTGTGGGTGGACGGCCGGAACTGGAGAACGGCACGCCCAAGTCGAAAGCTGGAAAACAAGCACCATGGACCCTACCGTATTGTCCGCACCATCGGAATGTATGCCTACGAGTTGGACATACCAGCAACCATACAAAAACACCGAACTTTCCTGGTATCACTCCTACATGCTGCCGCTGATGACCTGCTCCCTGGCCAGGTGGTTCCACAACCCCTACCTGTAGTAGTTGAGGGCGAAGAAGAGTGGGAGGTAGAAGAGATTCTGGACAGTAGGAGGGCGAGAGGGCAGTTGCAGTATTTGGTTAAGTGGAGGGGGTTTGCAGACCCAATGTGGGAACGCGAGGAAAACCTTGTTGAGGTGGAAGCGGTGGACATTTACCACGGAGGCTACCCGGAGCGGTCGGCACCTGTTCGGGCTGCCCTCGTGGGAACTCGGGCCTAAGGGGGGGTTACTTTCATGGCACGTGCCAGCTACGCGTCGACCCTTGGCACCATCAGGAATGTGGGAGAAAGGAATGTGGAGTGATGCCGAGCGGGAGAAAGGAATGTGGAGTGACGCCAAGCGGGAGGATGGAATGTGGAGTGACGCCGAGCGGGTGACGGATATCCTTAAAAGGAGCTGTCACCCACTTCCTTCTTTCTTTCCTTCTTCTTCCCTTTCCTTCCTCACGCAACAACTTGTTTCCTAAGTTTCCTAATAGAAGAACCACTCTCTTTTCCACACCGCTCTGCTCGCTGCGCACTACCCCTGTCCTGTCCCCGCTGTGTGCCGTCTACTTGCCGCCGCCCTTGTCCTGTCCCCGCTGCGCGCCGTCTGCTCGCCGCCACCTTGTCCTGTCCCCACTGCATGCCGTCCGCTTGCCACCGTCCTTGTCCTGTCTGCTACTGGGAGCCCGCCTGACCCTGCACCTTTACACGGATATACACACACTTGCTATGATGAAGATCGTTGAGAGTTCCATTGATGGAAATCTCGAAGTTTTGCAGGTTGTAGCTGAGCAGCAGTTTGGTTTAACTTTGGAACAGCTTAACAAGTAAGTTATTCCTGTTTCAGAAGATTAACTTACGGTTGTATGTATCACTTCCTGTCAGCAGCCTTGTGTTCAGGATCAGAAGGAATACCGGATGGAATGGGCACGGATGGTTACTGGTCTCCTACATACAAGGATGGTGATGATTCATATGATATACCTTACTCATATGGGAAGTTCTGATGGATGTTATCCGGCATCCTTATGGACATTTGTGAAGATGCTTGGCTGTACAGAGATCAGTGCAAAGTGTCTGAACCTCAATGCTGTGCATGATCTTTTGACACAAGCATTAGATGCCCATATCTTTGCTGCTCTTATTGAGTGGTATGGAGTTGCTGATTTCAACTCGCTTAGTGAGATAGTTGCCAGTGGTCAATGGCCGACACAAGTAGAAGAGATGGTTACAGACTGGTTACAACTAAAAACTGTGGACGACCACCGGAATAAAGCTACCTCAGAAGCTATACAGCGACTACATGAGACACAAAACATTACCTCTCAGATACGAAGTGCAGTTCGGTGGAAGAAATCCACCAAGAGCAAAATCGAATCGGAGATCTTAAGCCATCGAGATATTGTTTTCAAGAATGCGATCCTCTTTCTGATTCATTCGCTCATTTATATCAACTTTCATGATGCTATCAGGATTGGAGATTCCGGACTAGTCAAAAAGAACCTTGATATTGTAACTGTAATGTTTCAAGGTTCAGGATCCAGCAAGAGCAACTACCGCAACTTAATGCTTGATTTAAAAGCTTCCAGTGTCAAAGAGTGGACACCAGAGATACATGAGCTATGGCTGTAAGTAGATAAAATTCTCCATTCAGAGACACCTGACTGATTATTTATTGCTAGCTCCAACTGCCTGCTAAATATATCAGGCCTGTACCATAAATTCATTACCATCAATGAATTCAACGAGTATGAAGTAATGTGTCTTAAGGCAACTTACAACCCAACCAGAACATTTCAGTCCACTCAGTTTACATGTGATGTAGTTTCACCAAATAACATATCACTCCATGATTCAACCTACCAAATTCTTGAAATTTCAGAAACACCTTTAGGGGGATATGTACACACACATCCAAATGACAACAAGGATGTTTTTGTGATTCTCGGACAGCTGCTGAAGGAAAACATTTTCCACCAGAACCTTGGTCAACGGAACACCAACAATATACAACTGAGTCGGGATTTGTATAGCAATGGAGTTACTGCATTGTGTACAAAAGATATTTTGGCAAAATTTGTCATGAAGAAGACACAAATTTATGGAATACCAGGAGATGAAGTTGCAACAGATATGCAGGAAGAGGAGGAGAATCCAGACAATGGAGCTCATTCCGAGAACTTCTGGTCATGGGACTTAGATGCTGCCGATGATTGTGGGGAAGAGTTTGAAATTGGGTTGTAGATATACGGTGTCGGTATTTTTGAGGTTTGGAAATAATTGTTTGAGGACACAGACCTTATGTTTATTTGAGAGATTTACAATTCTATTGCATGTAATTTTTCTGTTTGTTCTATAATGGTTGTCAGGTTATTTTTGTTGTGTTGGAGGTTGTTTTTGTTGCTTTGGGGGTTGTTTTTGTTGTGTTGGGAAAATTTCTGGGCTACGGGCATTTTATATGAAGGTAATAAGGGGTACTTTTCCTTCCAGACTCCCAGCCCACAATGCTGGCCACTATCCGAATATTTTCCACACGTGATCAGCTGACACCACCACCCTTTACCCAGCTGGAAGTCAACGAGACTAGATATGCATATCATCAACTACGTCTGAAGCTGCCTGGAGTGCCAAAAGAACAAAACAGCTGGACACCACCTATACAGCCTTTCCTCACCACTGGAACGCCCATCCACTCCCTGGCAATCTGTGGTCATGGATTTCATCACAGAGCTGCCTGAACCAGAGGGTTGTGATCAACTTGAGGTGGTAATCAACTGATATACGAAGATGGCACATTTTCTGCCACTTTATAAGAAAGGAAAGACTGCCGCAGACCTTGTGGTTATCTCTGCCCAGGAAGGCTGGAATTCCCATAGACTTTATACCAATAGTATCTCCAACCACAACTCACAGTTCACCTCGGAAAAATGGAAAGAATTCCTCCAGCTATCAGGCATTCGACTACGAATGTCAATGGCCTTTTACCTGCAGACTGACCGACAGCTAGAATGTCTCAACCAGACTATCAAGGCCTACCTTTGAGTGTTTGTTGGACATGAGCAGGACAACTAGGTTGGTCTCTTGCCAAAGGCCAAGTTTGCCTACAACAACTCGATCACAATGGGAACAGGATCTCTCCGTACTATGCCAATTATGGATTCCATCCTGTTGCCACCGATATAGCCACTGCTGGACCCCTCAACCCAGCCAGCAAACTCTATGTGCACTGGATGCACACTGTCCATAAGGAGTCACACAAGTGGCTGGAGGCGGTGCAGGAGAGGATACACACTACACTGACCCCAAGCGAACTAAGCCTCCAGCCTACCAAATCAGAGACCTGGTCATGCTAAATGGATGCAGCATCAAAACACGTCAACCATCTGGAAAGCTGGACAACAAAAATCATGATCCCTTCCAGGTGGAAAAGAATGTCTCGGCCCTCGTAGTGGAACTCACCCTCCTCCAGAAATGGAGAATCTTTAACATCCTCTATGTATTGCTGTTGGAACCCTACCAAACTAGCAAATACCAGGCACCGGTGGACTCCTCTAAAGTCCTTCGCGAGGCTGATGCTGTCGAGTAGAGCAAAAAATACGATGTTGACAAGGTTCTTGGGAGCACTAAGAAAGGGTGCCGTATCCTGTACCTCGTCAAATAGCTTAACTATCCGGACTAGAAGGACTGGAGGGAAGAAATATACATCAACTTTTCAGTAGGAGGTCTTGAGAAACTCCAAGTGTTTTACAAGAAAAACCCAGACACTCTAAAGAACTACCTACTCACTGAAAGATAGGTCCCAACTTGCTCCAGACATATGATAAAGCTGAAGGGGTCGACGTATGGTTGTGGGGTAGGTTGTGGGGTAGTAGGAAGGAGGGGTAAAGGACTCCTTCCAAACCATACAATGAGCAGAAGGGTAAAGGTATGGTAATCCCATGTTAACGATGGTTGTTCTTTAACTGTGGTAGGACGAGGGATGACCAGTTAAAAGCCAAACTGGTTTTGATTGGCTCTGGTGCAAGTCCTTCACATTGGGTGTTCCGGACACTACACTAAACTGGTGTACCAGGCCAACCGATCTTCTGATCACCTCTTTGGGGGATCCCCATCGCTACATGGTCTCCTTCGTCAACACTCTGGATAGTAGGCCCCTGGGCAGATCCCTGAGGCTGAGGGCTGATCGTCAGCCAAAAAAACTATGAGGTTTTTTCCTATTGGAGGGTTTTCCTCATGGTTTGACGATTGGAGGGATATAGAGGCTGGAGGACTGCAGTTCCAACACATCACATAATCAATAAGTCAAGAGGTGGAGAGGCTTTGGGACAAAGCTTGGGGAGGGGGGGAGCAGTGTTATACCCTGAAGTGTAGCATACCGAAGAAAGGTCATGAGGGTAAGAAATCTCAGTCACATCCAAAAGATTCATCTCTGACGCAGTTTGGCCAAGGTAGGTAACCTTGAGTGGAAGCTGCTGACTGGTCCCTGGGTACTGGGGGGTGAGGCCAGTTCAATGCAAGCTGGGCACACCAATATTCTCTAAATCCTCAGTACTGCTGAGCCAGTTATCTGACGAACAGTGATAACCTGTGGGTGCCAAAATTGATAGCTACTGCAGAAGAGGGGAAGGTAAGGATGCATGCAAGTTGCATGCCATAAGCGGGGCTTATGACAAATATCAGGGTGGAGAGAGTCTAGACAGGAGATAAGTAACAGGGTACAGAAACTATTAGAAAAGAAGAACATCCCTATAAGCAGAGATAGAGGAAGCACCAGTAAGGAAGAAGGAATTGAGATGGATTTCTTGTATCGCCGATAGAACCTTGCTGAAGGCCACATAATCTGGGCGGGATACATGGTGGCACTGATCCACTCCACCTTATCGCTATTACTGATTATGACCAAACCACTCACAACCACTGGCAAGATCCTGTAGGGAGATAGGTGTTATAAGGTTCTGTCTGGAGATAAGGCTCAGCTACGTAGACAAACATGGAGAAAGGTCTTCTCTAAAAAAAGGGATCATGTGACCCAGTTGCGAGGAAGTTATAAGCGAGCCAGCCAGCTGACAAAACAATACCATCACAGAAGAAACCATCAAAACAAATCCCAAACAACAAATCTAAGATTACTCGACTGTGAATAAGATAATACCAGTCTTCAACACCCTTTACACTGCCATTACGATATAACCCCAGTGTCACACTTTGGCACCCACCCAGGTTAGACCCCTCATCTATTCAACAAGTACCCAGTAACTTCATCATCCAATTTCAACCCTTCTATAAATATTGTTAGCCTAGATCGGGTCTTCTCTGTCTCCACTTTTGCTGCAGCTTCCTTCTCAGCTTGTATCAGTTCTATGTCAAGGGTTTCCAGCTCCTCAAGCTGTACTGTATCTTCTATTGGGCCTCAATATGTGAGGGCATTCTTGATCCACTGCCTGATTCCGATGGGGTTTCTCACTACTTCTCATGCTTGGTTACCTCATGGTAGGCTCAGTACCCGTAGCCCAAAGCACCATTGCCTGTTCTCCAACAGCCCTATTGCTGCCCTAAGGCCAGACTCCATCAAGAGAGCTCCTAGATTTGTCATTCAGAAGCAGCCCATTGTCACCTGTGACTCCTGGTTGACCAGCAGTGAGAGTTCATTTGTCTGACCGATTGTCCCTTATGTGAGGTCACCCTTCCACCACAGTTCTGCCCTAAATATAGCAACTGAGTGAATGTATGCCATCATAACCTTGTTGCAGTTGGCTGGTCAGAGCCCCATCTTCCTGGTAAACCTGTACAGTTATGTTATTGCCTTTCTATCCTTTATCATCTAGATGGTATGGTGCTCCTTGGGAGACAGCTGGGAGTTGAACCATACCTCTCGTCATCTTGTTATCTCCTTGTTGAATGGAATCTTATTCTCTCCTACCACCACTGTTATCTTGTGAGCTATCCTCTTCTTATAGAAGAGTGCCACTTCAATCTTTCCTTGGTCGAAGGTGATACCATTTCTTCCTATCCACTCAATCATGGCTATTGCTGCTTCTGATAGTTTGGCTGCGGCCACTTCATCGTTATTCCCCTCCACCCACCAGCTAATGTCGTCAATAAAGGACAGCCTATAGACACCTTGGACTGTTGCCTCCACCTTGTCAAAGATTCCTGATAGGTATGTGACAAAGAGGATCGGTACTGCTGGCGAGCCCTATGGAATGACGACGTCCACCGGACTTACCTCCCCTACCTTCCCATCGAGAACCAGCTTGATCTGGTGGCCAGATATAAAGTTACCTGTCTACTGAATCGGATCCAGCTCAATACCCAAGGCCTCCATCCACTTGCCCAGGTACACCCTACTGACATTGTTAAATACCAACTCAATGTCTATGAAGAGACCACCTGCCCCCTGTTTCTCCTTTCATACCAGCTGTGTATGGTTCATAAGGAATGCCATCACATCGATATAGGACCGGCACTTGTAGCAGTCAAACTTGCTATTGTGGAGACCACGCTTCCACTTGAGATAGTCTGAAATAAGATATGCTGCAGTCCTTTCCACCAGCTTACTGACCACATCCAGGAGTGAGATGACTCTGTAGGCCCGGACCTTCGAATAATCAGGCTTCTCCGGTTTGGGAATGACCATGCCTCTTGCTATTTTCCACAGCTTGGGGTGGTGACCTAGGCAGATACAGGCCCTGATGAGTTGGGTGAAGCGGAGCTCGTCCCACTGCCAGATCACCATGAGAATTCCCACTGATATTCGGTCATCGCCCAGGGCTGACGTGTTCGACGCCTTCCCCAGGAGCGTTCCCACCAGTTGGGGATCCACCCCCATGAAGGCACATCCCCCCGTCTTCCAGCAATTATGCACAGATTGTAGTTATGCGAACTGGTCTTTTTGTCCTACCGTAGTGGGTGTTGGAACGTGGGGTTAATCGCTTGACGCTGTGCACACCACAGCTCTTACTGTTTCAGGGTTGAACACTGTATGTGTTTGATTATTGAACGCCTTACAAAGTTGCCGGGTAGAATTTGAAATCGTATCGTCGTCACATTCACCTGTACCCTCATAACGTTCGACAGCCGTCATGACACGTCCCTCACCTATCATTCACTACCAGGCTACTCTTCCTTTCAACCTCCATTCCCCACATGGCCAACAACAACCGAGTCCGCAACGACCACCAAACTTGTGCATCCACCCCTGCGTCACCGAATACACACAAACGTATTTCCCACCTTGAGCTACCTAGTCGCCAGAGGTCTCCAGTTGATCTCGTTCCCCTCCAGACCCTGTCTCCAACGCCCAGCCACCCGCCTCGAAAACCACAACGACCAAGACCAGCACCGCAACAGCCGACCCGGAATGTACATCCCGCTTCCCGTCCGCCGGATTCTCCGCCGGATCCCGGTTATCCGTTCGGTGGTCGATACGGTCAACGACGAGCACGTCAGCCTGCCCACGGCCAGCCTGAGCTACTACGACCAGCGCGTGTTCGCGCTGTCGGCCGATCCGGAGGCGGGCGTCAGGGACAAGAAAACGCCGGTGTGGGTTGCTGTCGGCTCGGTGCCCATCGCGATCATCGGCTGGTACGCTGGGACCACGGCTGCTAAGAAGTGGGCGACGTAGTGGGTGGTGGGAGTGCTGATGGAGCCGTTTTCTGTTTCCTGCTTTTTGTGTGCTGAGAGGCTGCGGAGGGATTTATGGGGTGCTGCTACGGATAATTGAATACGGCTGCCTGCGCTTCAACCCATCGTAACCTACCAGTGATTTCGTGCATGATCTCACGTGCTGCGGCTACCTCGATATCAGCAGGCATCTCACTCGTCGAAGATGACATCATGGTGGAGCAGGCAACGAACTGTAATCTAAACGCATCTTCGCCTGGACGTATTTGGTATACACAGATCCCATCCGCTCAGGCTACTGACTGCCCTTTTCCGTAATGGCACACTATAAAATTCAACGATTGCGATTTATCGCGCGGTATACTTAGTCACGGGAGTTCTTCAAGACCTCGAAGACTACAGCTTTTCGGCAAGGCAACATACTTTTTTTTTTGTTTATTCATTACTCGCGGCAAGGCACCATACGTGGTACTGGGAGTCAGCGTTTAGCGTCCTCTGGGCGCCAAGAACGGTAACGTACCGTAGGGGTTTACCGGCCACTACCCCTTACCCGGACACCTTAGTAAGCTGTGATTTAGCCTGTAGCCCCACCCTATAACCCCGCTCAACCCACTAAAAAATCCTCAACACCTTTCAC
>Ga0307508_10000988_pt1 | contig 33039 bp, 19 predicted proteins | sample 9_EM_MG_FD_203089 | JGI IMG/M metagenome (GOLD analysis project Ga0307508, IMG submission 203089) | Populus trichocarpa ectomycorrhiza microbial communities from riparian zone in the Pacific Northwest, United States - 9_EM | ecosystem: Host-associated > Plants > Roots > Unclassified | place...
GAGCCCGTCGCCAGCTGGGCGTGGGCGAGGCGGGTGCGGATGTCCATCTCCAGCCAGTCGTAGGCGGGTTCGGTGACACGGGACAGTGAGTCGTGCAGTTCCAGGGCCAGTCGGTGGAAGGCGAGGGCGGCCCGCGGGTCTCCCTCGCCCTGTGCCACCGTGCCAAGCCGGGTCAGGCCGCGTGCGCAGAAGAAGACGTCCCCGCACTGCCCGCTCAACTGGACCGCCTGCCGCAGCAGGTGCCGCGCCTCGCCGTCACGGCCGAGGCGGAGGTGGGCGTCGGCGGCGAGGCTCAGCACCCGGCCGAGCACATGCTGCCGGCCGCCCGCCTCGGCATGGGTGCACGCGGCGGCGAAGCAGGCCAGCGCCGCCTCGTCCCGTCCCGCGATCTGGTGAGCGCGCCCCTGGACGAGGCGGGCCATCGCGGAGGCCCACTCGTCGCCCAGGCTCCGGGACAGGGCCACCCCCTCGGTGACATGGGAGATCGCCTCGTCGGCCTCGCCCACGCTCAGGGCGACGGATCCCAGTCCGGTGAGAGCCCGGGCCTCGTCGATCCGGCGGCCGTGCTGCCGGCTCAGGCGCAGGCACTCGGTGAACAGGGCGCGCGACTGGTGGTATCGGTGCTGGTAGACGTAGGTGTAGGCCAGGCAGCCCCGCAGCCCGGTGGTCATGTGAGCGTCGTCGGCCTCGGCCACGCGCGCGAACGCGGTCTCCAGAGCCGTCTGGGACTCGTGGTACCGGCCCTGCCGTACGAAGTAGTCGCACAGCGCGTGGGCGATCCAGCAGGCGTGGTCGATCTCCCCGGACTCCACGGCGTACGCGACCACGTCCGGCAGCTCACCCCCCGCCGCGTCCAGCCACGCCTCCGCCTCCCGCCAGTCGCCGAAGCCGGCCGTCGGCCGGGGCCCGGTGGGGAACGCCACCTCTCCCCAGTCGCTCGCGACCCTCGCCGCGTCCAGGAACAGCCGCAGCGCCGCCCTCCGCGCCCCCGCAGCCTCCTCCGGCTCCGCCTCCGCCACCCGCCGCGCGTGCACCCGCATCAGGTCGTGCAGCCGGTACCGCCCGGGCCGCGGCTCCTGCACCAGACTCGTGTCGACCAGGCTCTCCAGGAGCCGCTCGGTCTCCCGCGCCGGACGCCCCAGCATCGCCGCCGGTGTCAGCACGTCGAACTCGACCGTCGGCGCCAACCCCAGGACACGGAACGCCCGTTGCTGCTCGGGGGCGAGATGGTCGTACGACAGCCGGAACGCGGCCTCGACACTCCGGTTCCCGACGCTCAGCTCGCCGAGCCGCCGCTCGTCGCCCGTCATCCGGCCCACCAGGTACTCCACGGTCCAGGCGCGCCGGTTCTGAAGCCGCGACCCGGCGATCCGCAGGGCCAGCGGCAGCCCGTCGCACAGCCCGGCCAGCCGCCGCGCGGCCTCCGGCTCCCGGTCCGCGCGCTCGGCGCCGATGAGATGGGCGATCAGCGATACGGCGTCCCCGTGCGCCAGCGGCTCCAGGGTGACCCGCCGGTCGGCGTCCAGCTCGGTCAGCCGGCGCCGGCCCGCCACGAGCACCCGGCTGCCCCCGCCGGAGGGCAACAGCGGCCGTATCTGCTCGGCGTCCAGGGCGTCGTCGAGGACGAGCAGCAGCCGTAGCGCACTGGTCGCCGCCCGCCAGGCCGCGGTGAGTTCGTCGAGGTCGCTCGGCAACTCGCCCTTGGCCGCGCCGAGGGAGCGCAGCAGCCGCTGCAACGCCCGTTCCGGCGACTGCCGTTGCTGGGTGCTGTGCGCGCGCAGGTCCACGAAGAGACAGCCGTCCGGGTACCCGGCGCTGAGCTCACGGGCCGCGCGGACGACGAGCGCGCTCTTGCCGACCCCGGCCGGACCGTCCACGGTCACCACCGACACGGACCCGGGCGCCGCGGGCGCGGTCAGCTGCGCCAGCTCGGCCTCCCGCCCGACCAACCGCCCCCCGTCTCCCGGCAGTTCGTTGAGTACGGCGATCCGCGGCCGGGCCGGTGCGCCGAGCAGCGCGGTGTCGTCCTGCCGCAGCACCGCCTCGTGCACCCGGCGCAGCTCCTCGCCGGGGTCGACGCCGAGCTCGTCCCGCAGCCGTACCCGCATGTCCTCGTAGGCCCTCAGCGCCTCCGCCTGACGTTCGCAGCCGTACAGGGCGCGGATCCTGAGCGCCAGCAGCGACTCGTCGTACAGGTCGGCCACGGGGTCGGCCATGGACGCCTCGGCGAGGTCGTCCAGCGTCTCCCGGAACCGGCCGAGCAGCACCAGGCACTCCAGCCGCTCCTGCCTGAGCGCCCGCCGCCGCTCGGTGAGCCGCTCCCGCTCGGCGAGCGCGAAGGGGCCCGACAGACCGGCGAGCGGCTCGCCCTGAAACAGGGCGAGCGCCCCGGTCAACTGCTCGGCGGCGAGGGCCAGTTGCCCGGTCGCCTTGGTTCGCAGTGCCTCTTCGCCCCGCTCGGCCAGGTCCGTCGTATCGAGGCGGACGCGGTCGAGGACGAAGCGGTACCAGCCCTTGCCGCTGCGGATCACCGACTCGGTGTGCCGGGTTCCCGCCGGATCGAGCACCCTGCGCAGGGAGTTGACGTGCGTGGGCAGCACCTTGGAGGCGGGCGGTTCGGACCCCCACACCCCGTCGAGCAGCTGGTCATGGCTGGTCAGGGCGGACTGCCCGAGCAGCAGCGCGACCAGAACGGCCTGTCGCCGGACCGGACCCAGGTCCAGGGCGGTGTCGCCCCGCCAGGCCCGGACCGGCCCGAGCACCGCGATCCGCAGCGGCTCGGGAGATCCGACGTCCACGTGTTGGGTCCCCTGTCCCCGTACCTCGTGCAGGTGTTCCTGCCCGGTCATCGTTGCAGATGCGACTGGCAACAGGCGTCGAGGAGCGTGGAGTCGGAGAGAGCGCGGTGGCGCGGCGGCCCGGGGTGGCGACCGCCGCGCCGGCGTCCGGCCGTCCCTCAGGGGGCCACGGCGCGGCCCGTCGTCGGGGAGATCGCGCCGGAGCACAGGCCCTTGGCGGCCAGCGTCTGCGCGATCCGCGGGATCGCCGCGAGGGTGTTGGCGGGCCAGTCGTGCATGAGGATGACCTGGCCGTTGGTGAGCCGTCCGGCCGCCTGGACGATCGCGTCGGTGCTCGCGTTGTTCCAGTCCTGCGAGTCGACCTGCCAGAGGACCTCGGTCAGCCCGTACTTGGCCTCTACGGCCTTCACCGTCGCGTTGGTCTCGCCGTACGGCGGCCGGAACAGCTTCGGCGTACCGCCGCCCGCGTTGGCGATCGCCTGCTGGGTGCGGGAGATCTCCGAGTCGATCGTGGCCTGGCTCTGCTGGGTCAGATGCGGGTGCGTGTAGCTGTGGTTGCCGACCCACATGCCGGCGCTGACCTGGGCCCTGACCAGGGCCGGGTTGGCGGCGGCGTACTGGCCCTGGTTGAACATGGTGGCCCGGAGGCCGTTCTGCGTCAGCGAGTTGAGCAGCGCGGTGGTGGTGCTGCCCGGACCGTCGTCGAAGGTGAGTCCGACGTATCCGCTGCACGCGGCGGCCTGCGCGGGGGCGGCGGGGTGGAGGGTGAGGGTGCCGGCGGCGGCCAGGGTGGCGGCGGCCAGTAACGGGAGGTGCGCCCGGGCCCTCATCAGGCCACCGTGATGTTGGAGTTGCCGCTGCTCTGGTAACCCTCGGTGGCGAGGATCATGTAGTAGCTGAAGCTGCCCAGGGGCATGCCGACGCGGGCCCAGGCGTCGAAGTGGTTGCCGGTGGTGATGGTCCCCCCGGTCCGCTTCGACTGCCGCACGCTCCAGTACTGGTTGAAGGTCTTCGTGCCTTCCACGGACGGGGCGTTGTAGCGGGTGGTCTGGTAGATGTCGTAGGTTCCGCCGTCGCTGGTGACGGTGCCCTTGTACGTGCCCGTGGGCCGGTAGGTGCCCCAGTTGTCGACGACGTAGTACTCCACGAGCGGGTTCGACGTCCACCCGTAGAGCGCCAGGTAGGAGTTGCCGGACGGGTTGAAGCTGCCGGAGTAGCTCACGGTCCTGCGGGAGCCGTTGCTCCAGCCCTTGCCGGCCACGAAGTTGCCGGTGTTGCTCCAGGAAGTGCTGTAGTTGCCGCCGGAGTTCAGGGTCATGGAGACCGTGCCCTGGCTGTCCGTCCAGAACGAGTAGTAGTAACCGCCGTTGGTTCCGGTCTGGTTCGTGGTGATGACCGTGGCCGCCTGGGCGGTACCGGGCAGGGCCAGTGCGGCCCCGGTCGCCAGCAGCAGGGTGGTGACGCTGCGGCGCGTCGGGTGTGCGGGTCCGTCGTTCATGAGCGTGCTTCCTCCTTCTCCTAGGGCTTCTCCTGGGGAGACCAACGGCGCCAGTTTTGGTCTGCCCCTGACAACAGTCAACACTTTCGACGATTATTTCGAAACATTCTGAGTGCTGTGAGCTGCTGATGTTGGCGCGATTGCCGACCCGCTCCTTCGAATGTTTCGAAGGCTTTCCGGATCATTGGCAAGATGTACCGGAACACCCGGAACAAAAAGAAAGGCAAGGAGGTCAATGCCTCCCTGCCACTCTCAACCTATAGCGCACCGGGGGGCTTGCGGCAAGGCCCCGGCGGTGGCGCAGAATAACCGGCCTAGGCCAGAAGTTGTCTGAAATGGGGGATTGGCGGAATGCGTGTTGTCTTGTCCACGTACGGCTCGCGCGGGGACGTCGAGCCGATGGCGGGGCTCGCGGTGGCCCTGCGGTCCCTCGGCGTGGAGGCGCGGGTGTGCGCGCCGTCGGACGAGGAGTTCGCCCGGCGGCTGGCCGGACTCGGCGTGGAGCTGGTGCCGGTCGGGCAGCCGGTGCGCGCCCTGGTGACCGGGGCGACTCCGCCCCCGGCGTCGGGCCTGCCGCAGCGCGCGGCCGCGCTGGTCGCCGCGCAGTACGACGCCGTCGCCGCGGCGGCCCAGGACGCTGACGCGGTGGTGGCGACCGGCCTGTTCCCGGCCGCGGCCGGGGCACGGACGGCGGCCGAGGAGCTGGGGCTCCCCTACGCCTTCGTGGCCTTCTTCCCGTCCCTTCTGCCCTCGCCGTACCACCGGCCCTTCGAGCGGCCGGGCGGATCGTTTCCGCCCGAGGTGACCGACAACCGGGAACTGCACGACCTGGACGCCCGATTCCAGAACGAGGTGTTCGGCCCGGGCCTGAACACCCACCGGGCCTCGATCGGCCTGCCCCCGGTGACGGAGTTCCGCGACCACGTCCTCACCGACCGCCCGTGGCTGGCGGCGGACCCGCTCCTGGGGCCCTGGCAGGAACCGGCCGACCTGGACGTCGTACAGACCGGAGCGTGGCTCCTGCCGGACGAACGCCCGCTCCCGGCCGACCTGGAGGCGTTCCTGGCGGCCGGTGAACCGCCGGTGTACGTCGGTTTCGGCAGCATGCCGATGCGTGGTGCGGAGGATGCCGCCCAGGTGGCCGTGGCCGCGGTCCGCGCGCAGGGCCGGCGGGTCCTCGTCGGACGCGGCTGGGCCGACCTGGCCCTGATCGACGCGGCGGACGACTGCTTCGCCGTCGGCGAGGCCAACCACCGGGCGCTGTTCCGCCGGGTCGCCGCCGTCGTCCACCACGGCGGCGCGGGCACCACGACGACGGCCGCCGTGGCCGGGGTGCCCCAGGTGGTGGTCCCGCAGATCGTGGACCAGCCGTACTGGGCGGGCCGGGTCGCCGACCTGGGGATCGGCGCGGCGCACTACGGTCCGGTCCCGACGTACGAGTCCCTGTCGGCGGCGCTCCGGACGGCGCTTGCGCCTGAGACGCGTGCGCGGGCGAGCGCGGTGGCGGGGATGATCCGTACGGATGGGGCGGTGGTGGCGGGGAGGCTGGTGCTCGACGCGGTCGCCGAGGAGGGGGCGGGGACCGTGTCCGCGTAAGTCGCGCGGTGTCCCCGCAGCCCTCCTGGGCTACGACCGTCAGCTCCCCCTCCGGACCGGAAAGGTTCCCGTGAACCCCCTCCCCACCAGCGCGTTCGACCTCCCCGACAGTCTCTCCGCCAAGGCCGACCCGACCCTGATCGCCGACGACGAGCGGCACTTCGCGGACATCGCGGCCTGCCTCGACGAGACGATCGCCGAGCTGACCGAACGGCTGGACGCCGAGCGCAGGGCGCCCGGCGGCGCGGGCCGGCAGGCGATGGACCGGGACGCGGAGGTGCACCGGCTGACCTCCCGCCTGCGCTCACTGCGACGCTTCGGCCTCGACCTGTGTCTGGGCCGCATGGTCGGCGCGGACGACTCCGAGCCCCTGTACGTGGGACGGCTCGGCCTCACCGACCACGAGGGCCGGCGGCTGCTCGTCGACTGGCGTTCGCCCGCCGCCGAACCGTTCTTCGGGGCCACCCACGCCAACCCGATGGGGCTCGCGAGCCGCCGCCGGTACCGCTGGACCGACGGCCGCATCCGCGACTACTGGGACGAGGTGTTCACCGCGGACGCCTTCGCCGGGCACGCAGCCCTCGACGACCAGTCCGCCTTCATCGCCAGCCTGGGCAGCGACCGTTCGTCCCGGATGCGGGACGTGCTCGGCACCATCCAGGCCGACCAGGACGCCATCATCCGCGCGGGATCCCGCGGCGCGCTCGTCGTCGACGGCGGCCCCGGCACCGGCAAGACCGTCGTCGCCCTGCACCGCTCCGCCTACCTCCTGCACTCCGACCCCCGCCTCGGTCACCGCCGCGGCGGCGTGCTGTTCGTCGGCCCGCACCGGCCGTATCTGGCGTACGTCTCCGACGTCCTGCCCAGCCTGGGCGAGGAGGGCGTGCAGACCTGCATCCTGCGGGACCTCGTCGCCGAGGGAGCCACCGCGGGCGTGGAGAGCGACCCGGAGGTGGCTCGCCTGAAGTCGTCCGCCGACCTGGTGGAGGCGGTCGAGAAGGCCGTCAGGTTCTACGAGGAGCCGCCCACCGAGGGCATGACGGTCACGACCCACTGGTCCGACATCCAACTGACCGCCCGCGACTGGGCCGTGGCCTTCGACGCGGCGGAACCCGGCACCCCCCACAACGACGCGCGCGACCAGGTCCTGGCGGAGCTGTTCACGATCCTGGTCGACAAGCACGAGGGCGATGCCCCGGAGGAGCTGCTCCGCAAGTCCCTGCGGCAGAACAGGGAGTTGCTCACGGCCTTCAACCGCGCGTGGCCGCTGCTCGAAGCGGCCGACGTGGTCGGAGACCTGTGGTCGGTCCCCGCCTACCTGCGGATGTGCGCCCCCTGGCTGGACCGTGACGACGTACGGCGGCTCCAGCGCGCGGAGCCCCAGGCCTGGACGGTGTCGGACCTGCCGATCCTGGACGCGGCACGGCAGCGGCTCGGCGACCCGGAGGCCTCGCGCCGCAAGCGCCGTAACGCAGCCGTCGTCGCCGCCGAGAGCGAGCGCATGACCAAGGTCGTGGACAACCTGCTGGAGGCGCACACCTACGACGACGGCGAGGGCGTGATGGTCATGCTGTCGGGCCAGGACATGCGCAACTCCCTGGTCGACGAGTCGGTCGTGATCGCCGCCGACCCGGATCTCCTGGCAGGGCCGTTCGCCCATGTCGTCGTGGACGAGGCGCAGGAACTGACCGACGCGGAGTGGCAGATGCTGCTGCTGCGCTGCCCGTCCCGGAGCTTCACCATCGTCGGCGACCGCGCCCAGGCCAGGCACGGCTTCACGGAGTCCTGGCAGGAACGGCTGGGACGGATCGGCCTCGACCGCGTCACCCTGGCCTCCCTGAGCATCAACTACCGCACCCCGGAAGAGATCATGACGGAGGCCGAGCCGGTCATCCGCGCGGCCCTTCCGGACGCGAACGTCCCGACCTCCATCCGCAGTACGGGAGTTCCGGTCACCCACGGCACGACCGCGGACCTGACGTCGACCCTCGACACCTGGCTCGCCGGCCACCCCGAGGGCATCGCCTGTGTCATCGGGGCGCCGGCCTTCGTCCCGCCGACGCCCCGGGTCCGCTGCCTTTCCCCCGAACTCTCGAAGGGGCTGGAGTTCGACCTGGTCGTCCTCGTCGATCCGGAGGAGTTCGGCAAGGGGATCGAGGGGGCGGTGGACCGGTACGTGGCGATGACTCGGGCGACGCAGCGGCTGGTGATCCTGACGAGCCCCTGAGCTCGCCTGTTAGTCGCCTGTTAGTCGACGTCCACCGAGCCGTCGTCCGACTTCTTCTTGCCGGTGGGCAGTTGGAGGAGGCCGTCGGAACGGGTGCCGTCGGAGTCCTGGCCGCCCTGGCCGTCCTGGCCGCCGTTGAGGTTCTGCCGGACCGAGTCGAGGATCGTCAGGCCCTGGGACACCAGGCCGGCGGCGATCTCGCCGAGACCGTCGGCCCCGTTGAGGACGTTGACGTTGGCGCCGGCCAGACCGCCGGCGGCCTCCTTCACGATCTGCGGGAGCTGGTCGATGAGCATCCGGTCGAGCGCGACCCGGTCGTAGGAGGCCGCCGCCTCGGCCTGGATCTTCATGCGCTGCGCCTCGGCGGCGGCGAGCACCTTGATCCGCTCGGCCTCGGCCTCGGCGGGCTTCACGATCTCGGCCACGAGCTGCTGCTGGCGGAGCTTGGCCTGACGCAGGGCCAGATCCGTCTGGGCGTCGAGCACTTCCTGCTGGGCGTGGGCCTGCGCCAGCGGTCCGGCCTGGGAGGCCTTCGCCTGGGCGCGGTCCACCTCGGCCGAGTACTCCGCCTTGACCACGGCGGTCTGCCGGGCGTACTCGGCCTGGTTGCGGGCCGCCACCTGCTCCGCCTCGGCCGAGGCCTGGGTGGCCTGCGCCTGGGCGATCTGGGCCTGCCGCTGGATGGCCGCCTTGTGCGGCGCGGACATGGCCTCGATGTAGCCGACGTCGCCGTCGTCGATCGACTGGATCTGCAACGAGTCCACGATCAGGCCGATCTTCGCCATCTCGACCTTCGAGGTGTCCAGGACCTCCGCGGCGAGCTTCTGCCGCTCGGTGACGATCTCCTCGACGGTCATCGAGCCGATGATGGAGCGCAGATGGCCGGCGAAGATCCGGCCCGTCAGCACCGACATCTGGTCCTGGTCGGAGAGGAAGCGCTGGCCCGCGTTGACGATGCTCTCGGTGTCGTTGCCGACCTTGAACGCGATGACGGCGCGGACGTGCAGGGCGATGCCCTGCCTGGTCACACAGGTCTCGGTGACCTCGGCCTCGCACATCGACAGGGTCAGGAAACGGGTCTTTCGGAAGATCGGGAGCACGAACTTGCCGTGCCCTGTCACCACTCGGAACGGCGCGCCCCCCAGCCCCCGCCTGCCCCCCGAGATCAACATCGCCTCGTCGGGAGCGGGAACTCGGTATCCGAACATGCCTGTACTCCTCAGCCGGCGCCGGCGCTGTCATCGCCGAGCGCGTCCAATGGATCCACCCACTCGATGACGCCGACCTCGCGGCATCCCCGTGATTCGATCACGAGCACCGTGGCGCCCACGGGCAGGGGACCCTCCGACCAGGCGAGAAAGGTCTCGGAGCCACCTCTGACCCGCACGAGAACCTCACCGGGCCCCGCGGCTCCCCGCGTCCCGATCAGCACCTCTCCCGTACACCCGATCACGGCCTCGTCCTGCGGCATCACCGGCCGTCCTCCTACTCCTGGCCCGGGGATCCCGACGATAGACCCAGTCCGGGCGGGGGCCCAAGGGTGGGAGAGGCGGGTTCCCAGGGGCGTGGGCGGGCCGGTACACGAAACGGTGACCGGAGCCGGTGTCACGCCTTGGTCAGAACCGTGCGGCGAGCCACTTGACCGCTGAGCAGCGCGTGGGTCAGACCTGCCCGAGGTCGATCTCCACCGGGAACGGGGCCACTGCCTTGAGGACGCCGGTGAACACGTCTCCGTCCCGGTAGGTCTGCGTCGCGGGGTCGAGAACGTAGGTGTACACGAGAGGAACGCCTGTCGCGGCCTGCTCGATCCGCCAGTAGAAGCCGATGCATGCCTTGGCGTACTGGTCGACCTTCACGATCCGGTCGGTGGTCTCCGAACCCGGCGACACCACCTCAGCGACCAGCAGCACGTGCTCGGGGCGGGTGGGGGTGACGTCGATCGTGTCTGCGCGGTACACGACGACGTCCGGGCGGCGATTGGTGAGCGGGACATCCTGAAGCCGGACGTCGAAGCCGGTGTCGGCGTTCCACTCCGGGCCCGCGGCGGCATCCAGGGCGTTCGCCAGAATCCGAGCCAGACGGCTCTGCCGCTTGGACGCACTCGGACTCACGACGACCATCCCGTCCACGATCTCGATACCGGCGCACTGCTCCTCGGACCACGACTCGTACTCCTCCGCCGTGATCTGCTCGTGCATCCATGCCGGGGCCGTCATCTCGGCCGTCATGAAGCACCTCCCGGACACCGTGCCGCGGGCCTGATCCCGCTGGATCGAGCGTATTGCCTGCCGTCCGCGCGGCACGCTGATCTCACTTACGTCGCCAGGAACCAGTGCCGGCCCGCGGAACGTCCCGGGGCGGCAGCAGCGCCGTCGTCCATGGACTGTGCGGAGCGTTCACGACGCTGGGCCGGGCTACTGAACGAGGTGCGCTCCACACAGTCGCACTACGGGAACGGACATCCGCTCACCTGCCTGGTGCGCCGGACCTGCACTGGTCGGCTCCATGGCCGCCCTGCGGACCACCGGTGCACGGATCGCCGGGACAGTGGACGTGGGCGGCGCCGGGACCGTCCGACTGCTGTGGCTCGAACAGTGCTGGTTCGACCGGGCGTTGGTGCTGGAGGAGACGTCGAGATCACGTTCGGCCAGGAAGGCGCCTTCGCGCCACGAGGCACCGGACAGCGGCCGGCCTCTGGACTGATCGCGGCCGGATGGATCCTGGCCACCACGGTCACCGCCGGAATCCAATCCGGCCCAGGGTGGGACCGCCCGTGTTGATGTTCGGGCCGGGACACCAAGGGCCGCTCACCCGGCGACGTTTGCGGTCACTGCCTGATCAGGCGGAGTCACGTCGAGGTTGTGTTCGTGGGCTGACGCTCCGTCAACAAGTGGTGGCGCACACTCCGCCTGAGCTGGTGGTTCCGTCTCCGCAGGGGCATACAGCCCCGATGGGCGGGCGCATTCCGCGATCGATGACGTGAAGGGCCTCACGTGCCCCGGGCAAGTGTGGGAACGTGCATGGTTTGGCGCGGGGCAAGGAACGACCTGCCACGGAGGCACGCGATGCTCTCGGAGCGTGGATGGCTACTACTGGCAACAGCGATTGAGACGGGGGTCGCGGTGAGTGCCGCGGCCCAGCCGGCGTTGCCGGACCACGTCCTGCTCGGCGTAGGGCCGCTACTCGCCGCCCACGGCCTGTGGACGGTCCTGATGGCGCGCGACCGCATGCGTTGCAAGACCTCCCTTGCCCGCATGACCCGCGTCGCCGAACTCACCCAACGTGCTCTCGTACGCCCCTTGCCCGCCGATCTGGGCGGCCTGGCCACGGCCGTACGGACCCGCTCCGCGAGCGAGGGCGCCCTGGTCGGCGGGGACCTCCACGACGCCGTCCTGCTGCCGTCCGGGCCACGCCTGATCGTCGGAGACGTGACGGGTCATGGCCTGGACGCGGTCCGCATCAGCGCGGCGGTGCTCTCCGCCTTCCGCCACACCGCGGCCACGGAGCCGGACCTGGTCCGTCTTGCGCACATCCTCGACGACCGCGTACGGGACGACCTCGGAGACGAGGACTTCGTCACCTTGCTCCTCGCGGACTTCGTGCCCGGCGCGGTCCGCCTGGTCAACTGCGGGCACCCGCCGCCGCTGCTGGTGGGCCGGCGCCTGGAGGTCCTTGAATCCCCTTGCCCCTCCCCGCCGTTGGGTTTGTCGCCCACGCCGAGCGTGCAGGCTGTCCTGCTCACCCCCGAGCAGCGCATGCTGCTCTACACCGACGGTCTCACCGAGGCCCGGGACGCGCACGGCACCCCGCTGACCCTCGACCGCCGGGTCCGGGCCGCGCTGAGCTCCCTCGCCCTCGACGAGGCCCTTGCGAACCTGGTCGACCTCGTCGACCACCACGCCGCCGTCCAGGACGGCGACGGCCGCGGAGACGACCTCACCCTGCTGCTCGTCCAGCCCACCGCCGGCCTGCTGACGGGACCGGTACTCCCCGTGCCGAAGAACGAAGACGTACCGAGCGCGCCACAGGGCAACCTCGGTCGGCCGTGATCGGTCGGCGACACTTCCGGTCACTTTCGTGCCGATCGTCCCGCGGCCCGAGCACAGCCGCCATGCTGCCGCCCCACGGCGGGAGAGCGAGAAAGGGTACGGCCATGCGGCGGCAAGGAGCGGGGAACCTCCCCCCGGAGACGCGCGAGTTGTACGGCCGGCAGCAGGAACTGGCGCAGATCCGGCGGCTGTTCGACGACGGCGCCCGGCTTGTGACGCTGGCCGGGGTCGGCGGGGTGGGCAAGACGCGGCTCGCGCTGCGGGCCGCGCACGAGGTGCGGCCGTCCTTCCGGGACGGGGTGTGGTGGGTGGAGCTCTCGTCGCTGCGCCGGGGCGCGCTGCTCGCACACGCCGTGTCCGAGGTGCTGGCGCTGGCGGATCAGACGACGCGGCCCATGATCGATGTGCTGGCCGACTACCTGGCGGGGCGCGAGGTGCTGCTTGTCCTGGACACCTGCGAGCACCTGGTCCACGAGTGCGCGCCGGCCGCCGATGTGCTGCTGCGGGCCGCGCCGGGACTGCGGATCCTGGTCACCAGCCGCCGCCCCCTGGGCACGCACGTGGAGCGGCCGCTGACCGTCGCCCCGCTTCCCGTACCCGAAGGCGAGGGCGCGGCATGCGGTGGTGCGGACGCGATGGCCCTGCTCGCCGACCGGGCCGCCGAGGCGGTGCCCGGCTTCGCGGTCACCGACGTCAACCGGCCCGATCTCGTACGCCTGTGCCGTCGCCTGGACGGCCTCCCGCTCGCCATCGAACTGGCCGCGGCCCGCCTGCGACACCTGTCCGTGGCCGAGCTGACCGAGAAGCTGGACGACCGCTTCGCCGTCCTGGGTACCACCGACGAGGTGGTGGACGACGCCGAGCCGCCCTGGCACCAGGCGCTGCGTACCGCGATCGGCTGGAGCCACGAACTGTGCACCCCGGCCGAACGGCTGCTCTGGGCCCGCCTTTCCGTCCTCGTCGGCGGCTTCGACGTCGAGGCCGCTCGGGCGGTGTGCGCCGACGCGCGCCTTCCCGAGGAGGCGATCGAGGGGCTGCTCGCCTCCCTGACGGACAAGTCGGTCGTGATGTGGGAGCCGACCGGCGGTGGCGAGCGCTACCGGATGCTCGACACCATCCGCGAGTTCGGCGCCGCCTGGCTGCGCGGTCTCGGCGAGGAGTCCACGCTGCGCCACCGGCACCGGGACTACTTCCGGGCGCTGGCCCAGGCCGCGGATGGCGGCTGGATGGGGCCGGACCAGGTCGCCTGGCACGACCGGACGACCGCCGAACACGCCAATCTCCGCGCCGCCATTGACTTCTGCCTCGCCGAGCAGGACGGGCGCAGTGGGCTACAGATGACCGGGGCGCTGTGGTTCTTCTGGTACGCCTGCGGCTTCGCCCAGGAGGGTGCGTACTACCTCGACCGGGCCCTGGACCTGGATCCGGCCTCCGGACCGGACCGAGCCAAAGCGCTGTGGGCCCGCGGTATGGTCGGCCAGACCGTGGGTGACATGGAGACCGGTCTCCGCCTCGTCGACGCCTTCCGGAAGGTCACGGCCGACGAGGCAGATGAGACCGCTCCGGTCGCCGCCGCCCTTCTCGAGGGCACCTGTCTCGCGTTGAGCGGTCGGCAGACGCGGGCGGCCGAGGCGCTCGACACGGCGCCGCGCACCCCGCCGTCCCCCGGGCGGTACGACGCGGCGTGGTCCCTCGTCCAGGTCGCGCGGGCCTACGTCCACATCCAGCTCGGGCAGATCGCCGAGGCCGCGGTCGTCGCGGACCGTCTCTGCGCCGTGTGCGACGACCGCGGCGAGACGCATGCCCGTGCCTGGGGCGGCCTCCTCCGCGCCCTCGCCGCACTGGCCCTGGGACGGGCGGGAGAGGCCGAAGCCCATGCCCGCGACGCCCTCGACGGCAAACGCCGTGTCCACGACAGCGTCGGCATCGCCATGGCCCTCGACGTACTCGCCTCCGCGACGGTCGCATCCGGGCACGCCGAGCGAGCCGCCCAGTTCCTCGGCACCGCCGACCGGGTATGGCAGACCCTCGGTTCCCCCCAGATGGGGGCACCCGAACTCGTCGCCGCCCGCCAGGCGTGCGAGGCGCAGACCCGTCAGGCCATCGGCGACGACATCTATGAGACCGCCTTCCGTGCCGGCTACGACAGCGGCCCCGATGCCGGCATCACCCATGCCCTCTGCACGCCCGGGACCGCCCCACGGCACCCCGAGATCAACTGACCGCAGCCCTGTGGAGTCTGGTGGCAGACGGCTTCAACTCAGTCTCATGAGAGTGGTGTTGGTGCCGAAGCCGGAACAGGAGCATGCTGCCGGCCAGGAGATGGCGTACTACAGGCCAGGAGCCCTCCCGCCCTCTCAGGCAGGCGGGCTCCTGGCCTGCCGTTTCTCTGTGCCCCCGGCAGGATTCGAACCTGCGACACCCGCTTTAGGAGAGCGGTGCTCTATCCCCTGAGCTACGAAGGCCAGCCGAAGACAGCCTAGCGGATGCGCGTCGGGGAGCGGCGTCGGTATTCCGAGTACCTCCAGGCAGGGGCCGCCGAGCGACGTGCTCGTCCTCGGCGCCGCGCACGCCGAGGGCGGCCACCCGACGGCCCGCGCAACGGCGGATCAGGCCCGCGCCGTATCCTCCGTCCCGGATCATTCCCGGACGCCAGTCACCGCGTACAAGCACGCAGAGGATGCGCCGATGAACCTGGGTAGTCACTTCACGCAGCGTCTGTTGCGGCTTTCCGCGCCGGTCACCAGGGAGCTGGTCGTCGAGCGGGACCTCAGGGTGCCGATGCGGGACGGGACCGTACTGCTGGCCGACCGGTGGGTGCCGAGAGCCGGTGTCGACGGGGGGCTGCCGACCGCGCTGATCCGTATTCCCTACGGCAGGGCGGGCATGGCCACCGGGCCGATGGTCCGGCCGCTGGCCGAGCGCGGATTCCAGGTGCTGATCCAGAGCACGCGCGGGACGTTCGGCTCCGGCGGCGCCTTCGACCCGTTCCGGTGCGAGCGCGAGGACGGTCTCGACACCCTGGACTGGGTGATCGAACAGCCCTGGTTCGGCGAGTCGATGGTGCTGTACGGGACCAGTTACCTCGGCTACGTCCAGTGGGCCGTGGCCGACCGACTGCCCGAGCAGGTCAAGGCGATGATCGTCTCGGTGTCGGAATCGGCCCTCACACTGGAGTTCCTCCGCGCGGACGGATTCTCGCTGGAGACGCCGTTCGGCTGGGGCGTCATGGTCGCCGGGCAGGAACGCCGGTGGGCGATGCCGCGCCAGCTGCTGGAGGCGAGGCGGGTGCGGCGCGCCATGGGCACCTTGCCGCTCCACCTGGCCGACACGGCCGCGCTGGGGCGCCGCTCCGACTACATCCAGGACATCCTCGCCCACGAGGCCGGCACACCGCGCTGGACGGAGGTCGACCACAGCCACCGGACGGCCGACGTCACCGCACCGGTGAGTTCGGTCGGCGGCTGGTACGACATCTTCCTGCCCGGCCAACTCCGCGACTACCGGGCCGTACAGGAGACCGGGGAGGGAAACCGGCTCACGGTCGGCCCCTGGTCGCACCTCTCCCGTGGCGTGGGGATCGCGGCGGCGGCCGAGGCCCTCGACTTCGGGCTGGCCCACGCCCGCGACGAGCGGCCGGCCGAGCGCGCCCCGGTCCGCCTGTTCGTGATGGGCGAGGAGAAGTGGCGCGACTTCCCGACCTGGCCGCCGCCCGGATACGCACCGCAGCGCTTCCATCTCCACGCGGGTGGTGCCCTGGCCGCCGATCCGCCGGGCGAGTCCGCGCCGGACGGATACCGCTACGACCCGGCCGACCCGACTCCGGCCGTCGGCGGGGTGCGGATGGCCCTCGACGTCAAGGCGGGCCGTGTCGACAACACCGGGCTCGAAGCCCGGCCGGACGTGCTGACCTATACGACCGCCGCGCTGGACACGGACGTCGAGGTGATCGGCGAGGTCGGCGCGGAGATCTGGTTCCGCTCCAGCCTGTCCCACGCCGACGTGTTCGTGCGGCTGTGCGACGTGGACGAGAAGGGCCGCTCGACCAACGTGTGCGACGGCCTGGTGAGCCTGACGGGAGCCGACCGGACCTCGTGCGCGACGGTGCGGCTGTGGCCGACGGCGTACCGCTTCCGGCGCGGTCACCGCATCCGGGTCCAGGTCTCCAGCGGGGCCTTCCCGCGCTACAACCGCAATCCGGGCACCGGCGAACCCAGGGCGAGCGCCACCACTCTGCGCGCCGCGGATCAGGAGGTGTTCCACGACCCCGAGCACCCTTCCGCCGTGATCCTGCCGGTATCCCAGTCGTCCCCGGTTGATTGAAACGGGAATGTTAAATGTCGAGAACGTCGAGAGGTGACTTTCCTTCAGGTTGTGGATTTTATGGGGAGGGAATTGACGGCCGGTCAAATCCCTTCACATATTCGTCACGATGCGCAGTGGAAGTCGCGTGACCTGGCTAAATAATCACCTTCTCCTTCACAAGGTGATTGATGTGGGACGCGCTGGACGATGTGTGTCGGAGGACCCTAAGGTTTGCCTTGACCGAGCGGTCGAAATTCATCGGCGAATGCGGCTGACGGCGGTCGGAATCTCTCCGAAAACGGTCGGAATTGCGGCGGCAGCAACTATTGGATGGTTGTCGGCGCACCAGAACATTTGGACGCACATGACCACTGATGTCCAGGGTTCCCCCATGCGTGCGCACGTCGAGAACCACGAAATCCTGCGCGACCGGCTGACGGGCCTCGCGCCCACCCAGCAGCGCACCGCCCTGCTGGAACTGCTGAAGGCCCAGATCTCCCAGGTGGCGGACGGGGACGGCCACATCGACGTCCGGGCGCCGTGGCGGCGGCTCGGCGTCTACCGGGACGTGGCGCAGCGACTGCGGGACGGGCTGTCGCGGGAGACCGGGCTGCGGCTGCCCGCCACCGTGCTGTTCGACTACCCGACACCGCACGCGCTCGCCGAGTACCTGCGCGGCGAACTCCTCGGAGGTACGTCCGCACCGACGGCCGCCAGGGACCAGGCCGGCGCGGCGGTCGGCAGCACAGGCACAGGCACTGGCACAGGCGCAGGCCCGACCGCCGGCACCCTGGACGACCCGGTGGTCGTCGTCGGCCTCGGCTGCCGGCTGCCCGGCGGGGTGGACTCGCCGGAGGCCCTGTGGCGGCTGGTCGAGGAGGGCCGGGACGTCATCGGGGGCCTGCCGGGGGACCGGGGCTGGGACCTGGACGGGCTGTACGACCCCGACCCGGAGCAGCACGGCACCGCGTACACCCGGCACGGCGGGTTCCTGGACGGGGCCGGTGACTTCGATCCCGGGTTCTTCGGCATAGGCCCGCGCGAGGCGCTGGCGCTGGATCCGCAGCAGCGGCTGATGCTGGAGGTCTCCTGGGAGGCCATGGAGCGCGCGGGCATCGACCCGCACGTGCTGCGCGGCAGCAACACGGGTGTCTTCACCGGTGTCTCGCTCCAGGACTACGGCCCCGCCTGGCACGAGGCGCCGCAGGAGGCGCAGGGCCAGATGCTCACCGGCAACGCCCTGGGCGTCGTATCCGGCCGCATCTCCTACACCTACGGCTTCGAGGGCCCGGCCCTGACCATCGACACCCAGTGCTCGTCCTCCCTGGTGGCGCTCCACGTGGCCGCGCAGGCGCTGCGCACCGGCGAGTGCGACCTGGCCCTCGCGGGCGGTGTCACCGTGATGTCGACGCCGGGCATGCTGATGGAGTTCAGCCGCAAGCGCGGTCTGGCCCCGGACGGCCGCTGCAAGGCGTTCTCCGCCGACGCGGACGGCACCGGCTGGTCGGAGGGCGCCGGCGTCCTGCTCCTGGAGCGGCAGTCGGACGCCCGCCGGGCCGGCCGCCGGGTGCTGGCGGTGCTGCGGGCCACCGGCACCAATCAGGACGGCGCGAGCAACGGCCTGACCGCCCCCAACGGACCTTCCCAACAGCGGCTGATCCAGCGGACGTTGGCGGCCGCTCGGCTCGGCACGGCGGACGTGGACGCGGTGGAGGCGCACGGCACCGGTACCGCGCTCGGCGACCCCATCGAGGCGAACGCGCTGATCGCCACGTACGGCCAGGACCGGCCCGCGGACCGGCCGCTGTACCTGGGGTCGCTGAAGTCGAACATCGGGCACACCCAGGCGGCGGCGGGCGTGTCCGGGGTGATCAAGATGGTCATGGCCCTGCACAAGGAGGTCCTCCCGCGCACCCTCCACGCGGGGGACCCCTCCCCGCACGTGGACTGGTCCGCGGGCGGCGTCGAACTGCTCCACGAGCCGGTGCGATGGCCGCGGGCAGGCCGTCCGCGCCGGGCGGCGGTCTCCGCCTTCGGGGTGAGCGGCACCAACGCGCACGTCATCATCGAGGAGCCCGCGGAGCCGGAGCCGGCGACCGTCGAAGCCCTCCTGCCCGTCGTGGTGTCGGCGCGCACCGAGACGGCGCTGCGCGAGCAGGCCGGACGGCTCGGCGCGCACCTGGCCGCCCACCCGGACATCTCGCTGGCGGACGCCGGATCGACCCTGGCGGCCCGCGCCCGGTTCGAACACCGCGCCGTCGTCGTCACCGCCGACCGCGACGGGGCCGTACGCGCCCTCGAAGCGCTGGCCGAGGGCGTGGCCGCGCCGGAAGTGACACGTGACAGCGTGTCGCCGCAGGTCGCGGACGGGCGGCTCGCGGTGCTCTTCACCGGGCAGGGCGGTCAGCGGCCCGGCATGGGACGGCGGCTGTACGCCGCCCACCCGGTCTTCGCCCGCGCCCTGGACGAGGTGTGCGCCCGGATGGACGTCCACCTCGAACACCCGCTGCGGGAGGTGATGTTCGCGCCCGAGGGATCGGCCCGGGCCGCGCTCCTGAACGAGACGGCGTACACCCAGCCCGCCCTGTTCGCGTACGAGACCGCGCTGTTCCGGCTCGTCGAGTCCTGGGGCGTGCTCCCGGACCTGCTGCTCGGCCACTCGGTGGGCGAGCTGACGGCCGCCCACGTGGCCGGCGTGTGGTCCCTGGACGACGCGTGCGCGCTGGTCGCCGCGCGCGGGCGGCTGATGCAGTCCTGCCGGGCGGGCGGCGCGATGGCCGCCGTACAGGCGACCGAGGACGAGGTCCTGGCGAGCCTGGCCGGATACGACGGCCGGGTGGTCGTCGCGACGGTCAACGGGCCCGCGGCGACCGTCGTCGCCGGGGACGCGGACGCGGTGGACGAGGTCGCGGCGCGGTGGCGGGAGCACGGCCGCAGGACGAAGCGGCTGACGGTCAGCCACGCCTTCCACTCCCCGCACATGGACGCGATGCTCGACGCCTTCCGCGAGGTCGCCGCCCGTGTCACCTATCTGCCGGCCCTGCTGCCCGTCGTCTCCAACCTCACCGGCCGCACCGCCACGGACGAGCAGCTCGGCTCGCCCGACTACTGGGTACGGCACGTGCGCGAGGCCGTCCGGTTCGCGGACGGTGTGCGCAGCCTGCACGAGCAGGGCGTGACCGCCTTCCTGGAACTCGGCCCGGACGCCGTGCTCAGCGCCATGGGCGCCGGCTGCCTGCCCGACGAGGCCGTCACCACCTTCGCGGCCACGGCACGCTCCGGACGCCCCGAGGAACTGACCCTCGCGACCGCGCTCGCCGAACTCCACGTGCGGGGCGTCCCCGTCGAGTGGCCCGCGCTCTACGAGGGCCGGGGCTCGGCCCACGTCGACCTGCCCACGTACGCCTTCCAGCGCCGGCGCTACTGGCTGGAGCAGACCGCGCGGACGGAGGGGCCCGCGACGGCGGCGGCCCCGGCCCCGGTGGATCCGGCCGACTGGCGTTACCGCGTGGAGTGGCGGCCGGTGGTGCCCCCGCCCAGCGCGGTCCCGCCGTCGCTGTCCGGGACCTGGCTGCTGCTGACCCCGCCCGCCGGCGCCGACGAGGAGCTCGTCGCGCGCGTGGCCTGGACGGTCGACCGGCTCGGCGGCCGGGCGGTCACGGTGCCGGTCGCCCGCGAGGACGCGGACCGCCGACGGATGGCGGAGCTCCTGGAGAAGCGGCTGGCCGACGCGGGCGGTGAACTGGGCGGCGTCCTGTCGCTGCTCGCCCTGGACGCCACCGCGCACACCGCGCACCCCGCGGTCACCGAGGGCCTCGCTGTGACCTGCGCCCTCGCCCAGGCACTGGCCGACCTGGACCTTGAGGCACCGCTGTGGTGCGCCACGCGCTCCGCGGTCGCCACGGCCGACGGCGAGCCGGTTGCCGCCCCCGCGCAGGCCATGGTGTGGGGCCTGGGCCGCACCCTCGCCCTGGAACGGCCGCGCGGCTGGGGCGGCCTGATCGATCTGCCTTCACGGCTGGACGACGAGGCCACGCTGTGGCTCGGTACGGCACTGACCGCGCCGGAGGGCGAGGACCAACTGGCCGTGCGCGGCCACGGGTTGTTCGCCCCGCGCCTGGCACGGGCCGAGGACTCCGCCGCTCACAGCGGTGGTGACTGGCGTCCGCGCGGCACCGTCCTGGTCACCGGAGGCACCGGCGCGCTCGGTGTACGGGCCGCCCGCTGGCTGGCCGCGCACGGTGCCCGGCGCCTCGTCCTGGTCAGTCGCCGGGGCATGGACGCCCCGGGCGCCGCGCAGTTGGTCGGTGAGCTGTCCGGGCTGGGCGTGCACGTCTCGGTCGAGGCGTGCGACATGGCCGACCGCGATCAGGTCGTACGGCTGCTGGAGTCGATACCGCCCGGTGAGCTGACGGCCGTGGTGCACGCGGCCGGGGTCGCGGGCCGGTTCGCGCCGCTGACGGAGCTGGACCTCGCCGAGTTCGCGGACGGCGTGGCGGCGAAGGCCGCGGGAGCCGTCCACCTGGACGAGGCGCTCGGCGACACCGAACTGGACGCGTTCGTCGTCTTCTCCTCCATCTCCGCCACCTGGGGCAGCACCGGACAGACCGCCTACGCCGCGGGCAACGCCTTCCTCGACGGCCTCGCCTGCCACCGCCGGGCCCGTGGCCTGGCCGCGACCTCGGTGGCCTGGGGCCCGTGGGCCGAGGCGGGCATGGGCGCCGAGGGGGAGATGCGACGGTTCCTCGCCCGGCGCGGCCTGCCGCCCATGGCTCCCGCCGAGGCCACCGACGAGCTGTGGCGCGCGGTCGCCACGGGGACGACCACGCTGACGGTCGCCGACGTCGACTGGGACCGCTTCCTGCCGCCGTTCACCGCGACGCGGGCGAGCCGGTTCTTCGACGAGATCGTGCCGCCGGCCGCCGACGGGCCGTCCGAGGAGGCGGCGGGAGCGCCCCGGCTGACCGACCCGCTGCACACCGTGCGGACGGAGGCCGCCGCGGTCCTCGGCCACGCCTCACCGGACGAGATCGGCCCCACCCGCCGCTTCCTGGAGCTCGGTTTCGACTCGCTCACCTCGGTGCAGCTGCGGCAGCGACTCATCGCCGCCACCGGTCTCGCCCTCGCCACCCCGGTGGTCTTCGAGTACCCCACCCCCGCCGAACTCGCCCGCCACATAGGTGAGTTGGCTGCGGCGCAGAGCCCGGACAGTACGGCCGCCCCGGCCGACGGCGACGGTCTGGGCGTGCGTGGCCTCTACCGGCGGGCGTGCGGGATCGGCAAGTTCACCGAGGGAATCCGCATCCTCCAGGCCGCCGCGAAACTGCGCCCGGTGTTCACGGAGGCGGCGGAGTTCGGCCGCCCCTACGAAGCCGTACGGCTCGCCTCGGGACCGGGGCAGCCCGCGCTGGTCTGCCTGCCGTCGATGGTGGCCCCCTCGGGCCCGCACAACTTCGCCCGCCTCGCCCTGCACCTGCACGGCCGGCACGACGTGTACGCCCTGCCCCTCCCCGGCTTCGGCGACGACGAGCCGCTGCCCGCCACCAGCGACCTCGTCGTCGACCTGCACGCCGACGCCGTCGCACGGGAACTGGGCGACACCCCGTACGCCCTGGCCGGCTACTCCTCCGGCGGCTGGCTCGCGCACGCCGTCGCGGCCCGCCTGGAGGCCCGGGGGCACTCCCCGCGGGCGGTGGTCCTCCTCGACACCTGGTTCCCGAAGGACGACATCGCCGAGGACCAGATCCGCGAGCAGTTGCAGGGCATCGCCGTCAACGAGCACGCCTTCGCGCTGATGACGGAGGCCCAGGTCACCGCCCAGGGCGCGTACCTGGAACTGTTCGACGGCTGGCAGCCCCAGCCCGTTACGGCGCCGGTCCTGCTGATGCGGGCCGCCGAGCGGATGCCCCAGCGGGAGAACGCCGAAGGGGACGCACCGCGCGGGTGGAGCGCGGAGTGGGACTTCGAGCACGACACGCTCGACGCCCTCGGCAACCACCAGTCGATGATGAACGAGCACGCGGTCACCACGGCGACCGCGCTGAGCGACTGGCTGCGCCGGCTGTGAGCGCCGACCGTCCCCGGTGCGCGGACCGCGCACCGGGGACGGTCCGGGTTCAGCCCCGAGCGGGCACCGTTTCCTCCGGCCGCGAGGGCGTGGCGTCGGCCCCGGGCTCGTCGTGGCCGTCGGTGAGCCTCTTCTCCGGGAGGAGGAAGGCGAGTACCAGACCGAGCGCGAACACCGGGACCAGGTACCGGAACACCGGGGTCAGCGCCTGCTGGTAGGCCAGCACCACCGCGTCCTGGACCTTCTCCGGCAGGGCGCGGACCAGCGCCGGGGTGAGCGAGTGGGTGTCGCCGACCGCACCGGCCGAGGCGCCGCCGAGCCGCTCGCCCAACTGCTCGGTGAGCCGGTGGGTGAACACCGCGCCGACCGCCGCCGTGCCGAGCGTGGCCCCGATCTCGCGGAAGAAGTTGTTGGCCGAGGTCGCGGTGCCCACGTCGGAGCCCGGGAAGTCGTTCTGCACGGCCAGCACCAGCGGCTGCATCACCAGGCCGAAACCGGCACCGAGCAGGAACACGTAGACGCCGACCAGGACGAGCGAGGTCCCGGTGTCCATGGTGGACATCAGCAGCGCGGCGACCCCGACGAGGACCGTGCCGACTACGGGGAAGGCCTTGTAGCGCCCGTTCGCGCTCATCATCCGCCCGGACGGCCCTGCGGTGAAGAACATGCCGACCACCATGGGCAGGAGCAGCAGCCCGGACTCGGTGGCGCTGACGCCGTAGACCATCTGGAGATACGTCGGCAGGTAGCCGACGGTCGCGAAGAGGCCGATGCCGATGACGAGGAGGCTGATCAGGGTGGCGATGTTGAAGATGCGGCTGCGGAACAGCCACAGCGGGATGATCGGCTCCCCGGCGCGGCGCTGGGAGAGGAAGAAGAGCACCCAGGCCAGCACACCGCCGGCGGCCAGCTCCAGGATGAGCGGGTCGGACCAGGCGTAGTCCGTGCCGCCCCAGTCGGCCACCAGCACCGTGCAGGTCACCGCGGCCGCCATGAGGACGAAGCCGAGGTAGTCGAAGGCGACCTTGACGGACCGGCGCGGCAGGCGCAGGGCGACCGCGCCGACGGCGAGGGCCACGGCGCCGACCGGCAGGTTGATCCAGAAGGCCCAGCGCCAGCCGATGCCGTCGGTGAACCAGCCGCCGAGCAGCGGCCCGACGACGGAGGAGAGACCGAAGACGGCACCGATCGGAGCCATGTACCGCGCCCGCTGCCGGGGCGGCACGAGGTCGGCGACGATCGCCTGCGAGGTGATCATCAGCCCGCCGCCGCCCAGTCCCTGCACACCCCGGCCGACGATCAGCCAGGTCATGTCCTGCGCCGCGCCCGCGATCACGGAACCGGCGAGGAAGGCGCAGATACCGCCGAGGAACAGGGCTTTGCGGCCGAGAAGGTCGCCGAGACGGCCGTAGACGGGCATGGCGACGGTGGCCGCGAGGATGTAGGCGGTGGTCACCCACGCCATGTGGTTCACGCCGTGCAGCTCGCCGACGATGGTCGGCAGCGCGGTGCTGACGATCGTCTGGTCGAGCGAGGCGAGCAGCATCGCGGCCATGAGGGCGGCGAATATCAGGCCGAAGTGGCGCGGTGCGCCTGAGGAGTCGGACTCCTTCGCCGCTACGGCCGGGGGCGAGTCGTGCAAGGGGGCTCCTGCCATCGGAGGGTGGGCACGTCCCGATCCTTACGCGCCGCCAAAGGCCCGCGCACCACACAAAGAGTGCAGAGAGTGCGAGAAGCCGGTGTGCGGCGGTTTCGGCCTGACCGTTGCGGGACGCGAGCCGATCCCCCATCATCAGGATTCCTGTTGATTATTAACAGGAATCCTGTTGTTTCAAAGTTGTAGTGATGGGTGGGTCGACCATGTCCTTCAGTACCAAGGTCCAGGCCAGAGGCGTTCAGCTGCTGCTCAGCGGCGTGATGTCCCGGGTCCACGAGGACCTGCGCTTCACCGACGTCCCGGCGCGCACCGAACCCCTTCGGGTGGAGACCGGCGCCGGGCCGGTGGACTGCACCGTCTACCGCCCGCCGGCCACCACCAGCGTCCCCGCCCCCGTGTACGTCAACTTCCACGGCGGCGGCTTCGTCGTCGGCCGCCCCGAGCAGGACGACCACATCTGCCGGTACATAGCGGCCACGGCCGGCTGCGTCGTGATCAACGTCGACTATGCCGTCGCCCCGCAGCGGCCGTATCCCGTCCCCGTCACCCAGGCGTACGACGTCACCGCCTGGGTCGTCGAGAACGGCGCCGCCCACGGCTGGGACGGCTCGCGGCTCGCCGTGGGCGGACACAGTGCCGGGGCCAACCTCACCGCCGCGGTCTGCCGTACGGCCCGGGACCGGGGGACCTTCTCGCCGCTGCTCCAGATCATCGACTCCGCGCCGCTCGACCAGGCCGCCGACCCGTCCACCAAGTCGTCCCCCATCGCCAAGCCCCTGCTGAACCCGTTCCTCCTGCGGGTCTTCACCGGCGCCTACGTCCCGGATCCGGCCGACCGCGCGCACCCCCTCGTCTCGCCCGGCCTCGCCGAGGACCTCGCCGGGCTGCCGCCCGCGCTGGTCATCACCGCGGAGTACGACCGTCTGCGCGACGAGGGCGACGCCTACGCGAAGGCGCTGGAGGCGGCGGGGGTGCCGGTCACGCACCGGGTCTTCGAGGGCGTCGACCACTACTTCACCCACACCGGACCGGTCGCGGCCGGGAAGGAGGGCATCGAGCTGATGGCGGCCACGCTGCGCACCGCGCTGGGCACGTGAGCCCGCCGGGCGTCAGAGCAGGGAGACCCTGGTGAAGTGGCCCGCCGCGTGGAGTTCCCGCTCGATACGGGTCGCCGTCAGGCGCAGTTCGGGGAGGAGCTGCTCGACGCACTCCCGCGCGGTGCGGCCCGCCGCGTGCAGGGCCACGTTCACGGCGGCGACCACTCGGCCGGTGCGGTCGTGGAGGGGGACGGCGAGGGTGCGGAGGCCTTCCTCCCAGTCCTCGTCGAGGAGGGCGTAGCCCTGTGCGCGGACTTCTTCGAATCCTTCGGTGTCCTCGGTGTCCTTGGTATCCGACAGGAGAACCCAGCCCAGGGACGTCGCCGACGCGGGCAGGCGGGTGCCGAGCCTGATGTCCACGCCCATGATCCGGTGGGACACGGCCCGTGCCGTGTACTGGATCTCCCTCCGGTCCGTCGACAGGATCGCCAGCGCCGTCGACTCGCCCACCCGCGCCGACAGATCCGTCAGATGGGGAGTCGCGATGCGGGGGAGGGAGGTACGGGAGAGGGGCGGGAAACCGAGGGACAGGACCCGGGGGGTCAGGCTGAAGGTCCGGGACTCCGGCTGCTGGCGCACCAGGCCCAGGTGCTCGTACGTGATCAGCGCCCGGCGGGCCGTCGCCCTCGCCAGGCCGGTCGCCTGCGCCACGTCCGTCAGCGTCAGCGCGGACCTGCCCGCGCCGAACGCCGTCAGCACCGTCAGCCCGCGCGCGAGGGACTCCACGAAGTCCCGCCCCAGTTCGTGCTTGGACGCCCCGGTCCAGGAGGCCAGACCCGAGGGCGCCGCACCCGGCGCCGGCTGCGGCGTGGACGCCAACACCCGCTCCATCTCCGCCACCGTCGCCCGCAGCCGGGGCAGCAACGTGTCCCGCAGATCCGTCGCGCTGTGCCGACTGGTATGGCTGACGACACTCACCACACAAGCGATCCGCCCGGTACGCCCCTCCCGCACCGGCACGGACACCGCGACCAGCCCCGGCTCGATCAACTGATCGTCCAGCGCCCACCCGTCCCGCCCGGCATCCCGGGCCAACTGCTCGAACTCGGCGTCGGGGTGGGGGAGTTCCCGGGAAGGGGCGCCGGAGGAGTCCTGGGCTGCCGAGTGGGCCTGGGCCTCCGGGGAGTCCGGCGCTGTTGAAGAGCCCGGCGCTGCCGAGGGGCTCTGGGCCGCAGGCAAACCCCGCCCCGCAGAAGCGTCCCGGGCTGTCGAAGGGCCCCGCCCCGCAGAAGAACCCCGCGCCCCTGCAAAGCCGCCCGTCCCCCCGAACCCCGACCCTCCTCCCGGCCGCCCCCGAGGCGGCACCGCCGGAAAACCCCGGTCCTCCGGGTCCGACGCGCGGCGCTCGTGCCAGGTCTGCCAGTCGGCGGGCGTCCACTCGGAGGCGAACAGGGGGCCGGGGGCGGTGCGTTCGGCGGGGAGGAGGTCGCCGATGCGGAAGCTCAGGGACATCGCGCGGCGGCGGGTGGCCTGGTGGATGAAGCGGATGCCGTCACGGTCGGCGACCGCCAGCGAGACCGACTCGTCCAGTTCGTCGGCGAGGGCGTCGGCCCGGCCGGACAGCAGGGCGGGCAGCCGCAGGGCGGCGAGATAGGCGTTGCCGAGCTCCATGAGACGGGGGGTCAGCACCGCGTCCCGGCCGTCGAGACGGACGTACCCCATGCGCGCCAGCGTCGAGGTGATGCGGTCGACCGTGGAACGTGCCAGCCCTGTCGCCCGCTCAAGCCCGCTCAGGCTCAGCGTCCCGCCCGCCTCGGTCAGCTCCCGCACCACCCCGACCCCGCGGATCAACGGCGTGACCGCCTCGGCCGGCACCACGGCGGACCCCGGCACCTCCAGGGGCATGGTCGTCTCAGCGGGCATCGGTTCTCCGGTACGGCGGTCGCGGCACGCCTACGGTAATCCGATACGACACCTGCGGCGCGCCACGGGCCCCGCGCGACCGGCATCCCGTCCCCGCGCTCCCTGCCCCCGCGCGACCTACCCCCGAGTCACCCACACCCGGTAGTCCCCCCCCCCGTCGACCCCCACCACCCGCACTCGAATCCCCTTCCCCAGATCCCGGAACTCCTCGCCGGCCGTGAAGGGCGCGTCCGACAGTTCCGCGTGGACGTTGGGGCTGCGGGTGCACCCCCCGCTGTCCCGCTGCGCGTCGTACACCCGGACCGGCCCCTGCCCGGTGTCCACGTTGGCGTCGACCTTGTAGATCAGGACCCCCGGCCGGCACACCGTCTCGTCGTTGCCCTCGCGGGTGCGCAGCTCGACCGCGTAGCCGGTGCGGCCGGTGAGGGGGACGAAGAGGAGCTTGGTGCCGAGGCCCGCCCGGGCCAGGGGAGTCAGCGTGTACTCCGAAGTCCCGCGTGCCGTCACGCAGTTGACCTGTGTCGCGTCCAGCCAGCCCAGCTTCCACTTGTGCCAGCCGAGGAGGTCGTTGTCGGCGCCCCAGTCCTCGCTCATGATGTCCCAGTGGCCGACCGCGCCCCCGCCCTCCGCCGTGTAGAGGTCGGGCAGCCCGAAGACATGGCCGTTCTCGTGGGGCAGTACCCGGTAGCCGGTCCGCGCGAAGGAACCGGAGCCGTCGTCCTGACGGGAGTAGACGAAGGAGGCGTTGGCGACGGGGACGCCGTCGGCGACCGGGGCGTCGGTGTTGCCCGCGAAGGTCACCGACAGGACCGTGTCGAGGGCGGACGGGCCGGCGTTCGGGGTCACCAGCACGTTCAGGAAGTCGTACGACCGGAAGTCCACCTGGGGATCGGCGGCGGTCACGATGTCCTGGACCAGCCGGCGGTAGCCGGGGTCGAAGGGGGCGCCGCGCTCTATGCCGTAGGCCCGGAAGGACTTCGGCATGCGCAGCCAGTCGGCGATCGGGGTCTCGGGACGGTAGTCGAGACGGCCGTAGGAGCTGGTGCGGAACCAGTCCTGGGTCTGCGGGAAGAACTCCCGGAAGCGGTCGAGTGCGCTGCCCGAGCCGGGGGCGTCGGAGAAGTCGACCATCAGGGTCAGGGCGCGGACGGTGCCCGTGGAGCGGGAGTAGCCGCCGGGTGTGGGCAGGCCCTCGGACATCTGGACGGCCGGGCCGCCGCTGATCAGACAGGGGCCGTGGGTGGCGCTGCGGGCCAGGGCGATCGGTCCGGCCGCGGTGGGGGTCCGAAGGGGGAGGCGCCCGGTGCCGGCCGAGGTGCTGACCGCGAGGGTCAGCGCGGTCACGGACGCGAGGGCGGCGACGCGGCGCGGTCGTATCCGACGTCTGGTCCACGGCATGCGAGCACCCTTCGGAGCGCGGCAGCCGCTGGTCGGAAGGCTGCACCTTTCGATCACCCTCTGCCGGGGGAGGGGCGCACGCGCGCTGGAGGAGACCGAACGTGGGTATCGCCCGGCCTGTGACCCAGGTCACATCATGATTTCTCCTCAACCCGAAATAACCGGGGAGCGTCTCCCCGTTTAGACCTGTGTCCGAGCGAAACGGGGACTGCCTCCCCGGATCGCCGAGAGCCAGACCCGAGGAGCACACCGTGACCGCCACGACGACCGCGCAGCGCAAGGTGCCCCGGCCCCGCGCCGACGCCCTGCGCAACCGGGAGCGGATCGTCACCGCCGCCCGCGAGATGTTCACCGAGTTCGGCCCCGATGTGCCGCTCGACGAGATCGCGCGCCGGGCCGGCGTCGGCAACGCCACGGTGTACCGCAACTTCCCCGACCGCGACGCCCTCGTCCGCGAGGTCGTCTGCTCGGTCATGGACCGTACGTCGGAGGCGGCCGAGGTCGCGCTCGCCGAGACCGGAGATGCCTTCGAGGCCCTTGAGCGCTTCGTGCACATCTCGGCCGACGAACGGATCAGCGCCCTGTGCCCGATGGTGCAGAGCACCTTCGACCAGAACCACCCGGACCTCGAGGCCTCGCGCGAACGCATCGAGGAACTCATCGAGCGGCTGATGGACCGTGCCAAGGCGGCCGGTCAGCTGCGCACGGACGTGGGAGTCGGCGACCTGATGGTCATGGTGGCCCAGCTCAGCCGGCCGCCGGCCGGCACCGCATGCCTCAGCGCCGACCGCTTCGTCCACCGTCATCTCCAGCTGTTCCTGGACGGACTGCGGGCCCCGGCCCGCTCCGTCCTGCCGGGCACGGCCGCGACCATGGAGGACCTCCGCCAGGCCTGACCGATTAGTTCAGAGCACCAGAGCAGTCACTACAACGACTTTCACCGGCCGTCGCCGAAGACGGACCGTCCCCGTTCGACATCCTTTTTCCGTACCGAAGTCCCGAAGTGGGTATCCCCATGTCTGAAACAGCCGCAAAGGCTCCCGGCGCACCGGCCGTGTCCGGTGACGCCAACCGCTGGAAAGCGCTGGTCTTCATCGCGCTCGCCCAGCTGATGGTCGTGCTGGACGCGACCATCGTGAACATCGCCCTGCCGTCCGCCCAGACCGACCTGGGCATCTCCGACGGCAACCGCCAGTGGGTCGTCACGGCCTACGCCCTCGCCTTCGGCGGGCTCCTGCTCTTCGGCGGCCGCATAGCCGACCTGTGGGGCCGCAAGAACGCCTTCGTCGTCGGCCTGGTCGGCTTCGCCGGCGCCTCCGCGCTCGGCGGCGCGGCCACCAACGAGGCCATGATGTTCGGCGCCCGCGCCCTCCAGGGTGTCTTCGGCGCCCTGCTCGCGCCCGCCGCGCTCTCCCTGCTCGCCGTGATGTTCACGGACGCCAAGGAGCGCGCCAAGGCGTTCGGCATCTACGGTGCGATCGCCGGTGGCGGCGGCGCCGTCGGCTTCATCCTCGGCGGCGTGCTGACCGAGTACATGGACTGGCGCTGGACGTTCTTCGTCAACATCCCGTTCGCCATCGTCGCCGCGTTCGGCGCGTACTTCGTCATCCGTGAGCCGGAGGGCGGCCGCAACCGCAACCCGCTCGACATCCCCGGCGTGCTCCTGTCCACCCTCGGTCTGGTCGCGCTGGTCTACGGCTTCACCCGCGCCGAGTCCAACGGCTGGGGCGACTCCACGACGATCGGCATGTTCGTCGCGTCGGTCGTCCTGCTGACCGCCTTCGTCATCACCGAGGCCAAGGTCAAGGCCCCGCTGCTGCCCCTGCGCGTGATCACCGACCGCAACCGCGGTGGCATCTACCTCTCGCTCGGCATCGCGATCATCGCGATGTTCGGCACCTTCCTGTTCCTCACCTACTACCTCCAGATCGTGAAGGGCTACACGCCGATCAAGACCGGCTTCGCCTTCATGCCGATGATCGTCGGCATGATGGTCGGCTCGACCCAGATCGGCACCCGTCTGATGACCCGCCTGCCGGCCCGTCTGCTGATGGGCCCCGGCTTCCTGGTCGCCGCGGTCGGCATGCTCCTGATGACCCAGCTGGAGATCGGTTCGTCGTACGCCTCGACGATCCTGCCCGCGATGCTGCTGCTCGGTCTCGGCATGGGTACGGCGTTCATGCCGGCCATGTCCCTGGCCACGTACGGCATCGAGCCGCGGGACGCCGGTGTCGCCTCCGCGATGGTCAACACCTCGCAGCAGGTGGGCGGCGCGATCGGCACGGCCCTGCTGAACACGATCGCCGCGTCGGCCACGACCACCTATGTCGCGGACCACATCGGCTCCGCCTCCTCCCGGTCCCAGCAGCAGCTGGTCCAGCTGGAGGGCATGGTGCACGGCTACACCAACGCGATCTGGTTCGCGGTCGGCATGCTGGTCCTCGCCTCGGTCATCGTCGTGACCCTGGTCAACGCCGGTAAGCCGGACACCCACGCGGTGACCGGCTCCGGTGAGGGCGCCGAGGACGAGATCCAGGTGCCGGTGGTCGCCCACTGACGGCGACCGTCCGGCCGTACCCCTTCGGGAACCTCGTACGTACGGGGACGGGGACGCTCCGTCCGTACGACCCAGGATCTGCCCTGGTTTCACTGAGTGAGCGGCTCAGCGGAGCCAGGGCAGATCCGCGCCCGCCTCGTTCGGCTGGAGTCCCTCGGCGACGATCTGCATGATCTCGCCGAGGGATTTGAGCTGTTCCGGGGTGAGGCGGTCGAACACCGCGTTGCGTACGGCCGTCACATGGCCCGGCGCGGCGCCCTTGAGCATCTCCAGGCCCTGCTCGGTGAGGACCGCGAACTGGCCGCGCTTGTCGTCGGGGCAGTCCTCCCGGAGCACCCAGCCGTTGCGCTCCAGGCGGGCGATCGCGTGGGAGAGCCGGGAGCGGGTGATCTTCGCCTTCATGGCCAGCTCGGTCATCCGCAGCCGCCGGCGCGGGGACTCGGCGAGCCCGACGAGCAGCCCGTAGTAGATGTGCGGCATGCCGACGTCCCGCTGGAGCTGGCGGTCGAGGTGGTCCTCGAGAAGGGTCGTGGCGTGCACGTAGGAGCGCCATACGCGCTGCTCTTCGTCGTTGAGCCACTGGGGCTCCTCGTCGGGGACGGATGCCGTGTTCATGTATCCCACTCTACGAGCTCTCTCCTTGAAGCTTAAACAAATGACGCGTACAGTCATGTCAGTAGAAGCTTTAAATTTGAAGCACTGCCCCCATCGGAAGTACCGGAGGAGTCCCCGCCATGTCCGCCGACACGCAGGAGCGCATGCCCGCCCTCTATCTGAGTCACGGCGCGCCGCCGCTCGCCGACGACCCGATCTGGCCCGGCGAGCTCGCCGCCTGGTCCGCGGACCTGCCCCGGCCCAAGGCGATCCTCATGGTCTCCGCCCACTGGGAGGAGGCCCCCCTCGCGATCGGCGCGATACGGCCCGTCCCGCTCGTCTACGACTTCTGGGGCTTCCCCGAGCACTACTACCGGGTGACCTACGACGCTCCCGGCGCCCCCGAACTCGCCGACTCCGTGCGTAAGTTGCTGCGCGCCCCGGGCATCCCCGTGCAGGACGTCCCGGACCGCGGACTGGACCACGGCGCCTACGTCCCGCTCGTCGAGATGTTCCCGGCCGCCGACATCCCGGTCCTCCAGGTCTCCATGCCGACCCTCGACCCGGTCGCCCTCATGGAGATCGGCCGCAAGCTCGCCCCGCTGCGCGACGAGGGCGTCCTGATCGTCGGCTCCGGCTTCTTCACCCACAACCTGGCCGCCCTGCGCCACACCGGCCCCGGCGTGCCCACCTGGTCCTCGGAGTTCGACGACTGGGGCCGGCGGGCGCTGGAGGCGCGGGACGTGGACTCCCTGCTGGACTTCCTCGACAAGGCCCCGGCCGGGCGCTACGCCCATCCGCGCACCGAGCACTTCGCCCCTCTCTTCGTCGCCATGGGCGCGGCGGACGTGACCGGTGAACTGGACGCGCAGAGGTCCGTCATCGACGGGTTCTGGATGGGCATGGCCAAGCGGTCGGTGCAGTTCGGCTGACCTACAGGTCCTTCTCGTACCAGGCCACGTCCCAGTAGCGGCCGAACTTCCGGCCCACCTCCCGGTACGTGCCGACGTACCGGAACCCGAAGCGCTCGTGCAGCCGCGTGGACGCCTCGTTGGGCTGGGCGATGCCCGCGTAGGCGCGGTGCAGATCCTCGTCCGCCAGCGCCTCGAACAACGCCTTGTAGAGCAGCGTGCCGACACCGCGCCGACCCGCGTCCGGAGCGAGGTAGATCGTGACCTCCACCGAGGTCGCGTACGCGGGCTTGGCACGGAACGGGCTGGATGTGGCGTAGCCGAGGATCTCCTGTGAGTTCCCTGTCGGGTCCGCGGCCGCGGCAACCATAAGACGGTACGGGCCGTCTTCAGGGTGGGAGAGCAGCCAAGGACGGCGCTCC